>OKTR01000006.1_pt1 | contig 141146 bp, 113 predicted proteins | sample 1606431 | NCBI WGS metagenome assembly OKTR01 (sample SAMEA3879591, study PRJEB24766) | human gut metagenome | biome: human-associated habitat; feature: feces | place: USA | collected 1985/1987
AGCTCCTCGACCTTCTTGCGGCTCAGGCAGTAGATGATGCCGCTCTTGCCCTCGTTCTGCTTGATGAAGCGGATGATGTCGTGGTCGACGTTGTGCTTGGGCCTTATTTCATAATAGAGGTTGGGACGGTTGAACGACGACTTGAAGACCGAGGCGTCGGTCATGCCCAGGTTCTTCTGGATGTCCATCTGCACCTTGGGGGTGGCGGTGGCCGTCAGGGCGATGAGCGGCGCCGGGCCTATTTCGTTGATGATGGGGCGGATGCGGCGGTACTCGGGCCGGAAGTCGTGGCCCCACTCCGAGATGCAGTGCGCCTCGTCGATGGCGTAGAACGAAATTTTGATTTTGCGCAGGAAGGCAACGTTGTCCTCCTTGGTCAGCGATTCGGGGGCGAAGTAGAGCAGCTTGGTCTTCCCAGCGAGCACGTCGGAGCGGACCTGCTGCACGGCCGTCTTGTTGAGCGACGAGTTGAGGAAGTGCGCAATGCCCGACTCGGCCGAGAAGGTACGCATGGAGTCCACCTGATTCTTCATCAGGGCGATGAGCGGCGAGATGACAATCGCCACACCCTCCATCAGAAGCGCCGGAAGCTGGTAGCACAATGATTTGCCGCCGCCCGTTGGCATCAATACAAAGGTATCCCTGCCGGCCAACACGTTGCGGATGACGGCTTCCTGGTTCCCTTTGAACGATGAGAATCCGAAGTACTCCTTCAGCTTCTCGTGCAACAGCGATGATTGTTCCTTTTCCTGCTCCTGTTTCATTGTCGTCTGCACAGTCTCTAAAATCACAAAATTCATCCAAAGATAAAAATTTTTTCGGAAAAAAGCATAACTTTGTCAAAAATTTATTCGGCAAAACATGCGTCTCTACACCAGCGAACTCGTCAAGAAATACAAGACCCGCACGGTGGTCAATCACGTCTCCATCGATGTCCGGCAGGGAGAAATCGTCGGTCTGCTCGGACCCAACGGAGCGGGCAAGACGACGACCTTCTACATGATTGTGGGGCTTATCAAACCCAACGAGGGGCAGATATTTCTCGAGAACGACGAGGGCGTGGTGACCGAGCTCACGCACGAACCGGTCTACCGCCGCGCACAGATGGGCGTCGGCTATCTGGCCCAGGAGGCGTCGGTCTTCCGCCGGCTCTCGGTCGAGGACAACATCCGGGCCGTGCTCGAAATGACCGACTACTCGAAGCAGTACCAGCAGGAGCGCGTCGAGGCGCTCATCGAGGAGTTCCGCCTGCAGAAGGTGCGCAAGAGCCTCGGCATCCAGCTCTCGGGCGGCGAGCGGCGCCGTACGGAGATTGCCCGCGCGGTGGCCATCAACCCCGCCTTCATCCTGCTCGACGAGCCCTTTGCGGGTGTCGACCCCATCGCCGTGGAGGATATCCAGTCGATTGTCGCCACCCTGAAGCACAAGAACATCGGCGTCATTATCACCGACCACAACGTCGACGAGACGCTGGCCATCACCGACCGCACCTACCTGCTCTACGAGGGCAAAATCCTCAAGACGGGTACGGCCGAGGAGCTGGCCGCCGACCCGATGGTGCGCAAGGTCTACCTCGGACAGCACTTCGAGCTCAAGAAGAGCCACCAAATCACCCAGGACATGAAAAACCGCAAGGCGGCCGAGGCCGCGCCCCGGACTTCGGAGGCGGACGCAGCTCAGAAGCCGGCGGATGCCGCAGCGCCCGACGGCGGAGCGGAAGCGGACGCCGGGGCGGAAACCGGGACGCCGAAAAACGAGTAAATTCCAGTCATGGACATCACCATACCCCCGGGGCGCGTCGCAGGCGCGTTGACGCCCCCCTGTTCAAAGAGTTACGCCCAACGCGCCCTGGCCGCCTCGCTGCTGGCCGACGGGGAATCGACCCTGCACAACATCGAATTCTGCGACGACACGCGCTCGGCGCTGCACTGCATCCGCACACTGGGTGCCGAGGTGCGGCAGACGGGCGCCGACACGCTCTCCATCCGCGGAGGCCTGGCGCCCCGCGCCAACCGGCTCCAGGTGGGCGAATCGGGCCTTGCGGCGCGTCTGTTCACCCCCATTGCCGCCCTCGGACGCGAGCCGATGCTCATCGAGGGCACGGGGTCGCTGCTCCGCCGCCCGATGCACCCGATGACCGAGGCGCTGCGGCAGCTGGGCGCCTACGCCCGTGACAACGAGGGGCGGCTGCCCGTCGAGGTGCGGGGACCGCTCGAGGGGGGCGAGCTGGAGATTGACGGCTCGCTCTCGTCGCAGTTCGTCACCGGACTGCTGCTGGCGCTTCCCCTGGCGCACCGCGACACGACACTCCACGTGCGCCACGCCGTCTCGAAGCCCTATCTGGCGATGACCGTCTCGACGGCCGCCCGCTTCGGCGTGGAAATCAGCCACAACGACCTCGAGGAGTTCTTCATCGAGGGGGGCCAGCGCTACCGCCCGGCGGAGTTCGCCATCGAGGGCGACTGGAGCGCCGCAGCCATGATGCTGGCCATCGGCGCCACGGCCGGCGAGGTGCGTGTCGAGACCATCTCGAGCCTCTCGCAGCAGGCCGACACGGCCGTGCTGACGGCCCTCGTCCGCTCGGGGGCGGGCCTCATCGACGAGACGAAGGCCGTCACGGCGGCACAACGTCCGCTGCGCGCCTTCGAGTTCGACGCCACGCACTGCCCCGACCTCTTCCCGGCGCTGGCCGTCCTGGCCTCGGCGGCCGAGGGAGTGAGCGTCATCCGGGGCACCTCGCGCCTCGAGCACAAGGAGTGCCACCGCGCCGAGGCGCTGCGCGAGGAGTACGGCCGTCTGGGCATCGAAATCGACATCGATACCGAGGACATCATGCGCATCCGCGGCGGAGCGCTCCACGGCGGACGGGTTTCGAGCCACGGCGACCACCGCATCGCCATGTCGCTGGCCGCCGCAGCCCTGCGCGCCGACGGTCCGGTGACCATCGAGGGAGCCGAGTGCGTCTCGAAGAGCTACCCGCTCTTCTTCGAGGAGCTCAAGCGGCTGCGCGTCCGGTGACATCGAAAACAACAGAAGAGAGAACCCCCATTTCCATGAATACCTTCGGCAGAAACTTCCGACTCTCGCTCTGGGGCGAATCCCACGGCAGCCTGCTCGGCATCACGCTCGACGGCGTGCCGGCAGGCATTCCGCTCTCGGCCGAGGAGTTCGAGGCGGACCTGGCACGGCGCCGCTCGGGCGCCGCGGGGACCACGCCCCGCCGCGAAAAGGACACCCCGCGCATCGTCTCGGGGCTCTACCGCGGCCATACGACCGGGGCGCCGCTCACGCTGCTGTTCGACAATACGGACACCCGCTCGGCGGACTACCCCGCCGCCGGTTCGCGCTTCCGACCCTCGCACGCCGACCGCACGGCGTGGGTCAAGTACCACGGCTACAACGACCCGCGCGGCGGAGGCCACTTCTCGGGGCGGCTCACGCTGCCGCTCGTTGCCGCGGGGGTCGTAGCCAAGCGGATGCTGCCCGGCGAGGTGCGCTTCGAGACGCGGCTGGCCGAGATGGGCGGATGCGACGACGCCTCCCGCTTCGAGGAGCTGCTGCGCAACGCCGCCGCCGAGGGCGATTCGCTGGGCGGTGTGGTTGCCTGCCGCGTGCGGGGCGTTCCAGCCGGCTACGGCGAGCCCTTCTTCGACACGGTCGAAGGGGTGGCCGCCCACCTGCTCTTCGCCATCCCCGGCGTCAAGGGGGTGGAGTTCGGCAGCGGCTTCGCCGCGGCGCGCAGCTGCGGCTCCGCCAACAACGACCTGCTGCTCGACGCCGAGGGACACACCGCGACGAACCATGCGGGAGGCATCGACGGCGGCATCACCAACGGCAACGACCTCGTGGTGCGCGTTGCCTTCAAACCCACGCCGAGCATCGCCCGCGAACAATTCACCTACGACCCCGCAACGGGGACGCGGCGGGCGCTGCGCATCGGCTGCCGCCACGACCTCTGCATTGCATTGAGGGGCGCCGTGGTGGTCGAGGCCGCGCTGGCCATCATTCTTGCCGACCTGCTCCACCCATGACCACCCGCCACGATATCATCCGCCGCATCACCGAGGCGCTCACCCCCCTCTACGGGCACGACGAGGCGCGCAGCATCGCACTGCTCACGGCCGCCGGGCTGGGCGGCGTGAGCCGCACGCAGCTGCTGGCCGACCCCGGGGCGGAGCTCGAGCTTGAGGGGCTCGACGACGTCATCGCACGGCTTGCGGCGGGACGCCCCGTGCAGTACGAGCTGGGCGAGGCGGAGTTCTGCGGCATGAGCTTCAAGGTGCGCGAGGGGGTGCTCATCCCCCGCCCCGAAACCGAGGAGCTGGTGGAGTGGGTCACAAGTGAGCACCCGACGGCCCGCCGGCTGCTCGACGTGGGGACGGGCAGCGGCTGCATCGCCATCGCCCTCAAGCGGCGGCTTCCCCGCGCCGAGGTGGCGGCGGCCGACATCGCCGACGAGGCGCTGGCCGTGGCGGCCGAGAACAGCCGCCGCCTCGAAGCGCCCATCGAGCTGCGCCGCGCCGATGCGCTCGACAATCTGGCGGAGTGCTTCGCCGGGACGTTCGACGTCATTGTCTCCAATCCCCCCTACGTTCCCCGGAGCGACGCCGCGGCGATGCATCCCAACGTGCGCGACTACGAACCCCCCGGAGCGCTCTTCGTCCCCGACGACGACCCGCTGCTCTTCTACCGCGCCATCGCGCGGCAGGCGCGCCGCATGCTCGCCCCGGACGGAGGGCTCTACTTCGAAATCTACGAACGGGCCGGCGAGACGATGCGCCGCATGCTCCTCGAGGAGGGCTACGCCGAGGTGCGCATCCGCCGCGACCTCTTCGGGCGGGAGCGCATGGCTTCAGCCCGGCTTGCGGCGCCGCAAGCCGAAGCCGCCCCCGAAACCGGGGGCGACCTCCGCACCGCAGCGGGCGGAACGACCATCCCAACCCCAAACGAGCAACGATGAAACAACCGCGAACTTCAACCCCCGAAGGCAGCGCAGCGGCTGCGCCCCGCACTCCGCGTACGAAGAGCCCCGACGAGGCGCTCGCCGCGCTCATGCGGCTCTGCGCCCGTGCCGAGCGCTCGACGGGTGACGCGCTGCGGCTCATGCAGCGCTGGGGGCTGTCGGAGGGCGACCGGCAGCAGGTGCTGCAGCGGCTCGTGCGCGACCGCTTCATCGACGACGCCCGCTATGCCGAGGCCTTCGTGCGCGACAAGCTGCGGCTGAGCGGCTGGGGCGAATACAAAATCCGGGCGGCACTGCTCCGCAAGGGCATCGCACGCGCGACAATCGACGCCGCACTGTGCCAGACCGACCGCGAGGCAATGGGCCGGCGGCTCGAGGAGCAGCTGCGCCGCAAGATGCGGAGCCTGAAGGGCGGAACCCCCTTCGAGCGGCGGAACAAGCTGCTGCGCTACGGCCTCTCGCTCGGATACGACTACGAAACGGTGGGCGACCTGGTCGCCACACTCATCAAAGAGAACGACGAATGCGATACCTTCTGACCCTGATGCTCCTTGCGGCGGGCTGCACGACTGCCCTCGCACGCGAGGATTCGACCCGATACCTCTACCCCGTCCGGCAGGTCTCCGGGCTCTATTCGGCCAACTTCGGCGAGCTGCGCCCGGGCCACTTCCACGGCGGCGTCGACATCAAAACCGACGGCGCGGTGGGCAAGGAGCTCGTCGCCGTGGGCGACGGCTACATCTCGCGCCTCTCGGTGGCGCCGGGCGGCTACGGACGCGCCCTCTACATCACGCTCCGCGACGGACATACGGCCGTCTACGGCCATATCCTGCGCTTCCGCGACGACCTGGAGCAGCGCGTCGACGCCGAGCGGCGCCGCACGCGCAGCAACAGCGTCAACCTGTGGTTTCGGCCCGGCGAGTTCCCCGTCGCACAGGGCGACGTGGTGGCCCGCTCGGGCAACAGCGGCTCGTCGTTCGGGCCGCACCTCCACTTCGAAATACGGGAGACGGCCACACAACGCACGCTCAACACCGTCCGCATGGGCATCATCCGCCCCAAGGACCACATCGCACCGCTCATGCTGGGGCTCCGCTACGCCGAGGTCGACACGCTCGAAGGCATTCCGGTCCACGGACCGCTGCGCAGCTTCGAGCTGAAGAAGACGGCCGAGGGGCGCTACCGCACGGAGGCCGGGAGCATCGAGGTGGGTCCGCGCGGCTACTTCGTCATCGAGACGTCGGACCGCCGCGACGGCGTCTACAACCGCTTCGGGCTCTACCGCGTGAGCCTCTATGTCGACGGCCGGTGCTGCTTCGAGTACCGCATGGACGGCTTCACGTTCGACCGCTCGCGCAGCTGCGACGCCGTCTCCTGCTACCCGCTCCAGGTGGGCGCCCGCGCCGAGGTCATTCGTCTGGCGCAGCTAGAAGGGGCCCCCGCCGAGTTCTACCCCACGCTGCGGGAGCGCGGCCTGGTCCGCACGGCACCGGGCGAGAGCCGCCACATCCGTATCGAGGCCGAAGACGACTGCGGCAACTGCTCGACGCTCGAGTTCGACATCCGCGGCGGCGAGACACGCCTCCAGCCCCGGCGCGATTCGGCGGCCGTCGCCCTGCGGCGCGACCGCGACGCACTGCTGCGCATCGGCGACGAGGCGACACTCCGCATCCCGGCCGGAGCGCTTCACGAATCGCTCTTCGCCCGCCCCGAGCGGCACGACAACCCCTCGGCCCACGCCACGGGTGTCGAGGTGCTCACCCCCGCCTACCGGTTTCTGGAGCTTACAACGCCACTGGCCTCGGCCGTGACCCTCTCGCTGCAGCTCTTCGTCCCGGAGGAGATGGGCCGCCACGTCACGCTGGCCGGCATCAACCGCCGCGGACAGCTCGTCTGGCTGGGCAGCTCCTACGCCGACGGACGGCTGACGGCACGCATCCGCACCTCGGGCGACTGGCTCGCCGTAGCCGACACGCTGCCCCCGACCATACGCCCGCTCTTCGAATCGGGCGCCGACCTTGCACGCAAGGGGGCCCTCCGCTTCCGGCTGGGCGACAACTTCTCGGGCATCGCCTCCTGCGACCTATACGTCGACGGCGAGTGGACCCCCTGCGAACGCTACCCGATGCAGGGCACCCTCGAATACCACTTCCCCAAGGGGCCGGACGGCTCGACGCACCGCCTGCTGCTCGTCGTCCGCGACGGCTGCGGCAACGAGAGCCGCTGGGAGGGGAGCTTCCGCCGCTGACCCGGCGGACGGCACCGCGGCGGCCCACGGAGCAAGAGCAGATGCCCCACTCCGCGCGATTCCACGCGCAGGGCAGGCAGCCCCGCCGCTCAACACATCACAGAGGGAGAACAGAAGAGCCCGCTTCCGAAAGGAAAGCGGGCTCTTCTTCGTCTTATTGATTTTATAAAATTTTTAATAAATAAGAATTAACTTGCCCCCGACCGATGTGGGTCAGACGACCGGCTGGCAGATAAACGGATACGGAACAAGCAGCACACGAACGCTCACCGGAGAGGTTACAGCCCGAACCAGTGGTCGGCACCGAGCATGCCCGCAGCCTGCAGGAAGAGAATCAGCGGCAGATAATCCTTCAACTTGACGCGCAGAATCTTCAGACTCTGCTGAATACGGTAGTCAACCGTCTTGGCCGAGATGCCCAGCTCCTCGGCTATCTCCTTGTAGGTGCGGTTTTCAAAACGGTTCATTTCAAACGCCTCACGATAGGGTTCGGGCAGCTCCTCGACCGCCCGGCGGATGTTCTGGCGCAGCTCCTCGAGCTGGTAGATGTCGGGAACGCCGAAGGGCTCGGCAACATCGACCCGCAGGTCGCTCAAACGGTTGCTGCGCAGGGCCTCACGGCTCAGATAGGTCAGACAGCGGTTCTTGGCCGAGGTGAAGAGATAGTGCGACAGGGCCCCCCGAATCTGAAGCTCGGAACGGTTCTCCCACAACCAGAGCATCGGGTCCTGAACGATGTTTTCCGCCACCTCGGTCTGCTTGACATACAGGTTCGCAAAGGCACACAGCGAGGTGTAATACCGCGTGAAAATCTCGTCGAAAGCCTGCCGCTCCCCCTCCAACAGTCGGGTCAGCAGTTCCGATTCCGAAATCCGTTCCTTTTTGAGCATGATTCAAAATTAGTAAATAAATCGGAACTCCAACTCTTTGGGGAGCATGTCTCAGGAAAAAACGACAAAAAAGTCCCGATGGAGCCGGTGCATACCCAAAGCAGACATCATACACCCCGTTTTTAACCAATTAAGGTGAAAGATGAGCCAATCAAGTACCAATACGTCCACCCGAAACTGCTTACGTATCGAAAGCCACGAAGGCTCCGTCCTGAAATCCGCGCCGCTGCAAACGAACTCCGGGCGTCAATCCGAAGGCATCAACCCGAAAAGCTGCGCCACCCGGCAGCTCAACGGGCCATGCCATTCCGAAAAACAACCTTTGACATCCGGAAAAGACCAACTGCAAGCCGGAGATAAAAAAATTTTACAAAACAATGAAAAAAAGTCGTCGTTCCGTTTAGGAACTCGCCCCGCAAATGAGTCATAATAACAAAACCCAAACTATGGACCTTACTGAAATCGAACCTCTGCTCGTCCGTTACTTCAACAACGAGCTTTCGTCGGCCGAGGCCGAAAAGGTCGCGGCATGGATTGCCGGGAGCGAGGAGCACCGCAAGACGGCAGAGCACCTCTATTATATTAACCTGTATATTAACCTGGCGGCCGAAGTCGAGCGCCTGCACCGGGAGATTGACCCGGCCGAGGCGCTGCGCAAGGTGCACCGCCGCATCCGGAGCGACCGTTGGCACCGGACGTTCCACCGTCTGGAGCGCGTAGCTGCCGTACTGCTGCTCCCCTTCATCGTACTCTCGCTGCTCCTGGCCTCGAAAATCGCCGAAAAGAACAACAGCATGGTCGAGATTCGCTCGACCACGGGCATGATAAGCGCCGTGACGCTGCCCGACAACTCGCGCGTCTGGCTCAATTCCAATTCGAAACTCATCTATCCCACCCGCTTCAGCGGCAAGGAGCGCCGCGTGAAGCTCTGCGGCGAGGGCTACTTCGAGGTGACGAAGGACACCAAGCACAAGTTCGTCGTCGAGGCCCGTTCGACCGAAATCGAGGTCTACGGCACGGAGTTCAACGTCGAGGCCTACAACGACGAGTACATCCGCGCCACGCTGGTCAAGGGAAGCATCGGCATGAAGTACGACGACTCGCGCCACATGCGCCAGCTCGTGCGGCTGGTTCCCGACCAGTTCGTCATCTACAACTCGCGCACCGGCGCCATCTACCTCGACCAAGCCAACATCGCCAGCAGCACCTCGTGGAAAGAGGGTAAAATCGTGCTCGACAACACGCCGCTCAACGACGCGCTGCGCATGATTGGCAACAAGTACAACGTTTCGTTCGACATCAAGGACCAGAAGCTGCTGGGCAACACCTTCACGGGAACCTTCTCCAACCAGAGCCTCGACGTCATCCTGCGCTACTTCACCATCTCCTCGAAGCTCCGCTTCCACCAAATCGGGCTTGAGGACGGGAACCGCGAAACCGACGGGCGGGCCATCTTCGAAGTATACTGAAATATATGAATATAAATAGATTGCATCAAACCGAAAACAAACCAAAACCTCACCCAGAACCATGAAACAGACTTAGCCCGACCCGAAAAAACACAAGCGGAAGGACCTGCCCGTCCCCCCGCCTGTCGAATCGCCAAGACCATCCGGTCCCCCTGTGAACCGGACTAACCCTAAAATCAATTCTTACAAACTTATGAAAAATCTCTGGAATATCCGCCGAATTGCAGCAGATTAACGCAACAGGATTTGATAATTAGGGAGTTAGAAGAAAAACGCAGAAGTTGGGCAGACAATTGAAAACCGTCTTAAAGCAGATTAAAGCAAAAGAACGGTTTCCTAATCATTACCCGATGAAAGTGCAGATTTAACAGTCCTCGTTTCATTTTGCGGCGTTCTGCGCAGCTTTGCTTATCAATAGGTAACTCGTTGATTTATAGTTTTGCAACCAAAAAGAAACGAGTATGGCAAGAAGCACATTCAAGGTGCTGTTCTACGTGAACGGCAGTAAGGAAAAGAACGGCTCCAGCTGCCGACGACGCACTTTCGTCACAACGTACGCCTTCACGAAGGGCGTGCGCACCGACCGGCAGCAATCCTCCCCGCGAGGTCAGCCGACATGCAGGTCCCGCAGCCATGATAAGACCGTCCAAGGCTTCGGTCAAGCCCGCCAGCAGGTGGGTCCGGCGAAGGGGGCCTCGACGACCGGCTGCAAAACACCCGTGGTGAGGGATATTTATAAATTGGGGAGCAGCAGGCCGGGAGGTCCCCCGTCCGGTTTCAGGACGCGGCGGACGGCACCGTGGAACGATTCGAAACAAAACAGAGATACCCGAACGATGAAAACGTTGAAAACGCTGAAAATCATGACGGGAGCGCTGCTGCTCGGGCTGGGCTCCTGCCAGACGACACCGCTCTACCTCGATGCGACGCAGAGCCCCGCGGCACGTGCCGCCGACCTGGTGCGCCGCATGAGCCTCGAAGAGAAGGTCGGACAGCTGCAGTGCCCCTACGGCTGGGAGACCTACGAACGCAGCGGCGACTCGGTGCTGTTGACCGACCGCTTCCGCGAGCTGGTCGACGAGCGCCACATCGGCATGCTGTGGGGCACCTTCCGCGCCGACCCCTGGACGCAGCGCAACCTCGAAACGGGCCTCTCGCCCCGCATGGGCGCCGAGCTGGCCAACCGCATGCAGCGCTACGCCATCGAACACAGCCGCTGGGGCATCCCGCTCTTCCTGGCCGAGGAGGCGCCCCACGGATTCATGGCCATCGGTGCCACGGTCTTCCCCACGGCGCTGGGACAGGCCTCGACGTGGAATCCGGAGCTCATCCGCCGCATGGGCGGGGTTATCGCCTCGGAAATCCGCACGCAGGGAGCCCACATCGCCTACGGACCGGTGCTCGACGTGGTGCGTGACCCGCGCTGGTCGCGTACCGAGGAGTCATACGGCGAGGACCCGACGCTGACGGCCGCCATGGGGCGCGCCTTCGTCGAGGGACTCGGCTCGGCCGACCTGAGCGAACGGGAGCACGCCCTCTCGACGCTCAAGCACATCGCCGCCTACGGAGCCTCGGACGGAGGACAGAACGGCGGAGCGAACCTGCTCGGAGAGCGCGAGCTGCGCCGCACCTTCCTGCCGCCCGTCGAGGCGGCCGTGCGGGCGGGCGCCCGCTCGGTGATGACCGCCTACAGCTCCATCGACGGCGAGCCCTGCACGATGAACGACTACCTCCTCGGCGAGGTGCTCCGCGGCGAGTGGGGCTTTGACGGATTCGTCATCTCGGACCTCTTCAGCATCGAGGGGCTCTACCAGACGCACGGCGTGGCAACGTCGGTCGACGACGCGGCGCGCAAGGCGCTCACGGCGGGTGTCGATGCCGACCTCTGCGGCGAAGCCTACCTCACGCTCATCGAGTCGGTGCGCAAGGGGCTCGTCGACCCGGCGCTCATCGACCGGGCGGCCGAGCGGGTGCTGCGGCTCAAGTTCGAGATGGGGCTCTTCGAGAACCCTTATATCGATGTCGACGGATGCACGTCGGGAAGCGACGCGCACCGGCAGACGACGCTCGAGGTGGCGCGCCAGTCCATCGTCCTGCTCGAGAACAACGGCATCCTGCCCCTCTCCGCCGGGAAGGGAACGGTGGCACTCATCGGCCCCAATGCCGACAACGTATACAACCAGCTGGGGGACTACACGGCCCAGCAGTCCGACAACGTGACGACGCTGCGCCGCGGCATCGAGCGGCTCATCGGCGCCGACCGCGTCCGCTACGTCCGCGGCTGCGCCATCCGCGACCTCTCGACGGCCGAAATCCAGCGTGCGGTCGACGCCGCACGCCGCTCAGATGTGGCCGTGGTGGTGGTCGGTGGCTCGAGTGCCCGCGACTTCGACACGGAGTACCTCGCCACGGGAGCCGCCGTGGCCTCGACGCGCAGCGTGAAGGACATGGAGTGCGGCGAGGGCAACGACCGCGCCTCGCTGGCGCTGCTCGGACGGCAGGAGGAGCTGCTGCGCGCCGTCGCACAGACAGGCAAGCCGATGGTGGTGGTCTACATCGAGGGACGTCCGCTCGACATGCGCTGGGCTTCGGAGCATGCCGATGCGCTGCTGACGGCCTGGTATCCGGGCGAGGCCGGAGGCGAGGCGCTGGCCGAGGTGCTCTTCGGGCAATACAACCCTGCGGGACGCCTTCCTGTCTCGATTCCCCGCACCGAGGGGCAGCTGCCCGTCCACTACAACAAGCTCGTGCCAGCCAACCACGACTACGTCGAGCTGGAGGCCACGCCGCTCTACCCCTTCGGATTCGGACGCAGCTACACGCGCTTCGAGTACGGCAATCTGGCCGTCGATTCGCTCGGCAGGAACGATTACCGCATCCGCTGCACGGTGCGCAACTGCGGCGAACGTGACGGCGAAGAGGTGGCACAGCTCTACATCCGCCATCTGGAGGCGCCGCTGGTACAACCCCAGCGCGAGCTGAAGGCCTTCGAGCGCATCGCCATCCCGGCCGGTGAAGAGCGCGAGGTCGAGTTCCGCCTCACGCCGCGCGACCTGCAAATCATCGGCCGCGACTACCGCCCGATGAGCTATGAGGGGCGTGTACGCATCGAGGTAGGACCCTCGTCGGCCGAGCATCCACTCGTCGACACGCTCCGACGCCGCTGACGGGCCGCACCGGTTGCCGCCGGTCACGGCCCTTCGGGGCCGGAGAGCCGGACGGGCAGAGGGGCAGACGGACAGACAGACAGACAGACGGACAGACCGGAAAACGACAAGCGGGAGATTCCACGAAGGAGTCTCCCGCTTGCCGCATGTTTAGGGGTGATTCCGTTGGGATTCGAACCCAAGACCCACAGCTTAGAAGGCTGTTGCTCTATCCAACTGAGCTACGGAACCATCGGCTCGCAGCGCGACAGGCGCACCGCTTGCGGGTGCAAATATACGAAATCTCGCCCGATTATAAATGAATTTGCGAGAAATTATACAAACCGAATGCAAATCGAGCCTCGCACAGAGGGCGGGTCACAGGGTTCCGACGACATTCCAGGGCCTTCCGTCGGAGACCGAACACCTCCATCGCCCGCCCGGCGCATGGTTACAGGCCGCAGGCCTCACGTGCCGCAAACCGGCCCTTCAGAAGGTTCCGCCCCAGGAAAAACGTACCGCACGAAAAAAAGAGACCCCGGGGTGCGGCATAAACCGCATTCCGGGGTCTCTTGCGTGAATCGTTCCGTCCGCACGTCAGGCGGACTCAGACGGACAGCCGTCTGCTAACGTCTTTTGGCAGCACGCAGCGAGGGCACGGAGGCGTCCGAAGGCAGGCGGTCAACAGGCAGCGGACCCGTATATTTGCCCTTGACGGTATAACCGCCCACCATGGTAAAGTCGATGTCCACGGTCGCACTGGATGCATTGCCGGAGATGGTAAGCGTACCCGAGGTCACCGGACCGAACAGACGGTTCTCGTCCTCATCGTACTGCTGCACGTTCGTACCCGAAGGGAAGAATATCATGCCCATGATGGAACTTACGGAGCCTGGAGTCATCGTTCCGTCGGGACCGGCCTCCTCCTCCGAGGTAGCAATGGTATAGGTGCCCGGCTTGATGCTTCCGTCGCTTTCAAGCGCGCTGTAGAGGTCGACATCCAGGATATTGCCGGGATATACCGGATTGCCGCTGCCATCCTTCTCCATATCCATGAAGCGCAGGTCGATTGCGGAAACGCCCTCCTTGGTCTCAACCCAGTATGCATCGGCGCTGACCACATTCAGGTCGACATTCTCCTTGAGCTGCGGATAATCCACCTCGGGCTCGTCGCTGCCCGAATCGTCCATGAACTGAGCAGGACCGTTGTAGGTAATCCGATGCTTTTTGCCTTCGATGGTGGCAATCAGCTCGAAGCTGCAGTTCTCACCATCGTTTTTCACGGTGAGGACGGCCTCCGTATAGTCATGAGCGGTACCGCGTCCGGCTTCGTCCGTCGTCATCAGATAGCTGTAGTTGCTAGTAAACGTACCCGAAGCACAGGTCGACGCAAAATCCAACTTATAGGTTCCGTCGGGAACAACCGCAGCCGAAGGATCCTCCGAAAGTTCTCCGTAGAGGTCGATGCGGTAGTAGTTTCCGTTGGGCGACATCACGTCGTTGACCATGTCCTGGTCCATCAGATAGAACCAGTAGTTGCCCACGCCCGGCATATAATAGTCACCGTAGTAGATTCCGTAGAACTTGGGCATTTCGAGCTCCACATCGTACTCCGACCAACCATCGGTGTGCTGCACGACCTGAGCCGTGGCCGTCTCCGTACCATATTTCAGGATAATGGGGGTGGTACGCTCCTCCGCCTAGTCGTTGGGGTCAACCGTGAAGGTCACCTTATTCTCGACCGAACAATCTATATTGGAAATCCATTCGGCATCGCACGAAGCCTCCATGGATACTCCGTTTTTAGCATTCTCGACCGTGTATAAAATCTCACAGTCTCCGCCCTGGGCTTCAACGGAAACCGTCCTGGTCTGAATCAGGATTATCGGTTGTGATGCCTGCGGATTTTCTACCTCACCCGACTTGTTGCATGAGAACAACAAGGACACGGCCGCCAGAGCGGCAAAAACAGAGAAACGAGTCATAATTAGAAATATTTAGGGGTTAATGCATATCGAATGTAAACATTTTTTTTCATTTCAACAACTATCCTGTCATTTTACCGTAAAAATGAAAGAAAAATAGGGGTTTTTGAGCGAATAATTTTGCTGCGCGGAATTTTTTACCTACATTTGCACGCTAAAAAGCCCAAAGTGGGTGAGCGTTTCATTAATTTAATTTTATAGCAAATGGCTGTTAAAATTCGTCTGGCACGCCATGGCAAGAAGGGTTTCGCCTTCTACCACATCGTTGCCGCAGATAGCAGAGCGCCGCGTGACGGTAAATTCATCGAGAAGCTGGGTACCTACAACCCCAACACGAATCCTGCTACGATTGACCTGAACTTCGAGAAAGCTCTGGGTTGGTTACTTAAAGGCGCACAACCTACGGATACTTGTCGGGCAATTCTCTCGTACAAGGGCGTAATGTACAAGAAGCACCTGCTGGGCGGTGTCGCCAAGGGCGCTTTCACCGAGGCTGAGGCCGAGGCTCGTTTCAACAAGTGGCTTGAGGCCAAGGCCGGCAAGATTGAGGCCAAGAGCAACAAGCTCGCATCGGATGCCAAGTCGGCCCAGAAGGCCCGTCTGGCTGCCGAGACCAAGGTGAACGAGGAGCGCGCAAAGGCAATCGCCGAGAAGAAGGCTGCTGCCGAAGCCGCCGCCAAGGAGGCTGCCGAGGCTGCTGCTGCCGAGGCTCCCGCAGAGGGCGCCGAAGCTCCCGCAGAGGCCTAAAGGAGCAGGTTCTCTCTTTCGAAACGCCCGGTAACTCTCTTCGGAGACTTATCGGGTTTTTCGTTTCCGGCCGAGAGGGTCCCGCGCGGCACGCCGGGACTGACGGCCCCCTTCCTCACTCCAAAAACAGACAATCGACATGCTTGTTCCCGCCGGCAGAATCAACAAACTCTTCGGCTCCGAGGGCGGATTGATGCTCTCGCTCTATGCCGACTTTCCGGAGGAGTTCTCCCCGCAGACTACCCCACTCTTCGTCGAAATCGATGCACTCGACGTACCGCTCTGGTGCGACCGCTTCGAGCGGCGCGGCATCTCGGGCGCCGTCGCCACGTTCGCCGACTTCGACACGGAGCGCCGCGCATCGGAGCTCGTCGGCCGCGAGTTCCGCATCGAGAGCGGCGAGCGGGAGGACGACGAGTTCTACCTCGAAGACCTCATCGGCTTCCGCGTCGAGGGCATCGAGACGCGCCACGAGGCCGAGCCGCTCCACTTCGAGGGAAGGCTGACCGACTACTACGACAGCGAGGCCAACCCGCTCTTCGAACTGGAGACGGGCGGACGGCGCCTGCTGGTCCCCGCCGTCGAGGAGTTCATCGCCCACATCGACTTCGAGCGGCGGTGCGTGAAGCTCGTGCTGCCCGAGGGGATGACCGACCTCTGAAGCGCAGACGGCGGGTCGGAAGACGCAGTGCGGGGCAGACGGCCGGGGCCGTCCGCCCCGCCTGCGTTTCGGGTTGTTGAATATTTTTCGTAAATTCGCCGCAAGGATTTTCAAAACAGCTCCGCATGAAACGATACCTCCTTCTGCTTGCATCCGCCCTGCTGCTGGGCTGCTGCTCTACGCCCGAGCCCGAGGGCGAGGCGCTCATCGTCGAACGCATCCGCATGGTGCAACAGCTGCGCGCCGAGGCGGGCCGCAGCTGGCCCGCGCTGCTTCGTCCCGAATACGACGTGCCGCTGCTCTACTACACCGATTCGGTCTGCTACGCGGTGAACCCGACGCAGCACTTCCTCGAGCGGATGGCGTGCCGGCCGATGCACGAGGAGAAGGGGTTGAACATCCGCAAGTGCGCCCGCCCCGATTCGCTCCCCTTCCACATGCAGACGATTATGTCGTTCGACGATTCGACCCGCTTCGACTACCGCTCGCCCGTCCTGCTCTGCAGCTCGCCCGAGACCACGGCGCAGTTCGTCACAGGGACCGACTCCGACGAGGCGTGGGCCCTCATGGCGCTCCACGAATACACCCACGGCTTCCAGCTGCTGCACCCCGCTTTCCTGGCCGAGTTCGAGCAATACTGCCTCACCTTCCCGCAGGGCCCCTTCCGCCGGCTCTACCAGGGCGTGGACTGGCAGCGCCGCCTCATCGACCGTGAGAACGAGGCGCTCAAGGGTGCGCTGGCAGCCGCCGACGTTGCGCAGCGCGACTCCTGCATCCGTCTCTTCCTCGACACGCGTGCCGACCGCCGCGCCCGCATGCTCCACTACAACGGCGAAGTGATGACCTCGGCCGAACGGCTCTACGAAATGATGGAGGGTTCGGCCCGCTACGTCGAGGCCCAGACGGGGCTCCGCCTGGGCATCTACGACATGCAGAAGGACACCTGGCTGTACGACCCCGCGCGCACGCCCTACTATTATTATGCTACGGGCTACAACCTCATGCGGGTGCTCATGCTGCTCGGGGCCGACACCTCGCGCCTCTTCACCGAACCGGGGCTCGGACTGGGCGAGCTGCTGGCCGAAACCTTCGAAAAACAAACGCAGAAGCAATGAAACGGGTAGTCATCGGACTCTCGGGCGGCGTCGATTCGTCGGTGGCCGCCTACCTGCTCAAGCAGCAGGGATACGACGTGGTGGGGCTCTTCATGATTAACTGGCACGACACCACGGGAACGCTCGAGGGCGACTGCCCGTGGCACGACGACCGCCTCTTCGCCGAGCTGGTCGCACGCCGGCTCGACATTCCGCTCCACATCACGGACCTCTCGGCCGAGTACCGCCGCCGCGTGGTCGACTACATGTTCGCGGAGTACGAACGGGGACGCACGCCCAATCCCGACGTGCTCTGCAACCGCGAAATCAAGTTCGACGTCTTCATGAAGGAGGCCTTCCGCCTGGGGGCCGACTACGTCGCCACGGGCCACTACTGCCGCAAGGCGGAGGAGCTGCGGCCGGACGGCGGCACGACGTGGCGGCTGCTTGCGGGCAGCGACCCGGGCAAGGACCAGAGCTACTTCCTCTGCCAGCTCTCGCAGGAGCAGCTGCGCCCGGCGCTCTTCCCCGTGGGCGGGCTGCTCAAGTCCGAGGTGCGGCGCATCGCCGCCGAGCAGGGGCTCGCCACCGCCAAGCGCAAGGATTCGCAGGGCATCTGCTTCGTGGGCAAGGTCGACCTGCCGCTCTTCCTCCAGCAGAAGCTGGCCGCACGGCGGGGCAACGTCCACGAGATTCTCGCCACGTGGCCCAAATATGCGCAGCAGCCGCCAATGCCCGAACCCGGCTGCGAACCCACGACCGCGCAGCTGGCCGCACTGGCCGAGCCGTGGCACTACACCGTGCGCGACGGCAAGAAAATCGGCGAGCACAACGGCGCCCACTTCTACACAATTGGCCAGCGCAAGGGGCTCGGCATCGGCGGCCGCCGCGAGTCGCTCTTCATCCTGGCCACCGACGTGGAGCAGAACGTCATCTATGTCGGCGAGGGCGACGCCCACCCGGGCCTCTACCGTCGTGCGCTGCGCATCCGTCCCGAGGAGATGCACTGGGTCAACCCCACGCGGGAGCTCGCGCCGGGCGGCAGCGGCCGCTTCCAGGTGCGGATACGCTACCGCCAGCCGCTGCAGCAGGCCACCCTCTTCGTGCGCGACGAGGGGGGCTTCATCCTCTTCGACGAGCCGCAGCGGGGCATCACCCCCGGGCAGTTCGCCGCCTGGTACGACGGCGAGGAGCTCGTCGGCTCGGGCGTCATCGACCGTTAGGAGCCCCGGGCTGCACCCTCCTCAAAAAGCAACCGCCGCATGAAGTTCCGCACCGAAATAGAGCCCTTCACCCTCGGCACCGACATCGACTACCGAAGCCGGCTGCTGGCCCTCGGTTCGTGCTTTGCCGAGCACATTGCGGCGCGGCTCTCCCGCGCCCGCTTCCGCATCGAGGCCAACCCGACGGGCATCCTCTTCAACCCCGCCTCCATCGTCCGGACGCTCGACCGCCTGTGGCACGCCGAGCCGGTCCGCCGCGAGGAGCTGCACCGCTCGCGCGAGGGGGTGTGGTTCCACTACGACTTCCACGGCTCGCTCTCGCGCACGGAGGCCGACGAGGCCCTCGACGCCATGAACGAGGCGGTGCGGCGCGGCGCCGAAGCGCTGCACGGGGCCGACACGCTGCTGCTCACCTTCGGTACGGCGTGGGTCTACGACCACGAGGGGCGGCCGGTGGCCAACTGCCACCGCCAGCCCGCCGCGGAGTTTCACCGCCGCCGGATGACGGTCGAGGAGATTGTCGCCCCGTTTGCGCGGCTGCTCGAGGGGGAGCTTGCGGCAAAGCGCCTCATCGTGAGCGTGAGCCCCGTGCGCCACGCGGGCGACGGGCTGGTGGAGAATTCGCTCAGCAAGGCGACGCTGCGGCTGGCCGCCGCAGCACTCGAGGAGCGCTTTGCGGAGCGGGTCCGCTATTTCCCCGCCTACGAGATGCTCGTCGACGACCTGCGCGACTACCGCTTCTACGCCGAAGACCTGGTCCACCCCTCGCCGCAGGCCGTCGAATATGTCTGGGAGCACTTCACGCAGGCGGCCCTCTCGGAGCGGGCCCGGAGGCTGCTGCCCGAGGTCGAGCGGATTGTCCGCGCCTCGGAGCACCGCATGCAGCACCCCCGCAGCGAGGCGTGCCGCGCCTTCTGCCGGCAGCAGCTCGCCGCCATCGAGGCGCTCCCCGAGGTCGATTTCACCGCCGAACGGGTATATTTCTCACGCTTTTTGAAATAAAAAACGTAAATTTGCCGCTCGGTTTCCACCTCATTACGCAATGAAACGACTCATCATCCTGCTCGCCGCATCGCTCCTGACCGCCACGCAGCTCCACGCGGCCGCACGCCCCCGTCTGATTGTCCAGATTATCGTGGGCTCGATGCGCGCCGAGGAGCTCGACCGCTACGCCGCCAACTTCTGCAACGACGGCTTCCTGCGCCTGCGCCGCGGAGGCACCGAATACCTCGACAGCCGCTACGAATACCAGCAGACGACGACCCCCGTCTCGCTCGCCACGCTCACCACGGGGGCCATGCCCTCGACGCACGGCGTCATCGGGACCCGCTGGCAGAACTATACCGAGAACCGCACGGTTCGCCTGCTCGACGGACGGCAGGGGTGCGGCCCCTACAACCTCATCGCCCCGACGCTGGCCCAGACCATGGAGCAGCAGCTCGAGGGGAGCCGCCAGGTATCCATCGCCGCCGAGGCCACGTCGGCCGTCGTGATGGCAGGCAAGGGGGGCGAGGCCTTCTGGCTCGACTCGCTCTCCTGCGGCTGGAGCTCGTCGACCTACTACGAACCCATCCTCCCGGCATGGATTGAGCGCAGCAACCGCGAAGGGTTCAACCGCTCCTACCTCGACGCCACGTGGCGCACGCTCCTCTCGCCCGACGACTACGTCAACACGCGCAGCTTCGACATCGAACTGTCGGGTGCTCAGCGCGGCAAGGAGCGCATCCGCAGGGCGGGCCAGGGCCCCGAGCTGCGCACCGACCTCGACCGCATGCTCTACTCGCCGGCGGGCAACACCGCCGTGCTGGGCTTCGCCAAGCAGGCCATCGCCCAGTTCCGCCTCGGCGCCGACGAGACACCCGACCTGCTGAACATCTGCCTCGACGCATCGCGCCGCATCACCGAGGCCTACGGCCCCGAATCCATCGAGGCCGAGGACATGTACTACCGGCTGGACCGCGACCTGGCCGACTTCCTGACCTTCCTCTTCGCCCAGGTCAAGGATGGCAACGTCACGGTGGTCCTCACCTCGGACCACGGAACGAGCCCCTCGTATGACGCAGGTTCGGAGCCGCTCGAGCGCTTCAACACGCGGCAGTTCGAGGTCATCGTCAACAGCTTTCTCAACGCCCGCTACGGGTCGGGCGACTGGCTGCTCGCCTACGAGGACCAGTGCATCTATCTGAACCACAACCTCGTCTACGAACGGGGGCTCAACCTCTCCGAGGTGCAGAACGAGGTGGCCATCTTCGCCATGCAGTTCCGCGGCGTGTCGCACGCCCTCTCGGCCACCTCCATGCGGACGAGCTACTTCGGCAGCGGCTATGCGCAGCGCATGCAGAACAGCTTCTACCCCCGCCGCTCGGGCGACGTCATCCTCAACCTGATGCCCGGATGGATTGAGGAGCGCGACCGCTGCCGCTCGGCCTCGGGTTCGATGTACGGCTACGACACCCACGTGCCGCTGCTCTTCTACGGAACGGGCGCCGGGATGATGCGCATAAAGCGCCGCGTCGACATGACCTGCGTGGCGCCGACGCTGGCCCGGTTGTTGGAAATTACGGAACCGGCCGCCTCCGAGGGCGGAATCCTTCCGGAAATCGTCGATTTGTAAATCTACCGTTTATGACCATGGACAAGATACAGGAGGAAATCATCGAGGAGTTCGCCGTATTCGACGACTGGCTCGACAAGTACGATTACCTGATTTCGCTGAGCGATTCGCTTCCGGCCATCGCTCCCGAACACCGCACCGACCAGTACCTGATTCAGGGGTGCCAGTCGCGCGTGTGGATTGACGCCCGCTACGAGGGGGGCAAGGTGTGGTTCACGGCCGACAGCGACGCCATCATCACCAAGGGCATCATCGCGCTGCTCATCCGCGTGCTCAACGGCCGCACGCCCCGCGAAATCCTCGACACGGAGCTCTACTTCATCGACGCCATCGGACTGAGCGCCAACCTCTCGCCCACCCGCTCGAACGGACTGCTGGCGATGGTCAAGCAGATGCGGCTCTACGCACTGGCCTTCGACGCCCGCGAACACGAACAGCACCGGGAGCCCGATGCGCGGTAGTTTTTCCCTCATCAAATTCGCACATACGTCATGACACCCGAAGAGATTCTCAAGGTTGAAAAGGAAATCGTCCTTACGCTCAAGAACATATACGACCCCGAAATCCCGGTGAACATCTACGACCTGGGGCTGGTCTACGAAATCGACTACACGCCCGACGGCGTGGCCAACATCCGCATGACGCTCACGGCGCCCAACTGCCCGATGGCCGACATGCTCGTCGAGGATGTCAACATCCAGGTGGGCAAGGTGCCGGGGGTGAAGTCGGTGAACGTGATTCTGACGTTCGACCCCGTCTGGGACAAGAGCATGATGTCCGAGGAGGCGCTGCTCGAACTCAACATGCTCTGAGCCATGGCACGCACCGAGCGTGAAGAGCGTATGCTCAACCGGCTGCAGGCCGGGGCCCGCAACCTGAGCTGCGGAGTACATCTGGAGGCCCTCTCGCCGCTGCAGCGCAACGAACTCTACACGACGCTGCTCTTCGACCGTCTGCAGCGCAAGATGCGCACCGTGACGGAGCTGTGGGAGGAGGCGACCCGCAACTGGAATCAGACCTTCTACCTGATGTACTTCCGCACGCTGGGCGACCGGACCAACCAGGCCGTCTACCTCGAACTCGCCCGCCGGGTCCCCTACCGCATCGTGCTGCGCGAGCGGCTGGCGCCCCACGCCGTCGAGGCGATGCTGCTGGGCTGCTCGGGGCTGCTCGACCTCTACCGCGACGACAGCTATACGCTCGACCTGCGCCGCTCGTTCGAATATCTGGCGGCCAAATACTCGCTTGAACGGCTCGACGCCCAGGCATGGGAGCTGGCCGGCATCCGTCCGGCGAACCACCCCGTGCTGCGGCTGGCCCAGGCGGCCGAGTTCTTCACGCAGGACGAATTCATCATGCAGCGCGCCATGGAGTGCTGCAACGAAAACGACGTGCGGCGGCTCTTCCGCGTCGAGGCGTCGGAATACTGGCGCACACACTACATCCCCGGCGCCGCCAGCCTCGATACGCCCAAGCGGCTGGGCAACTTCAAGGCCAACATCATCGGCATCAATCTGGTCGCCGTGCTGCAATACGCCTACGGCAGCTACACGGGACACGAGGCGCTGCGCGACCGCTCGCTCACGCTGCTCGAACGGCTCGAGGCGGAGGACAACCGCTACATCCGCGCCTGGCTCAACAGCTGCGCGCCGGCACCCGCCAACGCCTTCGAGACGCAGGCGCTGCTGCAGCTGGCCACCGAATACTGCGCCGAACGCCGCTGCACAGAGTGTCCGCTGGGCCGCCGGCTGCTGCAACGCGCTGCCGAAACACACTGATACACACCCCCGCATGAAACGTCTGCCCGGCTGCCTGCTCCTTCTGCTGCTTGCCCTCTGCGTCGCGACCGCCCGGGCACAGCGGCAACCGGCGCTGGGTATCGCCTTCTACGACCTCGACGGACTCTACGACACCATCCCCGCACTCTTCTACGACGACTCGGACCATACGCCTCGGGGCCGGCTGGCCTGGGACTCGGAGCGCTACCGCCGCAAGATAGCCCATACGGCCGCCGTCATCGACTCGATGGGGCTGCCCCTCGTGGCGCTCTACGGCGTGGAGAACGAGGCGGTCGTGCGCGACCTTTCGGCCGCCTGCCGGGGCGACTACAGCTATCTGCACAGCACGATGAACGCCTTCGACGGTCTGGACTTCGCGCTGCTCTACTACGGTGACCTCTTCCGTCCGCTCGATGTGGAGCAGGGGCGCGACTACCTTTGCATCGAGGGCGTCCTGCGCAGCGACACCCTCGCCCTGGTGCTGAGCTGCGACTACCGGATGGCCCGCTGGGCGGTACGGGAGCTGCGGCACGACCGGCCAGGGCTGCGGCTGCTCGTGGCCGGACGGACACCCCACCGCGACGCCGCACGGCTGGGTCTCGGCGACCTGCTGCGCCGCGCCGAACGCGCCGGACGCGGCAACGTACGCTACCCCAACGGCAGCTGGCACATGCGCGACCGCATCCTCGCCGACACGGCGTTCGAGGTCTGCGGCGCGGACGTCTACGCCCGCCCCTTCCTCTTCGACGAGCGGGGCATCGGGCCGCTTCCCACCTACCGGCGGGAGAAGTACCTCGGAGGTTTCGGTTTTTCCCTGCCAATTTTCATTTATATTCGCTGAGCAGTTGGAGAAATCGAAATAATTCACTATATTCGCGCTTCCGAAGCGAAAGTTGGAGAGAGAATTGCGGCGTGTGATACATGACCGCAATTTTTCGGCTATGGGTATTCCCCGAAACGAAAATTTTTATTAACTTTACGAGAAGGAACAAAATTTCAAAACTAATCATATTTCAAAACAACACTACTACTATGGCAGACGTTAAACGTGTCTATACCTTCGGCAACAAGGAGGCCGAAGGAAACGGCAAAATGCGCGAACTGCTCGGCGGCAAGGGTGCCAACCTCGCCGAGATGAACCTCATTGGCATTCCCGTTCCTCCCGGATTCACCATCACCACGGAGGTCTGCACCGAATACTACGCCCACGGCAAGCAGGCGGTCATCGACCTGCTGCGTCCCGACGTGGAGAAGGCCATCCAGAACATCGAGCGGCTGACCGACCGCAAGTTCGGCGACAAGGACAAACCGCTGCTCGTCTCGGTACGCTCGGGCGCACGCGCCTCGATGCCCGGCATGATGGACACGATTCTCAACCTCGGTATGAACGACCAGGCCGTCGAGGCCGTCTCGAAGCTCTCGGGCAACCCCCGCTTCGCATGGGACTCCTACCGCCGCTTCGTCCAGATGTACGGCGACGTGGTGCTGGGCATGAAGCCCGCATCGAAGGAGGACCACGACCCCTTCGAGGAGATTATCGACGCCAAGAAGAAGCAGCGCGGCGTGAAGAACGACACCGAGCTGACGACCGACGACCTGAAGGAGCTGGTCAAGGAGTTCAAGGCCGCCGTCAAGAAGCAGACCGGCGAGCACTTCCCGACCAATCCGTGGGACCAGCTCTGGGGAGCCATCTGCGCCGTCTTCGGCTCGTGGATGAACGAGCGCGCCATCCTCTACCGCAAGCTCAACAACATCCCCGCCGAGTGGGGTACGGCCGTATCGGTACAGGCCATGGTATTCGGCAACATGGGCAACAACTCGGCTACGGGCGTGGCCTTCTCGCGCGACGCCGCAACGGGTGAGAACATCTTCAACGGCGAGTACCTCATCAACGCCCAGGGCGAGGATGTGGTGGCCGGCATCCGCACCCCGCAGCAGATTACCATCGAGGGTTCGAAGCGCTGGGCCAAGGCTCAGAACATCTCCGAGGAGGAGCGCAAGAGCAAGTATCCTTCGCTCGAGGAGGTGATGCCCGACGTATACAAGGAGCTCAACGAAATCCAGCACCACCTGGAGCAGTACTTCACCGACATGCAGGACATCGAGTTCACGATTCAGGACGGCAAGCTCTGGATGCTGCAGTGCCGCAACGGCAAGCGCACGGGTGCCGCCATGGTGAAGATTGCCATGGACATGCTGCGCGAGGGGCTCATCGACGAGAAGACCGCCGTGCTGCGCTGCGAGCCCGCAAAGCTCGACGAGCTGCTCCACCCGGTATTCGACAAGACGGCCATCGCTTCGGCGCAGGTCATCACCAAGGGTCTGCCCGCATCGCCCGGCGCCGCCACGGGTCCCGTGGTCTTCTTCGCCGAGGATGCCGAGAAGATTTTCGCCAAGACGGGCCAGAAGGCCGTGCTCGTACGCATCGAGACCTCGCCCGAGGACCTCAAGGGCATGCTCGACGCCGCAGGTATCCTGACGGCACGCGGCGGCATGACCTCGCACGCCGCCGTCGTTGCCCGCGGTATGGGCAAGTGCTGCGTGTCGGGTGCCGGCGAGCTGCAGATTGACTACAAGGCCCGCACCATCCAGGTCAACGGCTTCACCGTCAAGGAGGGCGACTGGATTTCGCTCAACGGCTCGACGGGCGAGGTATACCTGGGCCAGGTTGCCACGAAGGCCGCCGACCTGAGCGGCGACTTCGGCAAACTGATGGAGCTGGCTTCGAAATACGCCGTGCTGAAGGTGCGCGCCAACGCCGACACGCCGAAGGATGCCGCCCAGGCATTCGAGTTCGGCGCCGAGGGCATCGGCCTCTGCCGCACGGAGCACATGTTCTTCGAGGGCGACCGCATCAAGGCCATCCGCGAGATGATTCTGGCCGACGACGAGGCCGGCCGCCGCGTGGCGCTCTCCAAGCTGCTGCCCATGCAGCGCGGTGACTTCGAGGGGCTGTTCAAGGTCATGAAGGGATATCCCGTGACGGTCCGCCTGCTCGACCCCCCTCTGCACGAGTTCGTGCCCCACGATGAGAAGGGCCAGCGCGAGATGGCCGAGGAGATGGGCGTATCGCTCAAGAAGATTGTCGACAAGGTGGAGTCGCTGGCCGAGTTCAACCCGATGCTGGGACACCGCGGCTGCCGTCTGGGCAACACCTATCCCGAAATCACCGAAATGCAGACCCGTGCCATCATCGAGGCTGCGATGAACGTCCGCGCGATGGGTATTCCGGTACACGTCGAGATTATGGTTCCGCTGGTGGGCAACCACAAGGAGCTCCGCTACCAGAAGAACATCATCGACAAGACGGCCGAGCAGGTATTCTCGGAGCGCAACGACCGCATCGAGTACATGGTCGGTACGATGATTGAGGTGCCGCGCGCCGCCGTGACGGCCAACCAGATTGCCGAGGTTGCCGAGTTCTTCTCGTTCGGTACGAACGACCTGACGCAGATGACGCTCGGATTCTCGCGCGACGATATCGGCAAGTTCCTGCCCATCTACCTCGAGAAGGGCATCCTGAAGAACGACCCGTTCCAGATTCTGGACCGCAACGGCGTGGGCCAGCTCATCCGCGAGGCCGTCTTCAAGGGCCGCGGCACGCGTCCGAACCTCAAGTGCGGTATCTGCGGCGAGCATGGCGGCGAGCCCTCGTCGGTGGAGTTCTGCCACTATGCCGGTCTGAACTACGTCAGCTGCTCGCCCTTCCGCGTGCCCATCGCACGTCTGGCCGCAGCCCACGCAGCGCTCAACGAAAAGTAACATCCGCGCCGAGGGGGGGGCAACGCGAATGCCTCCGCCCGGCCGACAACCGAAAAGCCCCTGCATCCTTCGATGCGGGGGCTTTTTTGCATGCGCTCCTCCCCGCGACCGCGGATGAGGCCGCAGATGGGGCCGCGGCGGGTAACGTGCACTCCGACAGGGGAGACGGGAAAACCGACAGCCGTCACCGGGCCCCGTCTGCAAGGAAGAGGCCGCCGCGTTTCCCGTTCGGCACGCTTCGTGCGGGGATACACCCGGGCGAGGTACAGCTCCGGGGCCGATGGAGCGAATCACCGGTTGGTCGGGAAAAAAGAGCTGTTCGTTGAAATTTTTTGGCCCGAGGAGAGAATATCGCTATATTTGAACTGGCAAGCAATACAAAAAAAGCATCACAACCATGAAAAAAATCATTCTTGCTATCGCCATCGTGCTGTGCTCGACCTCGATAGCGTCGGCACAGGATGCCGGGAAGTGGGCCATTGTCCCCAAAATGAGCATCTACACGAACGTCGGCGACGCCGTAGTCGGTCTGGGCGCATCGGGCCGCTACAGCATTACGGACAACTGGCGCATCGAGCCCGCCATTGCGGCGCTGCTCCACCGCGACTGTTCGATTGACGTCAGCTGCGACGCACAATACCTCTTCCACATCGGCGACGCCTGGGCCATCTACCCCTCGGTCGGCCTCACGACCAACGACATCGGCAAGTGGGCCGTCGGTCTGAATGTGGGAGGCGGCTTCGACTTCCGCGTCGCCAACAACTGGGACATCACGGCCGGGCTCAAATGGCAGCCCATGTTCGACGACCGACGTACCAATCCGGTTGTCATCATGGTAGGCGGCGCCTACCGATTCTGAGAAATCGGGACCCGGTCTCCGGATACAAAAAAGGCTCTTCTGCTGTGCAGAAGAGCCTCTATTTTGGTCTGTCCGGTTCCGGACGATGAGATGAGCCTTGTAAAGGTCCGATGCGCCGGAAGAGGCGGAATTACAACCGAAAGGCAAGAGCACATTCAGTCTTGCTTGCTCCCTGAGCCGAATGGCTATCCCGGGTCGCACCGAAGACCGGCACCGCTCCTCCCCCGGTTCCACCCGGGTTCTGGTTCGCCCGGTTCTGGTTTGCCCAGTTCTGTTCGCCCCGGCCTCGGTTCGCCCGACCCCGTTTCGCCCCGGCTCCGCACTGCTCCGCGCCCCGTATACCCTACTGAGCCTCGTTGCAGCGAATCATCTCGAAGATGCGGAAGCCGACCGGTGCGTAGCTCCGCCATGCGCGGCGCTTGACCCCGTACCTCAGGGCACGACCGCCCGAGTAGAGCGTCACGTCGGCCTCGGCTTCGGGGTCGAAGAAGCGGTAGAAGGGGGCCACATCCGTCGAGAGCGAGTAGCGATGGACCCACATGCGCCGCTCCGGCTCGATATAGAGCCGCTCAACCCGACCCGCAATCCGCGTCGTGCCCGAGCGGAAGCAGACCGAATCGGCCGGCAGGGGATCGGCCATGCGGTAGGTGAAGTTGAGCGTCGCCCGGCCGTCGCGCCCCGTCTTGTAGGTGATGTCGAAGGTCAAATCGCCCGACCCCTCCCGCTCGAAGAGCGTCACGGGGAAGGTGTGGTAGATGGTGCCGTCCGCCTCGTGGCGCGCCACATAGCGGTCACGAATCTCCTGCGCCCGCAGCTGCTGCACCGAGCAGACAGCCGTCAGCAGCAGGACTGCCGTCAGCAGCGTACGCCTAATCACCGTAGACAATGACCGTGTAAATCGTATAGACGCCCACGTAGGACTTCGCCTGGTAGTCGACGTGGTGGATGCGCGTGATGCCGGCATCGCGCGCCGCCGTCTGGATGCTGGCATCGCCCAGCGCCACCAGACCCACGTATCCCTTCACCTCGGCCGTGCCGACCTTGCTCGAACCGGCATTGCCCGTAACGGCCAGACCGTCCTTCACATCGGTATAGATGCCGCCTACGACCGGCGACTTGACGCACCCGGCGCATGCCAGCGCCACGAATGCTGCAGCCAGAAACTTCTTCATCACTTACTTGGTTTTATAGGCGCAACGGTACTTGCCCTTGGCCAGATTCAACAGTTTTCCCTTGAGCAGCTGACGGCGCAGCGGCGAGACGCGGTCGGTGAAGACCGTTCCCTCGATGTGGTCGTACTCGTGCTGGATGACCCACGCCTTGAGCCCCGTGAACTCCTCGTCGTGCTCGACGAAGTCGGTATCGAGGTAGCGCATGCGAATCGAGAGCGAACGCGTCACGTCGGCGTAGAGCCCCGGGAAGGAGAGGCAGCCCTCGTTGTAGCTCTTCTTCTCGTCGGAGTATTCGTAGATTTCGGCATTGACGAAGGCCCGCCTGTAGTCGGCGCACGAGGGGTCCTCCTCGGCCCACGGCGTGCAGTCGACGATGAAGAAGCGGATGTCCTTGCCGATTTGCGGAGCGGCAAGGCCCACGCCGTCGGCCTCCTCGAGCGTGAGGAACATGTCCTTCTCGAGCTGCTTCACGTCGAGCGTTCCGGGCTCGAGCGGGGTGCAGTGCTTGCGCAGCACCTCGTCGCCATAGATAACAATCGGATAAATCATCGGTTGAATTCCATATAACTTTGCAAAATAATCGTGGCGGAGATTTTGTCCACCAGCGCCTTGTTGCGGCGCGCCATGCGGCCGATGCCGCTTTCGAGCATCGTGCGGTGCGCCATCACCGAGGTGAAGCGCTCGTCGTGGAAGCAGACCTCCTTGTCGGGATAGGCCCGGCGCAGACGGGCCGCCAGCGGCTCGACGTAGCGCCACGTCTCCGACGGCGTGCCGTCCATCTGCAGCGGCTTGCCCAGGACGATGGTCGAGACATCCTCACGCGCGAAGTAGTCGGCCAGCCACCGTTCGAGCTCCTTCGTCTCGACGGTCACCAGCCCCCCGGCGATGATGCGCAGCGGGTCACTCACGGCTATTCCCGTGCGCCGCGTCCCGTAGTCTATGGCCATGATGCGTCCCATGCCTGCTCAGAGGTTAAGGTCCGACCCGGGATTGAGCCACCCAGCAGCGAGGAGCAGCCCGCCGAGGAGCATGCCCAGCAGGAAACAGACGAGCACCACGAGCCACAGGCGCCGGCGCCGCTTTGCCGCGAGGTTTGCCTCCATCTGCTACAGGTTCTGCTTGCGGAAGAGCTTGCGGTAGGAGCACTCCTCCTCGACCATCTGGTGGAGCCGGTCGATGGCGATGCGCTCCTGCTGCATCGTATCGCGGTGACGGACCGTCACGGTGTTGTCCTCGAGCGTCTGACCGTCGACGGTGACGCAGAAGGGGGTGCCGATGGCATCCTGACGGCGGTAGCGCTTGCCGACCGAATCCTTCTCGTCGTAGACCACGTTAAAGTCGTACTTGAGCAGGTCGACAATCTTCTGAGCCACTTCGGGCATGCCGTCCTTCTTCACCAGCGGCAGGATGGCCACCTTGACGGGAGCCAGCGCGGCGGGCAGGCGCAGCACCACGCGCGAATCGCCGCCCTCGAGCTTCTCCTCGATATAGGCGGCCGACATCACCTGCAGGAACATGCGGTCGACGCCAATCGAGGTCTCGACCACGTAGGGCACGTAGCTCTCGCCCGTCTCGGGGTCGAAGTACTGCATCTTCTTGCCCGAGAACTTCTGGTGGTTGCCCAGGTCGAAGTCCGTACGCGAGTGGATGCCCTCCACCTCCTTGAAGCCGAAGGGGAAGTTGTACTCGATATCGGTGGCCGCATTGGCGTAGTGGGCCAGCTTCTCATGGTCATGGAAGCGGTAGTTATCGTCGCCGAAGCCCAGCGCGCGGTGCCATGCCATACGCGTGTTGCGCCACTCGTTCCACCACTGCATCTCGGTGCCGGGGCGTACGAAGAACTGCATCTCCATCTGCTCGAACTCGCGCATGCGGAAGATGAACTGACGGGCCACGATTTCGTTGCGGAAGGCCTTGCCAATCTGGGCAATGCCGAAGGGAATCTTCATGCGGCCGGTCTTCTGGACGTTGAGGAAGTTGACGAAGATGCCCTGTGCCGTCTCGGGACGCAGGTAGATGGTCGACGTGGCGTCCGACGTGGAGCCCATCTGCGTCGAGAACATCAGGTTGAACTGACGCACCTCGGTCCAGTTGCGGGTACCCGAGATGGGGCAGGCGATTTCGCAGTCGAGGATAATCTGGCGCATCTCCGCAAGGTCGTTGGCATTCTGCGCCGCAACGAAGCGGCGGTGAATCTCGTCGCGACGGGCCGACGTCTCCGCCACGCGGGGCGACGTCTGGCGGTACTTCGCCTCGTCGAACGACTCGCCGAAGCGCTTGCGGGCCTTCTCGACCTCCTTCTCGATTTTCTCATCCTGCTTGGCCAGCCAATCCTCGATGAGCACGTCGGCGCGGTAGCGCTTCTTCGAGTCGCGGTTGTCGATGAGCGGGTCGTTGAAGGCGCTCAGGTGACCCGAAGCCTCCCACGTTTTGGGGTGCATGAAAATCGCCGCGTCGATGCCGACGATGTTCTCGTGGAGCTTGACCATCGAGTCCCACCAGTAGCGTTTGATATTGTTTTTCAGCTCGACGCCGTTCTGGCCGTAATCGTAGACAGCTCCCAGACCGTCGTAGATTTCGCTCGACGGAAATACGAATCCGTACTCCTTGCAGTGAGCGACCAGCTTCTTGAAAAGTTCCTCCTGAGTCATAGTATTTTGATTTTACCTGATTTCCGAACTACAAAAGTACAAAATTAACGAGAAACCGCACCCTCTGCGGCGATTAATTTGCGATTTTGCGAAAATGTGGCGGGCGCCAACGCTACGAACGGCAGAATTGAGGGGAAGAGAACGGCGGGTGACCGGGATTGACAGGCCCGTCGGAGCGAAGGGGCAATCATACGGGACAGGCTGGCCGTGCGGGGTGCGAGAGGTACGAGAGGTACGAGAGGTACGCGGGGAGGGCAGGCTGGTTGCACAGGCCATGCGAAGCGTGTGGATGGCGCAGGTGCGCGGGTTATGCGGCGCGGCACGGACGGCACGGACGGTGCGGAGCGGCACGGCGCCGAAATGCGCCACGCGGAGCAGCCTCAGTGCAGCAGCCCCTCGCGCAGAAACGAGAAGTCCCCTTCGCGGGAGATAATCAGATGGTCCAGCAGCCGGATGTCGAAGAGCGCCGCAGCCCGGGCAATCCGTTCGGTCAGCACCTTGTCCTGAGGGCTCGGCTCGGCGGCGCCCGACGGATGGTTGTGCACCATAATCAGCTGTGTTGCAAGCAGTTCAAGCGCACGTTTGATGATGAGCCGATGGTCGACCACCGTCCCCTGAACGCCTCCCTGGCTCACCCGCTGCCGCTCGACGATGCGGTTCGACGAGGTGAGGTAGAGCACCCAGCACTCCTCGTGGTCGAGCCGCTGCAACTTGGGGCGGAACAGATGCACCACGTCGTCGCTCGTGGCGATGACGTCAGCCTCGCCCGCACGGCTCTCGGCGACCCGGCGGCCGAACTCGGCGGCGGCCAGCAGCCGCAGCGCCCGGTTGCGTCCCAGACCGCCCACCATCCGCAGCCGCGCCGGCTCCTCGGCGGCGACCGAAGCCAGCGAACCGCCGCACGAACGCAGCACCGAGGCGGCCACGCCGGGCTCCTCGACCAGCAGCGTGAGCAGCTCCTCGTCGCTGAGCGAAGCGATGCCTCGCGAAAGCGCCTTGTCGTACAACGGTTGCATCATCGTATTCATTCCGAAAGTCGGTCCACCTTGTCCAGCAGCGAGGCGCAATCCTCGTCGCTGAGCGAACGCGACACCGAGAAGGCAGCATGCTGTTCGGCCTCCTTCTTCGATTCGCCGGCTCCGTGTCCCATCTCCATTCCGTCGATGAGCACCGTGGAGCAGAAGAGCGGACGGTTCGACGTATAGCCCTTGTCGTGCCCCGTCTGGAAAAGGATTGTGTGGTGGTTCTTCTGGCACCACTCAATCAGCCGGCTCTTGAAGTCGGTCTCCGACTCGGTCAGCTGCTCGAGGTCCAGATGACGGTAGTATATCCGGTTGATGAGCAGCCGGTTGACGAAGTCGTACCCCTGGTCGAGGTAGACGGCCCCCATCATTGCCTCGAAGGCGTCGCCGTAGATATGCTTCTGGGCGAAGTTCCCGTTGCCGTTCGAAATCACGTGGCGGTCCAGCCCGATTTTGCCGGCGATGGCGTTGAGCGACTGCCGCGAGACAATCTTCGACCGCAGCTGGGTCATGAAGCCCTCGTCACGCTCCGGGAATTCGATGTAGAGGTAGTCCGACGTCACGGCCTCGATGACGGCATCGCCCAGAAATTCGAGCCGTTCGTTGTTGATGGCCGTACCGTTCTCCAAAACAAAAGAAGCTGACTTGTGTATCAAAGCCAGCTTGTAGAGTTCGATGTTATGCGGGATGAAGCCCAGCATATCATCGATGATTCGGTAGTACGCCTTGTCCCGTCCGAAGGTGCGCTTCAAAGGGCGAAGCAGAAAATCGAGCATCGCGCAGCGGGTTCGGGCGTTAGAGTTTGCGGAAGATGACCGTCGAGTTGTGGCCGCCGAAACCGAACGTGTTGCTCAGTGCGCACTTCACGTCGCGCTTCTGCGCCGTGCCGAGCGTGAGGTTCAGGCGGGGGTCAATCGCCGGGTCGAGGTTCTCGCAGTTGATGGTCGGGGGCACCACGCCGTGCGTGATGGCGAAGATGCAGGCCAGCGCCTCGACGGCACCGGCGGCACCCAGCAGGTGTCCCGTCATCGATTTGGTCGACGAAATGTTGACGTCGTAGACATGGTCGCCCAGAACCTCGGCCACGGCCTTCAGCTCCGGCAGGTCGCCCGCGGGGGTCGACGTTCCGTGTACGTTGACGTAATCAATCTCATCGGCCGTAATGCCGGCATCCTTCAGTGCATCGCGCATGGCCTTGATGGCTCCCTTTCCTTCGGGATGGGGCGCGGTGAAGTGATAGGCGTCGGCAGAGGCACCTCCACCGAGGATTTCGCAGTAGATTTTCGCACCGCGCGCCTTGGCATGTTCGTACTCCTCGAGAATCAGCGCTCCGGCACCCTCGCCCACCACGAAGCCGTCGCGGTCCTTGTCGAAGGGACGCGAGGCATGCTCGGGGTCGTCATTGCGCGTCGAAAGCGCCTGCATCGAGTTGAAACCGCCCACGCTGGGCTCGTTGACCGCAGCCTCGGAGCCGCCGGCAACCATGACGTCGGCCTTGCCGTAGCGGATGGCGTCGAAGGCGGCAATCATGCCGTGGTTGGAGGAGGCGCAGGCCGACACCGTGCAGTAGTTGGGTCCCATGAAGCCATACTTCATCGAGATGAAACCGGCGGCGATGTCGGCAATCATGCGGGGGATAAAGAACGGGCTAAACCGAGGGGTCATACCGCCCTCGGCATAGCCCAGACACTCATCGAAGAACGATTTGAGTCCTCCGATGCCCGAGCTCCAGATGACGCCCACCTGCTCCTTGTCCACGGTCTCCAGGTCGAGACCCGAGTCCTCAACGGCCTGGGCGGCCGCCACAAGAGCATACTGCGTGAAGAGGTCGTACTTGCGGACCTCCTTGCGGTCGAAGAACTGGGACGGGTCGTAATTCTTTACTTCACAGGCAAACTTCGTCTTAAACTTTTCGGCGTTAAAGTGAGTAATCGGTGCGGCACCGCTCACGCCCTTTTCAAGGTTGGAAAAATACTCCTCAACATTATTACCGAGCGGGTTGATAGTACCGATGCCCGTAACAACTACTCTTCTTTCAGTCATAAATCTAAGTTTAAAGCTTCCGTGAAAATCCCTTTTCGGGGCAAATTATTTCTTGTGCTCCTCGATGTACTTGATGGCGTCGCCAACGGTCGTAATCTTCTCAGCGTCCTCGTCCGGAATCTGGATGTCGAATGCCTTCTCGAACTCCATGATGAGCTCTACGGTGTCGAGCGAGTCTGCTCCGAGGTGGTTGGTGAAGCTTGCTTCGGGCACAACTTCCGACTCCTTAACGCCGAGCTTGTCAACGATAATCTCGACAACTTTGGATTGAACTTCTGACATAACTTTAAGTTTTTAGTTAAACAATTATTACTAGAAATAGTTCACGTATTTCCAACATAATTTCGCGCAAAAGTAACATTTTTTTTATTACTTTTGACAAAAGGAGCGTTTTTTTTATTCACAACATTTTCGACATTTAGCACAATTGCATTCGCAACAAATTAAATAACAGATTTTTATGAAATTGCTTCTCATCTCCAACTCGACCAACGCCGGCGAGGAATACCTCCGCTACCCGCTGCCCGAAATCGGCCGTTTTCTCGACGGCGTGCGTGAACTCGTCTTCGTCCCCTACGCGGCCGTGACCTTCTCCTATGCGGCCTACGAAGCCAAGGTGCAGGCGCGCCTGGCCGAGCTGGGCATCCGCGTGCGGTCGGTGCACCGCAGCAAGAACCCCGCCCGCGAAATCCGCAACGCCGAGGCCATCTGCGTGGGCGGCGGCAACACCTTCGCCCTCGCAAAAAAGATGCAGGAGCAGGGGCTCATGCAGGCAATTCTGCGCAAAATCAAGGCCGGAACGCCCTACGTCGGGTGGTCGGCCGGCAGCAACGTCGCCTGCCCCACCATCTGCACCACCAACGACATGCCCATCGTCCAGCCCGAGTCGTTCCGGGCCATCGGCGCCGTGAAGTTCCAGATTAACCCCCACTACCTCGACGCCAATCCCGAGGGACATGCCGGCGAGACGCGCGAGCAGCGCATCTTGGAGTACATCGCCGCCAATCCGCGCCGCTGGGTGGTCGGCCTGCGCGAGGGATGCATGCTGCGCTACGAGGAGGGACGCCTCGAACTGCTCGGCAAGCGTCCGATGCGGATTTTCAAACACGGACGCGACCCCTTCGAGGTCAATCCGGGCGAGGAGCTCGACTTCCTGCTGTAGGCTGAAGAGGGGCGGAGGCAAGGCTTCCGCCCCCTCTTTCTGTCGTTCCGGTCGTTTCCACCCCTTCCGCAGTCCCTGTCACAGACCTCGCCGTCGTTCCGGTCGCTTCCTTCGTCCGCGAACCTTGCCGCCGACCCCGCCTCTTCCACCGGCCCCGACGCCCCCGGGCCATCTCCCGTCACCGCTCCGCCACCACTTCCGCCACCGCTCCGGCTCCGGCCGGAGAGAGCCGCTCAACAAGGCACCGATGCAACAGCGCCCGCAGAGTTATTCTTCCGAGCCGCCCGAACCGGGAAGAGCCCCCGGCCGATGGCTGCACCCGGCAAACGGCGCGAACGCCCGCTTGCGACAATCGCCCCACTGCCCCTACGTATTTGAGGAATGTCTCTTCCCATCCGCGGGAGCACACCTTTATTATAGGAGCTATACGGAGCGTCAGCGCGGGCACCGAAACGGCCCGGGCTGCATCGGACATCGGACATCGGGCAATCGTTCCCGGTGCGGAAACGGAAGCCGACCGCGGAGCCAAAGCCCTCTGCGGAACTGGAACCGGACTGTGGAACTCCCCCCAACTGCGGAACCGGAAGCGGAAATTTGCTTTTCGGCAAAAAAATGCCTAACTTGAGGTGCATTTCGAACCCCACTACCCTTCCGAAAGCGCACCATGGAATCGAAAACGAGCGAAACAGGACGCCGGGGCGAACGGGCCGCCGTCGACTACCTCCGCCGAAGGGGGTACGAAATCTGCGCCCTCAACTGGCGCGAAGGGCGCTACGAGCTGGATATCGTCGCCCGCACGCCGGGCGTGCTCCACTTCGTCGAGGTGAAGACCCGCCGCGAGGGGAGCCTCACCACCCCCGAGGAGGCGATTACACCGGCCAAGTTCCGCGCGCTGAGCCACGCCGCCCGCAGCTACATGGCCGCCTACGCCGTCACGGAGGAGGTGCAGTTCGACCTGGCGGCCGTCACAATGCGTCGCGACGGAGGCTTCGACGTCCGCTTCGTCGAGCAGGCCATGGAGTACAACTGGTGACCGCACGCGCACACCCGTCCGACGGCACGGCAACACTCCGGCCGACCCTTCCGACGGCACCGCCGTGCGAATCAGGCGGATAAACGGCCGGCAATTTTGCATTTCCGCCAAAATATGCTACCTTTGCCGGACTGAAACGGTTGCTTGCGAACCGAAACCGCTCCACCCGGCCCGGATTGCCTCGGACGACGGACGAACGGAGCCCCGCACGGGAGCCAAGGGACGCAAACACAACATCGCAAACGAAGATACCGATGTGGCTCTATAATTTCGGACTCATGCTCTATGCACTGGCCATCCGGCTGGTCTCGCCGCGATACCCCAAGGCGAAGCTTTGGATTGAGGGGCGGAAAAATCTCTTCGAACGGATGGCCGAGGCCATCGACCCCAAGGCGCGCATCGTCTGGATACACGTCGCCTCGCTGGGCGAATTCGAACAGGGGCGTCCCATCATCGAACGGCTCCGCAAGGAGTACCCCGAGTACAAAATCCTGCTCACCTTCTTCTCCCCTTCGGGCTACGAAATCCGCAAGAACTACGGCGGCGTGGACTACATCTTCTACCTCCCGATTGACACGCCGTCGAACGCCCGCCGCTTCCTCGACATCGCCCACCCCGAGATAGCCATCTTCGTCAAGTACGAATTCTGGATTAACCTGCTCACCGAGCTGCGCCACCGTTCGGTGCGCACCTACATCGTCTCGGCCATCTTTCGCCGCAACTCGATTTTCTTCCGCCCCTACGGCAGCATCTGGCGCCAGGCGCTGGAGAGCTTCGACACGATGTTCGTCCAGAACGAGGAGTCGAAGAGCCTGCTGGCCGAACTGGGCTTCGACAACGTGGTGGTTGCGGGCGACACCCGTTTCGACCGGGTGGCCGAAATCGCCTCGGCGGCCAAACGCATCGAGATTGTCGAGCGCTTCCGCGGCGACGAGCGCCTCTTCGTGGCCGGCTCGACGTGGGGCCCCGACGAGGAGCTGCTCATCCGGCTCATGAACGACAATCCCGACGTGAAGTTCGTCATCGCCCCCCACGAGATGGACGAGGGGCGCATCGCCCGCCTGCTCGGCGAAACGCGCGGCGGAGGCATCCGCTATACGCGCTGCACGCCCCAGAGCGACTTCAAGGGGACACAGCTGCTGGTGCTCGACACGGTCGGCATCCTCTCGTCGGTCTACGGCTACGCCTCGTGGAGCTACATCGGCGGCGGATTCGGCGTGGGCATCCACAACACGCTGGAGGCCGCAACGTTCGGCCTGCCGCTGGCATTCGGGCCCAACTACCAGAAGTTCAAGGAGGCGCGCGACCTGGTGACGCTCGGTGCAGCGCAGCCCGTCACCACGTACGAGGTGCTGCGCGACTGGTTCACCCCGCTGCGCACCGACGAGGAGCTGCTGCGCAAGACGAGCCGCATCGCCAAGGACTACACCACGCGCCATCAGGGGGCCACGGGCATCATCCTCCACACGATTTTCCGCAAGAGCGGCACCCGGTAGCGCTCCGTCCGCCGGAGGGGGGGGGAAAAAAAAAACAAAGTCAGCTGCGACAAAGGGCGAAAGCTACAGAGACAGACAAAACAAGGGGACTTCCATACGGGAAGTCCCCTCGCTCTTTTTCTGTCCGGAGGCACACGGGCTGCTCAGCACTTGTGCGTCATGATGTCGAGCACCAGATGGTCCGTCTCGTTCATGCCGTCGCGGCCAATGGCGGTCAGGTTGCGGATGCAGCGGTCGACATCCTCCTCGATGATGCCCTCGACGGGGGTCACGCAGTGGCCGTCCATCGCCATCATGGCCGACAGCACGGCCGTCGAGACACCGCTCGTCAGCTTCATCGCGCAGCTGGGCTTCGCCCCGTCGCATATCATGCCCGTCAGGTTGGCAATCATGTTCTTGACGGCGGCCACCACCTGCTCGTAGCTGCCCCCCATCAGATAGGTGATGCCGCAACTCGACCCCGTGGCCGCCACCACGCAGCCGCAGAGGGCCGACAGCCGGCCGAGGCTCTGCTTGATGTAAATCACCGTCAGATGGCTCAGCACCAGCGCCCGGATGGTCTGCTCCTCCGTGGCGCCACTCTCCTCGGCGTAGACCACCACGGGAAGCGTTGCGGCGATGCCCTGGTTGCCGCTCCCCGAGTTGCTCATCACGGGAATCATCGCCCCGGCCATCCGCGCGTCGCACGCCGCCGAGGTGTAGGAGAGGATGTGGCTGAAGATGCTGTCGCCCATCACCCGCCGCTCGCGTTCGCGGCGCAGCGTCTGTCCCACGCAGTGGCCGTACTCGCCCGTGAAGGCCCGCTCGGCTGCCGCCTTGTTCAGACGGCGCGTCTCGAGGATGAAGCGCACCTCGTCGAGCGGCGCCGTCATCGCAAAGTCCCAGACGCGGCGCAGCGTGAGGGGCACCTCGCCCTCCTCCGCCTCATCCGAGGCGGCGCGTCGGTTGTCGAGCAGCACCTCACCGTCGCGCTCCACGTAGACAAAGTTCGTATGTCCGCCCGCGATGACCGCCTCGGCCCGGTGCCCCGAGGCTTCGACCTCGACCTCGATGTAGAGTTTCTCCGTGATGCCCTCCTTCAGACCGATGGAGATGCACTTCCGGTCGATATACTCCCGGCCACGTTCGACCGCCTCGGGCGTCGTGTCGCGAAGCACCTCCAGCTGGTACTCCGAGCGGCCGACCAGTGCGCCGAGCGCAATGGCGATTGGGAGGCCTATCATGCCGCCCGTGCCGGGGATACCCACGCCCATGGCGTTCTTGAGGATGTTGGCGCTCAACCGCGCCGTGATTTTTTCGGGCAGGGAGCCCAGCGTCTCGGTGGCACGCGCCACACACAGCGCCACGGCCATCGGCTCGGTGCATCCGATGGCGGGAACCACCTCCCGCTGGATGAGCGCGATGATGCGCTGACGTTCGGACTGAGGAATCATACGGTGTGTTTTTCAGGTTGGTGGGCCGGACCGCGTCCGGCATTCATACAAACAAAGATAGGAAATTTTCCGTATCTTCGCACCACACCCTGCGACACACCGATGAAAAAGCCCGAAAACCGACCCTGGAAGGTCATCACCAGCGAATACCTCGCCCGCCGTCCCTGGTACACCGTACGCCACGAATGCGTCGAACTGCCCAACGGACGCCGCATCCCCGACTACTACGTCTTCGAATACCCCGACTGGGTGAACGTCATTGCCATCACGCCCCGGCGCGAGTTTGTCTTCGTGAGCCAGTACCGCCACGCCCTGGGCGAGACGGACTACGAACTGGTGGCCGGCGTGAGCGAGCCGACGGACGCCTCGATGCTGGAGACCGCCCGGCGCGAGCTGCTCGAGGAGAGCGGCTACGGCGGCGGGCAGTGGCGCGAGCTGATGGTCATCGCCCCCAACCCCGCCACGCAGAACAACCTGACCCACTGCTTCGTGGCCGAGGGGGTCGAGCGCATCGGCGAGCAGCACCCCGATGCGACGGAGGATCTCAGCGTGCACCTCTTCACCGAGGCCGAGGTGCGCGAACTGCTCGACGAGGGGGCCATCCGCCAGGCGCTCATGGCGGCACCGCTGTGGCGCTACTTCTGCGAGTTGGGCGAGCAGCGCTGCGCCGCCGCAAGGCGATAGCAGAGGAGCGGTCGGCAGCACAAAACAGACGAGGAGCACCCCGAAAGAGGCGCTCCTCGTCTTGTTTACGTCAATGTGGACTGCTACCTGCCCACGCTCTGGGCCAGTGCGAAGCAGTAGCGCGCCGGGTCGAGCTCCAGCACCGAGAGCAGCTCGGGCGAGACGCTGCCGCGCGTAATCGAACGCAGGCCGTGGCCCGCCGTATAGAGGTTGACATTCTCGGCATAGCCGGCGGCATCCTGACCGCAGAGGTAGTACTGATGCTCCTCCGGGATGTTGCGCCCCTCGTAGACCGAGCGGTCGCCCACATAGACCAAATTGAGCGGTGCCGTCTCGACGAAGGGCTGCGCTCCCGACACCTTGCGGAAGTCACCCTCCTTGACGCGCACCAGCCGGTGCGCCTTGGCATCGTAGAGGTAGATGCCCTCGGCAAAGAAGGCATAGACGCGCAGCGGATAGAGACCGAGCGCCGAGGGGGCGGTCAGATGGTCGTTCTCAGGACGGTTGATGCCCGCAGCAGCCCACAGCACACCCGACAGCTCCTCGAGCGAGAGGGCTTCGGGGGCATATTCACGCCACGAGCGGCGGTTCTGCAGCGCCTCGTTGATGGTGAGGCCGCTCTTCAGTTCGGGCTTCACGAGGGCAATCGTCTCGGCCATCTCCACCGGAGTACGCACCTCTTCGGGCGCCGCCCCGGAGGCGTTGCCGGCGGAACGCGGGCCGCACGACACGAAGAGTGCCGCTACGGCCAAAGCAAGAAGTTCTTTCATACGTTTTTCGAGTATTGAGGTTCTCCAGCAAAGATACGAATTTCATCCGTTTTCTCGCCTTCGCGGCGTTTTTTTTCGCCGGAACGGGAAATCGCCGCACCTGCAGCGGCCGGCTTCCCTCCAAAAAGGCTACCTTTGCATCAACGACACACAAACGACATGAAACCCGACAAGCTCGTCACCCTCTACTTCTCACCCACCGGCACCTCGCGGCGCATCGCCGAGGCCATCGCCGGCGGAATCCGCACGACGGAAGAGCCCGCACCCCGCTGCTGCGACATCACCTTCGGCGCCGCTCCCGCCACGGAGCTCGACGCCGACGCTCTGCTCGTCGTCTCCGTTCCTGTATACGGCGGCCACCCCGCACCGCTGGCGCTCGAGCGCATGGCGGCACTCCGCGGCCACGACACCCCCGCCGTCGCGGTGGTCCTCTACGGCAACCGCGCCTTCGACCATGCCCTCCGCGAACTCGACGCCTTCCTTGCCCAGCGGGGCTTCCGCACCGTAGCGGCAGGGGCCTTCATCGGCGAGCACTCCTACTCCTCGCCCGCCACGCCCATCGCCGCCGGGCGTCCCGACGACCGCGACCTGGGCGAAGCCCGGCTCTTCGGCGAGCGCATCCACGCTAAGCTCTCCGGTGCAGGGGCCGCATCCGTCGACGTCGCACGGCTCCGCACGCCCCACACCCCGCTGCTGCCGCTGCTGCGCTTCATCGCCTTTGCCCTCAGCTACCTCCGCCGCCAGAAGCGGCACCCCGTCGTGCTGCTTCCCCGAACCGACGCCGCACGCTGCATCCACTGCGGCCGCTGCGCCACAGGCTGCCCCACGGGGGCCATCACCCGCGGCCGCGAGGAGGAGACCGACTCTTCGCGCTGCATCCGCTGCTGCGCCTGCGTGAAGGGATGCCCCGTCGGAGCCCGCAGCTTCGAGACCCCCTTCGCCGCCGCACTTGCCCGCAGCTTCGGACGGCCGAAGCACAACGTCACGCTGCTCTGAGACGCCGGCACGAGGCGCCGCAAACGCCGTAAAAAAGGGAGGCCCGCACGATGCGGAGCCTCCCTTTATCGTTGGCAGCCGGTGACTGCACGCTACTCCCAGTAGCCGTCGACGGTCATCGGAGCGTCGCCCACCTCAACCTTCATCTCGACCGGACGGTCGGCGCCGTTCGTATAGCGGAAGAGGTAGCTGTGGTTCTTCTCGAGCAGGAACTTCAGCACGTCGTTCATGTCCTGCGTCGGGCCTGCGGTCCGGCCGCCGCCCACCTGCAGCCCGTCGGCGTTGAAGACGTCGACGTTGGCCGCCACGCGGTCACCCGACTCCGCGGCGTGGCGCGCATCGCGGAACATGCGGAACGAGACCCACACGTGCGTTCCCTGCTTCACCTGCTCGCTCTCACGCGAGGCGCTCAGGTCGATGTAGCGCTGCGAAACATTCACCGCATGCACCTCGCGCGACGACTCGCTCCACACCATGGGGAACCAGTCGCCCGTCGGACGGAACGAGACGGCATAGACGGCATGCGCACGGTCGTCGGGCGAAGCCTTGCCGGCGTCGGCGAGGAACCACGCCTCGTCGAGCCCCGCATAGTAATACTCGGCAAAGTGCCACTCGCCGTCGAGCCACACCTCGGTCCAGCTGTGGTTGCCGCGGTTGTCGTGCCAGGCTGCCGTGCCGGCAAAGCGCGCCGGTACGCCCACCGCACGCAGCGCATCGACCAGCAGCACCGAGAGTCCCGTGCAGGAGGCCATGTGCTGGCGCATCGATTCGGCGGGGCTCTGGTTGGTCTTCTCACGCAGGGTGTTGTAGTCGACCTGCACCTCGTCGCGCAGACTGCGGTTGACCGCCTCGAAGGCCTCGCGCAGGGTCTTACAGCCGGCCACGCGGGGGGCGAAGCGCCGGTAGAAGTCGGCGCGCCAGCTGTCGCGCACCTCGTCGACGGCCGCATAGGGAAGCACCTCGTTCAGGAAAATCGAGTCGGGCAGACTCTGCGTCCACGGGAACTCGCTCCGCGCCCGGCAGGCGTAGTGCACATCCTCGCGCAGCAGGTCGAGCGCCATCGTGTCGCGGTCGCCCCGCGGCATCCAGGCAATCAGGTAGGCCATCGCCTCGCGCTCTTCACAGGGCGTGTCGCTCAGCAACGCACGCAGCGAGTCGGCACGCGGCGTCTCTTCGAGCGCCGCATCGAGCAGCGGGACGTAGGAGGCGGGAACACCCCGCCCGTAGGGATTCGGCATACAGGCGCAGAGCACGACGCCGAGCAGCAGGAGCAGTTGTCTTTTCATGGTTCAAGTTGGGTTAGTATCTGACGGACGAGCTCTTCGTCCGCATCGGTTACCACATATTCGGGCACCTCGGCGCAGCCCCCCATCGAGACGGCAGGGTTGCGGTAGCGCATCGCGCTCTCGCGGCTGCGGCGGGCGCTGAAGTGTAGGGCATCGACCCCCGTTGCGGCCAGCAGGCGGGCATTCGAGGCGTTGACGCCGCTGCCGGCCATGACCTCGATGCGGCCGGCCGCCCGGGCGACCAGCGCACGCAGCTGCTCGATGCCTTCGAGCGCCGTATTGCGGCCTCCCGAGGTGAGCACGCGGCGGCAGCCGCAGGCGATGAGCGCCTCGAGCGCCCGCTGCGGGTCGCGCACCATGTCGAATGCGCGGTGGAAGGTCACCTCGAGGGGTCCCGCCTCGCGCACCAGGCAGGTCGTACGCTCCACGTCGACCTCGCCGTCGGCCGTCAGCAGCCCCAGCACCACGCCATCGGCTCCGCATTCGCGGGCGAAGCGAATCTCGGCGGCCATCAGCTCGACCTCGTCGTCGGTATAGAGAAAATCGCCGCCGCGCGGACGAATCATCACGCTCAGCCGCACACCCCCGAGCGAACGGACGTAGCGCAGCAGCGCGGCCGAGGGGGTGGTGCCCCCCTCGAGCGGGGCGGAGCAGAGTTCGATGCGCGACACGCCGCAGCGGCGGGCCACGTCGCACGCCGCACGCGTATAGGCACACAGTTCGGTTGTAATCATCGGAAAAAGGGTTGGCGGTATTCGGTCGATAAAGGTACGAAAAGCGCGCGAGAAATCCAATCCGCGCGGCGCACTACCGCAGCAGCACCGTCACCGACATGGGGCCGTGGGCGCCGAAAACCAGCGCCTGCTCGATGTCGGCCGTCTTCGAAGGACCCGAGACGAAGCAGCCGTAGTCGAAGTCGGCCACCTCGGGCCGCACGACCGCCTCGTGCATCGTATCGACCAGCGCGTCGCGCGGAATGACGATGAGCAGCGCCGTGGCACCGAAGTAGAGCGCCTTGTGGCGGATGTTCTGGCGAATCCATACGGCACCGTTCTCGGCCACGCCGAAGCAACCCTCGACAACGGCCAGCTCGACGTCGACCAGCGAGCGGGCATCCTCCGCCTCGTCGGGATTCATCGTCGCTCCGGCATCGGGCATCGTCGAGGCAATCTGCCGCACCTCGGGATAGCAGCGGCGCACGGCAGCGGCGAGCGATTCACCCTCCTCGACCCATACGGCCCGGCCCCCGGCTGCTGCGAGCCGCTCGGCGAAGGTGGCCGCACGGTCGTCGAAACGCTGCGGCGTGAAGTCAAACTGGGGATAGGGGTATTCGGGCATGCCGTCACAGGCGATGCGCTCGAGAATCTTCGCTTTGCTATTCATGGTCGGTCGTTTTTTCGATTCCGCCCCGCTTCCAGAGGGCATTGAAGGTATGGGGTGCGAAACGGGGCATGGCACGTCCCGGAGCACACCAGGGATTCAGCCCGTTGTCGAGCATCCACGCCGGGAGGTGTTCGGCCACGCGGGCCAGCGCAATGCCGCCGTAGAAGCAGCGCGGCGAGCGCATGATGACGTCCATCGCCTTGACGGCCGCCTTCTTGGCGGGGTCGGCCAGATGGTCGCGGTCGAGCTGCTGGCGCCAGAGGTAGATTTGTTCGCCCAGGTCGATTTTCGCCGGGCAGACGTGCGAGCAGGAGTAGCAGAGCGAGCAGGCCGAGACGTTGCCGTGGTGGAGCTTGGGCGAGCGCAGCATCGAGAGGTTGATGCCCAGCGGTCCGGGGATGAAGTAGGAGTAGGAGTATCCGCCCGAACGGCGATAGACCGGGCAGGTGTTCATGCAGGCGCCGCAGCGCAGGCACTTGAGCATGTTGCGGTGCGCCTCGTTGGCCAGCCACTCCGTACGGCCGTTGTCGACGATGATGACGTGGATGCGCTTGCCGGGGGCGGGACGGCGGTAGAGCGAGGTGTAGGTGGTCACGGGCTGTCCCGTACCCGAGCGGGCCAGCAGCCGCGTGAAGACGCCCAGCGCCCGCATGTCGGGAATCACCTTCTCGAGCCCCATGATGGCGATGTGCAGGTCGCAGAACGAGGTGCCAAGGTCGGCATTGCCCTCGTTCGTGCAGACGGCCAGGGCGCCCGTCTCGGCGACGGCGAAGTTGACGCCCGTCATCGAGATGTCGGCCCCGAGGAACTTGGCGCGCAGGTTGCGCCGCGCCGCATGGGTCAGGTAGGTCGGGTCGCTGTTGCCCGGTTCGGTGCCCATCTCGCGGGTGAAGAGCGCGCCGACCTCCTCGCGCCGCACGCCGATGGCCGGCAGCACGATGTGGCTCGGGGGGAGCTTCAGCAGCTGCATGATGCGCTCGCCCAGGTCACTCTCGACGGCATCGACCCCGCGCTCGCGCAGGTAGGGGGTCAGGCCGCACTCCTCCGAGAGCATCGACTTGCTCTTGATGAGGCTCTGCCCGCCGTGCTCCTGGACCAGGCGCCACACCGTGGCGTTCATCTCGGCGGCATCCTCGGCCCAGTGGACCTCGATGCCGTTGGCCGTGGCGTTGCGCTCGAAGAGTTCGAGGTAGTGGCCCAGACGGCTGAGCGTATGTCGTTTGATGGCGGATGCCGTCTCGCGCAGCGACTCCCACTCGGGAACCGTATGCGCCATCCGGTCGCGCTTTTCGCGCACGGCGTAAAGCGCCCGGTCGTGCCACGCCATGCGTTCGGCGTCGGCTACGAACCGCTTTGCTGCTTTGGAATGGCTGCTCATGAGTGCGAATTGAGAATTTCGACAATGTGGATGGTCTTCACGGGGAGCTTCTCGTGGTCGATGACCCCCTGCATGTGCATCAGGCAGGAGGAGTCGGCGCCCGTGATGTATTCGGCGCCCGTTGACATGTGGTCGCGCACCTTGTCGCGTCCCATGGCGCACGACACGGCGTTCTCCTCTACGGAGAACATGCCGCCGAAGCCGCAGCACTCGTCGCGCCGCGCGGGTTCGCGGACCTCGATGCCGTCGACCATCTCGAGCAGGTCGCGCAGCTTCGAGAGGTAGGGCTCGTGCCGCTCGCTGGGCGACGAAAGGCCCAGCCGGCGCACGCCGTGGCAGGAGTTGTGGAGGCTCACCCGGTGGGGGAAGCGGGCGTCGAGCCGCTCGGGGCGGACGACGTCGTGGATGAATTCGCAGATTTCCCAGATGCGCGAATCGACGCAGGCATGCTCGTCGTAGTGCTCCAGCAGCCGGGGATAACCCTCCTTGACGAAGACCACGCAGCTGGCCGAGGGGGCCACCACGTAGTCGAAGCGTGCGAAGAGGTCGTTCATCCGTTCAGCCAGCGGTTTGGCATCCTGCTCGAACCCGGCATTGGCCATCGGCTGGCCGCAGCAGGTCTGGTCGAGCGGATACTCCACGTCGCACCCCAGCCGCACGAGCAGCTCGTAGGAGGCGCGCGCCACCTGGGGGTAGAGCGCGTTGATATAACAGGGGATAAAGAGTCCGACTTTCATCGATTGTTCTTTGTAAGGTTACGGATATGTTTGTCTGTATGGCGCAAAAACCGGCCTCAAAGATAGCATGAATTGCGCCAACTTGATATCGAACGGCCCGATTTTCGCCGTTGCCGGTCGATTTTTCCCGGCACTGCGCCGCCATCGGAAGCAACCGTCGGGCACGGGCGCCGGATGCCACAGGAGCGCTTCCGGCCGAAGCGCGCCAGGCGGTCGACATCCCCGCCGCCGCGCTCAATTCCGCCCCCGGTGCACCACCCCGCTACCCCGAGGCGGCAATGAGTCGGTTCGTGCCCCAGCCCAACTCCGCAGCGGCCTCCCCCTCCTCCGGCCCGGTCCGCATCGACAAAGGCGCGGCAACCGCCCGCTCCCGGTCCGGCCCCGCAGGGCACAAAAAAAGGGAGAATCCCCTTGCAGGAATTCTCCCTCGTTCGGCTTGGCTGCGACGATTATTTGATTTCGATGCGACGCGATGCAGGAGCCTTCTCCTCGACCTTCTTCTTGGGAATGTCGATGGTCATCACTCCGTGCTCGACCTTGGCCGAAATCTTCTCGGTCTCGACGTTGTCAGGCAGCAGCATGCTCTGCTGGAAGCGGCTGTACGAGAACTCGCGACGCAGGTAGGTACCCTTCTTCTTGGGGTCCTCCTCCTTCTCCTCGTTCTTCTTCTCCATCGAGATGACCAGCTCGTTGTCGGGGTTGACGTCGACATGGAAGTCTTCCTTGGTCATGCCCGGCGCTGCCACCTCAATGCGGAACTCGTCCTCATTCTCGATGATGTTGACGGCCGGAGAGGTCGTGTTGCGCTTCTCAAGCCACTCATTGTCGAAGAAATCATTGAAAATACTCGGCAACCAATTCTGATTGTTACGTCTTGCAGGTACCATAGTTTTGTCCTCCTATTTATTTTAGTTCAACATTTGCTTTTTTGGACCCGCCCCTTTCGGAGCGGCTTCGCCCCCAATATGGTCAAATGCCGTGCCAGAAGGCCAAAGCGCACAGTGTGTCACAAATTGTCACAAAAGCGGACGATTCGTCATGACAAAGGGAGACTCTGCACGCCATTTCGTCGCAACTTGGCCGAAGAATCGCTACCTTTGCGGCATGACACACGACCAACTTCTGTTCCGGCCCGCCGCGGAGGCCGACCTCGGGCGCATCATGGAGATTATCCGCGCGGCACAGGCCCGCATGCGGGCCCGCGGGAGCAGCCAGTGGCAGAACGGCTACCCCGCTGCGGCGGACATCCTGCGCGACATCGAGCGGGGCTACGGCCATCTGCTTGCGGAGGCGGAGACGGGGCTCACGGTGGCCTACGGCGCCGTGCTCTTCGAGGGCGAACCGGCCTACGAGGCCATCGAGGGGCGGTGGCTGACCTCGGGTCCCTACGTCATGGTCCACCGGCTGGCCGTGGCCGAGGAGCGGCTCCGACAGGGCGTGGCGCGCCGGTTCATGCAGCGCGTCGAGGCGCTGGCCCTCACGCGCGGCATCGGCAGCTTCCGCGTCGACACCAACTTCGACAACGCCGGCATGCTCGCGCTGCTTGCCGAGGCGGGATTCGTCCGCTGCGGCGAAATCCGCTACGGAGCGGAGCACCGCGAAGCCTTCGAAAAGGTGCTGCGCCGACAATAGCCGCCTTCCCCACACCAACAGCCGCCTCCCCGCCGTCAGACAGGACGTTAAGGTCCCAAACGGGCGATTCTGCCGCCGCTGCCGCCTCCGGCCGTCGCTTCCTGCCGCCACGGTGCAGAGGTCGTACAACAGCCCCATACGGCCGCCTGCGGGGCACCTGCAGGGTAACAAAAAAGGAACCGTCTCCCGAACGGGAGGCGGCTCCTTGAATGAATGCCCGATTGGCTACTGGGCCTCGTAGAGGAACATGCCGGTGATGTCCGTGCGCGAATTCGGAGCAAGAGCCGTATAACGGAGGTAGCGGCACGTCACGGGCTCGATGAAGCTCCAGTTCTGCGTTCCGCCCCAGACGTCAAGCACACCGTGGCTCGTCCAGTTCGTCCCGTCGGCCGAGGTCTCCACCTCAATCTGCGTGGGAGCGAAGGCCGAAGCCCAATTGGTGGTCTTGGCACCGATGAGGGTGTGGGTTGCCGCCATGTCGACCATCACCCACCAGGGTGCGGAGTTCGAAGCCACATCGCCGCCGGCCGTGCCCTTCAATACGTTGGCGTCACCCTCGATGCCATCCATCTTCGAGCATACCCAGTTCGTACGGTCAATCTGCTTGGGGTTGGCCGGAGCCTCGGCCTTGAGATTCAGATAGGCGTTCTTCGTGATGTCGAGCGTCAGCAGATTCTGACGCCCCAGCTCCACGCCGGGGTCTGCGCAAGGGAGACGGCAATCGAATACTCCGCCTTGTCGCGCATATCGGCGGCAAAGCTCCAGTCGGAAACGGAGAGTGTCACGGGAGCCGAGACAAGCTCGCCGGCCGGAACGGTCACCTCCTGTTTCGAAAGGGCAACCGCATTTTCAGGCAGCGTCTCACTGGCAACAACATCAAACGAGAAGGTCAGGTCCTTCGCCGCGGCCTTGTTCAGGCCGACGCTGAAGACCAGCGACGCGTCGCCCGTGATGCCCGCAGCCGTATGGCTGAGCGTCACCGACTTGTCGAGGATACCAAGATGCTCGGGCACCATGTAAGCGTATGTTTCAAACCACGAGGTGTCCCCTTCGTCGTCGCTGCAGGCCGCGGCCCCCCACACCGAGGAGGGCTACAGCTGCAAACGCCATGTATTTCCAATATTTTTTCATATCCGTTTTCAATTTACATTACCGTTAATGACTATTTGCCGTCGAAACGCTGGTTCTCACGCCACGTCAGCGGAGCGCTGGCATGGGCATGACGACCGTTCGAGGTGCAGTCGCTGCAGATGTCGCCGCTGCCCTCGTCCATGCGCCAGTAACCCACCATGTCGTCGGTCGGCGCAATCGAGTAGTAGCGGTTCGACTCAATCTGGCTGGCCGAGATGCACTTCTTCCAGAAGCGGACCTGCGCCATCATGCAATGGTTGCGGAAGTAGGTGGCACCCGAGCATACCATCTGGAGGTAGTCCACGGGAACCGAACCGCCCTTGGTCTGGAGCGTCACATCCTTCACACCGTTGACATAAATCGTCAGCAGACCGGCCGTATCGAAGGTAATGGCCACATGCGTCCACGTCTCGGGCGTGAAGTGCGATACGGTATTCACCTGCGTGCCGAGCGTCTTGATTTGCAGCAGGTCGAAGTCAATCATCGCATCGCCGAAGCGGATGTAGATGTCGTTCGAGTCGAAGAGCGCCTGGTTGTTGATGGCAAAGCCGTCCATCCATACCCAGAATTCGAGCGACCACTCGTTGAGGCTGAGTCCCCAGTTGCGGGCCATCTCGCCGCTTCCGTCAAGCGGCTCGCACTTGAGGTGCGACGTGTAGTCCATGTAGGGAACCGACTGGACAAGAGGCTGGTCGCAGAGCACCAGGTACTTCGACGAAGAGGGCAGCGAGTTCATCTGCGGCGAAACGACCTTGAGCGGCAGGGCATACTGGGCGCCATCCTCCGCCTCGAAGGGCTTCACCGTGATGACCATCGCGTCACCGCTGGTGAATCCGGCCTGGATGACACCCTCGGCCGGCATCTCATAGTACTCGGCCGGAAGCACCTGATAGCTGCTTGCATTGGCCGCATTGTAGGTCTCGAGCAGCGTCGGGTCAATCTCCAGCTTCACCGTGACATCCGACGAGAGCGGACGCGAAAGCGACGGGGTAAGCGTCACCGTCACATCCTCGGCATCGACCGTAATCTTGCTCGACGTGAGGCCCTTGGAGCTGAATGCCTCCTTGATGTAGAGCCCGTTGTCAATCGTATCGTAATTGGCATCTTCGCACCCCGTACCCAGCACGGCCGCCAGGCAGAGGGCTAATCCGATATAGATTCTGTTCTTTTTCATAACCTTTTGCTCGCTTTGTTATTTCATGGGAGGATTCATGATGGCCGAAGCCTCACGCAGATAGGGGTACTCAATCGAGTGGCCGGCAAGACTGTACTCATACTCCATGTGGTAGGTTCCGACACCGCCCTTGCGGTAGCCGTACTGCGACTCCCACATGGCCATGCCCTTGAGCGAATTGACCGTCTGGCCGTCGCGCGTGGTGTGGGTCACACCGCCGTCGGCAGCGTAGCTCTCGAAGTTCTCGCACCAAATCAACCGCTCGGTCACCATCTGCTTGAGCGCCTCGTCGTCCCCGACCTCAAGACCCCGGAGCAGCTTCTCGTAGCGGGAGTCCAGATTCGAGTAGGAGTAGCAGGCGTAGGCCTGGATGATGTAGTAGTCGAAGTAGTCACGCGCATCGGGATGCATGTTCTGCGGTTCGCCGTCGATGACCAGCAGGCGGTCCGTTCCCGATTTGGGTCCGAGGTACTTGCCCAGCTCCTTGACGAAGGTCAGGAAGTTCGTGCGCTGGCGGTTCGTTTCGGGGTCGCCCGAGTCGCCGAGGTACGGACCGGCAATGTTGCCCGGCGAACCGTAGTTGGCCTCGTAGTCGAAGTCGAAGCCGTCCCAGTCGTATTTGTCAATCGTATCGACAATCGACTTTGCATATTTGGCGATGGCGGCATCGATGGCGGCCTGGTCGCCGTCCACCCAGCCCCAGAAGTCCTTCACCGCCGCATCCTCGCTGGCAAAGCCGTTGGCCTGCCAGTTGTCGCGCACCGACTGGGGAGTCGTCTGGTCACCGCAGTTGGCCACGATGAAGCAGATGGTCACACGCGTGCCCTTCTTGCTCTTCACTTCGCGCTTGTCGGCCCACTTCTCGGGCGAAAGGCCATACCAGTTGCCCCACATCGAGACGAAATCGACGCTGTCGGGCAAACCCATCAGACAGTTGACGGGCGACGCACCCTGACCTGTCCAGTTGCCGAACCAGCCGAAGGTCACCGAATGGTCGGTCTTCTTCCACTCGCGCAGCTGCTCGTAATACTCGGCGGGGCGAGGTTCGAAGTAGTTGTTGGGCTCCGCTTCGGTCCAGTCGCTGCAGCCCGCCACAAGCGCCGCGGCAAATGCCAGGATGCCCAGATTCAATATCTTCTTTTTCATAGTCTTGTTCGAATCTAAGGTTTATACTCAATTTTTCTTGGCCCACCACAGGTCGGTGTTGTCCGAATCCTGACCGTTGCTCAGCATGCCGACGGCCGCCGTCACGTTCGCGTTGTTGGTCTGGTACTCCGAGAGCGAAAAGCGCAGACGGCGCTGCTGGCGCTCGTTGGTCACGCCCTGCGTCGACTGGTTGTTGTAGGCCGGGAAGAGGTAGGGATAACCCGTGCGACGGAAGTCGCACCACCCTTCGAGTCCGTTGGGGAAGTTGGCAATCCACTTCTGGGTGATAATCTGCTCGAGGTGCTCCTCGTTGGACGAAACGGCGCTCCAGGCAATGGGTATCGTACTGCGGTTATTGTAGTTGTAGGCGCTGTTCTTCGGGTCGACGTAGTTGCCCGGCTTGGCCGTGCTGTTGGCGATGTAGTCCTCGGCACCCTGGGCTCCCACCTCGGAGAAGGCCAGACGGATACCCTCCTCATACCAGTGCTGTGCCGTGCCGCCCATGTCCCAGCCCAGCAGCGCACCCTCGGCACGCAGGAAGGCCACCTCGGCGGCAACGAAGAAGGGGATGGGGGTGGTCGAGGTTACGTTCCACTGGGAGTACTCGGCAAAGTCGGCCTTGTTGGCGCCGGCGATGCCCGAACGCACGCCGATGTAGCCGGAGGTGTCGGCAATGGTAGCCTCGGTGAAGAGCTTCTCGCGACGCGGGTCCTCGTAGCCGTTCATGTAGGCGGTGATGGAGGCATTCAGACGAGCCTCGCCCCAGCCCGTACCCACCTGGTAGAAACCGTTCGGGAAACGACCGTTGAGGTTGTCATAAGCGCTGTCGCTGTTCGAGGTCATCACGCCAATGGGATGGTTGACGGCCGACAGGGCCTGCTGCTTGGCGTACTCGGCATCGACGCCCGAGATGCGGATGGCCATGCGCAGCTTGAGCGAATTGGCGAACTTGACCCACTTCTCATAGTCACCGTTGTAGACACGGTCGTAGCCCGACATCGGACGGTAGTTGGGGTCGATGGCGTTGGAGAGCTCGGCGATGGCGAAATCCAGGTCGTCGAACATCTTGTGCCAGGCCGTCTTCTCGTCGTCGTAGGGGACGGCATACTTGCCGTTGGTCACCTGCGAATAGGGCAGCGGGCCCTGGAGGTTGAGCACATACTGCATCACGGCCACGCGGTGCAGCACCGCCAGCGCATAGTACTGGCCCTGCTTCTCGGTGTAGTTCTCCACCTGGAAATAGGAGGGATAGAACTTGGTGTAATACCAGTCGACGGTCCACTTGTTCCAGTCGTCGTCGATGTTCCAGGTCGAATAGAGCGTCGAACGCGACCAGCTGTGCGGCGCGGTGATGTATCCGCCGAAGCAGGCCCAGAAGGTAGCGTTCCGCTGGTAGGGGTTCTCTTCGGGCGACGCGAAGCAGTCCTGCATCTCCGCGAAGAACTGACGGACGTCGAGCGTCGTCGGTTCGTAGGGGTTGGTGTTGTATTCGTCGAAGTTGCTGGTACATCCGGCTAAAGCCAGCGGCAGCAAAGCAACGCCTACAATATATTTCAATACCTTTTTCATAATCGGGAACATTTTTTAGAATTGGAGTTTGACGCTGAAACCTAAATTACGCGTGCTCGGGAGCATGAAGTAATCGTAGCTCTGGTAGTAGTTGTTCGTCGTCGAAGCGGTCACCTCGGGGTCGAACGGAGCCTTGCAGTAAATCATCCACAGGTTGCGGCCCACGAACGAAACGGTCATCCGCACCTTGTCGCGGAACCACTTTGCGGGAAGCGTATATCCCAGCGAGAGCTCCTGCAGACGGACGTTCGTCGCACTGTAGGCGTAGTAGGCGCCGTAGCCGGCGATTCCCTGATAGTAGGTCTTGGCATCGACCTTGCCGTAGTTGACCGGCACACCGCCGTTGTCGCGCGCCTTGCCCGAACGCTCCGATACGCCGTACTGGTCGAGGAACGATTCGGTGCTCGAGAGGGCGATACCGCCGATGCGGGCCGAGAAGGTCACACCCAGATTGATGCCCTTGTAGTCGAAGTTGTTGCTCCAGCCCATGTTGAAGTCGGGAAGAATCGAACCCAGCTTCACATCCTTGGCCATCATCGAGATGGCGCCGGTCTGCGGGTCAACCTTGATGTTGCCGTTCGAATCGGTGGCCAGCACGTGCGCGGCATAGACGTCGCCCATCGAGCCGCCCTCCTTGAGGATGACGCGGGCGTCGAGGTTGCCGAAGTTGCCCTGCTCCCAGGTCTCCATCTCGACCACTTCGCCCGTTGCGGGGTTCACGACGCCGCCGCCCAGGCGAATCACCTTGTTCTGGTTCCACGTGAAGTTGTAGTTGGTGCTGAAGGTGAAGTCACCCCACTTGTTGTTGTAGCCGATGCCCATCTCGATACCCTGGTTCTGGATGTCACCGCTCTGGATGGGCACGTAGTCGTAACCCGACGATGCCGACAGCGGCACGTTGAAGGTCTGGTTGGTGGTGTGCGAACGGTAGTAGGTGAAGTCGAACGAAATCTTGTTGAGGAACTTGGCGTTCACACCGACCTCCCACGACTTGGTCTTCTCGGGCTTCAGCTCGTAGACCGGATAGCGTGCGAGCGTCTCCCAGTTCTTCGACTCCTCGTTGAAGGGATACGACGAACGCGTCAGGAAGCGGTCGAAGGCGCTACCCACCTCGGCATACGAACCGCGCACCTTCAGGAAGGAGAGCCAGCGCGGAGCGTCGAACATGTTCGAAACGACGGCCGAAAGACCCACCGAAGGATAGAAGAACGACGACTCCTTCGAACCGGCCAGGCGCGAATCCCAGTCGTTGCGGCCCGTGACGGTCAGGTAGAGCATCGAGCGCCAGCCCACCTCGACGTTGGCGAACACCGACTGAACCTGGTCGTGCCAGCCGGCCTGCTTGGGCTTGTACTTGGTCGTGTAGTCGAGGTTGTGGACGGCGAAGAGGTTGGCGTCGCGCAGGTTGCCCGCATGGCCAATCATCTGGTAGCGCTGGTCGTTAATCGAGCCGCCGATGTTGGCCGACAGCGACCAGTCGTTCCACGTCTTGTTGATGTTGAGCATCACGTCGCCGTAGAAGCTCTGGTAGGTGCTCTGCTCGTCCTGATAGCCGCCGTTCTCGCTGGCCCAGATGGCATCCGTCGTGGCGTACTTCTTGAACGTGTAGCGGTTGGTCGTGTTGTCGACCTTGGCACGTCCCGAGATGTCCATCCAGTCGGTAATCTGATACTTGAGCGTGGCGTTGTACATGTAGCGCTTCTTGTTGTTCTCGCGCACCATGCGGTAGGCCACCCAGTAGGGGTTCTGCAGACCGATACCGGCCGTGGTGTAGGGCCAGTACTGCTCGTAGACCTCACGTGCCGCGTTGTAGCGCTCGAAGTTGCGCACCTCGTCGAAGTTGTCGCCGCGCGGGAAAAGGTAGAGCGACGTCAGCGGGTTGTAATACTGTCCCTGGGCCGTAAGGTTGCGGTCGTTCTGGATGATGTAGCTGCCGCCCACATCGAGCGTCAGCTTGTCCTTGAGGAACGACGACGTGTTGCGGAAGGTGAAGTTGTAGCGCTCGTACTTCGTGTTGGGCAGCAGACCCGAGGTGTTGGTCGTCGAGGCCGAGACGTAGGTCTGGTTCCGCGAGGTACCCGTCGTGAAGACCACCGAGTTGATGACGTTGGTTCCCGTGTTGAAGAAGTCCTCGGGGTTGTAGCTGCTGTGCTGTCTGGCGCCCCAGCTCTCGAGTGCGCCGGCCGCGTTGACGTAGCTGTTCTGGAACTTCGGCATCATGTAGGGCAGCGAGAAGGTCGTGTTGTTCGAGTAGGTGACCGTCGTCTTGTCCTTCGTTCCGCGCTTGGTGTTGATGAGCACCACGCCCGAGGCGGCATCCGAACCGTAGAGGGCGGCTGCCGAGGGACCCGTCAGCATGTTGATGGACTCGATGTCCTCGGGGTTAAGGTCGGCAACGGCGTCCGAACCGGGCTGGTCGGAGAGCACCGAGATGTCGGAGGCGCCGGTCGAGGTGTTGAACATCGGGATACCGTCAATCACGTAGAGGGCGTTGTTGCTCTTGGTCAGCGACTTGGTACCGCGCATCACCACGCGGGCCGAACCGCCGGCGCCGACGGCCGACGAGTTGATGGTCACACCGGCCACCTTGCCCACCATCGAATTCATGAAGTTGGCATCCTTGACCGTCGTGATTTCATCGGATTTTACCTGCTGCACATTGTACGACAGGGCCTTCTCCTCGCGCTTGATACCGAGGGCCGTTACGACGACGGCGTTGAGGGCCGTAGCCTCCTCCTTGAGCGTCACGTCGAGCATCGTCTGTCCGACGTAGGGAATCTCCTGGGTCTGGTAGCCGATGAACGAGATGACAATCACGTCGCCCGGCTTGACCCGCGACAGGGTGAAGCTTCCGTCCATGGCAGTCGTCGTACCGGAGGTGCCGTCCTGCGTGATGACCGTTGCTCCGACAATCGGACCGGCAGCATCCTTGACGATACCCTTGACGGAGGTTTCGCCTCCGTTCTGGGCGAATGCGCCGAATGTGCCGGCAACGAGAACGGCGCAGCACGTAGCGAGCATTAACTTAATTGATTTCCACATAATTAAGAGTGTCTAAAATTAAACATAAGCATAAAAGGTTAGATAAAACTTAGAAGCGACCGGAATCGGTTTCTTCTAACGGAACGGTGAGGGTTTTTGTTTTTTTCTTATAGGCTTCGGTGTTTTTGAGTTAATAAATCTTTAGAATGTTGACCTTTTTTGTTTATTGTGTGGTCCGTCGAGACCTCTTTCTACTATTATGCCTTATAACAAAATTACACATTTTTTTATTTATAACAAAATGATATTGTAATATCTTGCAAAACCGTGTACGATTCGTTCAAAATGATGTTTCATTTTACTTGTCCCGGGTTTTGTTACGCAATATGTTTTTTACTTCTATATTGCCTTCACGATTGTAACCGGCGGGGAGTGTTGACGTTGAGATTGAAATTTGGAAGCAGGTGCCTGTTTTCGAAACAGATGCAAAACACTTTCTTAAAATTTTTATTATCGTCTTTTTTAGGAATTGCCTGCCTGTCGGGAGCTCGTGGCGATGTTCTCTCGGTCGTTTTTACTGGTAGATACAGCCTCTCCGGGAGCGTCTGGAAAACTCTTTTTTCGCTGGACGAATATGTATAGCAGCCGCGTGCGCCGGAGCCTACATCGGACCTTTTGTCTCGTTTGGCGGCTCTCTGGAAGGGGGCGTCGGTTGCATGGCAGCGCAAAGTCAGACAGAACCCGCATCGCTGCATCGCGATGCGGGTTCTGTCGTAAAGTTCCGGGAAGCCCTCCCGTGGGGCGTATGCCGTTTGTCGCAGTTGTCGGTTCCGGACGGTATGGAGGTGCGGAGGCGAAGCTCTCTTTCGTTCCGGAGCGCCGGAAGCGTCCGAGAAGGGCGCTCACGGCGTCGGGTCAGAGCACCACGATTTCGTCGAGGAAGAGCCAGCCGCCCGGCGTGCCGTTCGAGCGGGCCACGCAGCGCAGGTAGCGCGCCGAGGTGCGGCCCGTGTAGGCGAAGGTCTTGAAGAGCAGGTCGGGGCACTCCGTCGAGATGTCGTTGCGCACCGTGGTCAGCCGCTCGAAGTGCTCGCCGTCCTGCGAGGCGTAGATTTCCACCTCGGAGGGCACCCAGACGTAGGGGCCCTTCGACTGCATGAAGGTGAGCCCCACGTAGTGCACCTCGGTCGGCTCCTCGAGGTCGACCGTCACGTCGACGTCCGAGTTGAGGAAACCCTGCCAGCGGCGGTCTCCGTAGGTCCATCCGCCAATCATGCCGTCGGTGAGCGTCGTCTCGCCCGCGGCGGCATACTTCTCGTGCCACGGCGTGCGGTACTCCACCCGCTTGCCGCGCGCCAGATGCTCCTTGGGTTCGAGGCTCTCGGGCCGCTCGCCGTATTCATGCTCCAGGTCGAAGGGGTTGTAACCTTCCTCGCGGAGCCACTCGACGGCGCCCAGTGCCCGGCGCAGGAAGTCGTCGTAGTCGCGTCGCTCGGGAAGGCTCCATCCCGCCTCGGCAATGGCCAGCACGCGGGGGTAGAGCATGTATTCGACGTGTTCGGGCGTGGGGATGTATTCGGTCCAGAGGTTGGCCTGCACGCCCAGCAGACGGGCCTGCTCTTCGGGCGTCAGCTCGGGGAAGCTCATCTCGAAGGAGTAGACCTTGCGCAGGGGCGTGTAGCCGCCGATGGAGAGCGGCTGGGTGAAGGGGGCATCCTGCGCATAGTCCAGGTAGCAGTACTCGCCCGGCGTCATGATGGCGTCGTGGCCCGCGCGGATGGCCTTCAGCCCCCCTTCAGCGCCGCGCCACGACATCACCGTGGCGTTGGGGGCCAGTCCTCCGTCGAGAATCTCGTCCCAGCCCAGCAGCCGGCGGCCGTGGTCGTTCAGGAAGCGCTCGATGCGGTGCACCAGATAGCTCTGCAGCCCGTCCACGTCGGCGATACCCTCGGCCTTCATGCGGGCCTGACACTTCGGGCAGCTCTTCCAGGCGCCCTTGCCCGCCTCGTCGCCGCCGATGTGGATATACTCCGAGGGGAAGAGCTCCATGACCTCGGTCAGAACCTCTTCGAGGAATTCGAAGGTCTGCTCGTTGCCCGGGCAGAACTCCGAGTTGACGTAGGGCTTGCCGGCGCACGAGAGCTCGGGATAGGCGGCCAGCACCTCCTCGCTGTGGCCCGGCATCTCAATCTCGGGAATCACCGTGATGTGGAGCCGGCGGGCATGTTCGACAATCTCGCGGATATCCTCCTGGGTGTAGAAGCCGCCGTGGGCCTGCGGGTCCGAGGCCTCGCAGTAGTGGCGGTCGGCCGACCACCAGTCGAGCCACGTCCGGTAGGGGCGCCATGCGGCGAACTCCGTCAGACGGGGATAGCGCTTGATTTCAAGGCGCCACCCGGCACCGTCGGTCAGGTGGAAGTGCAGCCGGTTGAACTTGAAGTGCGCCATGGCATCCAGCTGCTTGAGTACGAACTCCTTCGACTGGAAGTTGCGGCTCACGTCGAGCATGATGCCGCGGTAGGGGAAGCGGGGGGCGTCCTCCACCCGGCAGCAGGGGATGCGCCACGAACCATCGGTCTGCTTCCCGGCCAGCTGCAGCAGCGTCTGCAGGGCGTAGAAGGCGCCCGCTTCGCTGCGCGCCTCGACGTTAATCCGCCGGGGAGTCACCTCGAGCGTGTAGCCCTCTTCGGCTGCTACCCGGCGCGGGTCGATGCGCAGCGTGAGCGCGCCGCCTCGGGGCGCTTCCTTGAGTGCGAAGGGGAGCGAGGCGATATACTGGGCGAGTTCGCCTTCGCGCGCGGCCCCCGTCAGGGAGAAGGTGGCGCCGGAGGTCAGCCGGTATTCGCCCGGCTGCTCCGTGAAGGAGGCTGGAGCCGGAATGACAGGGTGGCCCGATGCGGGCAGGAGTGCGGCCGTCAGGAGCGCGGCCAGCAGCAGTGCAAGTCGTTTCATGGGGGTGTCGGGTTGGGTTATTCGACTACGATTTCATCGACGAAGAGGTAGCCCTTCTTGCCGTGGGCGCCGTGCCATGCGGGAATCTCGCCGACGGTCTGGGCCTCGACGCGCAGGTAGCGGGCCGACGTTTCGGGGAAGGTCACCGTGTAGCTCTTCAGCCCGTCGGGGTCGGCGGCCGTCTCCATCGGGATGTCGAGCGAGCCCGCCTCGGTGAAGTGCTCGCCATCCTCCGAGACGCTGGCCTTGAGCGCCAGCGGCGCGAAGATGTCCATGCCCTTCTGGACGAGTGTGCCCAGACGCACCGAAGAGTACGAGGCCCCCTGCATGTCGATGGTTACGACCATCGGGTCGCCGAACCAGCCGGTCCAGTCGCCGTTCGAGTAGGTGAAGTCGCTCTCGAAGCCGTCGACGAGCGTTTGGGGGGCGCCGTAGAGGTAGTTGTCGCGCGGCTGCGTGTTGAGGACGATGGGGTGGGCGAGCGCCTTGTTGGCGGTGAAGGTGCGCGTGTAGGGACGCACCTCGATGTTGTCGCGCTGGGCGATGGCCCGAAGCGTGCAGCCGGTGCGGATTTCAATCGGGGCGGTGTAGCGCGTGCTCTTGTCCGTGGGCTCCGAGCCGTCGAGCGTGTAGTAAATCGGGGCGTCGCCCTGCGTGAAGAGGGTCACCTCGACGCATCCCTTTTCGGGGTTGTTCCGCGTCTGGGCGCTCACACCGAAGACATTTTTGGCGAAGTTGTATCCCCGCGCGCGGTAGATGTCGGTCAGGTGGGATAGGCTTCCCAGGAAGCGCTCCCACGAGCGGTTGTCCGCCCGGCACCACTGCACCTCGGCAAGGGCCGCCTCACGCGGCAGCAGCATGTATTCGAGCTGCGACGAGGTGGGAATGTATTCGGTCCAGAGGTTGGCCTGCACGCCCAGGATGTGCGCTGCCTCCTCGGGCGTGAGCTCTCCCTCGAACGAGGGGTCGAACTCGTAGACGCGCTCCACGGGGATGTAGCCGCCGATGGCCAGCGGCTCGTTCTCGACGTCGCGCGCCTGATAGTAGTCGAAGTAGAGGTGCGAAGTGGGGGTCATGATAACGTCGTGGCCCATCTTGGCGGCCTTGATACCCCCTTCGGTTCCGCGCCACGACATGACCGTTGCGCTGGGCGAGAGTTCGCCCTCGAGAATCTCGTCCCAGCCGATGATGCGGCGGCCGTGGTCGGCGAGGAACTTTTCGACGCGCTTCGTCACGTAGCTCTGGAGGTAGTGCTCGGCCTTGAACTCGGCGTCATCCTTGAGTCCGAGCGCGCGGATGCGGGCCTGGCACTTGGGGCACTGCTCCCAGCGCTCCTTGGGGCACTCGTCGCCGCCGATGTGGATGTACTCCGAGGGGAAGAGCTCCATGACCTCGGTCAGAACCCCCTCGAGGAACTCGAAGGTCTTGTCGTTGCCGGCGCAGAGCACCTCCTTGGCCACGCCCCATTCGCTCCACACCTCGTAGGGGCCGCCCGTGCAGCCCAGCTCGGGGTAGGCGGCCAGTGCGGCGAGCATGTGGCCCGGGAGGTCGATTTCGGGAATCACCGTGATGCCGTTCTCGGCGGCGTAGGCCACCACGTCGCGCACCTCATCCTGCGTGTAGTATCCGCCGTAGGGGGTGTTGTCGGAGGAGCCCCACTGCTTGCCGACCATCGTATGGCGGCGGAGGGAGCCCACCTCCGTCAGACGGGGGTAGCGCTTGATTTCGAGGCGCCAGCCCTGGTCGTCGGTCAGGTGCCAGTGCAGCGTGTTGAGCTTGTGCAGCGCCATGATGTCGATGACGCGCTTCACCTCCTCGACCGGGAAGAAGTGGCGCGAGACGTCGAGGTGCTGTCCGCGGTAGGCGAAGCGGGGTGCATCCTCGATGCGGAGGCAGGGCATCGTCCATGCGACGGTCTCGGCGGCCGGTCCTTCGCCGTAGATGGCCACGGGCAGCAGCTGCTTCATCGTCTGGATGGCATAGAGCACGCCGCGCTGCGACGAGGCGCGCACCGTCACCAGCCGGCGCGTGACATCCAGACCGTAGCCCTCGGCCGGCTGGAGCGAATCGTAGAGGAAGAGGAATCCCTCCGCTGCGGAGTCTCCCGCGCTCATCTCCGACGGCTGGCCGCTGGTCGCCTCAAGCTGTTCGGCGAAGTGCCCGACGGCCTTGCGGGCCGCCTCGTCAAGCTGCGGGTCACAGGTGAAGGGTGCCCCTGCGGCGTGGAACTCGCCCGAGCGGGGTTCGAGCGAATTGGGATAGGGAATCAGGTCGTAGCTCCGGGTGTTGCCGGCGCATGCCGCCAGAAAGAGGCAGCACGACAGAAGGGTAGTCAGTCTGTTCATTAGGGTTTTGGGTTTGGTTGCTGCGCGGAGGCAGATGGTGCAAATATAGGCAAATATGGCCGGAGGGCCAAACCTTTCCGGACACTTTTCGTCCGGCGTCGGCCGATTCCCGGGCGTAGATGACGCCGCGTTGCGATTTTTTCGCTATTTTTGAAGTCCCGATGTTGCCGCATCGCCCGCTTTGCGCCCGACCTTCCGGGCCGGGGAGGCGGCAATGGAGGGATGATTGACCTCCGAACCCAAAAACCGCTTCGATGAAACATCTCTTTCCGCTTCTTCTGCTGCTTGCCGGCGCCTGCTCCCGCGTGGAGGCGCCCGCACCCGTAGGTCCCGTGCCCGATGCCCGGCAATTGGCCTGGCAGCGCCTCGAAACCTACGCCTTCGTCCACTACGGACTCAACACCTTCAACGACATGGAGTGGGGCTACGGCAATACGCCCGCCTCGACCTTCGACCCCGCGGCTCTGGACTGCGACCAGTGGGTCCGCACGCTCAAGGCGGCCGGCATGAAGGGGGTCATGCTGACGGCCAAGCACCACGACGGCTTTTGCCTCTGGCCCTCGGCCTATACCGACTACAGCGTGAAGAGCTCGCCGTGGCGCGACGGAAAGGGCGACCTGGTGCGTGAGCTCTCCGACGCCTGCCGCCGTCACGGGCTGCGCTTCGGCATCTACCTCTCGCCCTGGGACCGCCACCACGCCGAGTATGGCCGCGAGGCCTACGTGGAGTACTTCCACAACCAGATGCGCGAGCTGCTGACAAACTACGGCCCTCTGTTCGAGTACTGGTTCGACGGTGCCAACGGCGGCGACGGCTGGTATGGAGGCGCCGACGAGCGGCGCAGCATCGACGCGCGGAGTTACTACCGCTACGAGGAGGCCCGGGAGACGATTCGCTCGCTGCAGCCCGAGGCCGTCATCTTCGGCGGCACGTGCGCCGACATCCGCTGGATTGGCAACGAGGAGGGCTGGGCCGGCCAGACCAACTGGAGCTTCGTCAAGGGGGCGGGTGACCAGAACGTCAACGACTTCACGCACGGCGAGCGCGACGGCGACCACTGGCTGCCCGGCGAGGTCGATGTCTCGATTCGACCCGGGTGGTTCTACCATCCGCGCGAGGATACCCAGCTGAAGAGCCTCTCGCAGCTGGTCGACATCTACTACCAGAGCGTGGGACGCAACGCCAACCTGCTGCTCAACTTCCCGGTCGACCGCTCGGGACGCATCGCGGCGGCCGACTCGGCCCGCATCGTCGCGTGGCGGCAGACGCTCGACGCCGAGTTCGCGCACGAGCTGTTGGCCGGAGCCGACGTCGAGGCCGACAACGTGCGCGGCGGTGCGCGCCGCTTCGCACCCGGCCGCACGACCGACGGCAACTGGGAGAGCTACTGGGCTACGGACGACGGCGTGACGGAGGGCGTGCTGACCTTCCGCTTCGAGGCGCCGCAGCATGTGAACCGCCTCCTGCTGCAGGAGTACATTCCGCTCGGGCAGCGCGTGGCGCGCTTCGCCGTCGAGTGGTCCGGCGACGACCGGGAGTGGCATCCGGTCGAGACCGGCGAGGAGCTGACGACCATCGGCTACAAGCGCATCATCCGCTTTGCGGGGGTCACGTGCCGGGCCTTGCGTGTCCGTTTCGAGGAGGCGCGCGGTCCGCTCTGCATCTGCAACGTCGAGGCCTACGACGCCCCCGTGCTGCTCGAGGAGCCGCGTATCGTGCGCGACGGCAGCGGCATGGTGACGCTCCGGGCGGGCGACCGCGGCGCCGAAATCCGCTATACGACCGACGGCACGCAGCCCGATGGCTCGTCGCCGCGTTACGAGGCCCCCTTCCCGCTGCCGGGCAAGGGCGAGGTGCGGGCGCTGGTCCGTGACCCGCAGAGCGGCCGCATGAGCGAGGTTGCGACCCGCCGTTTCGACATTCCCTGCGGCTCGTTCCGCGTCCGTGAACTGGAGCCCGGCGAGCAGGCCAAGATGTTCGACGGCGATGCCGCGACGGCGGCCTACCTGCCCCGGGGCCTGCGGAGCTGCACGATTGACATGGGGTGCGAGCGGAGCCTTACGGGCTTTGCTTACACGCCCGACGCCGGGCGCTGGGGCAGCGGCGTGGTCACGCACTACCGGCTGCTGCTCGACGGCCGCAAGGTGGCCGAGGGGGAGTTTTCGAACATCGTGAACAATCCGGTGGAGCAGCTGGTTGAGTTCGCTCCGCAGCGGGGCCGCGTGCTCCGCTTCGAGGCGTGCGCGCTTGCCTCGGGCGACGCCCCCTCCATCGCCGAATTCTCCGTCAGGACCGAATAGGGTATACCCTTCCCCGGAGCGTCAAGCGCCCGGAGCCGAATAGGCTCCGGGCGCTTTTTTCGTTCTGCGGGAGAGGGGCGTATGGCGGGGCGCCGTTTGCCCGGTTTTGCGAATGTCGTCGTGTGAGGTTTTTCTCCAAGTTGCGCTCCGAGTTGCATCCCGGATGGCGCAGTTGTTCCGTTTGAGCGGGAAAAAGGTTGCTGAGTAAAAAAAAATTAGGAGGAAAAGCCTCTTTTTTTTACGCCTGCTAAAACGTTTAATCTGAATTGTGATGGCCATTTTGAGGTGAGGCGGTCCTTGATGTCCCGGTCGGGGTATTTGTTTTATTTAGAAAGAATGGTATATTTGCGGCGTATGTCAAAATTAAAAAACGGGCCGAGTGTACGTTGAAAAAACGAGCATAATAGAGATAACTTTTTAAAATAAATAAAAACCGAAGCCTATTAAAAACAAACACGCAAAAAACTTCACCGATTGTCGGAAAAACGGAACCAAACCCTCATGGTTCCGGCTTTTTCCATGATTCACCCAAACAGTATGCTTATGTTTAATTTTAACGGTCTTAATTATGTGGAAATCGATTGAGTTAATGCTCGCCACGTGCTGTGCGGCCCTTGTCGTCGGCATATTCGGTGCATTCGCCCAGAACGGAGGCGAAAACTCCGTCCAGGGTATCGTCAAGGACGCCGCCGGCCCGATTGTCGGTGCGACGGTCATCACGCAGGACGGTTCGTCGGGTACGACGACCACCATGGACGGAAGCTTCACCCTGTCGCGGGTCAAGCCGGGCGACGTGATTGTCATCTCGTTCATCGGCTACCAGACCCAGGAGATTCCCTACGTCGGACAGACGATGCTCGACGTGACGCTCAAGGAGGAGGCTACGGCCCTCAACGCCGTCGTCGTAACGGCCCTCGGTATCAAGCGCGAGGAGAAGGCCCTGTCGTACAATGTGCAGCAGGTAAAATCCGATGAAATCACGACGGTCAAGGATGCCAACTTCATGAACTCGCTGGTGGGCAAGGTGGCCGGTGTGACCATCAACGCCGGTGCCGGTGGTGCAGGTACTTCGTCGCGTGTCATCATGCGCGGTATGAAGTCTCTGGAGAAGAGCAACGCCGCCCTCTACGTGATTGACGGTATCCCGATGTACAACAACAGCTTCGGCGGCGACGCCGGCGGTACGATGACCGCCCAGGTCGGCTCGGAGAGCATCGCCGATATCAACCCCGAGGACATCGAGTCCATCAACATGCTGACGGGCCCCTCGGCAGCCGCCCTCTACGGTTCGGATGCCGCCAACGGCGTGGTGCTCATCAACACCAAGCGCGGTGCCGAAGGCAAGACCACCGTGACGATTTCGAACACCACGATGTTCTCGAAGGCCTACATGATGCCCGAGATGCAAAACCGCTACGGCACCAGCAACACGACCTCCAGCTGGGGTGACAAAATCAACGGCACGTTCGATGCCAAGGACTTCTTCAACACGGGAACGAACGTAATCAACTCGGTTTCGCTCTCGACCGGTACGCAGAAGAACCAGACCTACATCTCGGTATCGACGACCAACGCCGCCGACATCATCCCCGAGGCCGAGTACAACCGCTACAACTTCACGGCCCGCAACACCACCAAGTTCGCCAAGGACAAACTGACCTTCGACTTCGGTGCAAGCTTCGTCATCCAGAACAACCAGAACCAGGTATCGCAGGGTAAGTACTACAACCCGCTGCCGGCCCTCTACCTCTTCCCGCGCGGCGACGACTTCGACGAAATCCGCCTCTACGAGCGCTGGGACCCCGTTCGCGGCTACATGGCTCAGTACTGGCCCTACGGCGAGGGCGCTCACTCGCTCCAGAACCCCTACTGGATTCAGAACCGCATCATGCGTGAGACCACCAAGCGCCGCTACATGCTCAACGCCTCGCTCAAGTGGGACATCACCGACTGGCTCAACGTAACGGGGCGCGTACGCATCGACAACTCGGACTACCGCATCACCACGAAGTACTACGCTTCGACGCTGGAGACCTTCGCCGGCGAGAACGGCGGTCTGTCGGACGAGACGCAACTCGACCGCACCTTCTACGGCGACGTGATGGCCAACATCAACAAGACGTGGGGCGACTGGTCGCTCAGCGCCCAGGTCGGTGCCTCGATTAACGACCAGCGCTACGAGCGTTCGGGCGACGCGGGCGACCTGAAGAAGACCAACCTCTTCACGAAGCTCAACCTCAACACCGAGAACAAGTACAAGATTATGCAGAAGGGCTGGCACGACCAGACGCAGGCGATTTTCGCCAACGTCGAGGTGGGCTGGCGCTCGATGCTCTACCTGACCGTCACGGGACGTAACGACTGGGCTTCGCAGCTGGCATACTCGGCCAACTCGTCGTTCTTCTATCCTTCGGTAGGTCTCTCGGCTGTCGTTTCGAACATGTTCAACGCTCCGAAGTGGCTCTCGTTCCTGAAGGTACGCGCATCCTACTCGCAGGTGGCATCGGCCTTCGCCCGCTATCTGTCGAACCCGAGCTACACCTACAACGAGCAGTCGCACGGCTGGAGCGCCCCGACCACCTACCCGAACACGGACCTGCAGCCTGAAATGACCAAGTCGTGGGAGGTCGGTGTGAACGCACGCTTCATCAACAAGTTCAACCTCGACATCACCTACTACCGTTCGAACACCTACGACCAGACGATTTACATGCCGCTGGCCTCGTCGACCGGTTACCAGAACTACGCCGCCCAGACGGGTAACATCCAGAACCAGGGTATCGAGCTCTCGGTCGGCTACAACAACAAGTGGGGTGACTTCCGTTGGGCTACCAACTTCACCTACTCGTTCAACGAGAACAAGATTATCGAGCTGGCTCACGGTATGATCAACCCGCTCACCGGCGAGCAGGAGGACATGCTGGAGATTCGCAAGGACTGGCTGGGCCAGACCGACGTGGCTCCGCGCGTCATTCTGCGTGAGGGCGGTTCGATGACCGACATCTACATCAACCACGAGATTGCACGCGACCTGAACGGCAACGTGCTGATTGACCCCTCGACGGGCAAGCTCTCGATGACCGAAATCGAGCCCCAGAAGGTCGGCCAGCTCGCACCGAAGGGCAACCTCGGATGGAGCAACAACTTCTCCTACAAGGGCATTGACCTGGGTATCGTCTTCACGGCACGCCTCGGCGGCAAGGTTTACTCGGCAACGCAGGGTATCCTCGACTACTATGGCGTATCGGAGGCTTCGGCCGCAGCCCGCGACCGCGGCGGCATTCCGGTGAACTTCGGTTCGGTGGATGCCCAGACCTACTACCAGACCATCGCAACGGCCGAGGGCGGTCACGGAGCATACTACCTCTACGACGCCACCAACGTCCGTCTGCAGGAGCTCTCGCTGAGCTACACGCTGCCCGCGAAGTGGTTCCGCAACAAGGCTCGTCTGAGCGTGGGCTTCGTAGCCAAGAACCTCTGGATGATTTACTGCAAGGCTCCGTTCGACCCCGAAATGTCGGCCGTTACGGGCAGCAACTACTACCAGGGCGTCGACTACTTCATGCTCCCGAGCATGCGTAACCTCGGATTCAATGTCAAACTGCAATTCTAAACCCGCACGGACCTATGAAAAAAATAGTTAAATATACATTCCTGACGCTCCTGTCGGGTTGGCTTGCGATTGGTTGCACGAGCAACTTCGAGGAGTACAACACCGACCCGTATGCCCCGCAGGAGGCCGACCCGAACATGCTGCTCCCGACGATGGTCGAGGCGCTGATGTATGTTCAGCAGAACGACTCGCAGATGGTCGACCAGATGGTGGGTGCCCTGGGCGGCTACCTCACCTGCTCGAACCGCTGGGGCGGCATGAACTTCGATACGTTCAACCCCTCGGCCGACTGGAACCAGCAGGCCTATAACCTGATTTTCCAGGACATCTACCCCAACCTCTTCAAGATTTCTGAGTTCTCGCAGGAGTCCGGACACTGGTGGGCAATCGCCAACATCGTCCGTGCCGCCGCGATGATTCGCGTGACGGATACCTACGGCCCGATTCCCTACAGCCAGGTCAAGGACGGTCTGATGTATGTACCCTACGACTCGCACGAGGAGGTCTACACGAACATCTTCAACGACCTGCAGAATGCGGCCAAGACGCTCTCGGACTACGCAACGCAGTATCCCTCGTCGAAGCCCTTCACCAACGACGCCATCTACGGCGGTGACTACGCCGCATGGGCACGTCTGGCCAACTCGCTCTCGCTGCGCATCGCCATGCGTACGGGCAACGAGGAGGGTGTGAAGACCGCCATCGCCAACCAGGTGGGTCTGATTACGACCAACGCCCAGAACGCCATGGTGAACCCCGGCGTACAGGGCAACCCCTATCAGCTGGCATCGGCATCGTGGGGTGACCTGCGCGTCAGCTCGTCGATTACCGACTACATGAACGGCTACAAGGACCCGCGCCGTGCCGCCTACTTCACCAAGTGCTCCTTCCCCGGCTATACCGACCAGTACATCGGCATGCGTTCGGGCGAGGCACAGTTCGACAAGGCCGATGTCTCCAGCTACTCGCTTCCCAACCTGACGGCAGCCTCCTACCTGCCCTACTTCGTGGCAGCCGAGACGCAGTTCCTGCTGGCCGAGGCAGCGCTGAAGGGGTGGACTTCGGGTGATGCGAAGAGCTACTACGAGGCCGGCATCCGCCTTTCGATGGAGCAGAACGGAGTCTCGGGCGACGATGTAACGAACTACATTGCCGACGCTGAGAGCACCCCGGCCGACCACACGGGCGACCCGCGCGGCGCAACGTACAACTACGACCGTGCAACCACCGTGAAGATTGCCTGGGACGCCGAGACGACCAACGAGAAGCACCTCGAGCAGATTATCACGCAGAAGTGGATTGCCAACTACCCGATGGGCATCGAGGCCTGGGCCGAGTACCGTCGTACGGGCTATCCCGAGCTGGCTCCGTCGCTCGACAACCTGAGCACGGACGGTGTGGATACCCGCCGCGGCGCACGTCGTCTGGTTTACCCCATCTCGGAGCGTGACTACAATACGACGAACTATCAGAACGCCGTAGCCAACCTCCTCGGAGGTCAGGACACGCAGGCCAAGGACCTCTTCTGGGCCAAGAAAGACTAATCACCCTCAAAACAAACTGAAACCATGAAAATCAAGAATATTGGAAAAGCGGCTGCTCTGGCACTCACGGCTCTTGCCATGGTGCACTGCAGCGACTGGACCGAAACGGAGAGTGAAACCATCTTCGAGCACGGTCTGACCGAGTCCAACAAGCCCGAGGCCTACTATGAGGCCCTGCGCGAGTGGAAGAAGACCGACCATGCCATCTCGTTCGGATGGTTCAGCGGCTGGGGCGAACCTGCCACCAACACGACCAACATGCTGACGGGTATTCCCGACTCGATGGACATCGTATCGCTGTGGGGCCAGTGGACCAACCTCACCCCCGGCAAGCTCCAGGACATGCGCTACGTCCAGGAGAAGAAGGGAACAAAGATTGTATTCTGCAGCTTCACCTCGGTCATCGGACAGAACTTCACCCCCGAGGAGTACAACGTGGACGAGGCAACGCGCGAAAAGTTCTGGGGCTGGGATGACAACGACCAGACCGCCATCGACGCCGCCATTGCCAAGTATGCCAAGGCGATTGCCGACACCGTTTTCAAGTATGACTACGATGGCTTTGACATCGACTTCGAGCCCAACTACGGCTACGGAGGCAAGCTGGCCAGCCACAACGACCGCATGCATACGCTGCTCGTCGAGCTGAACAAGTACATCGGCCCGAAATCGCCCAATCCCGACAAGCTCCTGCTGCTCGACGGCGAGCCGCAGACGCTCAACGCCGAGAGCGGTCCCTATATCGACTATTTCGTCGTACAGGCCTACACCGTCTCGGGAGGTTCGCCTTCGGCTTCAGCCACCGGTACCGAGGACGACAAGGACAGACGTCTGCAGACCTGCCTTTCGAAGTTCTCCTCGACAATGACCGAAGAGGAGATTACCAACCAGTACGTCATCTGCGAGAACTGCGAGAGTGTGACCGACTGTCTGAACGGCGGTTTCTACTGGCGGACACGTGACGGTGTTACGCAGGACAAGGCCGTCTGCCCGTCGCTGGTAGGTATGGCCCGCTGGGAGCCGCTCAACGGCTATCGCAAGGGCGGCTTCGGCGCGTACCAGTTCGGATACGAAGCGACAAATACCCCTTCGTACAAATGGATGCGCACGGCCATTCAGGCTCAGAACCCGGCAATGAAGTAATTAACGTCAATCAATGAAAACCATGAAAAAAGGATTAAATATCGCGGCCGCATTACTTCTCGCAGCATTTGCCACGGGATGTAACGATGCCGAGTACGGAACGCTCGGAACCCACGCGTTCATCAACGAGAGCACCTCGGCTTCGAGCACGAAGGTCACCATCGACCCCAGCAACGGCGCCGAAGCTCAGCTGACCGTCTGCCTGAGCGAGAAGGCCGACCGCAACTACGACTTCCGTCTGGTAGTGGACGATGCGGTTCTGGCAACCTACAACGCAGAGCAGGCATCGAGCTACGTGACGATGCCTTCGGAAATCTTCACGATGCCCGACAAGATTACCATCGAGGCAGGTTCGTTCAGCGCCAACCCCGTGACGATTCACATCAACCCGATTCCGGCCGAGTACATTGGTGAGACCTACGCTATTCCTCTGCGTCTGGAGAGCGTGGACGGCAACACGCCGACGACCACCAAGACGTCGACCTTCGTCATCACGACCGAGAGCATCATCAGCTCCACACTGCCGATGTTTACGGGACGCACGGGCCTGTCGGCTGCCGGCTTCCCCGTTTCGCTGCCCCAGTTCACCGTAGAGTGCCGCTTCCAGGTAAGCAACACGGCCAACCGCAACCGCGACATCTTCTGCAGCGGCAGCAACATCCTGCTCCGCTTCGAGGACCCGCAGAACGATGACCCCGCCACAGGCTTCAAGGCTCACTCGCTGATTCAGTTCCAGGGTAACGGCTGGTTCCTCAACCCGTCGCTTTCGATTACGCCCAACAAGTGGCAGCACTACGCCATCACCTACGACGGCTCGAAGGTTACCATCTACGTCAACGGCGCATTCGCCGGCAGCAAGGAGGGCTCCATTGACCCGAACTTCGAGTTCGCCGGCTGGTTCGGCGGCGGCAGCGATGCCCACGGAACGAGCGACCCAACGTGGTGGGCAGGTTGCAAGATTCTCTGCTCGGAGCTCCGTATCTGGTCGGTATGCCGCACCGAGGCTCAGATTCAGAACAACATGACCACCACCAGCGCCAAATCGGAGGGCCTGGTTGGCTACTGGCGCATGAACGACGGTGAGGGCAAGACCTTCGAGGACTGCACCGGCAACGGCCACACGCTGACCGCCGAGCAGGACCCCGTTTGGGTGGAGAATATCCTCTCGACCGACACCGAGACTGCCTGGCCGGAATAGCCAGCAACACAAATACTGCGCAACCGTAGAGTTGCGCAGTATTTGCTGTAAAAAACACACAACACCAAAAATGAAAAAGATATTCTATAATGAAAAAGATATTCTATTTTGCCTTTGCCTGCGCCCTTGCGCTCGGCGGAGCATCCTGCTCGGATGACAGCTCGTCCGAAGTAAACGAATGGAGTGCCATCTATGTCGGCATCGAGCGCCCGAAGCTGGGCGTCTCCACGCTGACGCTCAATATCAACCACCCGACCGCAGAGGTCGAGGCCAAGGCTTCGGTTCCCGTTACGGTAAAGCTCTCGCGCCCCGCAACGCAGGACATCACCGCAACGCTCGTCATGGAGTCGGACTGCGAAGAGGCCTGGACCTTCGAAACCCTGGAGGTTGTGATTCCCGCCGGCCAGATTACCGCAACGACGACGCTCAACGGCGACTGGTCCTATGCAACCGACGTCGTAAGTTCGCAAACGTGGACTACCAAGATTACCGTCGCGGCAGCAACGCCTTCGAACATTACCCGTCTCTCGACGAATCTGAACGAGCTGACGATTGTCGTAAACAAGGAGCCCGTCGACCTGAAGAACGTCTCGCTGGAGACCCCCTCGGGCAACGAGCTGACCAACCGCTCGAGCTGGACGGTAACGTGCAACGGCACTGAAACGGATACCCTGACCGATGGAGATGCAGGTTCCTACATGTACGTTTACAACAACCTGGAGGTTGTTGTTGACCTCGGCAAGGAGGTAACTGTCACCGGCTTCAAGACGACGAACCAGTGGGGCGATGCCTATGCTCCCGACAAGGTCTCGATTTACACGAGCAGCGACGGCAGCAGCTGGTCGCTCCAGGGCAGCGACATCGAGCTTCCGGCAGCCGGCGACTTCGACTTCTCGTTCACCAAGTCCGTTACGTGCCGCTACCTGAGAATCTATGCGACGGGGCAGAACTGCCTCTTCAGCGAAATCTACATCTACGGCGAGTAGGAGTTGATTCCACGCAAAAAGAGAGGAGGTTCACTTGAGTGAACCTCCTTTTTTTATGCCCGCACGCGAGCTGCAGGGCCCCGACCGGGCGACACCGATGCAAAAACGGCAGCGGAAGAGTAATTAGGGGATGAGGGGGGCTTTCTCGAGCGGATTGGGCTCGACGTCGAGTCCCTGGAGCATGAAGCGCAGGATGGGGCCGCACTTGCTGCTGCAGGCCGGGTAGTATTCGCCCTGGAGGCGCTCCTCGCTTCGCGGCGAGGCGCCCCACCAGAATTCGGCCATCGCCACGGGGTGCAACCCCGACGTGAAGGCGTACTGAAGCAGCTTCGGGGCGGCGCACTCGCCGGCGCCGCCAGGAGGCACCCGGTGGGGCGTGGCGGCGAATATTTCGTTGAGGTCGCACACCTCGCCGCGGGCGTTGCGCATGCGGAATTGGGCAAAAAGCCGCTGCTGCAGCTCGGCCGAGCGGCTGTGGCGCTCGGCCTTGAGGCGTCGCAGCTCCTCGAGCTGCGGGGCGACGGCCGCCGAGGCCTCGGCAAGCCGCTCGGCCCACTGCCGCTTCAACTGGTGCAGCAGGGCGTGCTCGTGCTGGCTGGCGTGTGTCAGGGCCGCAAGTTCGGCGGCATCGGTTGTCTGCGCCCGAAGCCGCTCCCGCTCTTCGTGAGCGCGCACCTCGGCCGCATGAGCCTCGGAGAGTTCGCGTTGAGACTCCTGCTCGAGGCGGTGCAGCTCGCGCCGGGCCTCGAGCAGCCGGGCATCCTGCTCGAGCGCCGCAACCGCATCGTTGAGCTCGGAGATGGCGCGGTCTTCGCGCAAAAAGAAGCCGTCTGGCTGCAGCATGTCATAGACCGGAGGGACGAAGTAGGCATGGTGGTTACTTGCGGCCAGATTACCCGAAAAGGCGGCCAGAAAGCCAACCGCTCCCCCTCTGTCCCGGACAATGAGCACGCCGAACATCTTACCGGCCGCAAGTTCGTCGCGCCACTCAGCGCGCGAAGCGATGTAGGCCTGCACGCTCGCCGAGGCGGCCACGCAGAGCGGGTGGGGACGATAGCAGAAGGGGCAGGTAAAACGCTCGGGAAGCGTTGCCGGGTCAACCTCGACCGGCAGGCGGTGCAGCGGCCACGGAAGGTCGTCCGACGGGGGTATCAACTCTCTGGAAACAGTCACGACGCTACGCCTCCTCCTCGTAGTAGAGTTTGTAGTACTTACCCCGCTCGTCCTCGCCTTGCTCCAAAAGGTTCGTGTTGCCGTGGACATAGATGTGGAAGTTGCGGTCGAGCTTGATGACGCTCCGGTAGTTGCGCGCCTGGCGCTTGACGGCGGGGTCCGAGATGGCAAACTCGTCCTCGATGCGGATATCGCGCTCGCGCTCGTACTCCTCCTTGTAGCGGGCGAAGCTCTCGGCCACCTCGGGCTGGCGGATGACCTGCTCCGAGAAGTCGTCGAGCGAGAAGTGCTCCTGCTCGCGGAAGTAGTTCATCGTCTCGTTGAGCAGCTCGGCCTGGTCGGCCTTCGAGACGGAGAACTCCGACGGCAAATGGCGCGTCACGTAGCTGCGACACATCGCCAGCGCATTGTTCGTATTGTGGTAGTTGTCCTGACGCGGACGCACGTGGAGGAAGTCGTCGGTCCAGTAGCGCGCCTCGACGCGGTTCGTATTGTCGACCACCCGCACGACGAAGCCCTGTTCGCGCTCCGAGGCAAGAATGAGGCACCCCTTGTCGAGCCGGTCGACGTTGATGCCGCGAAAGGCCGAGATGTGAAGCCCCTCCTGCTGCTCGCTCACGTCGAGGTACGTATCGCGCGTCTCGGACTTGAAGAGCCCCACCGCGTCGAGCGACTCCCCGCCGAGGCGGCACCCCGAGAAGCGGACAACGTAGAACTCGCCGCCCTTGATTTGGGGATGGCCGCCCGCCTCGTAGAGGTGGCGCGCCAGCGCTACGGAGTGGTCGTAGAAGTGCTCCGCATCGTCGAAAATCCGGCAGGCGAAGCGGTAGACCTCGTTGCACTCCAGGTCGCTCTCGTGGAAGAGGTTGTAGGTCTCCTCGCCCTTGAAGCCCCCGAGGAAGTAGGCTACCAGAATGCGCGTGAGCTCCTCGTCGCCGGTCTGGGTCGAAGGCCCGGGCGAGAGCAGCAGCGGTTCGTCCTTCATCTTGTTGCCCACGAGGTGCAGCGCCAGCGCCTCGATGCGCGTATCGTCGGTATAGAGCATGCGTAATCGGATTTAGACGCTGCAAAAATCGCCATTTTTCGGGGAAACGCCAAATCGAACGCCGAATTCGTGGCGACTCGGCTCCAAAACGAAGTGAGCCGCCGAGCAGAGAAAATCCCCGATTTTTGCTACATTTGCGAAAAACCACACTGCAACATGGAGAACAGAATCTGCCAAATATTCGGCATCCGCTACCCGATTGTCTCGGGCGGCATGGTCTGGTGCAGCGGCTGGCGGCTCGCCGCCGCCGTGAGCCGCGCGGGAGGGCTCGGCCTCATCGGCTCGGGCTCGATGACTCCCGAACTGCTGCGCGAACACATCCGCAAATGCCGCGAGGCGACCGACCGCCCCTTCGGCGTCAACGTACCGCTCATGTACCGCTACGCCGCCGAGCTCATACAGGTCATCATCGACGAACGGGTCCCCGTGGTCTTCACCTCGGCGGGAAATCCGGCCACCTGGACCTCGCGGCTGCACGATGCCGGGTGCAAGGTCGCCCATGTGGTCTCGAGCTCGCGATTTGCCCGCAAAAGCGAGGCTGCGGGGGTCGATGCCGTCGTAGCCGAGGGCTTCGAGGCGGGCGGCCACAACGGACGCGAGGAGAGCTCGACGATGGTCCTCATTCCGCAGGTACGCGAGGCGGTGACGCTTCCTCTCATTGCGGCCGGCGGCATCGCTACGGGCAGCGGCATGCTGGCTGCCTTCGCACTGGGCGCCGAGGGCGTTCAGATGGGGACGCGCTTTGCACTCAGCGCCGAGAGTTCGGCCAGCGAGGAGTTCAAACGGCTCTGCATCACGCTGCAGGAGGGCGATACGATGCTCGCACTCAAGCGGCTGAGCCCCACACGGCTTATCCGCAACGCCTTCTACCACCACATGGAGGAAGCCGAGGCGCGCGGAGCCTCGGCCGACGAACTGCGCGAGCTGATAGGCTTCGGTCGGACACGACGGGGCATCTTCGAGGGGGACCTCGAGGAGGGAGAGCTCGAAATCGGACAAATCGCCTCGCTCATCCGCGACCTGCCGTCGGCAGGCGAGATTGTCGCTTCGCTGGTCGAGGAGTTCAACGCCCGCCGCGCCGCACTTCCGACCCTCTGAGCCTCTGAATCTCCGAGCCGGACACGTAGCGGCCTTTGACCGGAGGCACGCTACCGTTCAGTCCGGCTCCGAACAAAAAAACGGGAGACCCTCTTTCGAGAAGGTCTCCCGTTTGGCTTACTGCCAACGGCTCCACGGACCCGCTGCCCCGCTGCCATCGACCGCGAACACCACGGCACGGGCAGAGGTACACAGCCGCGCGGCTTCTACTGCTCGTTGAAGCGGGCTGCTACCTGCTCGGCGAGCGTCCGGGCGGCGTCGTAGCTGCGGGCGTCGAAGCCCTGCTTCATCTCCACGGGGGTGCAGATGGGCTCCCACTTCATCCGCTCGGCGAACTCCTTCATGCGGCGCACGGCGGTACCGGCCCAGCAGAACGAACCGAAGAATCCGAAGTTACGCGTCGGCACGCAGCGCGCCTCAATCTTGCGCAGCAGGTGTTCCACCTCGGGGAAGAGCTCGGCGTTGTAGGTCGGCGAACCGACGAGCAGCGTATCGTACTTGAAGACGTCGCGCACGACCATCGACATGTCGGCCGTCGTCAGATTGTGCATCACAATCGGCCGCACGCCACGCTCGGCCAGCTCGCGGGCAATCCGCTCGGCCAGCTGCTCCGTATTGCCGTACATCGAGCCGTAGGCAATCACCACGCCATGCTCGCCTTCGTAGCGGCTCAGACGGTCGTACATCGAAACCACACGCGGAATCTCGCGCTGCCATACGGGACCGTGCGTCGCGCAGATGGTCTCGATGGGCAGTCCGCCCAGCTTCTGCAGCGCCTTCTGCACCGGAGCGCCATACTTGCCCACGATGCAGGCATAGTAGCGGCGCATCTCGTCCCAGAAGTGGTCCAGTTCGAGCTGCGAGTCGGTGATGCCGCCGTTGAGCGCACCGAACGTACCGAAGGCGTCGCCCGAGAAGAGCACCTTCGCTTCAGGGCACCAGGTCACCATCGTCTCGGGCCAGTGAACCATCGGGGCGAGGTGGAACTGAAGGGTGTGCGCACCGAGCTGGATGGTGGAGCCCTCCTTGACCTCGAGCGTTCCGTCGGTGATGCCATAGAAACCCGCAAGCATCTGCAGCGTCTTGGCGTTGCCGACAATCAGCATCTTGGGATAGAGCAGACGCAGCGTCCGAATCGACGACGAATGGTCGGGCTCCATGTGGTTTACGATGAGGTAGTCGACCGTTCGGTCACCGAGCACCTCGTGGATGTTCTCGACAAAGCGGCTGCCGAACGCCTCCTCGACCGTATCAATGAGGGCCACCTGCTCGTCGACAACGAGGTAGGAGTTGTACGAGACGCCGTAAGGGAGCGACCAGAGCCCCTCGAAGCGGGTCGTGGTGCGGTCATTGACGCCCACGTAATGGATTCCGGGAATGATTTCCGTGATTTTCATAACGTCGAAACTTTATTTTGCTGCAAAAATAGCATTTTTTTGCAAACTGAGCTAAAAAACACGAACATAGACGATTTTCCGAGGCGGATTAACCAATTCGGGGCGCCACAGGCTTGGAAGAGCCGAACACAGAACGCCGACAAGACAACGTCCTCACGTCTCCGTCAAAAAAAGACCACTTCCTGAGGAAGTGGTCTTTCATTATCAACTTGCGGAGTGATATTCCTGCCGCTAAAGAGTCTTTTCCAGCGTCTTGATTAACTCAACACCGTCGATGTTCTGTACAAGAACAGCAAACGTGTAAGAGGTGCCGGTTTCCAACTTGATGTAGCCGTTCTCGTAACCATTCTCGGAAACAATCTTCTCAATCTCGGAATCAGACAGGTCTTCACCATACTCGTTGATGATATCCTTGATGTCAATTCCGGAATCCTCAATGACGCTCGTCTTGTTCAGATAAATCTTGCCTGCCGAGATATTGGCACCCTTGATTCGATAGAAGAAGCTCGTCGCCTCGTCGTAGCCCTCGTATGCAGGGATGGTCTCGAGCGTCAGTTCGGGAGCCGGAGCATCGGGAACCTCCTCGCCGCCTGCGCTATACTTGAAGGCAAGAGAGGTCGGAGTACCCGCAACTGCGGCGCCAGCAGCCGTGCCGTAAGGAATGACTACAAGAGTATAGCGACCGGACTTGGCGATGGAAACAAGCAGATTCTCCTCGGCACCCGAGCTCTCCATCTCCGAGCTCTCAATCGTACCGTTGATGATACCTTCAACATATTCCTCAACCTGAGCTGCCGAAGCTACGCCCTCGAAATAGGCATACTTATACGAAGCCACATCATCGTTGGGGGTCAGCTTGAAGATTGCTGAAGAGGTATTGTCCGACGACGTATAGGTACCTACGAACTCAACAGCTACAGTCGGATTGATATCCACGGCACCGGGAAGAACGAGCTTGAACTTGCCCGAAGCATTCGTAGGACGATTGTTGCTGACGGTCGGGATGTTGAGCGAAAGGCCATTCTTGGGGAAGGTAATCACACCATTAGCCAACGTACCCGGAGCGTTGCTGAAGATTTTCAGCTCGCCAAAACCCTCAATGGAGAAGCCCAGAGGCTGCTCGGCGATGGTTACGGCTTCGGGATTCGAGCAATCAAGGGTGATGTAGTAGTCCGAAGCTGCACCCGTAGCATCTGCGAAGTTGTAAATCGCAAACAGACCGGTACCGGCACGGTAGAGGTTCTTCAGACGATAGAGACCCTTATTGCTGTCGGACTGCTGAACCTCAACCTCGAACGATACATTGTCAATACCATAGGCTGCCGTAATGACGTCTTCGGTATAGGTACCCATACCCAGCGAGGTCCACGGAGCAGGTGCAACAAACGAGAACTCATACGAACTCATGCCGTAGGGCGACGTGTTCTCCGTATCACCGATGGTAAGCGTGCAGGGATACATCTGGTCCTGCGTCAGCTTCGCATAATCATAAGTGATAACCAGATTGGTAGAGTTCTCACCGGCAGCAAAATCCACCGTCGAGGGAATCGAAAAGAGTGAGCTCTCCTCAGTTGCGAAAATCGAGAAGGAGGCTGCCTCATCGGCGACAACACGGTATACGGGAATCGTAACCGACGAAGAGTTCTCCTCCAGGTTGACCGTCTCGCTCATGTCGGTAGCGAAATAGACCTGCTGACCCGCCGGACGCGGTGCCGGCGTGTAGTCCATCTCCTCCGTGCACGACGATGCAAACATCGTCGTGCCGGCCACGGCCAGAAAATATAATAATTTCTTGATAGCTTTCATGAGTTATCTGTTTTACAAATTACACGTTACTAACGCCACAGGGTACCACGATAGAGAACCGGGTCGGGATTCTGCTGGTCCTTGAGAATCGTATTGGCGCTGACTTCAGCCAGCGGGAGCGGCAGCGTCGTCCAGGGTGCATTGCCGTCGGGGCTGTTATAGCGGCACTCCGCGAAGTGGTTCGTACCGGTATAGCCCTTGAATTGCGGCTTGTCCAGACGCTTGTAGTCGAACATGATGATACCCTCGCCCCAGAACTCAATCTGACGCTGCAGGAAAATCTCATTCTGAAGGCCCTTGCCATCGGAAGCAGCCGAACGGAAGCTCGGGTTTCGGTAGGTCTGCACGAACGACTCGAGCAGCTGCTTGCCGCGCGAAAGGTTCTGCATACCGGCAGCCTCGGCCTGAATCAGGTACATCTCCTCGACGCGCATGAGCGGGAAGTCGGCAACCGAACCTACGCTGAAGGTAACGCCGTTACCCTCGCCGGGACGGAACTTGAAGCCGGTGTAGTCATGAATCGAGTTCTCCCACGTCTTCTTGTCGAGCGTCGTCTGATAGTAGGAGTAGGGATACTTCTCACGGTCGGGGTTCACCCACGAACGCTTGCGCCAGTCCGTATCGGGAATCTTGGCGAAGAGCGCCGCATCAATCTGCTTGGCCGAAGACCAGCCACCGGCTGCACTGTAGCCATAGGTAGCCTCGGGCGCCATGAACGATACGAAGTTGCAGATACCGGTCGTTACGACGCGGTTGTCGGCCGTTACGATGATACCCCACATCCATGCAGGCGTCGAGATGTCGTTGAAGCCGGTGGTGGGGCTCATCCACTGAGCCTCGGTCAGCGGCGTGGCACCGCTCAGCTCGATGGCATTGGTAGCAGCCTCCTCTGCATCCTTCCACTGCTCGCGCTGCAGATATACGCGGGCCAGCATACCGTAGGCAACGGCCTGGTCAACCTTGTTCTTAGCCGAACGCGTGTAACCCTCAAGATACTTGACAGCGTTCTGAAGGTCGGGAAGAATCAACTCATCATAGAGCTTGTCAGTCTCGACGCGGGGGTTGCGACGCCCCATCAGCTCGGAGGTATTCTCATCGACGATGGGGACCGAAAGACCGTCCCATGCGCCGTGCTCCGTACCCTTGTACTCGAAAATACGAGCCAGATGGAAGTAGGCCATGGCGCGATAAACAAGCGCCTGACCAAGGTACTCCTGCTGGGTCGAGGACATGTTCTCGGGGTCAATCTGGCCGATGAGCGTATTGGCCATGTTGATGAGCGAATAGCAGAAGTTCCAGATGAAACGGGGAGCCGCTCCTTCCTGGCTCAGCTCAGGAGTAACACCTCGCCAGTTGAGGAAACCGTTGTCATAACCGTAATCCGTTACAGCCACGTCGGGCGTCAGAGCATCGGTACCCATGCAGATACCGGGCCAACCGAAATCGTAGTGCTGTTCGCTGGCGAGTCCCATCGTATTGAATGTCGTGAGCCAGGCATTCATACCGTTTACCAGTGCGGCAGGAGACTCGGCCATCTGCTCGTTGGAAACGTAGCTGGTCGGCAGCTCCTCCTTGATGCAGCCCGTCGTAAGGGATGCAACGGCACCGAACGCAACAAGATATTTCAATATTTTCATATTCGTCCTTCAGTTTTATGGTTTAGAATTTCAGCGTAATACCACCCGAAATCACACGAATCGGAGAGTAACGCGTGTTGCTGACATCGTCACCCGAGAAGGATTGACGCGGGTCAAAGCCCTCACGCTTGGACCAGTAGAAGACATTCTCGCACGAGAGGTAGATACGCAGCGACTCGATGGAGAGCTTCTTGAGCCATCTCTTCGGGAAGGTATAACCGAAGTTGATATTCTGCAGGTTCAGATAGCTTGCATCCTCCAGGAAGCGGTCGCAGTAACCGGCCGTATAGAGGTCCTGGTAACGATAACGCGGGATATCCGTATTCTTGTGCTCGGGAGTCCACGACTTGAGCACATCGCGGTGGATATTCAAACCACCCGACGTACCGGGCGAGCCCATCGTGCTGTAGTAGCCGTAGTCGAAAGCGTAACCGCCAATCGAGTAGGTGAAGTTAACCGAAAGGTCGAAGCCGTAGAAAGCAACCGTCGTACCGAAACCGCCGTAGAGGTCGGGCAGCGAGGTCTTGCCAACCTCCATGTAGTCGGCCTCACTGGTGTTGTTCACCTTCTTCATGCCCTTCGAATGGTCGTTCTTGTCCTCCCAAGCCCAGTACATGGCCTCACCCGTATCGGGATTAACGCCTGCATAGCGCTTGATGTACCAGTTGTAGAGGGGTTTGCCCTCGGCCATCCAGAAGTTGCCGCTCTGATAACCGGCATCATGCTCGATGAGCTCGGCCGGCAGACGGTCGATGACGTTCTTGTAGTGGGTCATGTTGAGGTTCAAATCCCACTGCACGTTCTTCGTGCGGATTACCGTACCGTTCAGGGTCAACTCGACACCTGCGTTGTGCATGTCGCCGATGTTGTCGTAGTAGTACGAATAACCCATCGACAGCGGCACGGGCAGACGGAAGAGCATGTCCGAAGTCTTGCGGTAGAAGTACTCGGCCGTACCGCTCAAGCGGCCCTGCCAGAGGCTGAAGTCAACACCGGCGTTGATGTTGGTGTTGGTCTCCCACGTAATGTTGGGATTACCCTTCGTATAGAGCGTACCGGCAACCTCACCACCTGCAGACTGAATCTGCCACAGGTCGGTGTAGCGGTACTCACCGATACCGTCGTTACCCTGCTGACCTACCGAAGCCTTGATTTTCAGCATGTCGACCCAGGGAGCATTGAACCAGTTCTCCTTGTTGATAAGCCATGCGGCGCTCAACGAGTAGAAGTTACCCCAACGGTGGTCGGGATGGAAGCGCGACGATGCATCGCGACGATACGAACCGCTGACGAAGTACTTGTTGTCGTAGTTGTACTCGGCACGACCGAAATATCCTTCGGTGTTGTAGCCGTTTTCATAAGAGGTATTCGTACCCTTAACGATTGCACCAGCCAGCTCGAGCAGCTTGTCCGAGAACATGTTCGACGACGAGGCGTGGAGCACCGAGCTCTTGCGCTTGTAGTTCTCGTGACCAATCATGATGTCGACGGTGTGCTTGTCGTTGAAAGTCTTGTTGTAGCTGAGAATCTGCTGCATGTTGAACGAGAAGAAGCGGTCGTGCTCCTTGCCCAGAATACCGTTCATGTCCTTGTAACCGCCGTAGTAGGGGTTGGTGAAGTTGGTATAGCGGGTCTCGTCGAGGTTGACACCGACGTTGAACTGGAACTTAAAGTCCTTGAGGAAAGTGGCCTCTGCAAATGCAGTACCGGTGAAGGCGTTGCCGATGGCCTGGCTCTCGATGTCGAGCTGCTGGGTGGCAATGGCGTTAGAACCGGTCATCACGGGACGCTGCAGGCCGGCGATACCGTCCGCAGCCTCGCCCGAACCGTAATCGTAGCGCAGGTGGCCGTACTGGTCGCGCAGGATGTTGCCGTTCTCGTCACGAACGTAGAGCGGGTAGATAGGGCCCATCTGGGTTACCACACCGAAGAGGTTCGATACCGAGTTCGAGCCATAGGAGGCCTCCTCGAATACGCTCTGCGAGTCGTAGTTGGCGTAGCTGGCGTTGGCACCCACCTTGAGCCACTTCTTTACCTGGTAGTCGGCCTTCAGTCGAGCGGTGTAACGCTTCATGTAGGAGTTGGTCACGATACCCTTGTCGTTCATGTAGCCGAACGAACCGTAGAAGCTGCCGCGGTCGTTCGAAGCCGACACGTTGACGTTGTACTCCTGACGCACCGAGGTGTGGAAAGCGGCATCCTCCCAGTCATCGGGAGTCAGCAGGTAGCGGTTGCCGTCCGACGCCGTGTAGACGTTGCCCAGCGTGGCGTTGGGGTTGATTTTACCGTTGGAGCCGATGAAATACTGGCCCTTGGGCACATTGTAAACCTGATAACGGAGGCTGCGAATCAGCTCGTCGTTGGCGTAGCGCTGAGCGGCCGAAGCTCCGTAACCGAGTTCATTGACACCATAATCATACATGGCACCGTAAATCGTCTCGTAGTAGAGAGCCGGATTGTCCACGTACTCGTAGTCGCGAACGGCACGAGAGTTGACACCCACCTTGGCATCGACCGTAACGATTGCATCGCCGCCCTTGCCGCGCTTGGTGGTCACCATGACGACACCGTTGGCACCACGCGAACCGTAGAGGGCCGTCGAGGCAGCGTCCTTGAGGACGGTCAGGTTCTCGATGTCGTTCGAGTTGATGAGGGCCAGGTCACCGTCGTAGGGGATACCGTCGACAACCCACAGAGGGTCGGTGCTCGACGAGATGGAGCCGATACCGCGAATCATCACCTTGGGAGCCGAACCGGGCTGACCCGAAGTGGTCTGCAGCTGAACACCGGGCGAAGTACCCGAAAGCAGCTGAGCGACGTTCGACGTCTGCATCTTGGCGATATCCTCGGATTTAACCACCGAAGCCGAACCGGAGAACGCTTCCTTGCGGGCCGTACCGAACGCCACGACAATCACGTCGTCGATGTCCGTCGTATCCTCATGCAGCGTGACATCGATGCGGGTCTTTCCCGCAACAGGGACCTTCACGGCCTGGTAGCCGATGAAGGAGATGGCCAGTGTGCCGTCTGCCGGAACCGAGATTGCGAACGAACCGTCGGCGCCGGTCGTTGTACCAATCGAGGTGCCGTCAAGAAGAACTGTCGCACCCGCGATGGGACTCCCATCGTGCCCGGTCACTGTACCGGAAACTTGCCGTTGCTGAGCGCTCGCCAAGGCGAAGATGCCCATCGCAGCAATGAACGATAGTACAATTTTTCTAACCATAAGCGTTGTTTTTAATTGGTTTTTTAGAATAAAAGTTCAATGTCAAAGATATGAAACTAATATATAATTTGCAAGTGATTTTTATTAAATAATTAAGGAATTTACAATTATTTGCGTTTTTTGAAGGCATTAATTACAATTTTTTCTTGGATGTAAAAAATGAGGTTACAATCCGTAACCACCATTTTGACCCATAATAGAGCTATTTCGACCACCGAGCGACGGAGCCGCCCCGCAACTGGCGATAAATCGAACTTAAAACCAACCCTACAGAACAAAACCGGGCTCCCGAAACTTCATCCTGACGCCAGGCAGGGCGTTCGAGCCCGTCACGCAGGTACGAATGTGTAACCAACGTATAAATTTTTGCGGTCCGGATGTTTTCATGACCCCGAAACTGGCCATTTGCCTCGTTGGCGACGTCCCGGACAAGGGTAACCGTCATGACAAAGGGGTGCCGGGAAGAGTAGAATGCAAGCACCAGCCGATGCCGGCGCGATTCAAGACCTGCCCAGGCCGGCAGTTGTACCAGCCACTGCCGTTGACCGGAAGCGCGCTTGCCAGACAATACGGGAATGGCCCGGAAGGATTACCGCCGCGGAGCCGCCTTATCCGGGAACCCGAAGTTGGCAAAAGCGATTCGGCCGCCCCACTCCTGGCGATGGGCAGCGGTTCAAAGGGGCTCGGAGCTGCCGGGCGGAAACAGAACCACTCACGCGACACAATGCTACCGCACAATGCCGGAATGGAGCCCGCCTCCGGCATTACATGCAACAGACTGCGCAGGCAAGGCCGTTTCCAAAACGCTCGCAAAGGACAAATAGAGGTACACCTATATTATATAAGTTTTAAGCGCAAACCTGCTACCCTTGAGCCGAACACCTCGTTGCGGCAGCGGGAAAATCCGAGCAGGCTCTTCCGCGAAGCATCAGCCAAACGACACTCTGTGCAGAGCAAAAAGCTGTTTTACAGATAGATAATCCGGCAATAAACTCATTCACCAAATAAAAAAGAGACAAAAACGACAAAAAAGAGGCTCGAGGACTTGCAGTTTCGAAAATTATGCCTATCTTTGCACCACAATACGAGAGAAACACACCGTGTAACCTCGTAACGGATGGTGCCATAGCTCAGTTGGTAGAGCAAAGGACTGAAAATCCTTGTGTCCCCGGTTCGATTCCTGGTGGTACCACACGAAAGACCCGATTTCAGATTGAAATCAGGTCTTTTTGTTTTTCCGTACTGCTCTCGGCGGCAAAAAGAGTCAGGTGCAACCGGAATTCCCCACCACAGGGCAACTCTCCGGAACAATATCCCGGGCAGCGAACATCGGATAATGGCAGCGACACAGGCGCGGGCAAACAGGCGTAGGCAAACACCGCAGACAAAAAGTCTTGGACGAACTGGCGCGGACAAACGTCGCTGGTAGACAGGCGGATAAGCAGGCGAAAACAAATGCCGCGGACAGACAGGCCGGGCAGAGAGTTGCGGACAAATACCGGGACAAATCGCCGGAGGCAAATCGCCAAAGACGAAGCGCCGGAAGGTTCGAACAGGCGACTATGAATGCTTGTCGCGGAGCTGCTGCTTGAGCCGGCAGAGGTGCTGCGGCGTAATCTCCAGATAGGAGGCCAGCACGCGGTCGGTTACCGCCTCGACAATCTCCGGCCGATTCTTCAGCACGGCCTGATAGCGCTCCATGGCCGAGCCGTTGATGAGCGAGAGCTTCCGCTCGCAGATGCAGATTTGGGCCGATGCCAGGCTGAACATCCAGCGGGCGAACTCGTCCGAGCCGTTGATGAACGAATAGAAGGTTGCACGGTTCATCCGCAGCAGTGTGGCGGGTATCTTGCAGGTTTCGGCCATCAGAAAGGCCGGTGCGTCGAGGTAAAACGAGAGCGGCGACATGAATATCGTACCGGGAGAGGCAAAGCCGAAGGTCGACTCCTTGGCGTCGTCCACATGGAAAAGCCGCACGATGCCGCTCTTGACGCAGAACACGTCGGTGCAGATTTTTCCGAAATCGATGATGCGGCGGCGCGGTTTGACCTGAATCTCCTCCATCGTCCCGAGAAAGCGCTCCACAAGGGCGTCGGAGGGCATGAACTTACACTCTTCCTTGACCAGTTGTTTCAAATCCTTGTTCATGCACGCAATATTAACCATAATCTGCCGAAAATGCAAAATCTGGAGGCATGAACTTAGGTTAACGATTTTTTGCGTATAAATCATTTACTTTGTATACGAAACCCATCTTAACATATATTACCTATGAAACAGCTTGCCCCAATGAAATTGCTGCGCTGCCTGCTGGCGGCAATGCTGACGCTCTCACTGACCTTCTGCTCCTACGACGACTCGGACCTTTGGAAGTCTGTAAACGGACTTTCGGAGCGGCTCGACCAGCTGGAAAAGTCGATGCAGGAGGAGATTGACGCATTGAAAACCATCATCGAAAAACTCAACCAGAAGGAGGTCACCGTAGACTCGGCCGTGCAGACCGGAAACGGATGGACCATCACCTTCTCCGACGGCACGACCGTCACCATCGACATGAGCGGTTCGGGCGACTGGTCCCCGGCCATCATCGTCGTCGAGGAGGAGGGCGACTACTGGTGGGCCTACAAGAACCCCGAAGGCACCGTTGTCTTCCTGACCGACCAGGAGGGCAACCGCATTCCGGCCGCTGCCGTGGCGCCCCGCGTACGCATCAACCCCGAGACCGAAACGTGGGAAATCTCGGCCGACGGCGGAGTGACGTGGGAGGATACCGGCGTCGCAGCCTCGGGCGAAGACGGGAAGAGCCTCTTCAAGGATGTCCGCTTCGAGAACGGCATGCTGGTCATCGAGCTGATGGACGGCACCGTTGTCAACCTTCCGGTCACACAGCAGCTGAGCTTCTCATTCGACACGGAGGGTCCGCTGGAGTTCTCCTTCGGCGAGACCGTCGCCGTCGACTACACCATGACGGGCGCCGTGAATACCCAAATCAGCAAGCCCGACGGCTGGAAGGTTGCCTTCAAGGAGGATAAAATCGAGATTACGGCCCCGGTCGAGGAGAACACCTTCGCCGAGACGGAGGGCAAGGTTTCGGTCATTGCCCTCTCGGCCGCCGGTCTGAGCGCCTACGGTGAAATCGGCGTCCGGATTGCCGCTCCCGTGGCGGATGCCGTCGACCTGAACGCCAACGGCGCCTATGCCAACTGCTACATCGTCACGCAGCCCAACACCACCTATCAGTTCGATGCCACCGTCATGGGCACCGGCATCGCCACTGCGGGTCTTGATGCCCCCGTCAAGTTGGAACCCAAGGATGTGATGGTGCTGTGGGAGACCGGCTCGGAGGCCGGCAGTGTCATCGCTAGCGTCGAGTTGACGAAGGAGGGCAAGGTGCTCTTCACCACCTCGGGAACCATCAACGGCAACGCCGTCATCGCCGTAACGGACGGCGAGCCCGTCACGGAGCCCTATCCGCGCAAGCGGGGCACCATCCTCTGGAGCTGGCACATCTGGGCAAACAGCGAGGTGAAGGATGTGGCCTGCACCAACGCCGAGGGTGAGCAGTTCACCATCATGGACCGCAACCTGGGCGAATGGACCCAGCCCGAAGGGAGCCTCTCCTCGTACGACGGCCTCAAGTACCAGTGGGGCAGAAAGGACCCCTACGTAGGCTTCAACAGCGGAGGCGCACTCATGGATGGTTCGGTCGTCTACACCGACACGGACTACCAGCCCATGGTGGGATACGCCACCTCGACCACGTCGGATGCCGCCACGCTGCAGGAGGCCATCCAGTATCCCGAGATGTTCTTCACGGGCACCTACAACAACATGTTCGACTGGTACGGTCTGGGCGGTTCGGACGATGCCGAGACGCTCACCCACCGCAACGACCACCTCTGGGGCAACCCCGACGAGACGGCCCCCGTCAAGACCATCTACGACCCCTGCCCCGAGGGATACATGGTGGCACCTCTGAAGGTCTTCACGGGCTTCACCGCAACGGGCGCTGCAGCATTTGACTCGTCGTCCATCCTCTCCGATGGTTCGTTCAACAACGGCTGGACCTTCACCAACGCCCACTCGTTCTTCCCCGCCGCGGGACAGATGGCCAACAATTCGGGTGTCCTCCGCCTCATTCCCGGCCCCCAGGGACGCGAAGGATACTACTGGACCTCGTCCGTTGACGCAGGAAGCTCGAAGATGGTCGACTTCAACGCCAACTACGTGATGTTCAATTCGAACAAGCGGGCTTCGGGCTGCAGCGTACGCTGCGTCCGGGTTCTCTGAGAGGCGACAATCGTAGAGGCCGGACATGCGGAAACCGGCCTACGCGAGGTGACGAAGGCCGGACGGGAGTCGCTCCCGTCCGGCCTTTGCCGTATGCGGGCAGGAACGAATCTTGAAGGATGGTCGGTTTTCGGGAGAATTATTCGTACCTTTGCAGCCCTACTGCCATACGACGCATGTACCGATTCGCAACATACAAGGAGCAATACCGTGCTAACCTGCGGCTGGCCTTCCCCGTCGTGCTGACCCAGGTGGGACAGATTCTCACCCAGGTGGCCGACAACCTGATGGTCGGCCGCTACGGCGGTGAGGACTCCACGCCGCTGGCCGCCGTATCGTTTGGCGGCTCGGTCTTCTTCATCCTCTTCATCGCGGCCGTGGGGGTCGCGCTGGGACTTACGCCCCTCGTCGGCGAGCTCTACGCCCGCAGGGAGCGCGAGCGTTCGGCCCGGCTGCTCCACAACGGCATCCTCTTCTACACGACGCTGGGCTTCGCCGTCGGAGCGCTGCAGTATGCCGCCACACCGCTGCTCTACCGCCTCGGGCAGCCCGTCGAGGTGGTCGACATGGCCATCCCCTACTACCACATGCTGGTCTACAGCATGCCCTTCCTGATGCTCTTCTTCGCCTTCAAGCAGTTCCTCGAAGGGGTCGGCAACACGCGCGTGGAGATGGCCGTGACGATTTTCACCAACCTCTGCAACATCGGCTTCAACGCCCTGTTCATCTACGGCAACCTCGGATTTCCCGAGATGGGGGCCGAAGGCGCCGGTCTGGGCACGCTGCTCTCGCGCGTCATCGCCCCGCTGCTGATGGTGGGCTACTTCCTCAAGCGCCCGCGCTACCGCCTCTACCTGCGCGGCTTCTCGCTGCGCAGCCTCAACCGCCGCGACATCCGCTCGCTGCTGCGCATGGGACTGCCCATTGCCTCACAGATGTTCCTCGAATCGTCGGCCTTCGTCGGCACGGGCATCATGATGGGCTGGTTCGGCAAGGAGGCGCTCAGCGCCAACCAGATAGCCATGACGCTGGGCAACTGCGCCTTCATGATTGTCCTCTCAATTGGCGCGGCGACGACCATCCGCGTCTCGCACTGCTACGGGCGGGGCAACATCGGCGAACTGACGCTGGCCGCACGTGCCTCGTACCACCTCGTGCTGGCGTGGAACACGCTGGCCGCACTCTGCTTCATCGCCCTCCACGCCTGGATTCCCACCCTCTTCACCTCGAACAGCGAGGTCATCGCCATCGCCTCGGAGCTGATGCTCTTTGCGGCGCTCTACCAGCTGGCCGACGGTGTGCAGAACGTCTCGGTGGGCATCCTGCGCGGCATCCAGGACGTGCACATCATCATGCCCATCGCGCTGGTCTCCTACTGGGTGCTCAACCTGCCGGTGGGCTATCTGCTGGGCTTCACGCTCGGCATGGGGCCCTCGGGACTCTTCGTGGGCTTCTCGTTCGGCCTCTCGGCCGCCGCCCTCATGCTGATACTCCGCATCCGACGCAGCGTTCACCGCCTGCGCACGGCCGCGTGAGGAATCGGAAAATTTTTGTATCTTTACGGAAATTTTACACCATGGACCAAACCGTAAACCACCATAAAAACTGCTGCAAACCCGAAATGGGACGCGGCTGCAGCTTCTGCGACTGCGGCTCCGAGTGCGAGGCGCTCCCCTGCGAGGGGTGCTTCAAGCTCCACGAAACCTCGTGGCTCGAGGATTATCCCGTCAACCTGCCGAGCGACATCGTGGAGGTGCGCTTCAAGAATACGCGCCGCTCGTTCTACCAGAACGTCAACCACCTCGACCTCAAGCGGGGCGACATCGTCGCCGTCGAGGCCTCGCCGGGCCACGACATCGGCATCGTCTCGCTGACGGGCGACCTGGTGGCCCGCCAGATGCGCCGCACGGGATTCACCCCCTACAACGGCGAGTACAAGAAAATCTACCGCAAGGCCAAGCCCTACGACATCGAACGCTGGCAGGAGGCCATCGCCCTCGAACACGAGACGATGATTGCCTCGCGGCAAATCGCCGCCGACATGGGTCTGAACATGAAAATCGGCGACGTGGAGTACCAGGGCGACAAAATCAAGGCCATCTTCTACTACATAGCCGACGAGCGCGTCGACTTCCGCGAGCTCATCAAGGTCTTCGCCGAGCGGTTCCACATCCGCATCGAGATGAAGCAAATCGGAGCGCGCCAGGAGGCGGGCCGCATCGGCGGTCTGGGCGCCTGCGGCCGCGAGCTGTGCTGCGCCTCGTGGATGTCGAGCTTCTCGAGCGTCACCACGGGAGCCGCCCGCACGCAGGACATCTCGCTCAACCCCCAGAAGCTCGCCGGACAGTGCTCGAAGCTCAAGTGCTGCCTGATGTACGAATACGACGCCTATGCCGATGCCCGCAAGGAGTTCCCGCGGCTGCGCGAGCCGCTGCTGACCGACGAGGGGGAGTTCCATCTGGTGAAGAGCGACATTCTGGCCGGAACGATGTCGTTCAGCAGCAGCAAGGATTCGATGGCCAACATCATCACGCTGCCCGTCTCGCGCGTGAAGGAGATTCTGGCGCTCAACCGTGCCGGCAAGCGCGCCGAGCAGCTGCAGGACGACAGCGACCTCGAACCCGAAACCGACGAACCGTCGTTCCGTTCGGAGGAGGACAGCATCACGCGCTTCGACAACACCAAACGCCGCAGCCGCCGCAACCGCAACCGCCGCGAAAACGGCCGCAACGGTCAGCACGGCAGCCGCCGCGAGAACGGCAACGGAGCCGCCGCGCAACAGGCCGAAGGCTCGGCCGAGGAGGCCCGTCCGACGGCTGAGAACGGCGCAGCGCCGCAGCGCGGCGGTGCCGAGAAGGGACACGGCCGCAACGACCGTTCGCGCCGCCGCAACAACGGAGCCAACGGCAGTCAGGAGCACCGCGAGGAGCGCACCGCCGCCCCGGCCGAACAGCGTGCGGAAGGAGAGGCTCAGGGCAACCGTCCGCGTCCGAACCGCAACCGCAACCGACACAACCGCCCGCGTCCGAACGGAGCCGCCGGAGGCGACGAGCGCCGCACGAAGAGCCGCCCCGAAGGGGGCCGCAAGGCGGAGGAAGCCTGATAACCCGCACGCCATCCAGACGAAAACCGGACATGGAGCGGGCAAACGCTAGGAACAATCATGAAGGCATCGAGCCGTAGAGAGAATCGACCGTACAGCACGGCTGAGACCGTCGCACAGCGCAGCAACATGCGCGCGGCGGAGCATGCGGGAGCTGCGGGGAGAATATGGAGCGTCGCCTCATGCGCGGGCAAAGCCCTCCGCACGGGGATACGCCGGGGATGGATGCTGCTCGCCGCAACGACGGTCTGCGCCGCCGCGGGCGGCTGCATGGCCCACACGCAGAGCGTCGCAGTCGATGTCGACGCTCGTGACTGGAGCCGGCCGGCGCTCCTGTCGTTTACCAACAGCGACACCACCACACTGCGCGACCTGCACCTCTTCGTCCGCTGCAACGAGCGCTTCGAGGCCGACTCGCTGCCGCTGCGCGTGATGCTCCTCTCGCCCGACTCGCTCCGCTTCGAAGAGCGCTTCGTGCTCCGCACCGAGCGCGGCGAGCTACCCGCCGCACGGAGCCGCGTCTGCGAGGCTCCCTACCGGAGCCGGGTCGTGCTGCCCGACACGGGCCGCTACCGCCTCGTCATCGCCCCCGCAACGCCGCAGCGCGGCATCGAGGCAGTGGGCATCAACATCGTAAAAACAGAATAAACCGACCAATCCGTCATGGGAAAAGACAAACTGCGCCGTTTCAGCGAAAACCTCACCTTCAAGTGCTTTGTGCAGCCCGAATTCGACGACATATTCCGTTGCGACCATCCGCTCAAGGGGCACTGGCAGCGCGATTTTTTCCACAACGACCATCCCATCGTCCTCGAACTGGGCTGCGGCAAGGGTGAATACACCGTGGCGCTGGCCGAACGCGAGCCCGGGCGCAACTTCATCGGCATCGACATCAAGGGGGCCCGCATGTGGCGCGGCGCCAAGACGGTCACCGAGCGGGGCATGACCAATGCCGCCTTCCTGCGCACGCGCATCGAGTTCATCGACCACCTCTTCGGCGAGGGGGAGGTCTCGGAAATCTGGATTACCTTCCCCGACCCGCAGCTCAAGACACGCCGGGCCAAGAAACGCCTCACCTCGCCGCTCTTCCTCGAGCGCTATGCCCAACTGCTGCGTCCCGACGGGTGGCTCAACCTCAAGACCGACTCGAAACACCTCTACGCCTACACGAACGAGGTTATCCGCCGCTTCGCGCTGCCGTGCGAAGTTTCCGAACCCGACATCTACGGCTCGGGCTTTGCCGACGAGACGCTCTCGGTCAAGACGGCCTACGAGACGCTCTTTCTCGAGAAGGGGCTCCCCATCACCTACACCCGCTTCTCGCTGGGCGGGCGCCGCGACTTCCCCTGGTTCGACTGGGAGGAGGACCAAAAGCTCGAAAAGGACAACGAGGAGGAGCGCCGCCGGTAAGACCGTTCGGGAGGACGCCTTTCTCATACGGAGGGCCTGTTGCACCGCCCCATTATCCCGTAATACCACACCCCGACGGGCAGTCCGCCCGCCGGGGCTCTTTTTGCCCGGGCTGAGCGCCTGACAAACCCCGCATCCAAACTGCCCTTCCACCGCGCGTCACTGTCTTCGGAGCTGCACCCCTTCATTCGAAGCTGCGCCAACCTCACCTTATCCACCGGCCGACGACACACCACCCCACTTGAACCGCTCGCGCCCCTTCAAGCGACCGAACTGCCTCCCAACAGCCTCGACATTCCCTCCTTAACAACCTTCCGCCTCCATGCCCGTCCCCTTCACCCACTCTCTACGGATAAAAGCGCTCAGTCTACTAAAATTTTAGAAGAAATATTTGCATTTCTAAAAAATTAGTAGAATATTTGCATGGGGAGAGCACAACAGAGGAAGATAAGCCTCCGGCGCATCGGACGAAGGGGCGTAAGAAGTAACCCGTCGCAGCGTCAGAAAGTGCAGAAGAGCGACACGGTGGCGCATCGGACAGAGGGGCGGGAAAAACAACCCGTACCGACGTCAGAAGCAGAATGGACGGATGGCAACCAGCACCACCCCGGCAAACGGAAGGCCTCAACGCAACCGCCCCACCCCGAAAAGCGGGCAGAAAGGAGCCTGAACCCGACGAACAGCAGCTCCGTCCGAGAGCTCACAAACCATAAAAAACGTAGAAAAACCATGGATACAAAGATGAACAACAGCACCCCCGCCCAGTCGCTCACGCGCGGCGAGGAGGAAATCATGCAGATACTCTGGCAGCTGGGCGAGGCGACGGTCAACGAGGTGATTGCCTGCACCCGGGAGCCGCACCCCAAGTACACGACCGTGGCCACGTTCCTCAAGATTCTGGAGAACAAGGGCTTTGTCGGCCACACGGCCGAGGGCAAGAGCCACCGCTACCACCCGCTCGTGGCCAAGGAGTCCTACGCCCGAAACGTCATGCAGTCGATGCTGGGCTCCTACTTCAACGGCTCGCTGGCTCAGATGGTCTCCTTCTTCTCGCAGCACGAACAGATTTCAATCAAGGAGATGGAGGAGATTCTCGAAATCATGCACTCCATCCGCAAATAGCGCCCGGAGCCGCCGACTCCCCGCACTCAGTCAACCAACCTCAAAAACGGACAAACCATGAAGGAGCTGACGACCTACCTCCTCGAATCGCTCGCCTGCGGCGGCGTACTCTACGCCTGCTACCGCCTGCTGCTCGACCGCCGCGTCGCCTTCGGCTGGTGCCGCGGCTGGCTGCTCGCCCTGCCGCTGCTCGCCGCCGTCATCCCGCTGCTGCGGATTCCCCTCTATCCGGGCGAGGTGATTTACCTCACGGCAGCGCCCGCTCCGCAGAGCGGGCTCCCCGTCCCTGCCGAGGCGATGCCTGCAACGGTGGTCGAGGCGGAACGCATCACGGCCGGGGAGCTCCTCACATGGCTCTACGCCGCAGGTGCGGCCGCGGTGCTCGGAGCCGCCGCCGCCCAGCTGTGGCGCATCCGGCAGCTCGGCCACGGCGCCGCAGTCACCCGCACGGGCCGCATGACACTCGTCCGCACACGGCAGCAGTGCGCCGCGTTCTCCCTCTTCGGCAGGGTCTACGTCTGGGAGCAGCTCCCGCCCCGCGAGCTGGAGGCGGTGCTGCTGCACGAGGCGAGCCACATCCGCCGCCGACACTCGCTGGAGCGGCTCGCCATGGAGCTCCTCAAGGCGGCGCTGTGGTGGAACCCCTTCGTCTGGCTCGCCGCACGGCGGCTGGTCGAGGTCGAGGAGTACGAGGCAGACAGCGACGTGCTCGCATCGGGATATGCACTCAACAGCTACATAGATACCCTCTTCATGCAGCTTTTCGGTTATAGTCCGGAAATAGCCAACGGGCTGCGCAGTTCATTAACCAAAAAACGACTCAAAATGATGACTTCGAAGACCCCAAGCCGTCATGCACGGCTCCGACTTGCGGCCACACTGCCCTTCATCATCGGACTGCTCTGCGCCTTTGCCTTCACCTCACGAGCCGCAGTCATTCTGCCGGCCGAGACCGCCGAACCGGCCGCACTCGCCGCAACTACACCGGCTGCAACACCTGCTGCCACGGCCGAGACTCCCGCCGTCACCACCGAAATGAACCTGCAGCAGCCCGCAGCTGCCACGCCGGAGGTCTGGCCCTCGGACAAGGGCTGCCGCGTACACCTTGTAGTCGCCTTGAGGGACTTTACCCGGAACGGGAAACACGCCACGACGAAACGGGACGCCTCGGGGGTGATTGTTCGCGTCAAGGGCTCCACGCTGAGTGCGGTCACCGACAAAAAGGGGGTGGTCGAACTGACCGTACCGCAGGGGCACCTGCTCGAGGTCTCCCGCACGGGCTATGAGACCCGACTGGTCAAAGTTCCCCGCGAGGAGCGCTTCTCGCAGTCTGTCATACTCGACAAAAGCGCCGGCGATACGGACAACGAGGCCCGACAGCCCAAACAGGCCAAAGGTATTCGGTCCACCGACTTTTGTGACAAGAATGGCGTGGCGGGAACACCGCTCTACCTGGTCGACGGCATCGAAACCGACTCCAACGACATTCCGACAAACATCTATAATTTGACCATCATTCCGGCCGAGATAGCCGTGGATAATTACGGCGAGGAACGGGGACGCTTCGGCGTAGTGGATATAAGGACCCAAAACATTCGGGAGATGGCCCGGGAGACAGAGGGCTTCCCCTTCCCCGGGGGTGAAATGATGCCTTCGTTCGAGGGCGGTGACCTCGGAAAGTTCCGCCAATGGCTCCAGACTCAGGTGCGCTACCCGGCCAAGGCCATCGAACAGCAAATCGAGGGACGCGTCGTCTGCTCGTTCGTCGTCGAGCGCGACGGCTCGGTCTCCAACATCACGGCACTGCAGTCACCCGACCGGCTGCTCACCGACGAGGTGCGGCGCGTGCTCGCAACCTCACCCCGCTGGACCCCCGGCATGCAGAAGGGCAAAACGGTCCGCGTGAAGCTGGTCGTCCCGGTGGATTTCAAGCTTCCCCCAATCTCAATTGTGACTCCCATTGTCCTCGATGGAGAAGATGACGTGATACCACCAATCGAAGACATCCCATATCTGAAAGTCGATACGATGCCCCTCTTCCGGGATGGAAACCCACATGCCTTTTCCCAGTGGCTCCAGACACAGATACGCTACCCGGCTGAAGCGCTCAGGAAGCGAATCGAAGGGCGCATCATCTGCACGTGCGTAATCGAGCGCGACGGTTCGGTCTCAAACGTCCGGCCCCTCAAGATTGCCGACATATCGCTGTATGAAGAGGTGAAACGTGCGCTCAAGAACTCGCCCCGCTGGACGCCCGGCCGCCACAAAGGCAAAATCGTCCTCGTAAAGAAGGTACTGGTGGTCGATTTTTCCATCGAAGAGAAAAAGACCGACAACTCCACAACAGTCCAGGGGAACATCACCGTAGTCTGAAGGGACCCGGGAAGAAGCGGACAGAGAGAACATATCCGACCATCAAGCGGAAGAGGGCGCCCGACCTGGTTCAGCGGGCACCCTCTTTTTTGTCGTTCCGCTCCATCCGGGGCGGGAAGGGGTCAATATGCGGCCGGGAAGAGGTGCGGCAGAGGCGCCGACCGCTCCGGAGCGCAGCATCAGTTCTGCGGCAGGCCGAGCAGCAGGGCCAGACGCTGCGAGAGCTGCGTGTTGTCCATCACACCGCCCAGGCGCCCGGCCCCCGTGCCGTAGAAGTATACCGGCACGAGCGTTCCGGTATGGCTTTTCGAGCCGAAGTTGTACTGCAGACCGTTTTCGGCCTGCGTGAAGTCCTCGTCGTTGGCCGGAATCGACAGCCCGCCCGTCTCGTGGTCGGCTACGACCACCACGAGCGTTCCGGGGTGTGCATCGGCATAGTCCATCGCCTCACCAACGGCGGCGTTGAAGTCGCGCATCTCGGCCAGAAGGCGTTCGGCATCGTTGTCGTGGGCCGCCATGTCGATGAGCGACCCCTCGACAAGCAGCATCCAGCCGCGGTGCAATGAATCGTCGGCCGTGAGCAGCTCGAGCGCCTTGCGCGTCGCCCGCGGAAGGTAGTCGCCGCGCCGGGGCGCCGCCTCGAGGTGCTTCTCGGCAAAGGCCCCCAGGACACGTCCGCTGTGGAGCGTGTCGGTCTGCTCAAACCGGTCGACCACCGTATACCCGCGTCGGCGGAAGGCGTCGAAATAGGTGCCTCCGTCGGAGCACTCCTCCGCAAGCCACTTGCGGCCGCCCCCGAAGAGCACGTCGACGCCGCTCGCCAACAAATCGCGGGTAATCGTATCGACATCACCCCGCCGGGCCACATGGGCGTAGAAGGCCGCCGGCGTGGCGTGCTGCAGGTAGCAGCTCACCACGATGCCGCTCCGCAGACCGGCCTTTTCGGCGCGCATCATGAGCGACTCGTAGCGTTCGCCCTCAAGCGACTGGCCGATGGTTCCGTTGCCGGTCTTGTGGCCCGTTGCAAGCGCCGTCGCCGCGGCGGCCGAGTCGGTCACGCGGTTGTTGGCCGAGCGCGTGCAGACCAGCCCCACGCTTTGTGCGCGGTCGAACGAGGTCGGCGCGTAGCCGTTCTCGACCATCAGCATCGAGACATGGGCCAGACCCATGCCGTCGCCCACCATGAAAATCAGGTTGCGGACCTCGCCCTCGGGGTTCGCGGCCCGGACACCGCCCCACGCAAGGAGGCTCAGCGTCCAGACAAGCAGGATTGTCGCAGTCTTCTTCATAACAGGTACAAAGATAGCCCTTTTTCCGCGAAGGTGCACCGCCCGAAGGCAGGTTTCACGGCTACGTCATTGCAACGTAACACCGCAGCCGCTCCCGACCGGCTCCGTCACAGCCAGATTTGCCCCGCCCATCGGTCCGGCCGCCGGCGCCTACTCGCGCTGGCAGCGGACGTTGTAGCCGTAGGCGGCGTCGGACTTGTCGGTCGACTGGGGCTGGAGCAGCTTGCCCGTACTGAGCCGCTTGGAGATGTAGAAGTGCGAGATGGTCCGTCCCGAGCGGTAGTTCGACCAGTAGTGACCCGTGCGCGTCGTGGCGAGCCCCACGAGATTGCCCCGGTCGCGGTTGCGGTAGCCCTGCGCGGGGTACCAGTCCTTCGTCCCCTCGTGCGTATAGGTCATGCCGTAGAGCGTGCCGTCCCACGTGCTCACCCCCTCGATGTAGCGGTCCGCCTCGTCGGCAAAGTCGTCCCACGTATCGCGGTCGGGAACGCGGTAGCCCGGAGGACAGGGGTCGTAGATGCTCTTCTGCGTGCCCCACAGGTCGTCACGCGGCGAGGCCAGCCAGTCGTAGGTGCCCGTCGTCCCCTTGTTCGAGAGGAAGGTCATGGGGTGCGCCGCGGCATACTCGAGTGTCGAGAACTCGACACCGGAGGCCTGCTGCCAGGCGTGCGCCTCGGCAAAGGCGGGGTTGACCGTGGTGCCCGCCCGGGCCTGCGCCATGCTCTCGGCCGAGCTCTCGGTCGTCACGCCCCCGCAGAAGGGCTCCTTGCGCCCCCACTGGTAGTAGAGGCCGTAAGCGGTCGTCTCGCCGGGCGTGGCGGAGGTGGCCCCCAGGTTACGGTCCTGCATCACGCGGCCGTTGGCGTAGGTGACCGTCGCGGGCTGTTCGGTAAACCAGAGGTGCCAGCTCCAGAGGATGGCCCCCTGCGCGTCGGTCAGCACCACCAGCGCATTGCCCGCCACGAAAGGCTCGACCGTGAGGTAGATTCTCCCGCGAGCCGCATCGAGCCGCACCTCGCCGAGCGTCGCCTCGACGCCCGTCGTGGCCCAGAGCCAGTCGGCACGCATGTCGTCGGTGAGCGCGATGGAGGCCCCGTCGCCCGAGCCGTTGCCGCACACCGTGGCGTCGAACATGTAGCGGCCCGCCGCCGAAATGATGTAGCAGTTGGCGCGCCCCGCAGCACTGAGCTCCTCGGCCGCGGGACCCGGGTCGGGCTCCGGTTCCGGGTCGGGCACGGCCGGTTCGACCACGCGCACCGCAATCGAGGCCTCGCGGCGCAGCCCCTCCGGAGCGGTCACCGTCACCGTAAGGCGCGTCTTCACCTCCTTCTCGGGGGCCTGCGCCTTCAGCACGCACGGCATGGATGCGGCCTCGGCCTTCCCCTGCTCGACGGAGAGCTTCCACTGGGAGGCATCCTCGCCCGCGGCCGCCGCCGCGAACTCCAGCCCCGCGAACTCCGTGCTGCGGACCGTGAAGGGGATGCTGCGCTGCTCACCCGGCGCAAATTCGACCTCGGAGGCGTCGGCAAAGGCCACCTCCAGCTGACGTACGGGAGGTTCGACGCCTCCCTCCTTTCGGTCGTGGCAGCCGCACAGAAGCAGCAGACACGACACCATGAAACCCGTTTTCTTCATACATATCAATTTTAGGTTGAACGAAATGGTCCGTCATCACGCTCCGCACGGGCATGGAACAACACCTCCCGGCACTCCGACCAGGCGGAGCACCGCAGGGACGAACCTGCAAACGGGCTGACCATCGAGACTGAAGGGGGGGGGTAAGTCGGCAGCCGCAGAATCCTTCCATTCACCGTAGAAGCACAATTCGCACAGGCACGGCGGCAGGTCTTCTGACTCGCTCCACGACCGACGCCTTCCCGACTCCGCGGAGCCAGTGGCACAAAGAGGTCGGCCGATGCCCCGCAGCTTCGAAGCAGCAGGGCCGGAGCACACAGCAACGGGAATTGTTACCGATTCGCACGGTATTCCCTTTTCATTCCCGGCCGCCGCAACGGGGCCGGGAAACCGACGTGCGGGGACAAAGATAGACAAAGCGCCGGCGTATGCAAGCGCAGCCGGCCATTCGGCCCACTTTCGGCGCCCAAACGGACAACCGCCGGGGCGATTGCCGACGCGGAAGGCGGAAAAGTGGCGCTTTTTTACTACTTTTACTCCGCAAAAACAGGAGAGACATCATGGATGTAAGAATCGCCCCCGATTGGAAAGCCATCCTCGAACCCGAGTTCGAGAAGCCCTATTTCGCCGAGCTGACCCGCTTCGTGCGCGAGGAGTACGCCTCGCGACGCATCTATCCGCGCGGCAGCAACATCTTCCGCGCCTTCGACAAGTGCCCCTTCGAGCGGCTCAAGGTGGTCATCATCGGGCAGGACCCCTACCACGGTCCGGGGCAGGCCAACGGGCTCTGCTTCTCGGTGGGCGACGGCGTCCCCTTCCCTCCTTCGCTGCAGAACATCTTCAAGGAGGTGAGCGACGACACGGGGGCGCCCTACCCCTCGAGCGGCAACCTTGACCGCTGGGCCGAGCAGGGGGTGCTGCTGCTCAACTCGGTGCTCACCGTACGCGAGCACGAGGCCGCCTCGCATGCGGGCCACGGCTGGGAGACCTTCACCGACGCCGTCGTGAAGGCCATCAACGAGCGCCGGCAGGGCATCGTCTACATGCTCTGGGGCAGCTACGCGCAGCGCAAGGGGGCCATCGCCGACCCCACGCGTAACTGTATTCTGAAGGCCGTACACCCCTCGCCGCTCTCGGTCTACCGCGGTTTCTTCGGCTGCCACCACTTCTCGCGCGCCAACGAATACCTCGTCAGCCAGGGCAAGGAGCCGATTGTCTGGTAGTCGCCTCCCCGACGCGCGGCCGCTCCCGACCGAATGCAAAAATCGCCGGCTCCTACGAAAAACAGACCCGCTTCCGACCGGGCACAAAAAAAGGGCCGCTTCCCCGACGGGGAGCGGCCCTTCTCTTATGCGGCGGCAGGCAGACCCTGCCTCTCAAACGTTATCCCAGATAGGACTTCAGCAGCTTCGAGCGCGACGAGTGGCGCAGGCGGCGAATCGCCTTCTCCTTGATTTGGCGCACACGCTCGCGCGTGAGGTCGAACTTCTCGCCAATCTCCTCGAGCGTCATCTCCGAGCAGCCGATGCCGAAGAAGTACTTGATGATGTCGCGCTCGCGCTCGGTGAGCGTCTCCAGCGCACGGTCCACCTCCGTTGCAAGCGACTCGTTGATGAGCCCGCGGTCGGCGTTGGGCGAATCGGGGTTCACCAGCACGTCGAGCAGCGAGTTGTCCTCACCGTCGGCAAACGGGGCATCGACCGAGACGTGACGGCCCGCCACACGCAGCGTGTCGGTCACTTTCTCCTTCGGGAGCTCCAGCTCCGAGGCCAGCTCTTCGGGCGACGGCGTACGTTCGTGCTCCTGCTCGAAACGGGCGAAGGCCTTGTTGATTTTGTTGAGCGACCCCACCTGGTTGAGCGGCAGACGCACGATGCGCGACTGCTCGGCCAGAGCCTGGAGAATCGACTGGCGAATCCACCACACGGCATACGAGATGAACTTGAAGCCGCGCGTTTCATCGAACTTCTCGGCCGCCTTGATAAGTCCGAGGTTGCCCTCGTTAATCAGGTCCGGCAGGCTGAGGCCCTGATTCTGGTATTGTTTGGCGACCGACACGACGAAGCGCAGATTGGCCTTCGTCAACTTCTCGAGCGCCTCCTGGTCTCCCTTCTTGATTCGCTGGGCGAGTTCCACCTCTTCCTCGACCGTGATGAGCTCCTCCTTGCCAATCTCCTGAAGATACTTGTCCAGTGAGGCACTCTCACGGTTGGTGATGGATTTCGTGATTTTTAACTGACGCATGTTTCTCTATTTCTCCTCTCAATTAAGTTTCCATATCCCGCCCGCATCAGGGAGCTACTCCACCAGGACGTAGCTGGCTGCGCGGCCGTTGGGGTAGATGCCGTCGATGGAACGAACCTTCTCGGTCATGCGCTGCAGGTCGGCAAGCGACAGAACCTGATGGTCGTTGATGTGGGTGATGACGAATCCTTCGCGTACACGGGCACGGGCCAGAATTCCGTCCGCCTTGATGCTCACCACCTGAACGCCGCCGCGGATATCCAACTCACGGCACAGCTTCGAGCCTGCATCGGCGAACTTGCCACCCAGAATCTCGACCACATCGACATCTTCCCGGGTCAATAATTCCGTTTTACCAGCCTTATTACGCAGAGTGACCTCCATTTGTTTCACCTTTCCGTCTCTTTTTACCGATAATTTGACCTTATCGTTGGGACGATGCTTGGCAACCTGCTCCTGGAGCGTCGAGGCCTGCTCGAGCTTCACACCGTCGATGTCGAGGATGATGTCGCCCTTGCGGATGCCCGCTTCGGAGGCGGCACCGCCGTCGAGCACGCTCGCCACGTAGACGCCGCCCAGCTCGTCGATGCCCAGCTCCTTGCCCTCACTGTCGAGGAAGGCCTGGTCGACCGGACGGAACGTGATACCCAGCATGGCGCGCTGCACGACGCCGTACTCCTTGAGGTCCATGACCACCTTGCGGACAATCGATTCGGGCACGGCGAACGAATAGCCCACGTAGCTGCCCGTCTGCGACTGGATGAGCGTATTGATGCCCACCAGCTCACCGTGCGTGTTGACCAGCGCACCGCCCGAGTTGCCGGGGTTGACCGCCGCATCGGTCTGGATGAAGGATTCGATGCTGAACTCGCTCGGGATGACGCCCAGCTGACGCGCCTTGGCACTCACGATGCCGGCCGTGATGGTCGACTGCAGGTTGTAGGGCGAGCCGATGGCCAGCACCCATTCGCCCAGACGCAGCGCGTCGGAGCTGCCGAAGGGGAGCGTCGGAAGGTCCTTGCCCTCGACCTTGATGAGCGCCACGTCGGTCGTCGGGTCCGAGCCGATGATTTTGGCATCGAAGACGCGGCCGTCGTTGAGCTTCACGCGCAGTTTGGTGGCATCCTCGATGACGTGGTTGTTGGTCACGATGTAGCCGTCGGGCGAGATAATCACGCCCGAGCCGCCAGCACGGCGCTCCTGCTTCTGCGGTTCGCCGCCGCGGTTGAAGCCCCGCTGCGGGATGCCGAAGAATTCGAGGAAGGGGTCATAGCCGAAGCTGCCGCCGCGCACCTCGACCTCCTGTACCGCCTCGATGTTGACCACTGCCTTGACGGCATTCTCCGCCGCATAGGTCAGGTCGGGATAGCGGTCCGATTCGTACGACGTGAAGTGGGTGCCGAGCGCCGGCGTGCGCTCCACCTCATGGTTGATATAGGTCACGCCCGGCTCCATGTTGCGGCCGAGCACCCAGGCCGTGGTTCCGCCGGCAGCGGCGGCCACGGCAATGATTCCCAGATAAAAAAATACCTTTTTCATAACATGCAAAAACTTTGGTTTCATTCTATTCGAAGTCTTTTTGCATCATAGGCACATCCTTGTTTTTGCTGGACAAACGCAACCCGTCGGCCGCTTATTATGCCGAAGGGCAAGAAAAACGTCGGAACGGCCCCCGGCGGCACGACGTTCGTTCGGCCGGGGCGTCTTCCCAGGCCCCAGCTCCAACAACCGTCCCAAAGATGCACGCCGCCCGGCGGCGGGACCGGCTCCGCTCCGCCGGGCGTCCGAACGGAACACCTCAACCCCCGAAGCACGACCGACAAAGTTCCGGCACAGCGGGGCGCAAGGCGCCGTGCGACCTATAAAAAGCGCCCCGCAGCCATACGAATCGGACTGCGGGGCACACGGTGCGCCATCGGAAGAGGAGAAGAGTTTCGGTCTGCGGGGCGGCTGCAAAGACGGCTGCGGAGGGGAAAACAGCCGGGATGGCTGCTGGGCCGGGCGCGGAGAGGACGAGCGGCCGGAAAATAGACAGCCGTCCGGGAATCAACGGCCGGAGGCGGCAGCAGCGGGCGCTTGTCCAGATGCCGGGGCGGCCGGGGTGTCCTCGGCAGCAGTTGCTTCATGCCCGGCTGCCAGGTCGTCCGCCGCGGCCGGAGCCTCAAAACGGGGCACCCCGTCGATGTAGCGGCCGACGAAGGCGGCCACGCGGCGCGTATACTCGTCGGGGTTGTCGTGGTAAGACATGGCATGGGCGGCGCCGGGGACCACCCACAACTTCTTCTCACCCGGCTTGGCCTCGAAGAGCGGGTAGACCATACCGGTGGGGACGAAGTCGTCGGCATCGCCGTGGATGAAGAGCATCGGCAGCCGGCAGCGCTTCACCTGCTCGAGCGCCGAGGCCTCGCGGAAGCTCCAGCCGTACTTCACCCGGCAGAGCGCATCGGCCACGTTGAGCAGCGGGAAGGTCGGCAGCGAGAAGCGCTCGCCAAGCTCCTTGGCAAACTGCTCCCAGACGCTCGTATAGCCGCAATCCTCGACAAAGCACTTGACGTAGGGGCGCTGCTCCTCACCCGAGAGCATCATCGTCGTAGCAGCCCCCATCGAGATGCCGTGGACGACCATCTGCGTATGACCGCCGAAGAGCGAATCGGCCACCTCCATCCAACGCAGCACGTCCAGCCGGTCGAGCCACCCCATGCGGATGGCCCGTCCCTCGCTGCGGCCGTGGTAGTAGAGGTCGGGCAGCAGGATGTTGAAGCCCAGGTCGTGGTTATAGAGGTAGCCGACCATGAGCATCCGCTCGGCGCAGTCGGTATATCCGTGGACAATCACGGCCGTGCGGTCGGTCGGCCGGGGTGCGGCGGCGTAGAGCGCATGGAGGCGTTCCCCCTCCCGGCCGCGGATGGTCGTGTCGCGCAGCGCTCCGGTCTGCTCGAGGCTGTCGAGCCAGGGAACGACGGCAGGATATTCCGTGCGGATGTACTCGCGGGCCGAGGCGTTCTTGGCGGCCATCACCGCGTCGGGCTTCAGGGCATAGGAGAGCAGGTAGAGGCCTCCGCCCACCGAGGCGGCGACAAGCAGCAGCAGAATGGCTGCAAGGTATTTCCAGAATCGTTTCATCGTTGCGTATTGTCCCTATTGGGTTTGCTCAGGGCCGTCCCCTCCGAACGGGGCATGGGTAGCCGTTCTGTCCGGCTCAAAATCCGCGCCGGAACGGCTCCGAAGGGGCGCTCCGGGATGCGGGCCCCGACGGCCACGGAGCAGGGAGGGCCCTCTTCGGCCTGCGGCCGAGGAGAGCCCTCCGCACATGCGTATGAATCATTCGGCCGGCTCCGAGAGCGGCAGACCGTCGCTCCCGGCGTAGACCATCACCAGCTCGACGGGCTCCTCACCGCGGTTTTCGCCGTAGTGGAGCCGCCCCACCATCTCGATGACCCCTTCGCCGGCGCGGAAGCTCCGCTCGCGGCCGTCGTCGGCCACCACCGTCAGCTCGCCGCGCAGCACCATGCCGGCATTGATGACCGGATGGCGGTGCAGCGGGGCGTGCGGCGCCACCTCGTAGTGGACCACCGTCACGCGGGGCCGCCCCGTCGGATAGTCGGGCAGCGGCGCCCCGTCCCAACTGACGGAGGAGTCGGCCACACACGTGGCCCGGACCCCCTCCTTCGGCCGCTCCATCACTTGCCCATCTTGCGCCGGATGTGCTCCAGCATGTCGTCGGTCATGCGCGAGAGGTCCCACTCGGGTTTCCAACCCCACTCTTCGCGGGCGCAGGTGTCGTCGAGCGAATTGGGCCAGCTCTCGGCAATCTCCTTCTTCACAGGGTCGATGTCGTAATCCATGCGGAAGTCGGGCAGACGCTTGCGGATTTCGGCATAGATGATTTCGGGCGTGAAGCTCATCGAGGCGAGGTTGAAGCTGTTGCGGTGGACGAGCTTCGAGGGGTCGGCCTCCATCAGCTCGACGCAGGCGCGCAACGCATCGGGCATGTAAATCATGTCCATATAGACGTCGCCCGGAACGGGGCAGGTGAAGTGACCCGACTTGATGGCCTCGTAGTAAATCTCCACGGCGTAGTCGGTCGTGCCGCCGCCCGGCAGCGTCACGTTGGAGATGATGCCCGGGAAGCGCACCGAACGGGTGTCGACCCCGAACTTGTGGTGGTAGTAGTTGCTCAGCAGCTCGCCGGTCACCTTGCAGACGCCGTAGATGGTCGTCGGCTGCATGATGGTATCCTGCGGCGTCTTGTCCTTGGGCGAGGTGGGGCCGAAGGCGCCGATGGAGCTCGGAGTAAAGAGGGCGCAGTGGTGCTGGCGCGCCACCTCGAGCGAGTTGTTCAGCGCCCCCATGTTGACGCTCCACGCCATCTGGGGATTCCGCTCGCCCACGGCCGAGAGCAGCGCCACGAGGTTGAAAATCGTATCGACGTGATAACGGGCCACCACGGAGGCCATGGCCGTAGCGTCGAGGGCGTTGAGCACTTCGAAGGGGCCAGTTTCACCCAGAGTCTTGCACTCGCGCATGTCGGTTGCGACCACGTTGGAGCCGCCGTAAATGTTACGCAGGTAGACCGTCAGTTCGGAACCAATCTGGCCGCCGGCGCCTACTATCAGGATTCGTTTCATCTGTTTGAGATTATGGTTTGGAAGTAAAGTTAGCGAAAGAATATGAAAATCGACACTTTTTTCGCAACTTTTTCACGCAAACCGAAAAAATTCCCGCACGACGAGTGCGCCCCGCCTCGCAAGGGAGCACTCCGGCACGGCCGAGGACGGCCTGAGCACCGTCCGCCGCCCCGAACGCCCGGTGCCGGCCGGAGGCTGCGCCGAGGCCGTCCTCCAGCCACTCCGCGCCATCCGGGAAGGCCTGCCGGGCGGCCCGCTCTAAAAATTTATCGCGAAAAAAGGCGTTTTTATTTGGCCGTTTCAAAATTCTTATATACTTTTGCACCACTCTTAAAGAGGAATGCTGTTGTAGCTCAGTGGTAGAGCACTTCCTTGGTAAGGAAGAGGTCACGAGTTCAAGCCTCGTCAACAGCTCTGAAGGGCGCCGCGAAAAGACGCCGAAACAAGCAAAAAGCCTTATGTATCGATGATATGTAAGGCTTTTTCATTTTTATCCGCCTTCTGATTAGACGGCCGGAATCTCCCCGAGGGGCAAAGCGCCCATTGAGATGCACGAACCGCCTCTTCCGGCCCCGGGTTACGGGGAACCGGGCCGGTCCAGCGGCCCCACTGGCCCCGTTCAACAGCCGGCAGCGCCTGAGAATCAACACACAACAGCGCCCGAGGGCCGGTTCCGACGAAGCAAAACAGCCACCCCCGAAACAGCCTCGGGACTGCCGCCCGGACGACGCCGGAATGCTCTTGCCGGCGGCGATATTTTCATCCGGGCAAAAGAGTTTCACCCCGCGCGGAGACACCCAATCGAATTATTGCGTACCTTTGTTGCGACTGCTTTCAAGCCCGATACGCGCATGAATCTTCCGCTCTACGAATATTCGCTCTGCATCGCCCTGCCGCTGATGCTCTTCTTCGGCGCCTACTTCCTGCTGGCTCCGACCCCCGACAAGGCGATTTTCTCGAACTACCTCCGCTCGCGGCGCATCATGGGCTGTGCACTGCTGCTTCTGGCGGCCAACTACGCGATCCACTTCTTCTTCGAGGTGCGGCTGCGCAACGTCAATGCCGCCATCCTGATGAACCTCTCAACCTACTTCCTCTGCTACTGGCTCTTCAGCTCGGCACTCACCACGCTGCTCGACCGCTTCTACATCACGCGCCGCCGGCTGCGTTTCCACCTCTCGGCATGGGTGCTCTTCACGCTCCTCTCGGGCGTCATCCTGCTGGGGCTGCCCGAGGGCGCGGCCCAGCGGGCAGGGCTGACGGTGATGGCCGCCTGGCTCGTGGGCTACGGGCTGTGGCTGGCCCGACGGCTTATCCTCGCCTACCGCCGCGCCGTGCGCCTCTTCGACGACACCCACTCCGACAACATCGGCGCCTACATCCGCTGGATGTCCGTCTTCACGTGGTGGGCCGTCATCTTCGGCGTCGGCTGCGGACTGCTCACCTTCCTGCCCGACCGCTACATCTTCCTGTGGATTCTCTCGTCGGTGCCCTTCTACATCTACCTCTACTGCTCCTATATGAACTACCTGCTCCTCTACGAGCGGGTCGAGCAGGCGCTCGAGGAGGAGCTCCCCGCGGAGGAAGAGCCCGCCGCAGCTCCGGACGACCCGGAGAGCCCGGACGACACGCCGGACCGCGAGACACGACCCCTCCACACCGACCTTGCGGCGCGGCTCTCCGGGTGGATTGCCGCCGACGGCTACCTCCGGCCGGGGCTGACCATCCGCGAGCTGGCCGATGCGCTGCACACCAACCGCACCTACCTCTCGGAGTACATCAAGGCGACCGGCAACGGCTCGTTCCGCGACTGGATTACCGACCTGAGGATGGAGTACGCCAAACGACACATGCTCCGGCACCCCGAGCTGAACATCACCGAAATCGCCGAGGCCGCAGGCTTCGTCTCGCCCAGCCATTTCACCCGCATGTTCAAGACCCGGGGGGGGCTCACCCATCCAACTGGCGCAAGACGCAGGGTGGAGAGAACTCCATTTGGTAACTCCGGCCGGCCTCTGACGGCCCCGAATTCTTGCCTAAACAACAATTTTTCTTGCCTAAACGACAAAATTGGCGGCCGGAACTTTCCAGTTCCGGTTTTTCTGTTAATTTTGTTCTCGAACTCTTCGGTCCGAAGCCATGCTTCCCTTCAAGCAAAATCCCCTTGCTGTACGTTCGCCCTTCGGAAGCGAAAGGGTGACGTGCGTCCGGATTTGCAAAAATTCCCCCCCCCACAAAAAAATCATAACTGACGCCTCCGCGTTAACTCCGCCATGCCCGAATCCCCTCGATCCGGGCCTGGGGTGTTCTGTCCCTGCAGCAACCCGAACAAATCTTTTGAAAACCATGAATAGATTGCTGACCCTATTGTTTGCGTTGGGCCTCCTCGCGGGCCCAACCTTCGGCCAGACGGCAGACAACCCCTCCGACCCTGCCCCGGCCGAGTATACCTTCCGCTTCGTGGCGGGCGACGACATGTTCTACATCCCGTGGAACGGCAACGGCGAAGAGCTCGACCGTCTGTTGGCCTGCATCGCGCAAAACAAGGCCGCCATCACGGAGGGCTCCGTTCCCGTTCTGGTCGACGGCTACTGCACCTCGCAGCCCTCGGAGGCCGAAAACCTCACCTTGGCCAAGACGCGCTCCAACCGCGTGAAGACGGAGATGATTCTCCGCGGCGGGCTCACCGAGGAGTGCTTCACAACGAAAAACCATGCCGACAAAGGCAACTTCGTCACCGTGCGCCTCGTCATCCCCGCCACTCCGTCGGAGGCCGAGCTTGCAGCCCGCCGCGCTGCCGAGAAGGCCGAAGCCGAGCGTCTGGAGGCCGCGAAGCGCGCCGAAGAGGAGCGCCTTGCCGCCGAGCGGGCCGCCGCCGAAGAGCGCCGCAGAGCAGAAGAAGAGGCACGCCGGGCCGCCGAGGAGGCTGCCGCTGCCGCCCCCGCGGCCGAAGAGCCCGAGGAGAATGAATGCTGCGCCATGAGCCTCGACCTGCGGGCCAACCTGCTGCGCTGGGCGACGCTGACGCCCGACCTCGGGCTGGAGTGGCACATCTCCGACCGCTGGAGCCTGGGCGTAGGCGGCTCGTGGACCTCGTGGTCGTGGAACAACAAGCAGCGCCGCTACGCCCTCTGGGAGGTGGCTCCCGAGGTGCGTTATTATATGGGTAAGGCGCGGCGCGGCTACCTCGGCCTGATGTTCAAGACCGGCGCCTTCAACTACAAGTTCTCCGAGACGGGACGCCAGGGCGACCTTCTGGGCGGCGGGCTGACCGGAGGCTACATCCTGCCGCTCGGCAAGCGCCTCTCGCTCGACTTCTCGCTCGGGCTCGGATACCTGAACGCCGACTATGAGAAATACACGGTCATCGACGGCGTGCGCGTGCGCCACGGCTCGGAGACCAGGGATTGGTGGGGCCCCGTTCATGCCGGCATCACCCTGAAGTGGAACCTTTTCTAAACCATGGAGGACGACGATATGAAACCAACACGATATATTCCGATTCTGGCCGCCGCAGCCACCGCGCTGTTGACCGCCTCCTGCGTCAAGGACACGCTCTACAACACGCCGCACCCCAACCACGGCAAGATTACCGTCACGGCCGACTGGTCGGCCCGCGGCGAGGGTATCGACATCCCCGCCACGTGGACAATCGCCATGGGCGACTATACGGGTACGGAGACCGCCGCAACCCACGCCCCCGACCATCTGTTCGCGCCGGGCAGCTACACCCTCGTGGCGTGGAACCCGGCCGAGGGCATCACCGTCAGCGGCACCACAGCCACCGTCGCCCCGGCCTCGGGCAGCCAGACGACGGGCACCTTCATCGACAACGCCCCGGGGTGGTTCTTCACCCATACGGAGCAGGTGACCATCGAGAAGGACACCGACTATCCGCTGACCGCCGCAATGAAGCAGCGCGTGCGCGAGCTGCAACTGGAGCTGGAGGTGACCCAGGGACGCCCCGAACTCATCCAGAGCGTGACGACCACCCTCAGCGGCATAGCCGGAGCCTTCGACATGGCGCGGGGGCAGACCACGGGCGAACCGGCCTCCACGGTCTTCTCCTTCACCCATGACGGCAGTCGGCTCACGGCCGATGCCCGCCTGCTGGGTACGATGGGAGCCGTGCAGACCATGGTGCTGGACATCGTATTTGTGGACGGCGGACGCACGCAGCGCACGGAGGTCGATTTGACCGAGGCCATGAAGGACTTCAACGACGACATGACCACCGCCTACCGCATAACCGGCACGCTGGAGACCCCCGTCGGCATGGAGGAATGCAATGCCGAGATTACCGGATGGGAGTCGGTGGAAGGTGGCGATGCCAGTGCGGAAATGTAACGGAAACAATGTAACAACAAGAAAAAAACCATACACCATGAAGACCCGATTTTTTGCTTTCGCAGCGCTGGCAGTGACACTGGCCGCCTGCAACAAGGACAACAACGAGACGCTGAACACGAACGACCCCGTAGCTGCCCGGTTCACCGCCGAAATCGCCCCCGCTACCCGCGTCAATTCGGAAGGAACCGACTGGACCGACGGCGACCGCATCGGCGTCACCGGCGCAGGCTTCACCAACGTGCCCTACAAGAGAGAGAACGGTAAGTTCGTGACCGACGGTACAACCATCTATTTCAATGACACCGAAACGAAGACCTTCAATGCCTACTATCCGTATCAGTCTGACGGCGGAACGGTGACCGTCAGCACCGCAGCTGACAAGCAGGGCACGGGCATCGACTTCCTCTTTGCCTCGGGAGCCACGGGCGACACCCACAACCCGACGGTGAGCTTCACCGGCGACCATGCGTTCCACCACTGCATGAGTCTCATCAAGTTCACCTTCAAGGCAGGCGATGGTCTCATTTTCAACGAAACGGAACCTGCCGGCTACACGTTGGAGGGGCTGAAGCACGAAGGCACATTCGACACGGCTACCGGCACGACTGCCGTAACCGCAGCCGCCAACTCGCCGATTACCATGCAGCTGGGCGGTGCCACCACTTCGCAAGTCATCATTCTCCCGCAGGAAGTGACCATTCCTCTTGACCTGAGCGTGTCTTACAACGGACAGAGCTACATCGCCCAACTGAAACTGCCTGCTACACCCACAGCCAATTTCTACACAGCAGGCTATGCCTACACCTACAACATAACGCTCAGCAACAAGGGCATCACGGTGGAAGAACCGGAGATTACCCCGTGGGAACCCGGAGATTCGAACGATGCAAGTGCAGAGTTGTAATCCCCGCACACCGCTGCCCCGGCGAAAGCGTCAAGCCGGAGCTGCCCATAGGCCCTATGGTGCGACGGCCGCCTTCGCAGGCGGCGGCAGCACAAAACGAAAACAAATAAAAGACAACCCGATATGAAGAAAAGACATTCCATCCATCTGCTTCTTGCCGCAGCCGCGCTGCTCCTTGCCACGGCTGCCTGCACGAAGGACGAACTGGCGGACGGCGACCGTCTGCCCGAAGGACAATACCCGCTGGAGATAGCCCGCATCACCCTTGGCGTGGAGGGCGGCGAGGCGCAGCCCTGGGGCGCACCGCAGACGCGCGTCAGCGAGATTGCGGACGGCACGGGCAGCGTGTTCGACACGGGCGACCCGTTCGCCGTGCAGATAGACGACGGCACAGAGACTGCCACCTACACCGTGCAGGACGACGGCACAGCCACCTCCGACGCGCCCCTCTACTGGACGAACACGACACCCAATCGCACCGTCAGCGCCTGGTACCCCGCCACGGACGGCACCCTCGACCTCGGCGACCAAAGCCAAAGTCTTGCCTACCTGCTGGGCGGTACGGGCACGGGCGACTACGAGAGTCCTGTCGAGCTGACCTTCACCCACCAGTTGGCGAAGGTACGCATCACGCCTTCGGACGATGTACTCGGCGAGGTGCAGAGCCTCCAACTCCATACCTATACACAGTGTACCTACGAAAAAGGCAATGCCGGACAAGGCTCGCAAGAGGGCTGGATAGAGATGAAGAAGTGCGAATACACCGAGAACGACGTCACCATCACCTGCTGGGAGGCGAACGTGGTGCCCGGCTATGCCATTTCAAAGCTGCGGGCAAACGGCACCGAGGAACGCGACCTCTCCTCCGCCTTCACCCCCGAGGCGGGCAAGGTCTACAACATCACGCTGGAAAAGGACAAGGGCTACACCATAGACGAGAACGGCACCTACATCGTATACAGCGAAGAGGGATTGAGGGCATGGGCAGGTTCATTATGGAGCAACCCCTCGCTGAGCATCATTCTTACGGCCGACATCACGCTGACACCGCCGGCCGACGGCGGAAGCAACTGGAATCCGATAAATACCTATCAAGGGACCTTCGACGGCGGCGGACATACCATCTCGGGGCTGGTCATTAAGGGAAACTCCACGAGATTGGGCTTTTTCCAATATATTAAATATGCTACGGTGAAGAACTTGACGCTGGAGAACGTACAAATAACAAACGATTTCAGCTGGGATGGTATGAGCTATGTCGGCGGCGTGGCGGGAGAAAACGAAGGCAGCGTCATTGAAAACTGCTTCGTATCGGGCAGCGTCATCGGCAACGCCATCGGGAAATGGAGTAAAAGCTGCGTAGGTGGTGTGGCGGGCCGAATAAGTAACGCCGGAACAGTGTACTTCGACGCGATCGGATGCGGCACCTCGGCTACCGTGAAGGGGCATAACCGGGTCGGCGGCGTGGCCGGTGAAGTGATTCTTGACAACGTAGCCAGCTGCTATGCCACGGGCAGCGTGACCCTTGAAAGTAAGGTCACAGACGATACCTATATCGGCGGCGTGGTGGGATACTGCTACGATTCATTCATCTCTGGCTGCTATGCCACGGGCAGCGTGACCGGTTCCGGAAGCGGTACCATCTATGTAGGCGGCGTACTGGGAACCAGCCTTTGTGCCACCTTGAATGCCTGCTACCATGCCCAAGGAAAGGTCAGCGGCCCGAACGGAACCACTGGCGGCGTACTGGGACAAAACATTCTGGACAGCTATTTTGGCGGCGGCGTACTGAATGTCTGCTACTGGGAAAACAACGGTCAGGAAAAAGGCATCGGCACGAATGAGGGAGGTACCGTCCTCGAAGCCACCAAGGTGGACGGCACGACCGTCACCTGGCAAACGGCCATTGAGGCAATGAACGCTAAATTAGACTGGCTGAGGACAGGCTGGCATTACGAGCTCAAAGACGGCAACAGCCTGCCTACCTTGAAGAAACTGTAAACCGTCGGGCGGACTCCCGCCCGCAACCGAAACCCCGACACGGGGAGGCATTACGCCGCAAAATCGGCCCGACAGGGGACCCGCCCCTCGCAAATGGCCGAACAAATTGACAGAGAATGAATTGACAAAGCCCGCTCAGGCCTTGTCAACAGCTCTTCGACAGACGGTCGCACCGGGCGTGCGACCGTCTTTTTCATGCCCGCCCCTTGCACCCCGACGCACAAGGGGGATGCGCACAGAGGCAGCCGCTCCGCGGTCATCTGCGGCCCCGCCGCAGCGGAGGGAGCGCCGCCCCGGCTCACGCGCCACACCGGATATTCATGCACAGGAGCGTTGCGGAGGTTCGGCGGGCGGCCGCGGACTACCGGAATGCGAAGCCCCGGGCCTCGAGCCGGCGGCGGATGGCTCCGCCCTGCGCACGACGGATAAAGTCGGGGAGCTGCTGCTTGAGCAGCGCCAGCAGCGCGTCGGCACGCTTCTGAAGGTCGGGCTCCTCGCGGCCGACCCGCTCAAGGGCCTTGACCAGCGGCTTGGCCGCCACGGGGTCCAAATCCTGAAGCGCGTGGCAGAGCGACCGCACGACGCGGTCGAGGCTCTGCAGCCCCGCCAAATCGCGGTTGTCCGAGGTGTAGTCCCCCACCAGATGGACGTTGTAGGCCACGCTGGCGAAGAAGCGGGCCGAGGCGGCATCCCGCCCGCCGTGGGCGAAGCCGAAGAGCTCCTCCGTCCGGCGGTTGAGCAGCGCGTTGCGCCGCTTCTGTTCGGCCACCATCTCCGAGCGGAAGAGCCGCAGGGTGCTGTCCCGGTCGAGGTCGTACTCCCGGCAGTAGCGGACCACGCGCGCCTCGAGCTCCGGGCTCCACGGCTCGGCGTCGTAGCCCCAGTGGAAGAGCAGCCGGTGCTTGCAGGCAAAACCCTCGTGGCGGGCCTTCAGCTCGCTGTAGAAGGGCTCGCACTTGTCAATCATGTCGGAGCTGATGAACTTCATCCACGCCCGCAGACGGGGCTCTTCGCGCAGCCCCATCACCTCCGTCATATCCGCAACGTGCTCCTGCCACGAACCGTGCGCCCGGACCGCGAAGCTCACCATCAGCGCCGCCAACAGCGCCATCCATCTGCCGAATTTCATATTCCGTCGATTTTCTGTTTTTGGTCGATTCTCTGTTTTTCTCCGTTTTCGGTCGATTCTCCGTTTTCGGTCGATTTTCCGTTTTGCCGGAAGGGGCCCGCACCCGGGCGTGCCGCTGCACGGACGAGGTCCGAAGCTCCGCGGGGGACTCCCCCGCCCCGCCGCATGCCGGCGCAAAAGGCCCGTGCCCCGAGGAACTCCCCTGCCGCCGCATGCGCAAAAAAACCGTGCCCCGCGGAACTCTCCGCCGCATGCCGGCGCAAAAGGCCCATGCCCCGCGAAACTCCCCTGCCCCGCCGCCTGCCGGCGCAAAAGGCCCATGCCCCGCGGAACTCCCCGCCGCCGCATGCCGGCAGAGCGACATCCGGCAAAGAGGCAAACGATTCCGTCCCTTGCGCAGCCCTCTCCCGACAAAAATAACGATTTATCGGGTCAAAAAGGGACGGCGGCGGATTTTTTCACCTCGCCGCCCGAAACCGGGGCAGTACCGCTCTCCGAAAACCCGTCCGAAGGCTCGCACCGAAGTCCCGTCGCCGGTGCGGAATCCGCCCGCCGCCCCAACCGCTCAACCGCCCCGGAAGAGTTGTCAAAAAAGGGCCATCCAGCCAACCGACGCCATCGGCAAAAAACGGCGCGGTTTTCATCGCCAAAAGGCATCAACATCCGGATTATTAACCAAATATGCCTGCAAAAAAACCGTATAAATCATCAGAAAATTTTCAATCCGTTTGCGTTTGGTTTCCATTTTATGTACCTTTGCCGACGTGGTGTGTAATTCACGAAAAATGAGATGACGGGTTTTCATTGCCGGAGGTCGCAGACTCGGCTGAAAACAGGTGAAGAGAAATTTTCACAAACGCACTCGTTAATAAACGCAACACTTTGTATGTCAATGCGTTACGCAAACGCATCGACAAGGCCGGGGTATGCCCTTCGGTGAAGCGCCCGGCCCCGGAATCGAACGAATTGAACAAATTGCACGAAACAAACGACAATGGCGAAGTCGAACGGAAGCGGCTGGGACTGGTCGGAATCGCTTGCTGAGCGGATGCGCATGCAAAAAAACGGCAATGCCGTACGCTGGTATGTGCTGACGCTGCCCGTATCGCGGCGGGGCCACTACCAGGGGGAGCCGGCACGCGGCCTGAAGGCCGAGCTCGACCGCCGCACCCGCACGGGAGAGCCCACGTTCGAATACTTCGCACCCTCGTACATCGAGGTGCGCAAGCGCCGCGGCGAACTGGTCGACACGCGCCGCCCGCTGCTCTACAACTACGTCTTCGTGCACGCCTCGGAGGCTGAAATCTACCGGATGAAGCGCTTCCAACCCCAATACAACTTTCTGCCCCGGATTCGGACCGCACGCGAAGAGTACTACCCCTACCTCACGGACCGGGCGATGGAGAACCTGCGGTGGGTCGCCGCCTCCTACTCCGACGTGCTGCCGCTCTACACGCCCGAACCGGGCCAACTGATGAAGGGCGACCGCGTGCGCATCACCGAGGGGCAGTTCAAGGGGGTCGAGGCGACGGTCATCTCCCAGCCCGGAGCCGGACGCAAGGAGGTGATGGTCTGCGTCGAGGGGTGCATGTACGTCCCGCTGCTCGCGGTCGAGCCCGGGCAGTACGAGGTCATCGCCCTGAATGCCAACAACCGCCACATATATACGCGTCTGGGCAGCAGCCGCCTGCCCGACCTACTCCACGAGGCGATGGGCCGCTTCCACACGCCCGAAGGGGTGACAGAAGAGGACCGCCGCACGGCCCGCGAGGTGTTGCGCCAGTACGGGAGCCTGCAGCTTGAGAGCGACGTGATGCGCTGCAAGCTCTACGCGATGCAGCTCCCCGCCCATGCGATACTCGGCGACCGGACGGCCTTCGAGCAGCTGCTCGGCACGATGCGGAGCATCCTCCCGCTGCTGCGGGCCGAACAGGCGCGGGCGCAGCTGCTCGTCTCGCTCTACGGCTGCACGAACAGCTGCATCTACCGCGAGGAGGCCCACCGCGCCGTCGACCCGTGGCGCGAAGAGAACCCCGTCAAGAAGAATAAACAGCAACTCATCCGCCGTCTGGACGACTACGACCGCTGGCTGGGGCACTGCCCCAATGCCGCCGGCCCCGAGCGGACGGCCGTCGTTGGATAATCACATCCGTTCAATCTCACCCTGCCGGAAGGTGCCGATGGCCCAGATGCCACTCGCTGCACGACACGTCCATGCATCCCGGCTCAAATACACATATTTATGCCATTCATTCTCTCTTTCCTGATTGCCCTGCTGAGCGTCTGGTGGATTCATCCGCTGCTGGTCAAGATTGCCCTCGACAAGAACATCGTCGACAACCCCAACGCGCGCAAGCTGCAGCGCAAGCCGGTCCCCGTGCTGGGAGGCATCGCCGTCTTCTTCGGCTCGGTCATCGGTCTGGGCTGCGCCGGATTCTGGTACGACTGCTCCGAGTTGTTCATCGTCGTGGTGGCGATGATGATTATGCTCTACACCGGAACGCTCGACGATATCCTCGACCTCTCGCCCGCATTGCGGTTTCTGATTGAGATTTTCACGGTGCTGCTGCTGGTCTACATCGGAGGATACAGCCTCAACGACTTCCACGGACTGTGGGGCATTCACCAGATTCCGCAGTATGTGGCCGTGCCGCTGACGGTCGTGGCGGCCGTGGGCATCATCAACGCAATCAATCTGATGGACGGAGTGGACGGACTCTCGTCGGGCTACTGCATCCTGACAAGCATCTTCTTCGGTGTGATGTTCTGGGCTGTAGGCGACTGGTCCCTGTCCATACTGGCGCTGGTGGCAGCCGGGTCGCTCATACCCTTCTTCCTGCACAACCTGTTCGGCAAAACGTCGAAGATGTTCATCGGCGACGGCGGCACGCTGGTTATGGGCATCGTGATTTCGGTCTTCGTCATGCGGACGCTGACACACGGCACCTGCTGCGAAATCTACGATGCGAAGCATGTCGGGCTGATTCCCTTCATGCTGGCAGTGCTCTCGGTTCCGGTCTTCGACACGCTCCGCGTGATGACGACGCGCATTCTGAAGCGCAAGTCGCCATTCCATCCCGACAAGACGCACCTGCACCACATGTTCATCCGTCTGGGCTGCTCGCACGCCGCCACGACGCTGGCCATTCTGCTGCTCAACCTGTTCGTCGCCCTGTGCGGCTGGCTCAGCAACCTGGCAGGATGCTCTATTGACGTACAGTTGTACATTGTGGTCATTGCCTCGCTGCTGATTACCGTGGGGCTCTATAACTTCATGGAGTACCAGATTCGTCACAAGACGCATCTTTTGCTGATTCTCCACCGATTCGGCTACCGCACGCACCTCAACCGCACGGGCATCTTCTTCTGGCTCCAGAAGAAGATGGACAGGATGTAATCCTGTATCAATTGAAAGGGTAAAAGTAAAATCGATTCAAAATCATAAAATCATGAAAGGTATTGTACTGGCAGGTGGCTCCGGAACCCGGCTCTACCCGATTACGAAGGGGGTCAGCAAACAGATGCTCCCCATTTTCGACAAACCGATGATTTATTATCCCATTTCGGTGTTGATGCTGGCCGGGATTCGGGAGATTCTGATTATCTCGACGCCCATGGATTTACCCGGGTTCAAGCGCCTGCTGGGTGACGGATCCGATTTCGGAGTCCGTTTCGAATATGCCGAACAGCCCTCGCCCGACGGGCTGGCGCAGGCTTTTCTGATTGGCGAGCAGTTTATCGGCAACGATTCGGTATGCCTCGTCCTCGGAGACAATATCTTCAATGGAAACGGCTTCTCGGCCATGTTGCACGAAGCGGTACGATCGGCGGAAGTGGATCACAAGGCAACGGTTTTCGGCTACTGGGTCAGCGATCCCGAGCGTTACGGCGTTGCGGAGTTTGATGATGAGGGCAATTGCCTTTCGATCGAGGAGAAACCGGCCAAACCCAAATCCAATTATGCGGTGGTCGGACTCTATTTCTATCCCAACAAGGTGGTGGATGTGGCCAAGAGTATCAAGCCTTCGGCTCGCGGTGAACTGGAAATTACCTCGGTTAATCAGCGGTTTCTGGAGGACGGCGAACTGAAGGTCCAGACCCTCGGGCGGGGTTTTGCCTGGCTCGATACCGGGACGCACGATTCGCTGGCCGAGGCCTCGACCTATGTGGAGGTGATTGAAAAACGGCAGGGTCTGAAGATTGCCTGCCTCGAAGGCATCGCCTTCCGGAAAGGGTGGATAACGGCAGACAAAATGCGCGAGTTGGCGCAGCCGATGCTGAAAAACCAGTACGGGCAGTATCTGCTGAAGGTTGTTGATGAACTTGCACATACCGGGAAAAGCAATCTCGATTAAGATAAGATATATTGATTTCAAACTTGAAAAATGGAGGTAATCAAAACTGATATCGACGGGGTGGTCATCATTGAGCCCCGCATCTTCCGCGACGAACGCGGCTACTTCTTCGAATCGTTCTCGCAGCGCGATTTTCAGGAGAAAGTCTGCAATACGGTTTTCGTACAGGACAACGAAAGCAAGTCGAGCTACGGCGTGCTTCGCGGTCTGCACTTTCAGAAACCGCCCTATGCACAGTCAAAACTCGTCCGTGTAATCAAGGGGGCCGTATTAGATGTCGCCGTGGATATCCGCAAGGGTTCGCCGACCTTCGGACAGCATGTCGCCGTGGAATTGACCGAGGACAACCATCGCCAGTTCTTCATCCCCCGTGGGTTTGCCCATGGATTCAGTGTGCTGACCGACGAGGTTATCTTCCAGTACAAGTGTGACAACTTCTATGCACCTCAGTCGGAAGGTGCGCTGGCCTGGGACGATCCCGATTTGGGAATCGACTGGCGGATTCCGACAGACAAGGTCCTTCTTTCGGAGAAGGATTGTCATCACAGCCGTCTGCGCGATGCGGAGTGGCTCTTTGATTACAACGAAAAACTCTATTAGGCAATGAAGATTCTTGTAACGGGAGCCAACGGTCAGTTGGGACGCGAGATGCGTATTGTCAGTCGGGATACGGACCACGAATTTGTCTTCACGGATGTCGTCGAGGCGGAGGGCGTACAGACGACCCGGCTCGATATCACCGACCTGGAGGCAGTTCGTCGCACCGTCCGGGAGGAGCAGATTGACTGCATTGTCAACTGCGCAGCCTATACGAATGTCGACAAGGCGGAGAGCGACGAGGCTTTCTGCCGGGTGTTGAATGCCGAAGCACCTCGCAATCTGGCTCAGGCCATGAAGGAGGTGAACGGTCTGTTAATTCATATCTCGACGGACTATGTTTTTGGCGGGGATCCCTACAATACGCCTTGCCGGGAGGACCAAAAAGGTACTCCGACCGGAGTCTACGGACAGACCAAGCTTGAAGGAGAGCAGTATATTCTCGGCATGGGTTGCAAGTATGTCATTCTTCGTACCGCCTGGCTCTATTCCGAATTTGGCCGGAACTTTGTCAAGACGATGCTCAACCTCACGTCGACCAAACCGCAGTTGAAGGTCGTATTCGATCAGGCCGGCACCCCGACCTATGCCTACGATCTGGCGTTGGCCATCCGAACGATCCTTGCCGATTATGCGGCCAGTGATACGACGCAGGGATATGCCAAGGGCGGTATCTACCACTATTCGGACGAAGGGGTCTGCTCGTGGTTCGACTTTACAAAGATGATTGCCGCACTGGACGGAAACACAACGTGCGATATCCAGCCCTGCCACAGTGACGAGTTTCCCAGCCCTGTCAAACGTCCGGCCTATTCCGTGCTGGACAAAACCAAGATCAAGGAGACATTCGGCCTTCGGATTCCGTATTGGGTCGATTCGCTGAAGATTTGCATGGACAATCTTAAAAACATGTAGTCATGAACAATTTCAAACGCAATATCATCATTACCGGTGGAGCCGGTTTTATCGGTTCGCATGTCGTACGGCTTTTCGTTACGAAATACCCCAACTATCATATTATCAACCTCGACAAGCTGACCTATGCCGGGAATCTGGCCAATCTGAAGGATATTGAGCAGGCTCCGAACTATACCTTCGTCAAGGCGGATATCTGTGATTTTGATACCGTTCTTGCGCTGATGCAACAGTATGAGGTGGATGGCATTATCCATCTGGCGGCCGAAAGCCACGTGGACCGTTCCATCAAGGATCCCTTCACCTTTGCACGGACCAATGTCATGGGAACCCTTTCGATGCTCGAGGCAGCTCATCGCTATTGGAGTTCGCGCCCCGAGGGCTTTGAAGGCAAACTTTTCTACCATATCTCGACTGACGAGGTGTATGGGGCACTGAAAATGACGCATCCCGAGGGTATCAAGCCTCCTTTTACGACTACGGCCTCCTCGACGGAGCACCATCTGGCTTACGGCGAGGAGTTCTTCTACGAAACGACAAAGTATAATCCGCACAGCCCCTATTCTGCCTCCAAGGCTTCGAGTGACCACTTCGTGCGGGCTTATCACGATACTTATGGCATGCCGACTCTGGTGACCAACTGCTCGAATAATTATGGCCCCTATCAGTTCCCCGAGAAATTGATTCCGTTGTTCATCAATAATATCCGCCACCGCAAACCGCTGCCCGTATACGGCAAGGGAGAGAATGTCCGTGACTGGCTCTACGTGGAGGACCACGCCCGCGCCATCGACCTGATTTTCCATCGTGGCCGCGTGGCCGAGACCTACAACATCGGCGGATTCAACGAGTGGAAGAACATCGATTTGATTAAAGTGGTTATTAAAACGGTTGATCGACTTCTTGGTCGTAAGGAGGGTGAGGATATGGAACTGATTACCTACGTAACGGACCGCCCGGGGCATGACATGCGTTATGCGATTGATTCGTCGAAGTTGCAGCGTGAACTGGGTTGGGAACCCTCGCTGCAGTTTGAGGAAGGTATCGAGAAGACCGTTCGCTGGTATCTGGACAACCAAGCTTGGATGGACAACATCACTTCGGGAGAATACCAGACATATTATGAGAAGATGTATAATAGTTTATTTTAGGTTTATATGAAAATAAATCCATCATATAAAATAATGACCTTGCTACGGAAACTATTCGGCCCTGGCATGAAAGATTTCTATGTAAATTACTATTTCAACCGCACGCATAGAAATTATTTTAAGATAGGCAAGCATGTTATGCTCCAAGGTGAGATGTATACGGCTCCAACTATTATGGAATTGGATTCATATACTCGTATACAGCCAAACGTGAGAGTTATAGCATCTGAAAAACAGAAGGTTATAATAAAAAAATTTTCATCACTTGGAGCTGGCTGTACTATTATACCGGGAAATCACATTCCAACGGTTGGTATTCCTCAATATTTATCTTATTTGGCAATAAATGATATCAATAATACAATTGTTATAAACGAGGATGTCTGGGTTGGGGCTAACAGTACACTTTTATATAAAGCGAATATAGGCCGGGGGGCAGTAATTGGAGCGAATTCTCTCGTAGCAAAAGAGGTGCCCCCTTATGCTGTTGTCGCTGGTTCTCCTGCTAAAATTATTGCGGTACGTTTCTCTTTAGAACAGATATTAGAGCATGAAAAGCATTTATATCCTAAAAAGGAACGTCTTAGTAAAGAGTATCTGCAAGCCTTATTTGAAAAACAATATTCAGGTCTTAAAACGATTGGTACGTCATATCTTGCTGAGGATATGAAGAAACAATTAGAGGAAGAGAAAAAGATGTTGGAAATCATTGATTATTTCAATGAAGCTGAACTTCTTTGTGGTGCTGTGCTGGTGGATCAGCTACATGGCGGGCTGCTCGATCAACGTACAGCTGTATGTCGTGCTGGTGCTGAGCATCCTGATAACGTTCGGACTTTATAACTTTATGGAGTGGCACATCCGCCACAAGACGCATCTGGTGCTCATCCTTCACCGCATCGGTTATCGCACGCATCTCAATCGTACGGGTATCTTCTTCTGGCTCCAGAAGAAGATGGATCGGATGTAGTATGAAATTGAAGTAAAGATCTAAAAAAGTAGTATTTATATGTCTACATCTCAGCGAGTTGTAAAAAATACTGTTTTCCTGTATATTCGGACAATAGTTTCTCTTTTTGTCAGTGTTTTTACAACTCGTATTCTGCTTCAAGGGTTGGGAGCTTCCGATTATGGCTTGTATAATGTGGTCGGCGGAGCAATTGCTATGTTGGGATTTCTCAGTTCCTCAATGAGCAGTACAACACAGCGTTTCCTTAGCTTTGCCGAAGGAGCAGGAGACGAGGAAAAAATCAGAAAATATTTCAATAATTCGATTCTGATTCATAACGGCCTGGCTATATTGATGGCGGCAATCTTTGCAGTTGCCGCATTATTCTTTTTCAATGGTATTCTCAATATTCCGGAAGGAAAATTCTCAACAGCAATTGTGATTTACATCTGCATGTTGATAAGTACGGTATTTTCAATTACCATTGCTCCCTATGATGCTGAGATCAACGCACATGAGAATATGCTTTTTTATTCCATAACGGGAATTCTTGATGTGCTGTTTAAGTTGGCTATTGCAATTGCGGTCTTATATTTTCCCAACGACAAGCTCATCTTTTATGCAATACTGATGGCGGTGGAAAGTTTTGTATTGCGGTTAATCTGCCAGATATATTGCAGAATTCATTACAAAGAGTGTCGCCATGTGAATCTCCGAGCTAACTATGATAAGCAGATCATCAAGGAGATGACATCATTTGCAGGATGGAATCTTGTCAATGTCGCAACAGGAATGCTTTCTCTCTATGGGATGAATATTGTTGTCAATCACTATTTTGGTACGACCGTTAATGCTGCCATGGGTATTGCAACGCAATTATCGGGAGTTATGATGGGGTTGTCGATGAATATGATCAAGGCGATTTCTCCGGTGCTTGTTAAATCGGAAGGTGGCAATCAGCATCAACGTATGCTTGAGATATCCTATGTAAGTTGTAAATTTTCCTATTTGCTGTTTGCTTTCTTTGGTATCCCTATTTTGATTTTTATTTCCAAGGTGTTGTCTGTGTGGTTGACAGACGTTCCTGAATGGACAGAATCATTTTGTGTGTTGCTAATTGTTGCCACTTTATTGGAACAATTAACAATTGTTCTTTATCAAAGTATTTTGGCGGGAGGCAATATAAAGAATTATAATATAGCCCGAGCTGCAACCAATGTACTCCCTTTGTTTCTAAGCATAGTGATGTTTGAGTTTGCTAATCTGCATCCATATTGGGTATTTATTAATTGGATGATATTTAAATCTCTGTGTGGAAGCATTGTCAATGTGTTGTATGCTAAAAAAACAATAGGAATAAAACTAATACAATTTATCAATAAGGTTCTGTCACCATCAATATTGTCTTCAGGAATTGTAGTTGCGCTGGGGTTAGGCATTTTTTATATCTGTACCCAATATAGATTAAATGAATTAATTGGTTTAGTCCTGACATTTTTAATTGTTATCCCAGTATTTTGGACAATGGCTCTTAGTCAAAAAGAGCGTTCTACCTTAAAGTCTATAATTAACAAAAAGTTAAGATGATGTACATAGTCAAACGTATTCTTGCCAGCCTTGAATCTCGATTAAGTCAACCTCGTTTAAGTATTTGGAGGACAGTCTATTTCAATTTTAGAACTATGCCATTGCGTAATGCCATAAAATTACCGGTCTTTATTTATGGTAAGGTGCGTTTATTAGGCTTGAATGGTTCGGTCTGTTTTGTGCACACGGCAATAAAAAGGGGAATGGTAAAGATCGGTATCAATGCTGATTCTTTTGGGTTATTTGACCATAGTGGATTTTTTCAACTAAGTTCGAGTCACTCTGTTGTAATATTTGAAGGGCCTACCTCAATATCGATAAATACTAAGATCCGTGTATGTGCTGGAGAATTACGTTTTGGTAAGTATGCTTATATAGGAGAAGGTGTCCGCATCATTTGTAATGGAGAAAATATATATATTGGAGACCATACTCGAATAGCTTTTGAAACTATCATCATGAATAGCAGTTTCCATCATGTATATAATTCCAATAATCAAAGTATAGTTCGAGCAACTCGATCTATTATAATAGGAAAAAATTCATGGATTGGGAATCGATCCTCAATAACAGCGGGAGCCAAACTTAAAGAAGCCTCTATTGTCTGTGCCGGAAGTTTAATTAATAAGGATTATACAACACTTGAAGGCGAGAATCCTATGTTGGGAGGTAGTCCTGCAAAAGTTATTAGTTGTGGTTTTCATCGTATATTCTCCCCCCATGTAGAAGAGCAAATAATTCAATGGTTTAATCAACATCCCACAATAAACATATATCATCCCGATCATTTTGAAGATAATATTAATGATGTAAATTCTGAGTTTGAAAGATGAAATTGATAGATATAGCTATTAAAGGCTCTCGAGGAATATATCGAAAATTAGTCCATCCTCAATTCTTGGCACCCGAGTGCGAATTGGATAGGCAGAAGGCAAATGATCTAATTTATAGCCTTTTGTTGAGAGATGGAGGTTGTACAATAAGTAGATTTGGAACGCTAGAAATAGGAATAGTTAATAATTATTTAACAGTACATAGTAAAGAGAATATATTAAAGCGTTGTTATCAATATATAACTGATAACACGGGGTTGCCATGGTGGGATTCCTTGTTTTTCCGATCAATGCATTTAAATGCGGGAATATTCCCGGAATCAATAGATGTGTTGAATCGTTTTTCAGAACGATATTTGGCGGATATTCCTGAAATCGATTTGCTGGGTTCCTTTAACTATGCCGAAAAATTCATGCCTCTCCGGGACGATGTTATTAATGTTCATTTGGAATGTCTTTATCCATTTTTTGTGGAACGACCATGGACAAGGGCTTTGAAAAATAAGAAAGTTCTTGTTGTACATCCCTTTGAGGAGACAATTAAATCTCAGTATGCACGAAGAGAATGTATTTTTGATAATTCGGAGATTCTGCCTTCCTATGAATTAAAAACTTTTAAGGCTGTACAATCTAATGCAGGGAACAACGTCCCATTCAAGGATTGGTTTGAGGCCTTAAAATGGATGGAAGATGAGATTGCAAAAATAGATTTTGATATTTGTATTCTTGGATGTGGTGCATATGGATTACCTCTTGCTGCAACAATAAAGCGAATGGGGAAAAAGGCAATTCATATGGGAGGGGGATCTCAACTTTTATTCGGAATCAAAGGAAAAAGATGGGATAATGATGCCTACCATTGGAAGAATCTACCTCAATTGGACACAAATTATAGTAGTTTGTATAATGAATATTGGGTGAGACCGTCACAAGGAGAAATACCTAAAGACGCAAATAAAGTGGAGGGAGCTTGCTATTGGTAGAGGTATGGATAGCTTTATATATTATTATTGGGCTTTTGCCATTAATTTTATCTACTTTGTTTGGCTTATAATCCAAAGGAAATATCGTTTTTTCCTACCATCAACTATAAGTTCTTTTATATGGACTATCACTACATTATTGGTAATATTGCATTTGAATGGTTTTTTAGGGAAAGATTCTCTATCTCCTAATGCAATGAACCATGTATCGCGCTTTACATGTTATTTATCTATAGCCTCTGTCATTGGATTTTCTTTATCTCATTTATTTACTGATAAGTATGAAAGTTTTGTACGACTGAGACCGATAAATATAGTTGATATAGAGCAACTCCTTCAATATTTTAAATGGATCCCTTACCTATGTGGTATTGTAGGACTAACTTTAGTCGTGTTTTTAATTACCTCAATTGGGGATATCTCTTCATTCTCTGATTATAGAGTACTTGCTATTCAAACTGAAAGAGTTGGTTATGCGGCATTAGCTCAAAGAATATCCGGACATATTAATATTCTTGGAGGATTTTATTTAATGTTGTTAGGGTATAAATCGGGGAAATCGGGTATTCATGTTAAGGAGTTTTTGTTGTATAGCTTACTTTGCTCCGCAATTAATATGTCAATTGGTGGTCGTGTTTGGATATTGACATCATTATTGCCCTTCTTTACAACTTATATTTTGAGTAGAAAGAGTAGTCAGAGAAATAAAAGACAGAATGCACAAGATTTAAAAAAACTTATATCAATCCTTTCAATATTTATCTTTTTTTTCGCAATAATCGGTACTCTTCGTGACGATACAAATTCAGGAGGGCTTTTTGATAAGTTCTTATATTTAACAGATGGTAGCCGAATGACTAACATGGTATTGGATCAATATCCAGAGACCATGTACTCATATGAATTGGGAAAGAGCACTCTTTTGGGTGGATTCATAAAATCTCCTATGGTAGCACGTTTTGCTAATTCAATAGCTGATGATATTGGATTAAGTGTTACAGTTAAATCAATTATGCCTAATTTATATTATGATTTTGGGTTAATTGGGGGAGCTATATTTTGGGGAATAATCTGTTTCTTTTGTGAGATATTTTGTATCCGGCTAAAATATTCATTGCATATTATTGGGTTGTTTTTATATGGAACACTTTCTACCATGTTTTTTCAAGCACCCGTAGGAAATATTTTCACTTTGTATACTCCAACTTTTGAATGGATTTTTCTCTTGTATATTTTTAGAAAGCAAATTTTCCCACATAGAATTGGGGTTCAATGTCGATTTTAATATGAATTTCTTTTTAAGATTGAAACATGCGATTGGCATATTCAATCATTACTACATTAAACCAGATCCTTCTAAACTAGGATATTTTGGATATAAAGCGTCATTGGGGATTCCTGCTGATTTGAAAAATCCCAAGAATATTTATTTATATGATTTCGCTCGAATCGGTCGTCGTTCAACAATAATGACGATGGGGGAGAGTAAGTTTATTATGAAAAGAGGTGGATTAACCTCGGAAGGTTTGGTCGTTGTGACTTCTAATCATCATCAAAAGATTGGCCATTTTTTAAGTGGGGGGAATGAAGATAATTGTTATCGAGATATAATAGTAGAGGAAGATGTTTGGATTGGAATTAATGTAACCTTGCTTGCTGGTGCTCATATAGGGCGAGGAGCCATTATCGGTGCTGGAGCAGTAGTTAGAGGAGACGTACCTCCATATGCTGTTGTTATTGGTAATCCAGCTTGTATAATTAAATTTAAATGGAGCGTAGAGGATATCATGGAACATGAAAAAGAACTATATCCAGAGAATGAGCGATTTAGCAAATCCGAATTGATGCAGCATCGATGTAATTATGAGTCTATAAAGTTGTAACTAATCATTATAATGCAACGAATATTTCTAACTCATGTAGCACCAAAAGACAAAATATTGGAATATAATCTATCTGTTGCGGCTAGCAATTTCTGTCATAATCTGATAAATGGTCGGGCGTTTGATACGGTTTATTCTATTTTGCCAACGTTTGTTACAGGAAAAATCGAACCATTCAAAGGACTCGTATATTCTTCATTAAGAAATTTGGGGGTTCTGAACCGATTGGCTCCCATTGTTGAATGTTTCAAACTTTTCAGCAAGATTCCTCGTCAATCCTCCGTGTGGTATTATAACTGTACAATCTTAAATGCCACCTTGATAATCCTGCTTAAATTGTTTAAGCCCAAGGTTAAACAGCAAATTATTATCTTGGATTATACGCCTAGTAATCATTTGATGGCTCTCTTTTTTTTGTGGCTCACCAATCATCTGGACGGAGCGATAAAACTAGCAGATTCTCCTTTGTTTACAATAAAGAATTCTGTTTGTCTACCGGGAGTTGTTCCTGAAGATTCAATTCACTATCCTCGGGTTTCTGCTATAAAAAAAGAGTTTCTGATTTCCGGTGTTTTAAGTGAGAATATTTCCATGTTGTCCATGTTACTCGACGCATTCTCGGAAATGCCAGAGTTTACATTGCATATTACTGGTAAAGCTCCTAACCTCGATCAAATAAATAGATATACCCAGAAGTATAATAATATTATTTATCACGGAATGGTGGAATATGAAGAATATTTAAAGATTCTTCATAATACACCTTTCTTGTTAAGTACGCGTAATCCCCAATATCCAGAAAATCAATGTAACTTCCCGTCCAAAATAATTGAGGCGTTGTTGCATAATCGAATCATCATATCAACAATAAAGTATAAGCAACTTGAAGGAATAGATTATTTGGTGGTCCGAGCAGATAAAGAAGGCTTTATGCAAGATTTATCTCATTATATGGGTATGGAACAGACAACCTTGATCCGATTTGCTAACCAAGCAGGTGTAGTTAAAAAACGATTTAACACAGATGTTTGGAAGACAACAATGGGGATAATTGAAAACAATTATAAAAAATGAAGAGTCAGTTTAAGCAGTCAATATCTTATATTCAATTTGAACTTTGGTTGGATTGTTTTATATATAACAATCGCTATATACTATGGTTAAGAAGAAATTATAAGAAATATACAAATTTCATTTTACTACTTACATCTCCATATATTTTGCTTAATTGGATGTTATGCAAAATATATGCTTGTACTATTGGGAATTATTGTATTCATAAACTATTAAAAAAAGAGCAAAGTTTATCTTTTGAACACGAGGTTGCAATAGTTGCAATAGCAAAAAATGAAGGACTTTATATTCGGGAATGGATTGAATATCACAGGTTAATAGGCATATCAAAAATCTATTTGTATGATAATGAGAGTAGTGACCGGACAAAATCCATTCTTGCTCCCTATATCGAATCTCAATTCATAGAATATCGATATATTACGGGTATAGGTCGCCAATTAGATGCGTATAATGATGCTATTGCTCGGCATAAAAACGATTGTCGGTATATGGCCTTTATTGATCTCGATGAGTATATAATGCCAGAAAAACCATTTGAACCGATAGGTCTGATTGTCGAGCGGGTATTGTCTCAACGCAAAGCTGCTGCCGGAATAGCTTTGAATTGGTGTTTATATGGTAATTCTGGCCATATAAAACGACCTAATGGGCTTATTATAGAAAATTATGTAGATCGTGCTAAAGAGACAAATCCGATGAACCATATGATTAAAACTTTGTGTAATCCTCGGTTGGTACATTATTATATTTCGCCCCATTATCCTCAATATAAATTGGGTGCTATTTCTGTCGATAGTACAGGTCTACATCGATCCAAGGGCTGGTTCTGTCGAGATCTCACATTTAAAAATCTTCGTCTTAATCATTATTATTGTAAGAGTGAGGAGGATTATAAAATAAAAACTTCGAGAGGTTTAGGTGACAGAGCCGGAAGCTATGATCTTAGCAAGTACGAGAAGATGAATTTCAATGAGATTCATGATGAAAATATGCTGGTTTATAAGGATAAGCTGAACGAGTTATTAAAATAATGATCCCGTGAAAAAGAAATACGATTTTGTTTATTTAACAAATACACCATCGTTCTATAAATTAAATTTATGCAATGAAATTGCGAAGGAATACAGTGTGTTGTTAGTGTTGTATGGATATGGAAGCGAGGCCGTAAATACTATCCTAAATAAGAATATCAAAACTCGATGTGATTATATATTTCTTTATAAGGGAGACTCAAATAAGAGGAATAAGACTCTCGTTTTCTTTCGACTATTACATTTAATGGCGAAGATCAGATGTAAGAAAATAATATATTCAGGATGGGTTGCTCCAGAATATAATTTGTATAGCCTTATTTCGCCGAAGCGTAAGAATGTAATTGTTTGTGAATCTTCTATTCTAGATGTTTCGTTTAAGGGGATTGCGGGACTGATTAAGAAACTCATTATTAACCGAATGTCTGCTGCATTGCCTTCAGGTCAACCTCATGATCAACTTTTTCAGGCTGTAGGTTTCAAAGGACAAAGGAATATAACAGGTGGAGTTGGTATCTTTTATAAAAAACAACATCAACGTAAAGAGAAGCATATCCCTTTGCGTTACATCTATGTGGGAAGATTAGTAGATGTGAAAAATATTGGTCTCCTTATAAAGGAATTTAATAACAATGGGAAGCCTCTTACAGTTGTGGGTGATGGTCCATTAAAGGCAGATTTAAAGAACGCAGCTAATCCTAACATAGTTTTTACGGGTTTTATAAAGAATGAACAATTAGGTGAAATATATCAAACCCATGATGTCTTTATTCTTCCTTCGCTTTATGAACCTTGGGGCCTGGTTGTGGAAGAGGCTATTTATTGGGGATTACCGGTAATTGTCAGTAATCATGTTGGATGCTCAATTGATATGGTGCAAGAGTTGAATACGGGACTTATTTTTAGGTCTAATGATATTGCTAGTCTGCATGCGGCTGTTGTCGAGATGGAAACTCGATATGATGAATTTTGTCAAGCCGTAAATCATGTGGATTGGGTCAGCCGAGAGAAGCGACAGATTGCTGCATATACAAGTCTATTGAATTAATTATTTATGAGTAAATATCTCAGCAGTAAGCTAACTGTTCTTTATACAGTGCTTATTGTTATGGTTGTGTACATTCATAGTTATTATAGTGAGGCTGAGGAATATCCTATAGTTTTGTTTGTACAGAATCTTATTGGTCCGGGAATTTGCCGAATTGCCAATTGTTTGTTTTTCTGTATTTCAGGATATTTGTTTGCCCGAAACATAAATAGCATAAAAGATGTTCTGAATAAGCAAAAAAAACGTTTTAAAACCCTCGTTCTGCCTTATGTATTATGGAATCTGATTTTTGTATTATGGTATGTTGCACTGGAAAACATACCCATAATCAATGATTTCTGCAATAGTAGTGGTACCCTAGAAAAATATCTCAATCAGCCTTTTATAAAAAGTCTGTCTGATTTGTTTATCGCGCCAGCGGCATTTCAGCTTTGGTTCGTGCGTGATCTCTTGGTGGTGTTGCTAATTTCTCCTATTATTTGGTGGATTAGTCGTAAATACTGGATTATCGCATTAATAATGGCTTTAGCGACTGTTGCGATATATCCCTGGATGATTTATTTCTGGTTGGGGATAATCGTAGCAGTACAAAAGTGGGATGTGGAGAACTATCCTCATTCCTTATGTGGTAGTATAATAAGCGGTACCGTTTTCTTGGGATATGCAGTTTATTTAGCCTTGGGATATAAGGGCTCCAATTTAGTGGAAGTGCCGATTAATTTAATTGGTATATACCTGATATGGTGTAGCTATGATTTGATTGTGAACGGTAAATGTATTGCAAATAGAGGGCTTTGGAAGTATGTATGTGGCTATAGTTTCTTTATTTACTGTTTTCATGAACCGACCTTCAATATAATTAAGAAATTAGCTTTGTATATCGGTGGAACCAATGAATTGGTGTTGATATTGGCTTATCTGATAAATCCTCTGATAATGGTAGCAGTATCGATTTGTGTAGCCAAAATTCTACAGCGTATTTCACCTTGGACATATAAATTATTGACAGGAGGACGATAGTAATGAAGATTCTTCAAACGATTGCTGGATTTGGTGCTCATAGTGGGGGGACTTCTACGTGTACCTATGATTTGTTATCAGCATTGCATCGTTGTGGTTGTGATGTAGATTTGCTGACTTTGCAATCTCCAGATTTGATGGGTAAAGGCGAATCGTGGATAAAAGCCTTGCCGAACGATTGCGTCAGTAGTTACGGTTATTCTCGAAATGTGAGAAGGTTTTTATCTCAAACAGATTATGACTTATATCATACTAATGGCTTGTGGCTTTATAGCAATCATTCTACTTGTAAAATAGCTCGAGACAAAGGCAAACCATATATTATTACACCTCACGGCATGTTATATCCGTTAGCATTAAAACGCTCCTACTGGAAAAAATTGCCTTTATTACAACTTTGGTTCAATAAGGATATTCTGCAAGCTTCATGTTTTCATGTGACTTGTATGCCTGAAATGGAGTATGTTAGGAAGTTTGGATATAAAGGCCCCATTGCCTTAATTACAAATCCTGTAGCGCTTCCTGACTATATAAATACAATTACTCGAGAAAATAGTAAGGTCCGGTTTGGTTTCTTGGGACGGTTGCACCCTGTTAAGAAGGTGGAGAATATTTTCTATGCTGCAAGTCTATTGGATCGAACTGATTTTGACCTCAAAATCATTGGTTCAGGCGATCCGGATTATGAGCGTTTCCTCAGACAGGAAGTTGCCAGATTGGGGTTATCTAATGTCGAATTCTGTGGTTTTGTAACTGGGCAGGAAAAATATAAATTGCTGGCTGGGTTGTCTGCTTTGTTTGTCCCAAGTGATTTTGAAAATTTTGGAATGATAGTTCCTGAAGCTTTGTCTGTTGGGACTCCGGTTATGGCCAGTCTGGGAACTCCCTGGGAAGAGTTGAATACCCATAAATGCGGTTGGTGGTGTGATCGTTCTCCACAAAGTATTGCTCAAGTTATGATTGAAGTATTGAATATGTCTCAATCCGATCTGATAGCCATGGGCGAACGAGGTAAACAATTGGTAGCTCAGCATTATGTGGCACGGGAGGTCGCAAACAAGATGAAGTCGTTGTATGAATGGATCGTCTTAGGAGGAATTAAGCCTGAATTCGTGTATGAATAATGGAATACAGATGAAAAAGATAGGAATCATCACAATCCTGAAGGTTAATAATTATGGTGCAGAACTACAAGCATACGCAACTCAGGCATATCTTAAGAAACTGGGCTATGATGCTGAAATTATTGATTATCTCTTTTATAAGAATCCTCAATTTATTAGAACCAAAAGATCTGCACCTCTCTTTCACTTTCCCTTCAAGAAACGGTTGGCTGAATTCGTTTATCCAATCTGGTCACAATTAAAAAGTCTTGGCAATAGAAGGCAGCAGAAGTTACGAGAGCAAAAATTTGCTGAATTCCATCATAAAAATACCTCCATGTCGGTAACCTACAGAAGTATCGATGAATTGTATGGTGCCCATATGGATTACGATGTTTATCTTACGGGAAGCGATCAGGTATGGAATCCTGGAATTTATTCATCGGTAGCGCCATATTTCCTTGATTTTGCGCCGCATGGATGTCGACGAATTGCTTATGCAGCCAGTTTCGGCGTATCGCAGATTCCGGAAGAAGTCCGTCCGTATTATGCTGAATTCTTGAGCCATTATGATGCAATTGGTGTCAGAGAGAAGAATGCAGTAGACTTGGTTTATCATATAGCCCATAAAACTGCGGAATGGGTCCTCGATCCTACACTTCTTCTCTCTCGAAATGAATGGATGCAAGTAGCGTCACCGGTCTGTGTCGATACACAAAGTCCTTATATTTTATTGTATGAGTTGACGCCTTGTGATTATATCCAACAATTGGCGCATGATATAAAGTCTAAAACAAACTGGCAGATTATAAGAATCTGTAAAAATGCGAGTCGAGAGGACCGAGATGCGACAATTGTAAACATTATAGATGCAGGTCCTGCCGAATTTCTCTATCTTTTCTCAAAGGCATCCTTGATCATTACCAATTCGTTTCATGGGACAGCCTTTTCAATCAATTTCCATCGTCCATTTTATACAGTATTGCCTTTGCGAAAACAGAACAATAGCCGTCAACAGAGTCTTTTGGAACTGTTTGGTTTGACAAATCGTTTGTTGGTTGAAGGGGACCCCTTCCCGAACCAATCTGTTCAGATAGATTATACGGCAGTTGATGAAGTATTGGAAACAGAGAGAGAAAAATCTACAAGATTCTTAAAAACAGCGATAAATGGAAAAGAATCGGTCTCCAAAATTGTGTGATCCTTTGATTTGTACTGGATGTGCCGCCTGTCGTAATGCATGTCCACAAGAGGCGATTAAAATGGAGCCAGGGATAGATGGCTTTCTCCGTCCTGTTATTGATCCGGATCAATGTATAAAATGTTTGTTGTGCGAGAAGGCTTGTCCTGTTTTAATTTCATCCAAGTCTTCTAACGAGGATAAGCCTGAGGTTTTTGCATGTTGGAATAAAGATCCCCAGATTCGAAAAGAAAGTTCTTCCGGCGGTGCTTTTTCCGCATTAGCGATGTCTGTCCTGTCTAATGGGGGATACGTCATCGGTGCTGGTTATGATGCTTCAATGACAGTTAAACATCAAATTTGCCATTCTGTTGAAGACTTACATCGATTAAGAGGTTCTAAGTATGTTCAGAGTGATATTGGAACCACCTACCGTGATGTAAAAAAAATATTGTTAGAGGCTAAGCCAGTTTTGTTTGTTGGTACTCCATGTCAAATTGCAGGCCTAAGATCCTATTTGCGAAAGGATTATACAAATTTGTATTGTTGTGATTTCATTTGCCATGGAACTCCTTCACCGTTGTTATTCAGGGAGTATTTACGATGGGTAGAGTCAATTAAGCATATTCGTATTAGTAGTTTCAACTTCCGGCATAAGCATAGCGGGTGGTATGATGCACTTCGTGTTGCTAATGGGAATTGCTATATGAAAGGAAAACTTGATTCTTATTTTTTCGGTTTTAACAGAGATATTACATTGCGGGAGTCATGTTATCACTGCCCGGCTATTGGATTGCCCCGACGAGGAGATATTACGGTGGCCGATTATTGGGGTGTGGGAATGATGTATCGATTTGAAGCTTTGCACGAAATAGCCAATGGAATATCATTGGTGATGCTTAATAATGAAAAGGGGAAAATGCTGTTTGAGCAGTCTCAATCATATATGCATTGGTCTCTTGGCAGTTTTGATGAGGCGCTGAGTCGTAATCAACCCATGATTCGAGCTTCACACCGGCCGCAAAGCCGGGATACATTCTATGCTGATTTGTATAAATTTGGATTTGAGTATGTTCGACGTAAATATTTTCAAATCAATGGAAAAGCCCGGATAATAGCTTGGGCTCGCGAGAATTTGCCTCGGAAATTCATGGTTGGTATCCGAGAAATGATACAATTTATAATTTGGAGGCGCAATGGAAGTCAGACCTTATAAGAATCATTTGGGATTTAAAAACAAGATTCTTCGAGTTCTTTGGCACTTTGTCTATCTGTTGTTTTTTCGTCCGTTCCCGAATATTCTGTTCTGGGAGTGGCGGGTTTTCCTTTTGCGATGTTTTGGTGCCAAGATTGGTAAGCATTGTAAAATCCGGTCTTCTGCAATGTTCTGGGCCCCATGGAATGTGGAAATGGGAGATTATGTAAGCATTGGGCAGAAGGCTCAGATCTATAGTGTGGATAAGATAATTCTTCATACGAAGGTTTGTATTTCTCAGGGGGCATATCTTTGTACGGCCTCTCATGCAATATCCAATACGGATAATCATCTTATAACAGCACCTATCATTGTTCAATCCTTTTCTTGGATTGCAGCCGATGCATTTGTAGGGATGGGAACTACCATTGGAGAGGGGGCTGTTGTCGGAGCCCGGGCTGCTGTATTTAAGGATGTTGAACCATGGACAGTTGTGGGCGGTAATCCGGCGAAAGTGATTAAGAAACGAATTATCAAAGAATAATCTTTTATAGCCATGTTAGACCTCTCCGTTATTATCCTTACCTATAATGAGGAATTGCACATCCGCCGTTGTCTGGAAAATGTTAGATTGATAGCGCGGGATGTCTATATAATTGACAGTTTCTCAACAGATCAGACCCTCTCCATTGCTCGCGAATTCCCCAATGTCCATATCCTACAGAATAAATGGGAGAACAATTATGCCAAGCAATTTAATTGGGGATTAAAGAACGCTCATATCCAGACAAAATGGATTTTGCGATTGGACGCAGATGAGTATTTATTACCTGAATTGATTCAAGAGTTGCAGGATAAATTACCGGTATTGCCGGACGATGTTAATGGAATAATTTTCAATCGTCGCCATATTTTTATGGGGAAATGGATGAAACGTGGTATTTATCCGGTAAAGTTGTTGCGCGTTTTTCGTGCTGGAAAGGGAATGTGTGAGCAACGTTTGATGGATGAACATATCCAGTTAACGGATGGACGTATCATCGAATTCGAGCATGATTTCTGTGATCACAATTTGAATGATCTTTCTTGGTTTTGTCATAAGCATGTCAATTATGCGATTCGGGAAGCAGTTGATTTGCTTGATATTGAGCTGAATCTGACAGGAGCTGCTGCAACTGATGAGGAAAAGGAGATCAGCAAGCAGGCATCATCGAAACGAATGGCAAAGCACAAATATGTACATCAACCTCTTTTTTGGCGATCGTTTGCCTATTTTTGTTATCGCTATTTTCTGAAAGGGGCATTTCTCGATGGAAAAATCGGATTTATTTGGACTTTTTTGCAAGGATGGTGGTACCGAACGTTGGTTGACGCCAAGGTCTTTGAGATAAAGAAGATTTGCGGGACCGATAAAGAAAAAATTTGTAAACATCTGAAAGATCATTATGGAATTGATCTGAATAATATCAAATGAAGATTACAATTATTACTGCTACTTACAATAGCGGTCAGACCTTGACGGACACATTGGAAAGTGTGCTTCGGCAAAGTTATACCGATATTGACTATGTGATCGTGGATGGGGGATCCAAGGATAACACCTTGGATATTATCCGTCGCTATGAGCCTCGTTTCGAGGGACGTATGCGATGGATTTCCGAACCGGACAAGGGAATCTACGATGCCATGAACAAGGGGATCCGGATGGCGACCGGAGATGTCGTCGGGCTGCTTAATTCGGATGATTTCTATACGTCGAACGACGTGCTTGAACATGTCGCCAGGGCTCTGTCCGATCCCAACGTGGATGCCGTCTATGGCGATATCCATTATGTCAATGACGATGATCTGACTCACTGCGTCAGATACTACTCATCGAGAGTCTTCAGTCGGGGGCTGATGCGGTTGGGATTCATGCCGGCCCATCCGTCGTTCTATTGCCGTCGGGCGATCTATGAAAAGTACGGCACGTTCGATACGTCGTTGCGTGTTGCCGCTGATTTTGAAAATCTTCTGCGTCTGATCTTTGTCAATCGGATTCGCACGAAATACATCCCGGAGGATTTTGTTACCATGCGGACCGGCGGAGCCTCTTCGTCGGGCATGGTCAGCCACAAACGAATCCTCAAAGAACACATGGTGGCTTACAAACAGAACGGAGTCTATTCGAATCTGTTTCTGGAAGGATTGCGCTATCTCTACAAAATCGGGGAAATCCTTTCATCCAAACTTTCGCATCATTAGCGACATTCCATAACATTTTATTCTTTAAAAAATGAAAACAGCCTTAATCACTGGGATTACAGGCCAGGACGGCTCGTTCCTGGCTGAACTGTTGTTGGAGAAGGGGTACGACGTTCACGGCACAATCCGCCGTTCGTCGACCGACTACCGTGAACGTATCGCCCATCTGGAGGGAAAACCGAATTTCCACCTGCACTACGCCGACCTCGGTGACTCGATGAGCATCATCCAGGTGGTCAGCACGGTGCGTCCCGACGAGATCTATAACCTTGCGGCCCAGAGCCACGTACAGGTTTCGTTCGATGCGCCGGAGTTCACCGCTGATGTCGATGCAACGGGCGTGCTGCGTATCCTGGAGGCCGTTCGCCTGTGCGGACTGGCCCAGACCTGCCGCATCTACCAGGCCTCGACTTCGGAGCTCTACGGCAAGGTCGAGGAAGTCCCGCAAAACGAGAAGACTCCGTTCCACCCCTACAGCCCCTACGCCGTGGCCAAACTCTACGGCTATTGGATCGTCAAGGAGTATCGCGAGGCTTACAACATGTTCTGCTGCTCGGGCATCCTGTTCAACCACGAGTCGGAGCGCCGCGGCGAGACCTTCGTGACGCGTAAGATTACCCTCGCCGCAGCCCGTATCGCCCAGGGTAAGCAGGACAAACTCTACCTGGGCAACCTCTCCTCGCTGCGCGACTGGGGTTATGCGAAGGATTACGTCGAGTGCATGTGGCTGATCCTGCAGAACAAGAAGCCCGAGGATTTCGTGATCGCCACGGGTGTGCAGCACTCTGTCCGGGAATTTTGCTATCTTGCCTTCAAATACGTGGGCATTGAGCTGGAGTTCGTCGGCGAGGGTGCGGACGAGAAGGGTATCGACAAGGCAACGGGCCGCGTTCTGGTTGAGGTGTCGAAGGATTTCTACCGTCCGACGGATGTCGTGAACCTTTGGGGCGACCCCTCGAAGGCCAAGAACGAGCTGGGCTGGAACCCCACGAAGACCTCGTTCGAGCAGCTGGTGAAGATCATGGTCGATGCCGATATGGCGAAGGTGGCCGTAGAGCGTGCCGACGAGGAGATCCGCATGAACCTGGCCGAGTATCTTGAGAAGGGTATTGTAAAGTAATATGAGGAGGAAAGCCTTATGATGGAGAAGAATGCAAAAATCTATGTGGCCGGACATCGTGGAATGGTAGGTTCGGCCATCGTTCGCGAACTGCAGCGTCAGGGCTACACGAACATCATTACCCGTACGCACAAGGAGCTGGATCTGACGCGTCAGGAGGCCGTCGAGCGCTTCTTTGCCGAGGAGCGTCCCGAATACGTCTTCCTTGCCGCGGCGAAGGTTGGCGGTATTGAGGCCAACCAGAGCGCCCTGGCCGACTTCATGTACGACAACATGATCCTCGAGATGAACGTCATCCACGCCGCCTGGCAGAACGGCTGCAAGAAGCTGGAGTTCCTCGGCTCGTCGTGCATCTACCCGCGCATGGCACCCCAGCCGATGAAGGAGTCGTGCCTGCTGACTTCGGAGCTGGAGAAGACCAACGAGGCTTATGCCCTGGCCAAGATCTCGGGTCTGAAGTATTGCGAGTTCCTGAACCGCCAGTACGGTACGGACTATATCAGCGTGATGCCGACGAACCTCTACGGACCGAACGACAACTACCACCCGACGCACAGCCACGTGCTTCCGGCGCTGATCCGCCGCTTCCACGAAGCCAAGGTTCAGGGGCTTCCCTACGTGACGTGCTGGGGTGACGGCAGCCCGCTGCGCGAGTTCCTCTACGTGGACGACCTGGCCAATCTGTGCGTCTTCCTGATGAACAACTACTCGGGCAACGAGACGGTGAATGCCGGTACGGGCAAGGAACTGACGATCAAGGCGCTGACCGAACTGGTCGCCAAGGTTGTCGGCTATACGGGCGAGATCCGCTGGGATCCCTCGATGCCGAACGGCACGCCGCGCAAGCTGCTCGACGTCTCGAAGGCTACGGCGCTGGGCTGGACCTACAAAACCGAACTTGAGGACGGTATCCGCCTCGCCTACAAGGACTTCCTGGAGAACCCGATGCGGGCCGAGCGATAATCGGCATGGCTTATGGCAACTAACAATCGCTACTGCGTCATCATGGCCGGTGGAATCGGCAGCCGCTTTTGGCCGGCCAGCCGGCGCCACCTCCCCAAGCAGTTTCTCGATATTCTGGGCACGGGTAAGAGCTTCATCCGCCATACGTTCGAGCGTTTTGCGCCGATCATCCCGGCGGAGAACTTCCTGGTTGTGACGAATGCCGCCTACCGGCAACTGGTTCTCGAACAGCTCCCCGAGCTCCGGCCCGAGCAGGTGCTGTGCGAACCCGTCGGACGCAATACGGCCCCCTGCATCGCCTATGCGGCCTTCCGCCTCAAAGCGCTGCAGCCTTCGTCGACGATGGTCGTAGCGCCGTCCGACCACTTCATCTTCGACGAGGAGGAGTTCCGCTGCGACATCACCTCCTGCATGGAGTTTGCCGAGGCGCACGATGCGCTGGTGACGATCGGCATCCGCCCTTCGCGTCCCGACACGGGCTACGGCTATATCCAGACCGCATCCGCCGGGGAGATCTTGCCGGTCGCTTCGTTCCGTGAGAAGCCCGATCTGCAGACCGCCATGAGCTACCTGGCGGCGGGCAACTACCTGTGGAATGCCGGAATCTTCGTCTGGTCGACGCAGAGTATCCTCGCGGCGCTCGAACGCCACCTCCCGGAGGTCTACGGCCTTTTTGCCGAACGGGCTGCGGCGTTTGCCACGCCCGACGAACGGCCGGCCGTGGAGGAGATCTTCTCGCGCTGCCCGTCGATCTCGATCGACTACGGCGTTCTGGAGCGGGCTGCCAACGTCTTTGTGCGGAGTTCGGATTTCGGTTGGAACGACGTCGGGACGTGGGGCTCGCTCTATGAGCTTTCGCCGAAGGATGCCGACGGCAACGTCGTGCCGACCTTCTCGAAACTCTACGACACGACCGACAGCCTGATCAAGACGGCCGGCAAGAAGGTCGTGGTGGTGGATTCGCTGCACGACTATATCGTGGTCGATACGCCGGATGCGCTGTTGATCTGCCCGCGTTCGCGCGAGCAGCACATCAAACAGGTCCTCGAGGATCTCACGCCGATCGACGACGGACGGTTCGTCTAGTTGCTCCAAATGGGTTGAAAAGGGCTGATTCCCTACCGGGGAATCGGCCTTTTTTATGCCTGAAACCGTTGCTTTTTCGTCGGAATCCAACCGAAACCGGAGAGCTCGGTGAAAATATTTCGCAAAAGATTCGGTTCCCATGCACTTCGTGAATGTACCCGCAACTTGTCCGGTTAAGCGGTGTCTGTGATCTTCTGAAATCGACCGGATCACTGTTTACTGAAAAACATTATATTTGCAATGGCAAAACGATTGTTTTGAAGATAATGGAAGGGAAGGTTGAATTTTAACAGCATCGAAAAAGCTGCATTCCCGGATAAATCTGCTGTATGGCCCAAACGACGCTCAGCTCCCAGTTATGTCGGGCTGAAAATGAGCAAGAGATTCTTCGGCTGGAACATACGAGGCCGAATCTTTTCTTTTTGTTCGCAACTTGTGGATGACGCTAATGAGAATCAAGCAGAAACATCAGGAATGATTGATTGAACAAATATCCGACCTTCACATTATTTAGGGACAGTCGTTTAATTCCGTCATTATGAGTCAATCGGCAGACTGTCCCGGTA
>OKTR01000016.1_pt1 | contig 105648 bp, 76 predicted proteins | sample 1606431 | NCBI WGS metagenome assembly OKTR01 (sample SAMEA3879591, study PRJEB24766) | human gut metagenome | biome: human-associated habitat; feature: feces | place: USA | collected 1985/1987
CCCCCCGCAACACTCTCCCCCGCAGTCGTCCCGCAACCCGCCCTGTTCCAACACACTCGACGCCTCCGCATACCCCTGCATACCCCCGCACACCCTCGCGCAGACCCCCGCACAAAGCCCCACGCAGAGCCCTGCACAAGCGCCTGCGCCGCTGCGACGATACCCGATTCGGACCCCCTCGCACCTCGTTCGGTCCTTTTCGCCCCATTATGACACAAATAGAGTATTTATTATTTTATTTATTATATTATATTGTATATTTGGAGGTGAACACCTAGACGCAACTTCCTGTTCACCGAAACCAAAAACACAATTACTGCATGAAGAATTCTACAACTCCCTCGGCCCAACAGCCGATGATTGTGAAGTATGTCGAAACGCTTCACAACGGCATCCAGTCGCTGGCCCTCTCCCGCTACGCCATAGGCTATATCCTGCGCGGCACGAAGTATGTCTACGACGGCGACAAACGCCAGGCCTTCAACCGCGGCGACGTCTTCTACCTGGGGCTCGGCCACCACTACGTGGAGAACGTCCCCGAAAACGGCCAGCCCTTCGAGCAGGTGCTCTTCTACTACACGCCCGCCGACCTGCAGCGCATCCTGCTCCACCTGAACATCACCTACGGACTCAACATCTCGAACGACCATTCGTGCGAAAACTGCCACAACCGCACCCACGTCGCCATGCCCGCATGGAGCTCGCTGCGCAACTTTTTCGTCAACACGAACAACTACCTGCGCGACGAGAGCTTCCTGCAGGACGAGACCGCCGAGAGCATCAAGATGACGGAGCTGATTTACCTCATCGCCTCGCACGAGGACTGCTGCATCAAGAGCAAGCTGCTGAGCAACATCGACACGGCCAAGGAGAACTTCGAACAGACGGTCTACGACCACATCTTCAAGGATATCTCCATCGAGGAGCTGGCGCGGCTGACCAACCGCTCGCTCACCTCGTTCAAGAAGGAGTTCCGGCGCCACTTCGAGATGCCGCCCCACAAGTGGTACATCCGCCAGAGGCTGATGCACTCACGGCTGCTGCTTATCTCGACCTCGAAGTCTATCTCGGAGATAGGCGTGGAGTGCACCTTCCCCAACACGTCGCACTTCATCAAGCTCTTCAAGAAGGAGTACCGCATGACGCCGGCAGCCTACCGCAGCCGCCACCTCCGCGCCGCCGAGGGGGACAGCCTGCCCCGCACGCAGCCGGAGGAGGCGCTCTCCGCACGGCCGGGCGCTGCCGGAACGCCGCCCCGTGAGGCGCCGCACGAGACTCCGGCCCGCGAACAGCCTCAGCCCGCCGCTATGGAGCCGGCCGAAGCTGCCATGGCCTGAGGTCCGCCCGCCGCTAAGGCTCACGCCGGAACGATGCTGCGAGAAGTGTTGCGCAAGACTCCGGCCCGCAAACAGCCTCAGCCCGCCGCTCTGGAGCCGGCCGAAGCAGCCACGACCTGAGGTCCGCCCGCCGCCAAGGCTCACGCCGGAACGACACGCACCGGGGAAGCGTACCGAAGAAAACGGTCGGACGGCACGACGGGACGGCAGCACGGCGGGACGACAGGACGACAGGACGGCGTGCCGGCGGAGAGCCCGGTACCTTGTCCACACCGGCCCTGCTCCTGCCGGGACGAACGGCCGAAACCCACATCCCGCTCCAGACCGGGAAATGCCTCCGAAGACGGAGCCCCGAAGCCTCACCGGCCCCGGAGCTCCGTTTCGTTTGTCCTCCATCCCGCCGGTCTCAGCCTGACACCAGACTGTCGCGCCCGTCCGCGCCCATACCACCGACCGCCAGCCCCGACCGCCAGCCCCGGCCGCCGCTTCCCTCACCCCTCCAGCTCCCTATCGGCCATCCCGCTGCCGAAGCGAAGCGGAACGGAAACCCGAACCGCACGCAACAAATCGGCCTCACCCACCCTCGGATTCGTCCCTTCCAAACGGTCGAAAAACCCCGCCCCAGACCGCACAGCGGCGATTCGCCCCGTTGCAAAGAGCTGAGAACGGAGTTCGGAATTAGTTGAAAAAATTACAAATTTTGCACTAATTAAAAAATTTCAATTATAAATCATCGCATCCAAGGGGAGGAAATTGTAAATTTTGTAAGAAAAATATTTGGATTTCGCTAAAAATCGATTTACCTTTGTGTATCACAACGTGGGAATCTCCCGCTTCTCATTAACCTAACTAACCTAACCAGAGGGGCCCCGATACCGGCAGGTATACGCGGTCCCCTTTTTTTGTGCCCTGACCGCAGGAACGGAATCGGTCCGATGTACCAAACGAAAAGAGTCGCCGTTTCGTCGGCACAAACCTTTTTGCAACCCTCCGCACCCATCAAATCCGTCCGACACCCCGCAATAGCGACACGACACGCCCCGCCGACCCCGACACAACACACTCCATCGACCCCAACTCCGGCCCGACCGCTGCTCCGGCAGACGACACACGTCATCGGCTCCGAAGCCGCCCGGTTCCCGCAGCCCCGGCACGTACCGGTTCCGGGCATCCGCCCAGAGCCCGGCGGAGGAAGGGCACAACCGCGCCGATTGTTCCGGCTGTTCCGGCCGAACCGACCGCTCCTGCCGGCCCCTTCATTCCGCGCCGCCTTTTCCCTCAAGCCACCCCAACCGCGCAATCCCGAAGACCCGCCGTCCGGAAACATCCCCGGGCCCGCGGCTGCCTGCCGCTGAAAGCTGCTTCACACCCCGGTTCCCATTTTTCACCCGCCCGGACCCCGCAAACGCAACACGCGTCCCGTTAACACCGCGCCGCTACCGCTCGGAAGCCCCCGCGGCAACCCGGCACAAGTTCCCACAGCCGCCAGAAACACCGCTCGCTCCACCGCTCCACTGCTCCACCGCCCGCCCGGACCCCGCAAACGCAGCACGACGCCTGTTGACACCGCGGCGTCACCGCTCGGAAGTCCCCGCGGCAACCCGGCACAAGTTCCCGCAACAGTCCGTCCCAAGTCCCCGCGGCAATCCGCCCGAATGACCCTCCGCCGCCCGCCCGGCCCCCGGGCCTCCATCTTTTTTTTCGCCGCCGCAATCCCGTCTGCACAAGGCCCCAAGCCCCTTTCCGAACACTTTCGCACCCCGAACGCAGCGCTTTCACCGCCGTTCTGTTGCTTTTCATGGATTATTTTTTTATTTTTGCATCAATTGGAAAATAATGAACTTAAATGCCGAAGTTGTATGACAACAAGGTCGATGTGCTGAAAAAACCCGATTGGCTGAAGATTCGCCTTCACCGCACGGCCCAATACGCCGAAGTGCAGCGCATCGTCCGGGAACATGGACTGCATACGATTTGCAGCAGCGGACTCTGCCCCAACAAGGCCGAGTGCTGGAGCCGTCGTACGGCTACCTTCATGATTCTGGGCGACATCTGCACGCGGGGCTGCCGTTTCTGCGCCACCCGGACCGGACATCCGGCACCGCCCGCCCCCTCCGAACCGCAGCAGGTTGCGGAGAGCGTGCGGCTCATGCAGCTGAGGTATGTCGTCGTTACCTCCGTCACACGGGACGACCTGCCGGACGGCGGAGCCCAACACTGGGCCCGCACCGTCGAGGCCATCCGCAAGGAGGTGCCCGGCGCCGCAATTGAGCTCCTTATTCCCGATTTGGATGCGCAGGCCGAACATCTGGCCACCATCGTCGCATCCGGGCCCGACATCATCGGGCACAACATCGAAACCGTCGAACGACTTACTCCCGTCGTACGCTCGCGGGCCCGTTACCGTACGAGCCTCGAAACGTTGCGCATCCTTGCCCGGCAGGGGGCCACGACCAAGAGCGGACTGATGGTAGGACTTGGCGAGAGCGATGGTGAAGTATTGCAGACCCTGCGCGATTTGCGCGATGTGGGTGTGAAGATTGTAACGCTTGGTCAGTACCTTCGACCGACGCTGGAGCATTACCCCGTAGCGGCGTACGTAACTCCCCAAAAATTCGAATGGTACAGACTTCAAGCGCTGGAGATGGGATTCAGCTACTGCGCGAGCGCGCCGTTGGTGCGGTCGTCGTATCTGGCTGAGGAGGCACTCCGCAGGGTGAAAAGTTTGTAGCGATGAGACTCCGTTTGCGCGACCTCGGGTCGATGGACTACGGCCGCTGCTGGGAACTCCAGCGGCAGCTCTTCGACGCCCTGCTCGCAGCAAAGGGTGCAGCCCGCAGCGCCGCGGCAGCCGAACAGGCCAAAGCCGCCGGAGGGCAGCACGCCACAGCAGCAGAACAGGCCAAAGCCGCAGAAGGGCAGCACGCCGGAGCCGCAGAAGGGCAGCACGCCGGAGCCGCAGAAGGACAGCAGACCGGAGCCGCAGAAGGGCAGCAGACCGGAGCCGCAGAAGGGCAGCAGACCGGAGCGGAATCGCTGGCCGGAACCACCACAACAAAGCCGCAGGCCGGAGCCGCCAAAGCAGTCGAGGCTGGCGCAGAGGATGTCGGCACGCTGCTGCTGGTCGAGCATCCGCCGGTCTATACGCTGGGCAAGAGCGGCCATGCCGAGAACCTGCTCGTCGGGCGCGAAATGCTCGAGCGGCTCGGGGCGCAGTTCTACCACATCGACCGCGGAGGCGACATCACCTTCCACGGTCCGGGGCAGCTGGTCGTCTATCCGATTCTCGACCTCGAGCGGCTGGGCATCGGGTTGCGCGCCTACATCGAGGCGCTCGAGGAGTGCGTCATCCGCGTGGCGGCGCACTACGGCCTCCGCACGGGTCGCATCGCCGGCGCTTCGGGCGTCTGGCTCGGAGCCGGCACCGACTACGGAGCCGCCCCGGCAGCCGCAACAGCAACGGAGGACGCAGCAACAACAACCGAAGGCGCAGCGACCGCAACGGAGGACGCAGCAACCGCAACGGAGGACGCAGCAACCGCAAAAGAGGACGCAGCGGAGGGAGCCGCCCGGTGCATCGGCACGGCGGCCGACGGCCCGACGCGCAAGCTCTGCGCAATAGGAGTGCGCTCGTCCCGTTATATAACCATGCACGGCTTCGCGCTCAACGTATCGACCGACCTGAGGTGGTTCGAGCGCATCAATCCGTGCGGATTCCGCGACCGGGGCGCCACGTCGCTCGAGCGCGAAACCGGCCGCACGATTGCGATGGAGGAGGTCAAAGCCCTCGTCGCGAAGAGCTTAAGTGAGATATTGAATGTTGAAATATATAAATAACAGAACGTATGCCCATGGAAAAACGATGGGTAGTGAAACCGCAGGGAGACCCCGCGACGGTAGCGATGCTCGCATCGGCGCTGAAGCTCTCTCCCGTGCTGGCGAATCTACTCGTACAGAGAGGCATAGACACACTTGAGAAGGCTGAGAAGTTCTTCAAACCGAGCCTGGCCGACCTCCATGACCCCTTCCTGATGAAGGACATGGACAAGGCGGTCGCGCGCGTCGAGCAGGCCGTCCGCAACCATGAGAAAATCATGGTCTACGGCGACTACGACGTCGACGGCTGCACGGCCGTGGCGCTGGTCTACAAGTTCCTCCGCCACATCGGACACAAGAACCTGACGTTCTACATTCCCGACCGGTATACCGAAGGCTACGGCATATCCATCAAGGGAATCGACCATGCGGCCCGCAAGGGCGTAGGACTCATCATCGCGTTGGACTGTGGCATCAAAGCCACGGAAAAAGTAGTCTATGCGAAGCAGAAAGGCGTGGATTTCATCATCTGCGACCACCATCTCCCGGCCGACGAAATACCGCAGGCCGTGGCTGTACTGGACCCCAAGCGGGTCGACTGCACCTACCCCTTCGACGAGCTGTCGGGCTGCGGGGTGGGCTTCAAGCTGGTTCAGGCCTATGCCCAGAAGAACCACATGCCCTTCGAGCAGATTCGTCCGCTGATGGACCTGCTGGTAGTGAGCATCGCCTCGGACATCGTGCCGCTGGTGGGGGAGAACCGCATTCTGGCCCACTACGGGCTCATCAACCTCAACCGCGAACCGTCGAAGGGGCTGCTCTCGATTATCAAAATCTGCGGACTGGACAAGCACAACATCACCATCGACGACATCGTCTTCAAAATCGGGCCGCGCATCAACGCCGCCGGGCGCATGCGCATGGACGAGAACGACGAGAACGCCTCGCCCTCGGGAGGCCATGCCGCCGTCGAGCTGCTCATCGAGGGCAACGAGCGGGTGGCCCAGGAGTTCGGCAACGTCATCGACGCCTACAACCAGGACCGCAAGTCGATTGACCGCTCGGTGACGCAGGAGGCGCACGACTACATCGAGCGCAACCCCGAGCTCAAGGCGCGCAAGAGCACCGTCATCTACAACCCCAAGTGGATGAAGGGCATCGTGGGCATCGTCGCCTCGCGGCTGATTGAGACCTACTACCGCCCGACGGTGGTGCTGACGATGAGCAACGGCTTCGTGACGGGTTCGGCCCGTTCGGTGCCGGGCTTCGACCTCTACCAGGCGGTCGAGTCGTGCTCGGACCTGTTGGAGAACTTCGGCGGCCACACCTACGCCGCGGGGCTCACGATGAAGCCCGAGAATGTCGAGGAGTTCACGCGGCGGTTCAACGCCTTCGTCGAGGAGAACATCGACCCGCAGATGCTCGTCCCCCAGGTGGACATCGACAGCGAGCTGCTCTTCTCGGACATCACGCCGGCGTTCCGTGCGGCGCTCAACCGCTTCCAGCCCTTCGGGCCGGGCAACACGGCGCCGGTCTTCGTCACCTACGGGGTCATCAACCACGGCGAGGTGAAGCTGGTGGGGATGGACTGCGAGCACCTGCGCATGGACCTCATGCAGCGGCAGAAGCCCAACACGACGATGCAAACCATCGCCTTCCAGCAGCCGACGCACTACGAGTGGTGCCGTTCGGGGCGTCCCATCGACGTCTGCTACCAGATTGTCGAGAACCACTACCGGGGCAACGTCACCACGCAGCTGCACATCAAGGACATCAAGCCGGTGCTCAACCGATAGGGGAGAGCGCCGCCGGAGCCTCCGACAGAAGCGGACAAAACGGGAGCCGACCTCATGTTGAGGTCGGCTCTCGTTTTCGATAGATGCCGCCCGGGCGTACCGGCAGGGGAGTATCCCGCAGCCGCCCGGACACGCCGCCGGGTTGCGGCTGCAAAGCAGGGGCAACCATTTCAGCTACCGCGCAACGCAGCGCCATCCGGCAGCCCCGGCAATCACTCCGGCCACAGCTTCGGCCCCCGGGCATCGCGCAACGCGCAACGCAGCGCCGTCCCGGTCTTCCGGCAGCTCCTCAACACAGCGTCCCCGGGCCGCTCCGACCGCCCCGGTGCCCCGGCTCAGAGGCGGATGATGCGCTTGCTGTCGTCGGCCTCGGGCAGCGGCGCCGGCACGAAGTCCGAATAGCCGATGGCCAGCGCGCAGAGCGGTTCGCACCCCTCGGGAATGGGGAGGAACGTCCGCAGATAGTCGGCCGCCGACTCCCCCTGAGGCTCCGCCTTGAGACGGGGACGTCCGTCGATGTGGACCCAGCATGAGGCGAGCCCCTCGTCGACGCAGGCCAGGTGGAGCACCGTCGCCGAGATGGCGGCATTGATGCGCCACAGGTCGCTGCAGGCCGTGTCGCCCAGCACGACGATGGCCAGCGGCGCCCCCTTCATGAAGGCCGAGCCGTAGTCGCGCATCGAGGCCATGCGGGCCACCACCTCGGGGTCGTCGACCACGAGCAGCCGCGTCGAGCGCGAATTGCGCGACGAGGGGGCTCCGAGGGTCTCGGCAAGCAGCCGGTCGACCACCTCGGAGGGCACGGCCGTGGGCGCGAACTTGCGCACGCTGCGGCGTTTTTCGAGCAAAGTCTTGAATTCCATGGTATCTGTTCTCTTTTACGGGTTCGTTCACACAAATGTAGCGATTTTTTCCGTATATTTGGACATTGTACGTGCGCCCTGCCGGGGTCCCGACGCCCGGGCCGACAACCGAAAGGACCCGCAAAGGACACCGGAGGAGCCCAAACGAAGCACCGGAAATGCCCGGGCCGGCACTGGAAAAGCCCGTAAAGAGAACCGGAGGAGCCCGGAAGGAGCCACCCGGCGCCCGCACCCAAAACACATGCAGCCATGGAACAGACAAGCATCACCATTGCCCTGATTTACGATTTCGACGGCACGCTCTCGCCCGGCAACATGCAAGAGTATGACTTCATTCCGGCCGTGGGCAAGAGCAACAAGGAGTTCTGGTCGGAGGCCAACTCGCTGGCCGAGGAGCAGGATGCCGACATGGTGCTCACCTACATGGCCCGCATGATTCAGGAGGCGAAGTCCAAGGGGCTCTCGCTGCGCCGCGAGGCCTTCCAGGAGTCGGGGCGGCGCGTCTCGCTCTATCCGGGCGTGCGCGACTGGTTCGGCCGCATCAACCGCTACGGCGAGCGGCACGGCGTGCGCATCCTCCACTACATCAACTCCTCGGGGCTCAAGGAGATTATCGAGGGAACGGAAATCGCCCACGAGTTCCGCAAAATCTACGCCTGCTCGTTCCTCTACGACGTCGACGGCATCGCCTACTGGCCCGCCGTGGCGGTCAACTATACCAACAAGACGCAGTTCATCTTCAAAATCAACAAGGGGGTCGAGTCGGTCTTCGACTCGAAGCTGGTCAACCGCTACATCCCCGAGAACGAGCGTCCGGTCCCCTTCAAGCGGATGATATACGTGGGCGACGGCACCACCGACATCCCCTGCATGCGGCTGGTCAAGAGCTCGGGGGGCCACTCCATTGCGGTCTACAACCCCGAGCAGAAGGGCGCGCGGCGCGAGCTGGGCTCGCTCATCCACGACAACCGCGTGAGCCACGTCTGCCCGGCCGACTATACGGAGGGGTCGGAGATGGACATTCTGGTGAAGACCATCATCGACAAGATTGTGGTGGACCACCGCCTCGAGCAGCTCGAAGTGGTCAAGTAAGCCATGAAGAGCCCCACGCCCGACATATCCGCCGCCCCGGAACCGACCCCGACCATCCGACCGTCCGCCCCGGCCCTGTCCGCCCGGGAAACAGCCCCGGCCGCAAACACCTCGGCACCGAGCGTTAAATCCGCCGCCCCGGCTACCCGGGAGACAGCCCCGGCTGCAAATGCCCCGGCCAGCGCTTCCGCTCCGGCCAACTCCCCGGTCCCGGCGGCGCCTTCGGACCCGGCAGCGCCCTCCAACTCCGCAGCGCCCGCAGCGACCTCCGCTCCGGCAACCCCCGCAGCGCCCGACGCGCCCCTCTTCCGCTCCGACCTCTCGCTCGGCAGGCTCCGGCTGCGGCTGGCCGCACGCTGGCTCCGCAGCGTGGGGTGGTTCCTCCCGGTGGTGCTCCTCTTCGCGGCGGGCATCGCCGCCCTCTTCTTCGCCGTAGCCGCCGCACACCCCCTCTGGGCCGCCCTCATCGCCGCCGCCCTTGTGGTGCGCTTCCAGCTCACGCGCCGCGACACGCTGCTGATGAACCTCCTGCTGCGCCGCCCGCGCCTCGGGGCGTGGTACGACTGCCACCTGCTGCTGCTGCCCGCCTCGCTGCTGCTCCTCGCCGCCGGCCACCCCTGGCACGCCCTGGTTCTCCAGGCCGCCGCACCGACGGCCGCCCTGCTTCCCCGCCGCGGCGCCGCCCTGCGCCACCGCAGCCTGCTGCGCATCGGCTGGCTCGGCTGGTCGCCCGAGTGGTGCGCCACGCTGCGCCGCCACCGCATCGCCACGCTCCTGCTGGCCCTCGGGGCGCTCCTTCTGGCCGCCGTCCCCTACTGGAGCTTCATCTACCTGGGCTTCACGGCACTGGCCGCCGTCGAGTGCTACACCCGCAACGAACCCCTCGCCCTGCTGCTCCTCCCCGAGCTGGAGAGCGGCCACCTGCTGGCCCGCAAGGTCTTCGAGGCGCTGCGCAACTACCTCCTCGCCACGGCCCCCTTCGCCCTCGCCGCCGCACTCCTGCACCCCCGCGCAGCCTGGGTCGCAGCCCTCTGGCTCGCCTTCTCGACGCTCGTGCTGCTCTACGCCGTGCTGGCCAAATACGCCCTCTACGACCCCGACGAGCCGCGCCCCGTCGCCTCGACGGTCATGCTCTTCGGCCTCATCGGCTTCCTGCTGCCGCCGCTGCTGCCCGTCTCGCTCGTGCTGCTTGTCCGCTACGGCCTGCGCGCCGAGCGCAACCTCAACCGTTACCTCCATGATTACAGTCGATAACCTCACCGTACGCCTCGGCGGACGCGACATCCTCCGCGGCCTCAACATGCACCTCACCCAGGGTGCCATCCACGGCATCGCCGGCATCAACGGCGCCGGCAAGACCACGCTGCTGCGCACCCTCTACGGGCTGCTGCGCCCCGCGTCGGGCTCCGTGAGCCGCAACGGCCGCCCGCTCAACCGCCGCGAAATGGTGCTGCTCGAGACCGAGGTGCCCCTCTACGGGGGGATGACCGGCCGCGACCTGCTGGAGCTGACGGCCCACTACCACCCCTCGTCGGACCCCGAGCCCTACATCCGCCTCTTCGCCCTGCCGGCCGACGAGCCCGTCGAACGGTTGTCGACCGGCATGAAGCGCAAGCTGGCCCTCGCCTCGGTGCTCATGCAGCGCAAGGAGGTGGTGCTGCTCGACGAACCCTTCAACGGACTCGACATGGAGAGCCTCTACGCCGCCCGGCAGCTGCTCGCGCGGCGCCGCGCCGAGGGGGCCACGCTTCTGGTCACCTCCCACCTGATGGAGCCGCTCGCGGAGCTCTGCGACGACCTCTACGTCCTCGACGGGGCGACGGTCGCCGCCCGCTACGACCGTGCGGAGTTCCCGCGCGCCATGCGCGAGCTGGAGTACATCTTCCGCCGCCGCTACGAGGCCGAATTTTCCGAAAAATAGTTACCTTTGTACCCCGAACCACTGACAGCGATGAAAATACTCTTTGCAACCAACAATGCCCACAAGCTCAAGGAGGTGCAGGCCGTCCTGGGCCCCACGTTCGAGCTTGTGACGCCGCACGGCTGCGGCGTTGACGAGGAGATTCCCGAGGAGCAGCCGACGCTCGAGGGCAACGCCTCGCAGAAGGCCCACTACCTCCACGCACGCACGGGCCTCGACTGCTTTGCCGACGACACGGGGCTCGAGGTCGAGGCGCTGGGGGGCGCCCCGGGGGTCCACTCGGCGCGCTACGCCACCGACGGCCACGACTTCGCGGCCAACAACCGCCTGCTGCTCCGCAACCTCGAGGGGCAGACGAACCGCCGGGCGCGCTTCCGCACGGTCATCTCGCTGCTCCTCGGCGGCGAGGAGCACCTCTTCGAGGGGGTGGTCCAGGGGCGCATCATCGACCACGAGCAGGGGAGCGAGGGGTTCGGCTACGACCCGCTCTTCATCCCCGACGGCTACGACCGCACCTTCGCCCAGATGACCACCGAGCAGAAGAACGCCGTCTCGCACCGCGCCCGCGCGGTCCGCAAACTGGCCGACTACTTGCATTCCATCGAAAAATAGGGTATCTTAGCGCCCCCTTCGCGCCCCTGAGGCGCGGCGGCGGGGGCACACGCACGTACGTAAGTACGTAAGAGAGAAGAAGACATGGAAGAGAAACGGTATCTGAAGCAGGAGCGCTACGACGCCGAACGGCTCGAGCAGCTCAAACACCACTATGCCGAGATTCTGCGCCTGCTGGGCGAGGACCCGGCGCGCGAAGGACTCGTCAAGACCCCCGAACGGGTGGCCAAGGCGATGTCGTTCCTCACGCAGGGCTACGAGGCCGACCCGCTGGAGATTATCCGTTCGGCCACCTTCCGCGAGGAGTACAAGCAGATGGTGCTGGTCAAGGATATCGAGCTCTATTCGCTCTGCGAGCACCACATGCTCCCCTTCTACGGCCGCGCGCACGTGGCCTACATCCCCAACGGCTACATCACGGGGCTCTCGAAGATTGCCCGCGTGGTGGAGTGCTTTGCGCGGCGGCTGCAGGTCCAGGAGCGGCTGACGGTGCAGATACGCGACTGCATCCAGGAGGCGCTCCACCCGATGGGGGTTGCGGTGGTCATCGAGGCGAGCCACATGTGCATGCAGATGCGGGGGGTCGAGAAGCAGGGCTCGGCGACGACGACCTCGGCCTTCACGGGCATCTTCCTTTCGGACCACCGCACGCGCGAGGAGTTCATGACCCTTATCTCGCACCGCTACAGATAGCGGGGGGGGGCAGAAAGGCAGCGGAGGCGGAGGCGGCAGGACGACCAAGAGCCGAGGCGGCGAGGACCGCAGTTCGGCGGCCCGGACGGCGGCAGAACGGCGGCAGAACGACCGGGGCGGCCCGGTTTATCCGCAGATTCCTTATCATAAAAAAATCCGGAGAGCGACATGCGCCCTCCGGATTTTTTTGCTTCCAGCCGCCGCTTCCATCGCCCATCTTCCATCCTTTTCCCGCCCGTCTGCTGCTTTCCCCGCCGCACACCGGCACGCCCCTCCGATTCAGCCTCTTTCCCGCCCGCAGCCGGCCCCGGCCCCGGCACCTTCCGCTCCGCCCTTCCCCCGCCGAAAAGTTCCCGCAACGCACCGCAGCGCCCCGCTCCGCCGGCACGAAAAAACCTCTTTGCGGCAGATTCGGTCCGCCGACGCGCTCCCCGCTCGAGTGGAACAGTATTTGAACCCCCGGCATCGACAGTCAACAAACCATAAAAATCAAAATGTCATGAGCGTTCGAATTTTCCGAATCCTTGCGGTTGCTCTCCTGGGCATTGCAGCCGCTTCGTGTCAGAAGGAGCCCTCCGCATCGGGGCTCAACAACGACAACCTGGTCTACACGGCCTACGACGAGGGGACCGACTTCGCCTCCTTCGACACCTACTTCATCCCCGACAGCATCCTGCTCATCGGCAACACCGACAAGGCCGAATACTGGAAGGATGCCGACGCACAGCAGCTCATCGCCACGGTGGTCGACAACCTCGACGCACGCAACTACACGCGCGTGGAGGACAAGGCCGCGGCACAGCTGGGCCTCCAGCTGAGCTACGTGAGCCGCGTGACCTACTACGTAGGCTACAACTACCCCTACTGGTGGGGCTATTACCCCTACTACTGGGGCCCGGGCTACTGGGGCGACTGGCTGGGGTGGTACTACCCCTATCCGGTGCTCTACGGCTACCGGACCGGCTCGCTGCTGGTCGAGATGGTCAACCTCGAGGGCGACGCCGACGCGGGCAGCAAGCAGCTCCCCGTCGTCTGGGACTGCTTCCTGGGCGGGCTGCTCACCGCGGACGACGAGCTCAACCTGCAGCGCACTGTCGACGGTCTGAACCAGGCCTTCGTACAATCCCCCTATCTGGCACAATAACCATCTAAAAAACGCATGAGACCATGAAAACCATAAAACTCCTGCTGCTCGCAACCGGGCTCTTCGTACTGACGCTGCCGGGCAAGGCGCAGCTCTTCCCCAACACCTACATGAACATCGACTGGCAAAGCAACTTCCCCGTGGGCAGCGGCCTCTTCGCCGACAAGGCCTCGGGGTGGGGCATGAACTTCGAGGGCGGCTACTACTTCTGCCCGCGCATGGCCGTGGGTCTGTTCATCAACTACCAGACCAACCTGCAGTCCATCCCGCGCCAGACCATCTACCCGACGGGCAACTCGGCGCTGACGGCCGCCCAGAAGCACGCGCTCTTCCAGCTGCCGTTCGGTGTTGCGAGCCGCTACGTCTTCCTGCCCGAGAGCGTGCTCCAGCCCTACGTGGGCACGAAAATCGGCGCCTGCTACGCCGAGATGTCCTCCTACTACTATACGGTCAAGCAGTACTCCGATTCGTGGGGCTTCTACTTCTCGCCCGAGGTGGGCGTGAGCATCTTCCCGCGCCCGAACTACCGGCTGGGCTTCCACGTGGCGGCCTTCTACAGCATCGCGACCAACTCGAGCGAGGTGCTGGGCTACACGCTTGACAACATCGGCGGCTTCGGCCTGCGCGTCGGCGTCTCGTTCTGAGGCGCTCCCTGCGCGGCGACCCCGCACCCCTGAGGCCGGCCCGGCCGAAAAAGAGACTCCCCAAGGCGCCCGGACGCACCCGGATGCACCCGGAAACCCCGCCCCCTCCGGCTCTTCCGAAGCGCCCGGCCCGTCCGGCGCCCCCGATACACTCGGAAGGAGGGCAAACACGGAAGACTGCCCCCCGTCGGAGCCTCGGCCGGCCAGACAAAAACCCCGTCTGCAAGAGAAGCAGACGGGGTTTTTCAGGATATACAGGTGCAGCCTCTTTCGCTTCACCCTCGTCGTCAGTGCGCCTCGAGCCAGTTCTTCCCCACGCCGCACTCGACCACCAGCCGCACGCGCAACCGCGCGGCCGACTCCATCGCCTCGGTGACGATGCGCGTGACGCGCTCCTGCTCCTCGCGCAGCAGGTCGACCACCAGTTCGTCGTGCACCTGCAGAATCACCTTCGAGCGGATGCCCTCGGCCGCAAAGCGGCGGCTCACCTCAATCATCGCAATCTTCATGATGTCGGCCGCCGAGCCCTGAATCGGGGCGTTGACGGCGTTGCGCTCGGCCAGACCGCGCGCCACGGCGTTGCGCGAATTGATGTCGTTCAGATAGCGCCGCCGGCCGAAAATCGTCGATACGAAGCCGTCGCGGCGCGCCTGCTCGACCACCCGCTCCATGTAGGCCTTCACCCCGGGATAGGTGGCGAAATAGCCCTCGATAAGCTCCCGTGCCTCCTTGCGCGGAATCTCGAGCCGCTGGCTCAGCCCGAAGGCCGAAATGCCGTAGATGATGCCGAAATTGGCCGTCTTGGCCCGCCGCCGCTCCTCGGGGGTCACCTCGTCGAGCTCCTTGTGGAAGAGGCGCGCGGCCGTGGCGGCGTGGATGTCCTCGCCGTGCTCGAAGGCGGCGATGAGCGACTCGTCGCCCGAGAGGTGGGCCATCAGCCGCAGCTCGACCTGGCTGTAGTCGGCCGAGAGCAGCAGGTGGTCGTCGTCCGAGGGGATGAAGGCGCGGCGGATGCGGCGCCCCAGCTCGTCGCGCACGGGAATGTTCTGCAGGTTGGGATTCGTCGACGAGAGGCGCCCGGTGGCCGTCACCGCCTGGTTGAACGACGTATGGATGCGCCCCGTGCGGGGGTTGACCAGCTGCGGGAGCGCCTCGACGTAGGTCGACAGCAGCTTCTTCACGCCGCGGTACTCGAGCACGGCGGAGACAATGCGGTACTTGCCGGCAAAGCCCTGCAGATACTCCTCGTCGGTGCAGAACTGCTTCGTGCGGGTCATCTTGGGCTTCTCGGCGATGCGCAGCTTGCCGAAGAGCACCTCGCCCAGCTGGCGCGTCGAGTTGATGTTGAGCGCCGGCTCTTCGGCCAGCGTGCGAATCTCCTGCTCGAGGGTTGCGAGCCGTTCGCGCAGCTCGACGGCGTAGTCGGCCAGCGCCGCGGTGTCAATCCGCACGCCGGCCGTCTCGATGTCGGCCAGCACGGCAATCATCGGCTCCTCGATTTCGGCATAGAGGTGCTGCAGACCCTCGCGCACCACCTCGGGCCAGAGGCACTGCTTGAGCTGCAGCGTGATGTCGGCATCCTCGGCGGCATACTCCGCCACGCGCGTGACGGCCACCTGGTCCATCGTCAGCTGACGGGCCCCGCGGCCGATGAGCGTCTCGATTTCGATGGGGCGGTAGTTGAGGTAGCGCTCCGCCAGGGCGTTCATGTTGTGGCGCGATTCGGGGTCGAGCAGGTAGTGGAGAATCATCGTATCGTAGAGGCGGCCGCGGAGGGCGACGCCCAGCCGCCGCAGCACCATGAGGTCGAATTTGATGTTCTGGCCGATTTTGGCAATCTGCTCCGACTCGAAGAGGGGGCGGATGATGGCGGCATACTCCGCCTCCACCCCGGGCGTGAAGGGGACGTACCAGGCGCGGTGGGGCTCGACGGCGAGCGAGAGGCCGACGATGCGGTCGTTGAAGAGGTCGAGGCCCGTGGTCTCGGTGTCGAAGCAGAACTCCGTCGCGCCGAGCAGCTTCTCGACCACCCCGCGCAGCGCCTCCGCACTCTCGACGAGCTGATATTCGTGGGGCGTCGTCAGCGCCGTGGCCATGGGTTCGGCCTCCGCCGCGCCATCTGCCTCCGCACTCCCGGCGGCCGCTCCGGCATCGGCATCCGTTCCCTCGGCAGCGGGGGAGAACGCTCCGGCCGCAGAGTCAGTTCCGGCAGGGGAGGAGGCTCCGGCCATTCCGGCACCCGCTCCTGCTGCAACACCGGCGGCGGCTGTTCCGGCACTCCCGGCTGTTCCGGCGGCACCGACCGTTTGGGCGCTCCCTGCACCTGCGGCTCCTGCCGCAGCACCTGCACCCGTATCCGCACCCGCGGCCGGAGCGGCGAAGAGGTCGCCCTGACCCGCCAGCGCGGCCTTGCGGGCGGCGGCCGACTTGGCGCGCGCCACCTCGGCCAGCTGCATCTGCGCCTCCTGACGGGGGGCGTCCGACAGAGGCTCGGCGGGCGAGAGGTTCCGCAAATCGTTCATGAAGGCCCTGAAGTCGAGCTCGGCGAAGAGCGCCCGCAGCTGGTCGACATGGGGCTCGCAGAGGGTCAGCTCCTCGGGGCGGAAGTCGATGGGAACATCCAGCCGGATGGTGGTCAGCCGCTTGGCCAGCAGCAGGTTGTCGCGCCACGAGGCGATGCGTTCGCCCTGTTTTCCGGCGATGTGGTCGACGTTGCGCAGGATGTTCTCCACGTCGCCCCACGCCTGCACCAGTTTGCAGGCCCCCTTCTCGCCGATGCCCGGCACGCCGGGGATGTTGTCCGAGGCGTCGCCCCACAGCGCCAGGATGTCGCGCACGAGCACGGGGTCGTCGATGCCGTACTTGAGGCGAATCGCCTCGCGGTCGACAATCTCGATGCCGTCGGAGCCCTTCTGCTTGTAGATGACGCAGTGGTCGCGCACGAGCTGTCCGTAGTCCTTGTCGGGGGTCACCATGTAGACCTCGTAGCCCGCGTCGACCCCCTTGTGGGCCAGCGTGCCGATGACGTCGTCGGCCTCGAACCCCTCGACCTCGAGCACGGGGATGCACATGGCGTCGAGCACCCGCTTGACGTAGGGGACCGAGAGGAGGATATCCTCGGGCGTCTCTGCGCGGTTGGCCTTGTAGGCGGGGTAGAGCTCGTGGCGGAAACTGCCCCCCTTGGGGTCGAAGGCGACCCCCAGCAGGTCGGGCTGCTCGCGCTTGAGGATGTCGCGCAGGAACTTCACGAATCCGAAGACGACGGAGGTGTTCATTCCGGCGCGGTTGCGCATCGGACGCCCCAGGAAGGCGTAGTAGTATTTGAATATCAATGCGTATGCATCGACCAGAAAGAGCTTTTTCATCGCATTTTCCGATTTAGTTTCATTCGTCGTATCGCGGCGGGCGGCAGGGCAGCGGGCAGACCGGCCGTCGACCTTCAACCGTCGGCGGGGCGGGGAGTGGCGGGGCTTTGGGCGGGGCGGGCGGCTCGGGCGGTTCGCGGAGGTTTGGGCGGGGCAGCGTTTGCGGCGGTTCGCGGCGGTTTGGGCGGGGCAGCGTTTGCGGCGGTTCGGAATGGGGGAGCGGCATACGCGGCACAACGTCCGACACACGCCACCCGGCACCCGATTTCCGGCACGCGGCCCGGTCCGATTTGTCCGAACCCTCAACGGCCCGACACCTCAACGACCCGGCATCCCGTTTTCTCGACCTTGGCGCCCCGGTTTCCCAGCACCTCAACCCCTCAACATCGCGGGCCTCACCCCCTTACCGGCCCCGGCACACGGCACCCCCGGCGCCTCAGCGGTTGTCCTCGGCGTACCACTCGGCAAAGGAGGTGGCCGTCTCGTGGAGCCGGAGGGCATGGAGCTCCACACCGGCGGGGAGCCGCCGCGCAATGCGGGCGGCAAAGTCGGCGAGCATGTTCTCGCACGTGGGCTGGTAGTCGACCTCGACCAGACGGTGGAACCGCTCGCCGAGCAGCCGGGCGAGCTCCTCGTTGGCCGGCGAGCGGCGCAGCACGAAGGCGTGGTCGAGGCGCGAAACGACCTCCTCGCCCACGATGCGCTTCAAATCGCCGAAATCCATCACCATGCCGCACTTGGGGTGCGACTCATCCGCACAGGGGCGCCCCTTGACCGTCACGAAAAGACGGTACGAATGGCCGTGAATCTCGCGGCAGGCGCCGTCGTATCCCTCGAGGGCGTGCGCCGCCTCGAAGGAGAACTCCTTGGTAAGTCTGATTGTTGCCATAGCGAACAAAGTTACGCATAAAAAACGGAAGGAGAAAAGCCTTCGCCGACTTTTCTCCCTCCCTTATCTGTGGGGCAGTCACACCCCCGGCACCCGCTGCGGAACCCGTTCCGGCTCCTGCTGCCTGCTTCCGCGCTGCAGGGCCTTTCCTGCGCAGCCGCAGCCGCTGTCATCGCGCAGCACCCGGGCCGCCGCCATGCAGCCGCCGCTGTCACCGTGCAGCACCCGGGCCGCCGCCATGCAGCCGCCGCTGTCACCGCGCTTCCGGGGCCGCCGGAACAACCGCTTCCGGAGCCGCTACCGCCACTCGGGCTGCCACGGGCAGTACATCAACACGCCCTGCTGCGAGGTGAGCTCCTGCACCTGACGGTACTCCTTCATCATGCCGCCGAGCTCCGAGCGGAGCATCTGCTGCCGCACGCTCACGCCCAGCTCCGAGAGGAGCGCCCAGAGACCTTCGGGCTGCTCGACAACCTCCTTGACGCGGAAGTCGCCCCCCAGCTCCGCCTTGTCGGCCGCCAGGGCAATCGCCTCGCGCAGACCGCCAATGCCGTCCACCAGACCGATGTCGAGGGCATCCTCACCCGACCATACGCGGCCGCCGGCAATCTCCAGCACGCGCTCCAGCGGCAGGTTGCGCCCCTGGGCGACGTTGCCCGTGAAGGTGGCGTAGACCTTGTCGACCCCGCGCATGATGGAGGTGCGTTCCGCCGGCGTGAGCGGCGAGATGGAGCCCATGCCGGCCGAGCGGTTGCTCTTCACGCCGTCGAGCGTGATGCCGAGCTTGTTCTTCAGCGCGTCGGGCGTGTAGAGGTACATGCCGAAGACGCCGATGGAGCCCGTGAGCGTCAGCCGGTCGGAGACGATGGCGTCGGCCGGGCAGGAGATGTAGTATCCGCCGCTGGCGGCATAGGAGCCCATCGAGACGATGACGGGCTTCTCGGCGCGCAGCAGCTCCAGCTCACGCCAGATGATGTCGGAGGCCAGGGCGCTGCCGCCGGGCGAGTTGACCCGCAGCACCACCGCCTTGACGCTCTCGTCGGCGCGCACCCCGGCCAGCGTGCGGGCCAGCGTGTTGCCGTAAATCTTGTCCAGCTCGTAGCCCTCGCCGTCGACAATCGAGCCGTCGGCATAGACCACCGCCACGGCGGGCTGCGAGAGACTCGATGCTGCGCCGAAGCCCGTCTGCGCGGCGTAGTCGCCCAGCGTGACGAAGCTGTAGTGGCCCTCGGCGTCGGGCTCCAGGCCGTACGAGGCGAAGACGTCGTTCATCTGGTCCTCGTAGAGCAGGCCGTCGACCAGCCCCTTCTCGAGGGCATCCTCGGGCAGCACTACCTCCAGATTGTCGGCCATGCGGTTGAGCTCCTCGGGCGAGATGCCGCGCGCATCGGAGACGGCCCGCACGAGCGTTCCCCAGATGGAGTTGACCAGCTCCTGCATCTGCAGCCGATTGGCGTCCGACATGCGGTCGAGGATGTAGGGCTCGACGGCGCTCTTGTACTTGCAGACCGTCGGGCGGAAGACCTCGGCGTGGAGGTCCAGCTTGTCGAGCAGCCCCTTGTAGAAGGTGAGGTTGAAGGCCAGACCCGACCAGTCCATCCCCCCTTCGGGGTGGAGGTATACGCTGTCGGCCACCGAGGCAAGATAGTAGGCCCCCTGGTTGTAGACCTCGTTGTAGGAGACGACGAACTTGCCGCTCTGCCGGAAGTCGGCAATCGCGCCGCGCAGCTCCTCCATGAGGGCCGAACCGGCGATGCCGCCCGCGCCGTTGAGGCGCAGGTAGATGCCGCGGATGCGGCTGTCGGCGGCCGCGGCCTCGATGGCGCCCATCGCCTTGAGGACGGGCAGCGAGTGGCGCGAGGTCATCGTCGCGAAGTCAAACTCGGCCAGAGGATTCGTTGCGGGCGAGTCGGTGATGGTCTCGTCGAGGTTGATTTCGAGAATCGAGCCGTCGGGAACCGAGACCGCCTTCTCGAAGGAGCCCGCCAGACCGGCCATGCTCACCAGCAGCATCATGCCGATGTAGCAGACGAGGAAGCATCCGACCACGAAGGCCAGCACCCCCGCCAGAAAAGTTTTGAGAAAATTCATTGTGCGTATGGTTTTTATTGTTTGTTGTTTTCCAGCATGTTTTTGAAGGTCCGGAAACGCGCCTGAACGGACAGCCCGCCGATTTCTCTCCAGACGTCCCGGGAACTCGCCCCCAAAAGGACTGCCGCCAGCTTTTCTCCGGCCGCCCGCGGGACAGCTCACCGGAAACTCGCCTTGAACGGACAGCCCGCCGGCTTCTTTTCCACAGACCCGGCCCCGGTTTTCAACAGCTGCTCCGGATGCTCCGAACCCTCCGGCCTTATCGGAACCGCCCGCATCCGTCGAAAAAACTCCGGCGACGCGCCCCGACCCGACTACGGACCGGTACGTTTCCGGCCGCCTCGGGATAGACACGAACCGACAGCCTGCCGGCTTCTTTTCCACAGACCCGGACCCGGTTTTCAACAGCCGCTCCGGACCCTCCGGCCCCCCCGGAACCTCCCCCCCCGGCGACCCTGCCCGAACCGACCAGCTGCCGGACTGTTGCGACCGCTCTGGAGGACCGGACGAACCCCCGAAACCGCCTTCGCGCATGCGCGCGAACTCCTATTCTACGGCAAAGATAAACACTTCATTCTGAAAAACAAATAAATTTTATCGTTTTTCGATAAATATTCCGCCCCAAAAAGCACTTTTCTTCAAAATAAGCATTATATTTGCGAAAACTACACCCCGCCCGCTCCGCCGCATGCCGCACACCGACATCAGCGGCAGTGCAGAGCACCGGGTCGGAAAAACGCAAAACACCCTTTTCAACCTATGGATACAAAGGAGAAAATCATCGAGCTGCTCGGCTCGCTCATCCACCCCGAGACGGGCGAGGACCTGGTCAAGAGCGGCTTCGTCGAGCAGGTCAACGCCTCGGACGAACACATCTCCGTGGCGCTGCACTTCGCCAAGGCGCGCGACCCCTTCGCCTTCAAGCTCAAGGCGCAGGCCGAGGCGCTGCTGCGCGAAGCCTTCCCCGCCGCCACCGTCACGGTGATGCTGCGCGAGGGTACGCCGCGCAAACCCCAGCAGCAGGAGCACCGCACCACGACGGGGGCCATCCGCCACGTGGTGGCCGTCGCCTCGGGCAAGGGGGGCGTCGGCAAGTCGACCGTCACGGCCAACCTCGCCGTGGCGCTGCGCAACATGGGCTACCGCGTCGGCGTGCTCGATGCCGACATCTACGGACCCTCGCAGCCCCGGATGTTCGGCGTCGAGGGCTACCTGCCCGACGCCGTGCAGGAGGACGGCATCGACCAGATAGTCCCCGCCCGGGCGCAGGACATCGAGCTGATGTCGATTGGCTTCTTCATCAAACCGACCGACGCGCTGCTCTGGCGCGGCGCCATGGCGGTCAACGCCCTGCGGCAGATGATTCACCAGACACGCTGGGGCGAGCTGGACTTCCTGCTCACGGACCTGCCTCCCGGCACGGGCGACATCCACCTCTCGATTATCGGCGAGCTGAAGATTGACGCCGCCGTGATTGTCTCCACCCCGCAGCAGGTGGCCGTGGCCGACGTGGTTCGCGGCGTGGAGCTGTTCCGCAACCCGCAGGTCAACATCCCCGTGGCGGGCATCATCGAGAACATGGCGTGGTTCACCCCCGAGGAGCTGCCCGACAACCGCTACTACCTCTTCGGCAAGGGGGGCGCACGCCGCTATGCCGAGCAGAACGGCGTCGACTTCCTGGGCGAAATTCCTATCGTACAGTCGATTATGGAGTGCTCCGAGGAGGGGCGCCCGGCCGCCGGCATCGACCCGCGGGTCGAAAAGTGGTACCGCGACATCGCCGGACGGATTGTGGAAAAGGTGCGCAAATAGTGTTGGCAACCTGTCGATAACCGTTCGAAAAAAAAGAACAACTTGGGGCCCGAAAATTTGCAGACCACGAAAAAAGGGCGTGTGTACGGATTTTCCACAACTCCAAAAAAAGTTTTCGAAAGTTGTTGCAGCCGCAATCATCCGCCGCGAGAGGGTCGATGTGGAAAACCGAGGGGTGTTGAAATGTGGAAAAGTGTTTTCAACAGTTGTCCATAACCCGTCGGGCAGTCCCGAATCAGAGCCACTTGCGGCGGCGGGTTACCGACAGCGGCGGCGGCGGATGTCGAAGAAAATTCCGCGCTCCGACTTGTCAACATTGTCAACACCCATTATTATTCTTATTTTTAGATTTTAATAATAAATAAAAAGATAAAAGAGAAGATGACTGTGGACAACCGCCCGGCGCTCCGCCGGAAAATCGAAGAGCTCAAGCGGCAGAAGCGGGCCGTGATTCTGGCTCATTACTACACGACGCCCGACGTGCAGCAGGTGGCCGACTTCTTGGGCGACTCGCTGGCCCTCTCGGTCCAGGCGCAGCAGGTCGACGCCGACATCATCCTCTTTGCCGGGGTGCACTTCATGGCCGAGACGGCCAAGGTGCTCTGCCCCGACAAGAAGGTGCTCATCCCCTGCCCCGAGGCGGGGTGCTCGCTGGCCGAGTCGTGCGATGCGGCCGAATTCGCCGCCTTCAAGGCGCGCTACCCGGGCTACATGGTGGTCTCCTACGTCAATACGACTGTGGGCGTCAAGGCGCTCACGGACATCTGCTGCACCTCGTCCAACGCGCTGAAGGTGGTCGAGTCGCTGCCGGCCGACCAGCCGCTGATTTTCGCCCCCGACCGCAACCTGGGCTCCTACATCCAGAAGCTCACCGGACGCAGGAACATGGTGCTCTGGAACGGCGCCTGCCACGTCCACGAGGAGTTCTCGCTCGAGAAGCTGCTGGCCCTCAAGCGTGAACACCCCGCCGCACGGGTGGTGGCCCACCCCGAGTGCCGCGCCTACATCCTCGAGGCGGCCGACTACGTCGGCTCGACGGCCGGAATACTCGACTACTGCGGCCGCAGCGATGCGCAGGAGTTCATCGTCGTCACCGAGGCGGGCATCCTCGCCGAGATGCAGCGCCGCTACCCCGACAAGCACTTCATCCCCGCGCCGCCCGACGACGAGACGTGCGCCTGCAACAACTGCAAGTACATGAAGATGGTGACGCTCGAGAACATCGCCGAGTGCCTCGAGCACGAGTCGCCCGAAATCGAGCTCGACGAGGAGGTGCGCCGCGCCGCCGAGCGCTCGATTCGCAACATGATTGCCATCCGCTGAGGCGATGCTTCCCTACGACAACGCGACGGTGCGGCGGCGTGACCGCCTGCTCGACCCCGAGCGGGCCGAAGAGCTGCTGCGCGGGGGTGAGTACGGCTTTCTGGCCATGGTCTCGGACCGGGAGGAGGGGGGCGCCTACGGCGTGCCGCTGAGCTACGTCTGGGACGGCGCCGGTGCGCTCTACATCCACTGTGCCCCCGAGGGGCGCAAGCTGCGCTGTGTGGAGCGCTCGCCGCGGGTCACCTTCTGCGTGGTGGGGCGTACGCGGGTCTGCCCCGAGCGCTTCACGACCGCCTACGAGAGCATCGTCGTGGAGTGCCGGGCCGTGCGCGGCCTCGACGAAGGGGAGCGGATGCAGGCCCTCGGGCTGCTTCTGGAGAAGTATTCGCCCGACGACGTGGAGGTGGGAATGCGCTACGCCGAGAAGTCGTTCCACCGCACCGAGGTGGTGCGGCTCGACATCCTCCGCGTGAGCGGCAAGTGCAAGGTCATCCGCTGAGAGGGGCTGCCCCCTCCGATGGGCCCTTCCGTTGCTGCCGGGAGCCCGAACAACCGGAAGGCCCGGAGAAACCGAACGGCCCGGCAAACCTGGAAATAATCTGGAAAAAACCTGACAAATCCAATAAACCACAACACCGATTTTTATGAAGAAAATGCTTTTGCTGCTCGGAGCGGCCTTCCTGTCGCTCACGGCGCTGGCGGACGAGGGCATGTGGCTGCTGCCCTACCTCCAGAAGATGAACATCAAGGCTATGAAGGAGCGCGGCTGCAAACTCTCGGCCGAGGAGATTTACAGCGTCAACAACTCCTCGCTCAAGGATGCCGTCGTCATCTTCGGCGGCGGCTGCACGGGTGAAATCGTCTCGCCCCGCGGCCTGCTCTTCACCAACCACCACTGCGGCTACGAGTCCATCCAGCAGCTCTCGGCCGTCGACCACGACTACCTGAAGAACGGCTTCTGGGCGATGTCCGAGGCCGAGGAGCTCCCCGCACCGGGGCTCGAGGTGCGCTTCATCCGCAAAATCGGCGACGTGACGGCCGACATCGTGGGCAACGTCCCCTCCATCGCCTCGCAGGAGGAGTACGAGCGCATCACGACCGAAAACATCAAGGCCGTCCGCGACCGCCTCGCAGAGGAGAACCCCGGCATGGAGGTAATCGTACGCTCGTTCTTCGGCGGCAACCAGTACTTCTCGTTCGTCATGGAGGTCTACCGCGACGTGCGTCTGGTGGGCGCTCCCCCCTCGTCGATTGGCAAGTTCGGCGGCGATACGGACAACTGGATGTGGCCGCGCCATACGGGCGACTTCTCGATTTTCCGCGTCTACGCCGGCAAAGACAACCGTCCGGCCGACTACTCGCCCGAGAATGTCCCCTACCGCGCCGAGAAGTACCTCAAGGTGTCGCTCAATGGCGTGAGTGAGAACGACTTCGCCATGATTATGGGCTTCCCCGGCTCGACGGAGCGCTACATGACCTCGTTCGAGATGAAGAACCTGCTCGAGACGCAGAACCCGCAGCGCATCTTCATCCGCGGCGAGCGTCAGGAGATTCTCTGGGAGGACATGATGGCCGACGACGCCGTGCGGATTCAGTATGCCTCGAAGTATGCCCGCTCGTCGAACTACTGGAAGAACTCGATTGGCATGTCGCAGGCGCTGCTCAAGCTCCGCGTCATGGAGCGCAAGCAGGCGCAGGAGGCCTCGTTCCAGGCCTGGGCCGAGAAGCAGACGCTGCCCGAGGAGGGCTACATCGACGCGCTGGACAAAATCCGCCGCGCCGAGGAGCAGGCCGCACCCTACGAGGCCGGCATGCAGTACATCTCGGAGGCGCTGCTCGGAGCCGTCGAGCTGCTGACGCCCGCCCGTGCGTTCGTCAATCTCTCGAAGATGGAGCTTGTCGACAGCATCCCCGACCCGGCAGCGGCCAGGGAGGCCCTTGCCGAGTGGTACAAGGACTACAACCCGGCGACGGACCGCAAGGTGGCCAAGCGGATGCTTGCCATCACGCGCGAGCACATGCAGGATTTGCCCTCGTTCTACGAGGAGGTCATCGACCAACGCTTCGGTGGCGACATCGACGCCTATGTCGACTACCTCTACGACCATTCGCTCTTCACCTCCGGGGAGCGTGTTGCCGGGCTGATTGATGACTATGCGCCCGCGAAAATCGCCGAGGACCCGGCCGTGGAGCTGGCGGTGTCGGTGATGAAGAAGTACTTCGAGCTGGCGGCGGCCTACCGCGAGAAGCACGCCTCCTATGCCGAGGGCAAGCGCAAGTACATCGCCGGCCTGATGCTGCAGCAGCCCCGCAAGGCGTGGGCGCCCGATGCCAACTTCACCATCCGTCTGACCTACGGACAGGTGCTTCCCTACTCGCCGGCCGACGGCATCGAGTATAACTACTACACGACGCTCAAGGGTGTCATGGAGAAGGAGGACCCCGAGAATCCCGCCGAGTTCACCGTTCCCGAGCGGCTCAAGGAGCTCTATGCGGCACGTGATTTCGGCCGCTACGCCAACGAGCGGGGCGAGATGCCCGTGGCATTCCTGGCCAACTGCGACATTACGGGCGGCAACTCGGGTTCGCCGGTGATGAATGGCCGTGGCGAGCTCATCGGCCTGGCATTCGACGGCAACTGGGAGGCGATGTCGGGCGACGTCACCTTCGAGCCGGAGCTGCAGCGCACCATCGCTGTCGACATCCGCTACGTGCTCTTCATCGTTGACAAGTTCGCCGGTGCGGGCTGGTTGCTCGACGAGCTCGATATTGTACAGAAATAGCCCCACAGGGCGCGTTTTGACCACGGGGAGGAGTCCTTTACGGACCCCTCCCCTTTTTGTCTCTACGGGCCGGAAAAGGAGTATTTCCGAAGGGCTCCCGACAGCGGCCGCTGCCCGTCCGTCCAGCCTCTGTTTTCTGCCCGCTCCGGGCCCCTTTCCTGCCTTTCAGTTTTTCCTTTTTCGCCACGCAGCGCCCTCTTTTCCTGCCTTTCAGTTTTTTCTTTTTTCGCCACGCAGCACCCTCTTTTTGCTGCCGCTTTGCCTTCTCTTTTCCTTTGCTCTCGCCCGCCCTGCGACTCTCTCTTTCCGCACCTCTTCCGATTTTCGCTTTCGCAGCTTCCTGCCAGTTCCGTCCCTTTTCTCTGCCCGCTCCGCCTTGTTTTCCGCCCCGTTTCCTGCCCGCCCCGCCGTTCTCCCTTCCACCATTCCCGCCCTTCCCGTCTCTGTTTCCCGCCTGCTCGGCCTCTGTTTCCTGTTCTCCCGCCTCTGTTTCCTGTTCTCCCGCCTCTGTTTCCCGTCCGCCCGGCCCTTGTTTCCTGTTCTCCTGCCTCTGTTTCCTGTTCTCCCGCCTCTGTTTCCCGTCCGCCCGGCCCTTGTTTTCCATCCGCTTCGCCCCATTCCTCTGCCTCCCCTTTTTCGCCCCCTTTCCGCCCCGTTTTGTCCCCTTTGTCCCTTTTTCCGGACCGCTTCGCCCCCATTTCCTCCCCCGGCCGGCGGAGGACTCCGCGCGCGGCTGACGATTGGTAACAAATTCCCCGCGATTGCTTTCCTTTTCTGTTAAAAATTACTACTTTTGACACAAATTAGTAATATTCCACTCGTTATCTATGGCTAAAGAATTCAAGCGCTATCTGGTCACTTCGGCGCTCCCCTATGCCAATGGCCCCGTTCACATCGGCCATCTGGCGGGCGTTTACATACCTTCGGACATCTATACCCGCTACCTGCGTCTGCGCCACCGCGACGTCATCTCGGTCTGCGGCTCCGACGAGCACGGCGTGCCCATCACCATCAAGGCCCGCAAGGAGGGCGTCACCCCGCAGCAGATTGTCGACCGCTACCACGAACTCATCAAGCGTTCGTTCGAGCGCCTCGGCATGTCGTTTGACATCTACTCGCGCACCTCGTCGCCCACCCACGCCAAGACCGCTTCGGAGTTCTTCCGCAAGCTCTACGACGAGGGCAAGTTCATCGAGAAGAGCTCGATGCAGTACTACGACGAGGAGGCCCGCACCTTCCTTGCCGACCGCTACATCGTCGGCACCTGCCCCAAGTGCGGCTACGACCGCGCCTACGGCGACCAGTGCGAGAAGTGCGGCTCGACGCTCTCGCCCGACGAGCTCATCGAACCCCACAGCGCCGTCTCGGGCTCCATCCCCGTCAAGCGGGAGACGCGTCACTGGTATCTGCCTCTGAACGAATACGAAGGTTTCCTCCGCCAGTGGATTCTCGAGGGCCACAAGGAGTGGAAGACCAACGTCTATGGACAGTGCAAGAGCTGGCTCGACGGCGGTCTCCAGCCGCGTGCCGTGAGCCGCGACCTCGACTGGGGCATCCCCGTGCCGGTCGAGGGTGCCGAGGGCAAGGTGCTCTACGTCTGGTTTGACGCGCCAATTGGCTACATCTCGGCCACCAAGGAGCTCACGCCCGACTGGGAGAAGTACTGGAAGTCGGAGGATACGAAGATGGTCCACTTCATCGGCAAGGACAACATCGTCTTCCACTGCATCGTCTTCCCCTCGATGCTGCGCGCCCACGGCGGCTACATCCTGCCTGACAATGTCCCGGCCAACGAGTTCCTCAACCTCGAGGGCGACAAGATTTCGACCTCGCGCAACTGGGCCGTCTGGCTGCACGAGTATCTGGACGAATTCCCCGGCAAGGAGGACGTGCTGCGCTACGTGCTCTGCGCCAACGCCCCCGAGACGAAGGACAACGACTTCACGTGGAAGGACTTCCAGACGCGCAACAACAACGAGCTGGTGGCCGTGCTGGGCAACTTCGTCAACCGCGCGCTGGTGCTGACGCAGAAGTACTTCGACGGCGTCGTGCCGGCCTGCGGCGAGCTTACGGAGTACGACTGCGAGGCGCTGCGCGAGGTGGCTGCCGTCAAGCAGGCGCTCGAAAACAACATCGAGAACTATCGCTTCCGCGCCGCGTTGCAGGAGGCGATGAACATCGCCCGCATCGGCAACAAATACCTGGCCGACACCGAGCCCTGGAAGGTCATCAAGAGCGACCCCGAGCGCGTGAAGACGATTCTCTACGTGGCGCTGCAGATTACGGCCAACACGGCCATCGCCATCGAGCCCTTCATGCCCTTCACGGCAGCCAAGCTGCGCCGGATGCTTTCGGTCGAGGGCTTCGACTGGGAGCGCATGGGTGCCACGGACCTCATCGAGGCGGGCCACCGCATCGGCACGCCCGAGCTGCTCTTCGAGAAGATTGAGGACGACGTCATCCAGCGCCAGTTGGACAAGCTGGCTGCCACGAAGGCTGCCAATGCCGCTGCCGAAGCTGCGCAACACGTTGAGGCTCAGAAAGATGAAATAACGTTCGACGATTTTCAGAAGATGGACATCCGCGTTTCGACCATCCTCTCGGCCGAGAAGGTGGCCAAGACCAAGAAGTTGCTCCACCTGACCGTCGACACGGGCATCGACCAGCGCGACATCGTCTCGGGCATCGCCGAGTACTTCACTCCGGAGGAGCTTGTGGGCCGTCAGGTGCTGGTTCTGGTCAACCTGGCGCCACGTACGCTCAAGGGGATTGTTTCGCGGGGCATGATACTCATGGGCGAGGATGCCACGGGCAAGCTGCGCCTGCTGGGACCCGACGAGAAGACCTCCAACGGCGCCATCGTCGGCTAAGGGCTGCTTTCCTGACAGATATGCATTCGTTGTGTATCTGTTTGCTGCTTACACTTTAGGGTTCTTTATTTGTTTTGCGCATTTGCAGGGTGCTTTTTTGAAGAAACATTTTTGTTGGCTCGCGCCGCAGAATGCCTCGCTTTGCACTGACGCTTGTTGTAGCACGGATGCTTGACTGCCTCTGGCACTGCCTGCACTGACTTGCCCCACTGCTCGGCCCTGTGCTGCCCGGCTCGGTTGCCTGTGCTGCCCGGCCCCGCCGCCCGCGAAGCGCAAAAATGAACAATGAAAATTGAAAAGGTTCCGGAATGGTTCCGCGTTGTGATGAATGGGAAAAATACTGGAAAACCTTAAAATAATTGAGTATGGAAACAATTGATTGGAGCAAGTTGGGTTTTGACTACCACAAAACCGACTGGAATGTTCGCTATTCCTACACGGATGGCAAATGGAGCGAGATGGAGGTCACGCAGGACGAGTACATCAAGATGCACATGTCGGCCTCGTGTCTGCACTACGGCATCGAGCTGTTCGAGGGTCTGAAGGCCTTCCGCGGTGTCGACGGCAAGATTCGTCTCTTCCGTGTCGAGGAGAATGCACACCGTCTCCAGTCTTCGGCCAAACGTCTCTGCCTGCCTGTTCCCACCACCGAGATGATTGTCAACGCCTGCATCGAGGTCGTTAAGCGCAACGAGGCCTACATTCCTCCCTATGGAACGGGTGCTTCGCTCTACCTGCGTCCCGTGATGTTCGGCACGACGGTCGGACTGGGTGTCAAGCCGGCCAAGGATGCGCTGCTGATTGTCTACGCATCGCCCGTAGGCGCCTACTTCAAGACGGGTATCAAGCCCATCATGGTTGCTTTGGACCGCGAACAGGACCGTGCTGCTCCACGTGGAACGGGCGACGTGAAGGTGGGCGGCAACTATGCGGCCAGCATCTTCTCGGGTGAGAACGCCCACCGTCTGGGCTACTCGAACGTCCTCTACCTCGACGCTGCACAGCACAAGTACATCGAGGAGTGCGGTGCCGCCAACTTCTTCGGCATCAAGGAGGGCAAGTACATCACGCCGAAGTCGCCTTCGATTCTGCCGTCGATTACCAACAAGAGCCTGCGTCAGCTTGCTGCCGACATGGGTCTGGTGGTTGAGGAGCGCCCCATTCCGCTCGAGGAGCTGGGCACCTTCGAGGAGTGCGGCGCCTGCGGTACGGCAGCCGTCATCTCGCCGATTGGCAAGATTTTCGACATGCAGACCAACAAGGTCTACGAGTACGGCACCGAGGTGGGTAAGGTTTCGATGGAGCTCTACACGCGCCTGCAGGATATCCAGTACGGCCGTGCCGAGGATACCCACGGCTGGAACACGATTATCGAGTAATCCGACCCTTTGCTTCGAACGACCTTCAGGGCGGCCGGCACTTTTTAAGCAAAATTTTCAACGAAATTTTTTTTGCTGCGTCCGCTCCCCTTCCGTCGTTCCAAAACAATTTTCAGGGGTGAACCGCTTTCCAGTTCACCCCTTTTTTATTGATTTTTCTTTAGCAATTCCTGTCTCTGTTCGACCTTCCTGTCTCTTCTCTCCTTTTTCTTTACTCCCTTTTCCTCTCCCCTCCCTCTCTCCATCTTTTCTCTTTTCAGCCCTCTTCACTTTCCCCCCCTCACCCTCTATCTTCCCTACCTCCGCCTCTTTTTTCTCTTTCTGTTTATTCCTTTCTTCTCCCTCGCCCTCTGTTCCACGTGGAACGTTTGGCTTCTCTTATTACTTGATTGTTCCACGTGGAACCATTGTTGCGAATAAAAAAAAGAGTGTGTTCCACGTGGAACACACTCTTGCTGTCCTGCTCTGTTTTGAATTCCCTTTGCCCTCGGCCGCTTCTGTCGCAGTAAGTTTTCTTTCGGCGCTGCACTGCTGTGTGCGGTATGTTCCCCTATCGTCCGAATTTTACCAGCAGCACGTTGATGTCCGCCGGCGACACGCCCGGGATGCGCGAGGCCCGACCGATGGTCTCCGGTCGGATTTTCGAGAGCTTCTGCCGCGCCTCAATCGTAAGCGAATTCATTGAGAAAAAGTCGAAATCGGCCGGAATCCGTATATTTTCCAACCGGTGGAGCTTCTCGGCAATGAATTTTTCGCGCTCTATGTAGCCTTTGTACTTGATTTGGATTTCTGCCTCCTCCATCGCCTCGTCGGTCATCGCCACCTCCTCCATGAAGCGGCGGAGCCGCGGCAGCACCTCCTTCAGCCCGCGGAAGGTGACATCGTTACGCATCAGTACCTCGTAGAGCTTGCGTCCCTGTGTCAGAGGCTCCGAATTGAGCGATTTCAAATAGCTCTCAATTTCGGATGCTTTGACACTCTGCCGGCGGGCGAAGGCTACAAGCGATTCTACGAGCGATTTTTTTTGCAGGAAATGAGCATACCTTTCTTCCGAAATCAGCCCGATTTCATACCCTTTCGGCGTCAGCCGCATGTCGGCATTGTCCTGCCGGAGCAGAATCCGGTACTCGGCCCGCGAGGTGAACATGCGGTAGGGCTCGTCGACCCCCTTGGTCACCAGGTCGTCAATCAGCACGCCGATGTAGGCCTCGTCGCGCTGCAGCACCAGCGGCTCGCGCCCTGCCAGCTTGAGGTGGGCATTGATACCCGCCATGAGCCCCTGGGCGGCCGCCTCCTCATACCCCGTCGTGCCGTTGACCTGCCCGGCGAAGTAGAGCCCTGCGACGCGCTTCGTCTCGAGCGTGTGGAGTAGCTGCGTGGGCGGGAAGTAGTCGTATTCGATGGCGTAACCCGGGCGGTAGATGTGGAGCTGCTCGAAGCCCTCGATGCGGTGCAGCGCCTCCCACTGCACCTCCCACGGCAGCGACGACGAGAAGCCGTTGAGGTAGTATTCGTTCGTCGTCCGCCCCTCGGGTTCGAGGAAGAGCTGGTGCTGCTCCTTGTCGGCAAAGGTGCGCAACTTGTCCTCAATCGAGGGGCAGTAGCGCGGTCCGATGCCGTGAATCGTGCCGTTGAAGAGGGGCGAGCGGTCGAATCCGCTGCGCAGAATGGCGTGCACTTCGGGCGACGTGTAGACCAGATAGCAGGGCATCTGCTCGCTGACGGGGTGCGTTTCGGGCGAAAACGAGAACTTTTCGGGCTTTTCATCTCCCGGCTGCGGCTCCAGACGGCTGAAATCGATGGTCCGCGCATCGAGGCGTGCGGGGGTGCCGGTCTTCATGCGGCCGGTCTCAAAACCTACGGCCACGAGCGATTCGGTGATGCCGTGCGAGGCGGCGTCGCCGGCGCGTCCCCCATCGGCATGGGCCGCACCGCAGTGCATCAACCCTCCGAGGAAAGTGCCGCTCGTGAGCACCACGGCCCGGCACGAGAATTCGACCCCCATGCGGCTCCTCACGCCGCGGATGCGCAGCCTGCCCGGCTGTCCGGCCCCCTCCCCTGCCGCGGCGGATTGTGCCGCAGCTGCGGATGCCGCCGTGTCCGGGTTCGGGGTCTCCGGAGTACCGTCGGCGGACGGCCGCTTCGGGGCCGTTGCGGCGGCTTCGGCCCCCGGCTCCGGCTCGCGGTCGAAGAGCAGCTCGACGGCCGCATCCTGCCAGATGTAGAGGTTGTCGGTGTTCTCCAGCGTGCGGCGCCACTCGGCCGAGAAGGCCCGCTTGTCGCACTGCGCACGGGGACTCCACATGGCCGCCCCCTTCGAGCGGTTGAGCATGCGGAACTGCAGCGTCGTGAGGTCGGTGATGCGGCCCATCTGACCTCCGAGTGCGTCTATCTCTCTGACAATCTGTCCTTTAGCTACTCCACCGACTGCCGGGTTGCACGACATTTCGGCGAATTTGACCATATCCATCGTCAGCAGCAGCGTGCGCGAGCCGAGTCGTGCGGCGGCCGATGCGGCCTCGCAACCGGCGTGACCTCCGCCGATGACGATTATATCGTAGTCCAGAACCATCTTTCCTATTTCTCTTCTCTTGTCTCTTGTCGTTGCTTCTTTTCTCTTCGCTTCTTCCCGCTGCCCGCTGCCTTGCCTTTTTTGCGGCGTTTTGCGGTTCGTTGCCTTGCCTCTTTTGCGGCGGTTCGCGGCCTTGCCCCTTTTGGAATTTTTTGTTACCCGCGCCTTGCCTCTTTTTGCGGCCTTTTAGCGGTGCTTTCCACGTTGGCTGTCCTTCTTTGTTTTTCCCTCCTTCGCGAGCTTTTCGGGGCGGAAAAAGGGGGGGGGTGCGGCAGGATTAGCGGAAGCGTTGCAGCTGCTTCCCTTCGCCGCCTCTCCTTCTTCGCCCTCCCGGCGAACCTCCCCGGGTGGAAAAGGGGTGTTGCGGCGGGGTAGCTGTGCGGTCGGACTCCGTCTGTTCTCAGTTGCGGCACCCTGTCTGTTGCCTGAGGTCCTGTATGGGCTGAAAGGAGACTGTTTTGCTGCGTTTGCCGGGTGGGTGCAGGAAGTCTTCGCTGCTGTTGTCGGAGGCTCTTATCGGGGCGGAAAATGGCTTTTGCAGGCGTTAGGAGTGCTGCTCCGGCTGCCCGCCCTTACTTTTTTGAATGCGCCGGCCGTTTGGCCCGTTTCGGGGCGGGTGCGGCGCTCTGCTCCGCCGCCGCATCCCCTTCATGCCAGAAGGCGAGGTAGCGGTCCTCCTTGCGGTGCATCTGGGCGTTGGTGCGCGGCGTCTTGTCGCGCTGCCCGCAGAGGTGCAGCACGCCGTGGACCACCACGCGGCGCATCTCCTCGAGCTTCGTGGCGCCGTACTGCCGCGCATTGTCGGCCACGGTCTCCACATCGATGAAGATGTCGCCCGAGACGACGTGTGTCCCCCGTCGGTCGCTGTAGTCGAAGGTGATGACGTCGGTATAGTAGTCGTGTCCGAGGTACTGGCGGTTCATCTCGAGCAGCCGTGCGGCCGAGCAGAAGATGTAGCTCACGTCGCCGAGCGTATAACCCTCGGCGCGGGCCACCTCGCCGAGCCACCGGGCCGTGCGCCGCTTCTCGGGCAGGCGGTAGGTGCAGTCGTCGTTGTAGTATCTGACAGCCATAATATGACGTGTGTTGTGTGTTTCAATCCTTGCCGGCCCTTACTCCGGTCCTCGCTCCGGCCCACTGTCCGGCCCCAGGACTCCAGAGGCAATCCCCAGCTCCCTTTCCTGGTCCTTCCCCGGCTTTTCTGCCCGGCTTCCGGGTCCTCCGGTCCGGGCCCTTCTCCGGCTCCACTGTCCGTCCTCTTGCCCGGCCCCGCTCCTTCCGGGTCCTTTTTCAGCTCCGGTGCGGCCTCTCCGGCCTTCTGTGCTCCTCCTGTGTGCCCCCCTCGCTCCGGCCCCCGCGCCTTAGCGGCGGAAGCAGTCCTGGGCGCGCATCTTCATGTTGGGCGAGGGCGGATAGATGCCGAAGACGAGCTTGTATTCGGGCTCCATCGTCACCACGTTCATCGCCGAGCCGATGCTCCCCAGCCGCTGGTTGCGCGACACCTTCTGCCCCTTGGTGACGCTCACCGCCCCCAGATTGGCATAGGAGGTGATGTACTCGCCGTGAGCCACGAAGACATCGTACTTGTTGGTGATGCGGTTGCGCTTGATTTCCACCACCTTGCCGTCGTAAATCGAGATGACGGCCGCCCCCTTCGGACCGGTGATTTCGGCCATGTTCTCCATGTAGCGCTTCACGCGCCCGCCGACCACCGGAAGGCGCAGCCCCGTGGTCTTGTTCGAGAAGGAGGCACCCTCGGTGTTGCCCCGCGTGAGTTTGCGCAGCTCGCTGATGGCGACGTCGAGCTCCTGCTCGCTTGCCATCTTCTGCTGCAGGGCCGTCTTTTCGCGCTTGGAGAGGCGCGATGCCTCGCTGCGTGCCGAGCGGGCGTCGCGCTGCAGCTTCTCGCGCTGCGAGGTGAGGCGCTGCAGCACCGAGTCGAGGGCGCGGTGGCGCGTGTCGAGCAGCGCCTTCTGGTCGGCCACCTCGCGGGCGAGGCTGTCGATTTCGAGGAGCTTGCGCTCGCGCATGGCGGCCACCTCGCGCAGCATGGTGATTTTGCGCGCCACGTCGACGAAGCTGCGCGACGCGAAGAGGTAGGTGAGGTAGTTGTTGTGGCGGTAGTTGCGGTAGGCCTCGCGCACCATGGCGCCGTACTGCTGGCGGTTGCGCTCGAGCGCCGCCGAGAGGTCGCCCGCCACGCTGTCCGTGCGCTCAATCTCGAGCCGCAGCAGCGCCGCCTGCTGCTCCGTGGCGTCGAGCAGCTGGCTGCGCGAGTCAATCTGCCGCGCCAGCCGGCGCAGCCGCTCCTCGGTGGCCGCACGCCCCTTCTTGATGGAGGCGATTTCGCGTTCGCCCCGGGCGATGCGCTGCTCGAGGTCGGCGATGATGCGCTTCTGCCGCTCGATGCGGTCGTTCTGCGCCGCCACGGGATGGAGCGCGCAGAGTGCCGCAAGCAGCATGAGGTATGGGAGCAACTTCTTCATAGCAGGTTCTTTACGGGTCCCGGGGTCTGGCCTTCGCAACGCTCCGCAGACCGCCTATTTCGAGCGCCCTTCGCGTCCGGGCCTCTTCTCCGCGGCACCCTTCTTCTCGGCGGCGTTCCCGGCAGCCTCGGAGCGGGCGCGGATGCGGCGGTCGACCTTCTGGGGGTCGGCCCCGTTCTCGAGCGCCTTGCGCCAGTAGAATTCGGCCATGAAGCGCTCGTCGAGCGCCTCGAGGATGTCGCCGTAGTGGAGCAGCAGCACCGGACTGTTCGTGCGGTCGAGAGCGATGGCCTGCTGCATGATTTTCTTGGCCTCGGCGGCGCGTCCCAGCCGGAAGAGAATCCACGCCTCGGTGTCGAGGTAGGTGGGTTCGTTGTCCGTGAGCGCCGTCACGCGGCTCGCCATGACGAGGGCCTTCTCCAAATCGCCCCCCTTCTCGGCCAGGAAGTAGGCGTAGTTGTTGAGCACCAGGACGTTGTCCGACCGGTAGCGGAGGCTCTTTTCGTAGGCGGCGAAGCACTTGCGCGTCATGCCGGCCTCGTGGTAGGCGTCGCCGATGAAGCCCCAGACGGCACTGCGCAGCGAGTCGCCCGCGACGTAGCGCAGCGCCTCGCGGTAGGCCTTCACGGCCCGCTCGTGGTGTTTGGCGTAGCTCAGGGCGTGGCCCCGGAAGATGCGGAAGTCGGGGTCGTCGGGGAAGAGCGCGATGGCCTGCGTGACGTACTTCTGCACCGAGTCGGGGCGCTGGAGGTAGTTCTCGATTTCGGCCACGGCGCGGAAGTAGCTCTTCACCGGGGGCCGGTCGGCCGAGCGGAGCTTGTAGAGGGCGAGGGCCTCCTCCAGCTCGCCCGAGGCAATCAGGTGGTCGGCATAGAGGCGTACGATGCGCGGGTCGTCCGGATGGCGGATGATGAGCGTCGAGGCCAGGCTGTTGATTTGAGCGTAGTATTCGCGGTAGAAGCGCAGGTCGGAGGTGAGCTGCCCGAAGCGGCGGACCATCTCGTCGATGGTGAGGGCGTCGGTCTCGAAGATGCGGCGCGTGGCGGAGAGCAGCCCCGCATAGTCGTGCCGCGTGTTGTAGAAGTCGGCCAGCGACATGAGCGTCTGCACGTCGGTCGAGTCAATTTCCAGCGCACGGTCGAACTCCGCGCGGGCGAGCGAATCGTTGCCCTGCAGCCCGTAGAGGTTGGCCAGCACCGTGTGGTGTTCCGCCTCGTAGGGAATCTCCTCGGCCACGGCGCGCGCCTCGTCGACCGCCTTGTCGAGCTGGCGCGTGGCGATGAGCAGCTGCCGCTTCATGGTCGAGAGCACGGGCGTGCGTCCGAAGCGCACCTCGGCGCTGTCGAGCGTCGCCAGGGCCGAGTAGGGGCGCTCGACCTGTTCGTAGAGCGCCGCCACAAGGCGGTAGTTGTCCGGCTCGCGCGGGTCGTCGCGCAGCAGGCGGCGGAAGATGTCGAGCGCATCGCCGTAGCGCTCGGCATAGATGAGCGTCTGGCCGTAGAGGCGTCCGTACCACTTGTTGGTCGTGTCCGAACGGTAGGCCCGTCCGGCCAGCGCGACCGCCTCGTCGTTCGAATCGTACATCCCGTTGGCCGCCAGCGTGTAGCTGGCCGGGGCGCAGGCCGAGTCGCAGCGCAGCGCCTCGTGGCAGAGCGTGCGGGCGCCGGCCGTGTCGCGGTCGATGAGCAGCCGCTTCAGCGCATCGGTGTAGAGATAAAGGCTGCGCAGCGAGTCGGGCGGCACGATGCCGCCTGCCGCGGGCGTCCCGCCGCCGCCTGCGGCGGAGAGCAGCCCCGGAAGCATGCACATGCACAGAAGCAGGGTTGCCGCCAGTCGTCTCATGGTCTGCTTGCGCTTTTGGGGTGTGTCGCGACGCCTCAGAGCGCCGTGTCGAACTGATGGAGGAACCGCACGTCGTTCTCGAAGTAGAGGCGCAGGTCCTTGACTCCGTACTTGAGCATGGCGATGCGCTCGATGCCCATGCCGAAGGCGAATCCCGAGTACTTCTTCGGGTCGATTCCGTTGGCCTCCAGCACGTTGGGGTCAACCATGCCGCAGCCCATGATTTCGAGCCAGCCGGTCCCCTTGCAAACCGGGCACCCCTTTCCTCCGCAGAGGTTGCACGAGACGTCGACCTCGGCCGAGGGTTCGGTGAAGGGGAAGTAGGAGGGGCGCATGCGGATGGCGGTCTGCTCGCCGAAGACCTCCTTGGCGAAGTAGAGCAGCGACTGCTTCAGGTCGGCGAACGAGACCCCCTCGTCGATGTAGAGCCCCTCAATCTGGTGGAAGATGCAGTGGGCGCGGTAGGAGATGGCCTCGTTGCGGAAGACGCGGCCCGGGCAGATGACGCGGATGGGGGGCTTCTGACGCTCCATCGTGCGGACCTGAATCGACGAGGTGTGGGTGCGCAGCAGGATGTCGGGGTTCTTCTCGATGAAGAAGGTGTCCTGCATGTCGCGCGCCGGGTGCTCGGGCGGGAAGTTGAGCGCCGAGAAGACGTGCCAGTCATCCTCGATTTCGGGCCCCTCGGCCACGGTGTATCCCAGACGCGAGAAGACCTCGACAATCTGGTTCTTCACCAGCGCGATGGGGTGGCGCGACCCGAGCCGTTCGGCCGAGCCGGGACGGCTCATGTCCTCGCAGGCGGGGGCGTCGGCGGCCTGCTGCTGCATCTGGCTGCGCAGGGCGTTGATGCGCTCCGTGGCGACGCTCTTCAGGTGGTTGATTTTCTGGCCCAACTCGCGCTTGAGCTCCGGCGCAACCCCCTTGAACTCTTCGAGCAGGGCGTTCAGTTCGCCCTTCTTGCCCAGGATTTTGATGCGGAACTCCTCGACATCGGCCGCGGCCTTGGGTTTGAACTCTTCGACTCGTCGGAGAAGCTCATTGATTTTGTCGGTCATATTTTGATAGTTTGTTCTTTTTCCCTACTTTTATCGCCTCTTGCGACGTTACGGCAATATAACGTGCAAAGTTACAAAAAAATTGGGATATGTTCCGAAAAACCCTCTCTTTTCTCCTCGTGGCGCTCCTTGCGGCGGGCGTCGTGCGGGCGCAGCGCGTGGGCGTGGTGATGAGCGGCGGCGGAGCCAAGGGGCTCTACCACATCGGCGTGTTGGAGGCCTTCGAGGAGTGCGGCGTGCCGATTGACTACGTGGCCGGCACCTCGATGGGCTCCATCATCGCGGCGATGTACGCCGCGGGCTACTCCCCGGCCGAGATGCGCGAAATCGTCTCCTCGGGGGTGGTCAAGGAGTGGGTCTCGGGACGCATCGACCCCCGCTATACGGCCTACTACCGCCAGGTGAGCCGCCTGCCGTCGTTCGTCACCTTCCGCCTCAACCTGGGCGACGACTCGGTCAAGCTCTTCCGCACGCCGACCAACCTCATCTCGTCGACCCAAATCGACATGGCCCTCACCGAGCTCTTTGCCCCGGCCACGGCGGCCTGCGGCGGCGACTTCGACGAGCTGATGGTCCCCTTCCTCTGCGTGGCCAGCGACATGAACGCCCGCGAACCGGTGGTGCTGCGCTCGGGCGACCTGAGCGAGGCGGTCCGCTCGTCGATGTCCATCCCGCTGGTATTCAAGCCGATGAAAATCGACTCGATGCTGCTCTACGACGGCGGCATCTACGACAACTTCCCCTGGCGGTCGCTCGACGTGGGCTTCCGCCCCGACCTGCTCATCGGCAGCATCTGCACCGACGGCGGGCGCGCCCCGAGCGAGGAGAACGGCCTCTTCGACCAGGCCTTCATGCTGGCCATGTACGGCACCGACTACGAGATGCCACGCGGGCGGAGCATCACCGTGCGGCGTGCCGTCGACGTCAACATGCTCGACTTCGACCGCGCCGTCGAAATCATGGATGCGGGCTACGCCGACGCCATGGAGAAGATGCCCGAAATCCTCGAGCGCATCCGCGACCGCCGCACCCCCGAGCAGTATGCCGCGCGCCGCGAGGCCTTCCGCGCCCGCTGCCCCGAGTTGCGCTTCGGCAGCTACGACATCGAGGGGCTCACCCGCGCGCAGCGCGAATACGTGCGCGACTTCGTCAAGCTCGACGAGAAGCACCACGGCGGTGAACGCGAGCTGAACTTCGCCCAGCTGCGCGACAACCTCTACTCGGTGCTGGCCGACGGCGACTTCTCGATGGAGTTCCCGCGGGCGCTCTACGACAGCGTGAGCGGCCGCTACACCTTCCGCGCCCGCTTCGTCACCAAGCCCAACTTCCGGCTGCTGGTCGGAGGCAACGTCTCCTCGACGGCCTTCAACCAGGCCTACATCGGGGCTACCTACCGCCGCATCGGGCGCGTGGCGCAGTCGCTGGGGGTCGACCTCTACCTGGGGCCGCTCTACACGTGGGGCTCGGTGGGGGGCCGCACCGACTTCTACGCCTGGAAGCCCCTCTTCCTGGACTACTCCTACAACTTCTCGGTGCAGAACTACCGCCACGGCTCGTTCGGCAACGTGACGAAAATCAACAACACGCAGCCCATCAAGCAGAGCGCCAGCTTCCTGTCGCTGGCCGTGGGGATGCCCCTCACGCAGCGGAGCCTCTTCACGCTGCGGGCCAACGGCGGCCACGTCAACTACCGCTACGACTCGGAGGACTTCCTCGCCGAAGAGACCGACCTTTCGCGCTTCTCCTTCTTCGGGCTCAAGGGCGAAATCGGGCGCAACACCTTCGACAAGTGGCTCTACCCGCGCCGGGGCTCCAACCTCACCTTCTCGGCCATCTACGTCGTCGGACGCGACAAGTACGAGCCCTACGACATGCGGCACTACCTCTCGAAGGAGTTCCGGCAGTGGGGCGGCGTGCGCTTCACCTACGAGAAGTACTTCGACCTGCCGACGGTACCGTGGTTCTCCTTCGGGGTGAGCCTCGACGGGGTCTACACGAACCACCCGGACTTCACGACCGACAACTCGACGCTCCTCTCGATGCCGGCCTACGAGCCCATCGCCCACACGCGGATGATTTACATGCCCGACTTCCGGGCGCGTCGCTTCGTGGGTGCGGGCGTGATGCCGACCTTCGACCTGATGCCCAACTTCTTCTTCCGTGCGGGCTTCTACGCGATGTACCGCGACCGGAGGGCCTACCGACCGGAGGGGAACACGTCGGTGGCGGACCGCCACTGGCACAGCATCGCCGAGGCGTCGCTGGTCTACCACACGCCCATCGGGCCGGTGAGCCTGTCGCTGACCAAGTACGAGGTCGACACGTGGAAGAACATGTACCTGACCTTCAACTTCGGCTACGCCATCTTCGCCCCCAAGGGGACCTTCTATTGACCTGTTGAGGGCCGCCGCCGGGCCCCCGCCGCCCCTGCCCTCTTTCCGACTTCCTCTTTCCGACTCTCTCCGGCCGGCCGCACTCCCTCCGGCCGCCGCGTTCTTGTGCCCCGCTCACGCCTGCCGTTCCCTTCCGCAGTCCGCGCCACGCCTCCGCCGCCTCTTTCTTCGACCCCTCCGGCTGGCCGCATCCTCTTCGGCCGCCCACGCTCCCGCTGGCGCCCGTATCACCGCCTTCCGGCACCACCCCCGCCCGCACAAAATGAGTATACCCCGCATCCGTTGAGGATGCGGGGTAACCCGGCAAGCAATTGTTTAACTAACTGACTGTGCGATGGCAAATCGCCGTCATTTTTTGGCGCGGACCTTTCGGTGCGGTTCCCGCCTCCGTTCGTTCGTCTCCTTCACTCTTCAACCTGGAGGCGGGATTGGTTCCCGGTTCTGCTTCCTCCTGTTTCACCTCCTTTCCCGGTACCGCCTTTGTCCGAATTTCCGGCCTCACCGCCCGTTCCCGGACCGGTGGATTTGCCGTCTCTGTATGGTGTGGCCCTGCACTGCGGACGGCGCTGCGGCCGCCCCGGCGGGCTTCATTCCTTCGCTACGGTAACCTTCTTTTTTGTGGGTTCGTTATTCCGTTTGCGGCTTTTCGCCTCTGTTTCTGTCTGAATGAGGCGCAAGAAGGGTACCGCATTGCACGTAAAACGACAATGCATTGTCAGTCAATGTGTTGCTGCGGATTGTGCCGTCCGGATGGGTGTGGAGCGACTGTCGCAGGTGTGGAATTTTTCCACGGATTTTGTGTGCAGGGGGTGTGGAGCGGCCCCATGCCGGCCTCAATCCCGGGCAGGCCGGAATCCCGGGGCAGGGCGTTGTGCCGCCGGCCTTGCTTTTCGATGGGTCGCCGCCGGCCTTGCCTCCTCGTCGGCCCTCTCTTCATCGGGCCGCCGGCCATGCTTGCCTCCTCGCCGGCCCCCTTGAAAGGCTGTGGCCTGTTTCGGCCCCCTCTCTTTGCCGGGCTGCCGGCCTTGCCTCCTCGCCGGCCCTCTTGAAAGGCTGTGGTCTGTTCCGGCCCCCTCTTTGCCGGCCCGCCGGACGTTATTCGATGTGGTAGAGGTGGAGCTTGTTGTAGAGCGTCTTGCGGTCGATGCCCAGCAGCCGGGCCGCCTGCGACTTGTTGCCTCCCGTGGCGGCGAGCGCCTGACGAATCTGCTCCTCCTCGCCGGCGCGGTCGCGCAGCGGCGCAGGGGCCGGAGCTCCGGCCAGCTCGGCGGGCAGGTCCCGGGCCGTGATGTACCGCCCGGTGGCCAGCAGCGTGGCCGACATCACGGCGTTGCGCAGCTGGCGCAGGTTGCCCGGCCAGTCGTAGCGCAGCAGCAGGGCGCTGGCCGCAGCGTCGAACCCCACAATCTGCCGCCCCAGCTCGCGGTTGGCCTCGTCGAGGAAGAAGTCGGCATAGAGCGGAATATCCTCGCGCATCTGCTGCAGCTCGGGCATGCGGAGCGCAAACTGGTTGATGCGGTGGTAGAGGTCGGCGCGGAAGGTGCCGCGGGCGATGGCCGTCTCGAGCTCCTCGTTGGTGGCGGCGACCAGCCGGATGTCGATGTCGATTTCGCGGTTGCTCCCCACGGGGCGGATGCGGCGCTCCTGCAGTGCGCGGAGCAGCTGCACCTGGGTCTCGTAGCTCAGGTTGCCGATTTCGTCGAGGAAGAGCGTGCCTCCGTTGGCCGCCATGAAGGCTCCGGTCTTGTCGCCGACGGCCCCCGTGAAGGAGCCTTTGACGTGGCCGAAGAACTCCGAGGCGGCCAGCTCGCGCGGTACCGAGCCGCAGTCGACCGCCACGAAGGGGCGCCCCGAGCGCTTGCTCTCGCTGTGAATCAGCTGGGCGATGTGCTCCTTGCCCGTGCCGCTGGCGCCGGTGATGAGCACCGACATGTTGGTCGGGGCGACGAGCCGCACGTGTTCGTAGAGCTTGCGGGCGGCGTCGCTGCGCCCCTCGATGTAGTTGCGGCGCTGCATCTGCGGCTGTGACCGCCGTGCCGGGGTGCGGGCTGCCGGGGCGGAGTTCGCTGCGCCGGCCCCGGAGCCTGTCGCGGAGATGGTTGCCGAGCCCCTTCCGGAGCCCTGTGCGGCGTCGCGGACGGTCTCCCCGTCTGCGGCCTCCCCTGCAGCGAGCGCCTCGCGGATTTTCTGGAGCAGCAGCTCGGGGTTGACCGGTTTGGCCACGTAGTCGCGCGCCCCGAGCTTCATGCACTGCACGGCGTTCTGGATGTCGGCATAGCCCGTCATGATGATGACGGGCGTTGCGATGCCCTCCGCGGCCATCCACTCCAGCAGCTCGGTGCCGTCGGCGTCGGGCAGGCGCATGTCGCAGAGCACCAGACGGAACGCCCCCTCGGAGAGCCTCCGCCGGGCCGCCTCGGCCGTCGATACGCTCTCGGCCCCGAAGCCCTGCTTCGAGAGCCACGTGCGGAGCATCAGCGCGAGGGTGATGTCGTCGTCGACAATCAGTATGTCACAGCGTGTTTCGTTCATCGGTCCATCTTGAAGGGGGCGCCGTCGCCCTCCTCTCCGGAGATGCGCTCCCGGGACAAAGATACCTCTTTTTGGGCGAAAACGAGGATTTGGCGGGCATTTTCGCAGGTGCGCTCCATCTCCGCCCGGAATTGGGGGGTGAGGGGCCCCTCGAGGCGTTCGGCACGGCGCAGGGGGGTCGTTACGCTCCGGGCGTCGAGCATCGTGAAGAGGGGGAGCATGCGGTGGGCCGTGGCGCGCAGCGTCGCCGTGTCCCCGCAGGCGAGGGCGCGGCGCAGCGTCTCGACCGAGGCGGTGTGCTGCTCGACAAACGAGCGCAGAATGGCATGCGCCGCCTCGGGGTCGTCGCCCGCAAAGGCGGTCAGCCGCCCGAAATCGGGCCGCTCCACCGGTCCGTCCGACCCTGCCGGACTTGCCGGTTCTCCCGGTTCAGCCGGCCCTGTTGGCTCTATTGAATCGTCCGGCTCGCCCTGCTCTTCCGATGCCTCTGGCTTGTCCGGTCCCGGCTTTGCGGTTCGCTTCCGCTCCGCCCCGGCGCCTGCTTCTCCCGGCTCCCCGGCTCCCGCCTCTTCCGGCTGCTTGGCCCCGGTCCGCTCCGCCTCTGTCTGCTGCCTGTCGGACTGCTTGGGTGAAGTTCCCGTCCCGGACTGTCCCGCTTCGGACCGCTTCGGCGAATCCCCCGCCGGCAGCTCCTCCGCATCGGGCCGCTCTTCCGCCCCGTCCGGCTCCGTCTCCCGGTCCGGCCCCGTGCGGTGCAGCACGGCGGCCAGCGTCGCGCAGAGCTCCGCCCGCGTGAAGGGCTTGCGCAGCGCGGCGGCAAAGCCCGCTTCGAGGAGCTCGTCGGTCTCGCTGCGGGCCGTCACGGCGATGACCGGCAGCCCGGGCACCGCCCGCTCCACCTCGGCCCGCACGCCGAATCCGTCGGTCCCGGGCATCTGGATGTCGGTCAGCACCACGTCGAAGCGCCCCTCGGCGGCCATCTGCGCCGCCCGCTCGGGACGGCTGCAGCTGACGGCTCGGATGCCCGCCTGGCGGCACTGCGCCTCGGTCAGCTCGAGCTGCAGCGGGTCGTCGTCCACCACCAGCAGCGTCGCCCCGTCCGCCCCGGCGCACTCCTCCTTCCGCTCCGGGAGAGAGTCCCGCGGCCCTGCCGTGCGCTCCCCGACGGGAAGCGTCACCGTGAAGCAGCTCCCCTTTCCGGGGCTGCTCTCGAGGGTGATTTCGCCCCCGAGCAGCCGCACGAGCCGCTCCACAATCGAGAGCCCCAGCCCGAACCCCTCGACCCCGCGGGCCGAGCTGCTCCGTTCGAACTCGCGGAAGATGCGCTCCCGCTCCCCGGCCCCGATGCCCCGCCCCGTGTCGCGCACCGAGAAGCGGAGCCGCCCCCCGCCGCAGGCCACCTCGAGCTCCACGCCCCCCGTGTCGGTGAACTTCACGGCGTTCGAGAGCAGGTTGTCGGCCACCTGGCGGATGCGCGAGGCGTCACCCGTCACCTCGCAGCGGCAGCCCTCCCCCGTGCGGAGCGTCAGCGTAAGCCCCTTGGCGGCGGCCTGCGCGGCAAAGCCCGCGCGGATGGCCTCGAAGAGGCGCTCGGGGATGAAGGGCACCGTGTTGAGCTCCATCTTGTGGATGTCGAGCCGGTAGAAGTCGAGCAGGCTGCGCGTCAGGGCGAGCAGATGCTCCGACGAGCGGGTGATGTTCTCCAGATAGTGGCGTTCGCGCTCGCCGCGGGTGAGCCGTTCGAGCAGTTCGGTGTAGCCCATGATGGCCCCCAGCGGCGCCTTGATGTCGTGCGTGACGGCCAGCATCAGCTTCTGGCGGGCGTCGAGTAGCGCCGCCTTGTCACGGTTGGCCTGCTCGAGGGCCCGCTTGTAGCGGTTGCTGCGGTTGATGTCGCGCCAGAGAATCGCCACGAAGAGCAGCATGAGGGCGACGGCCGCCGAGGCGATGGCCCCCAGCTGGCGGGTGGTGCGTTTGCGCAGCGCCTCGTCGCGTTCGATGCGGCCGAGCAGGTAGGCGGTCTCCTCCTGCTCGAAGTCGCGGATGAGGCGGTAGACCTTCTCGTCGACCAGCTCGTTGCTGGCCCTCAGCCGCAGCCCCTCGTTCCAGGCCCGGTCGTTGTAGGCGAGGCGCTGGCTGGTCACCGTGCTCTGGAGCGTGCGGAGCACCGACCCGATGGTGTCGCGCATCGACTCGGCCGAGGGGAGCGAGTCGATGACCTCGCGGCGCGAGATGACGAGCGTCGAATCCTCCTTCGGGGGGCTGAAGATGTCGGCGATGCGGCGGAAGAAGCGCCTCTTGCGGCGCGGCGTGGCGACGGTGTCCTGCGAGATGACGCTGCGCACGGGGGGCTGCGTGAGGCTTGCCTCGGCCGAGAGCGAGTCGAGCCGTGCGAGGAGCCGTTCGACGTTGGCGTCGAGCAGCGCGGCGCTCCCCGCCGAGCGGATGGAGCGGCGGAGGTTGGTGGTGCGGAGCACCTTTTCGGCGATGAGGTGTTCGATGCTGTCGAGCCTCAGCCGCTGGAGCGAGTCGGCGTCGGGCGAGAGGCGACGCAGCGAGTCGAGGCAGCGGCGCACGGAGTCGATTTCGCTGCCGTAGCGGGCGTCGTAGGAGGAGTAGCCGGCAATGGCGAGCTGGGCGCAGCTCTCGGCGCGGTAGAGGTGGTAGAGCGTCTCGCCCACCATGTTGCGCTTGAGGTGGAGCAGCGCGTAGGAGCCGTCGGGCGCAGCGACGCGCACCGTTTCGCGGTAGACGTAGCCCACCGCGAGCAGCGCCGCAGCGACCAGCAGAAGGTATCCTGCGACGATTTTGGTCTTGACGAATTTCGACTCTTCCGGCATCGGTACAAAGATAGGGTTCGCGGCCCGTTTTGCCAAATTTCCCGCCGCGGGCCGCTTCGGCAGCGGTTTCCGGCGGCGGTTTTCCGGCGACGGGTTTCGGTGGGCGGTTTTCGGCGGCGGTTTTCCGGCGACGGTTTTCGGTGGGCGGTTTTCGGTGGGCGGGCGGCTCGGACGGGCCTCCCGAAACGGTCTCCGGCGGCCGCCTTTTTCAGAAGAGGGCCCGCCGCCCGTCTTCTCCGCCGCGGCTCCTCCTCGGACGGGTCGGCGCCTGCCTCCTTTGCTGCCTCGGACGGGTCGGCGCCTGCCTCCTTTGCTGCCTCGGACGTGCGGCGCCCCGCTTCCCGCCTCCCGCCTCCTTTGCCGCCTCGGACGTGCGGACCCCCGCCGCCTCTCCCCCCCCCTCAGACGGGCAGGTGCTTTTCGACCGTCTCGCGCAGGCGGTCGCTGTCCAGGTGGGTGTAGATTTCGGTGGTCAGGATGCTCTCGTGGCCCAGCATCTCCTGCACCTGGCGGATGCTGGCGCCCCCCTCGAGCAGATGGGTGGCGAACGAGTGGCGGAAGGTGTGGGGGCTGATGTGCTTCGTGATGCCGGCCCGCGCGGCCGCCTGCCTGATGATGGTGAAGAGCATCACGCGCGTGAGCCTTCCGCCGCGGTTGTTGAGGAAGACGGCGTCGTCGCTGGTGGTCACCTCGCGCCGCTTCTCGAGGTAGCGCTGCACCTTGTCGCGCGCCACGCTGCTGATGGGGACCAGCCGCTGCTTGTCCCCCTTGCCGATGACGCGGATGTAGCCCTCGCCGAAGAAGAGGTCGCTCATCCGCAGCGACACGAGCTCCGAAGCGCGCAGCCCGCACGAGTAGAGCACCTCGAGCATGGCGCCGTCGCGCAGCCCCTTGGTCGTCGGCCCCTGTGCGGCGGCGATGATGCGGTCAATCTCCTCGGTCGAGAGGATGTCGGGCAGCGGCCGCCCGAACTTGGGGGCGTTGACGAACTCGGCGGGCGACGACTCGATGCGGTCGCTCAGGAGCAGGTAGTTGAAGAAGCTCTTCACGCCGCTGAGCGCCCGCGCCTGCGAGGCCTTCTCGCGGCCGCGGTCGAAGAGCCACCCCATGTAGCGCTCGACCATCTGTTGCTCGACCTTGCGCGGGGCGACGTCGTACTGCCGCAGGATGAAGTGGGCGAACTGCCTTAGGTCGCGCATGTACGAGGCGACGGTGTTCTGCGAGAGACGCTTCTCAAGGCGGATGTAGAGGCGGTAGCGGCGGGCCTCCTCCTCCCACTTTTTCGTATTTTCTGCCATTCGACGGGTCGGGTTTCCGAAGATTATCCGTAACTTTGTCCTCAAAGGTACGAAAAATTTTACATAATTATGGACTATGTCGTCTTGAATATCCCCTGCCGCGACGGCGAGCAGTGCGAGATTGTGACGGCCGAGCTGGCCGACTACCCCTTCGAGAGCTTCGAGACCGAGGGGACGCTGCTCAAGGCCTACATCCCGGGCGAGCGGCTGGCCGACTGCAAGGCCGAGGTCGATGCGATGCTCGGGCGGATGGGGCTCGAGGGGCGCTACGTCGCCATCGAGACGCAGAACTGGAACGCCCTCTGGGAGCGCAACTTCCCGCCCGTCGAGGTGGAGGGGCGGCTGCTCATCCGTGCGCCGTTTCATGCGCCGGCGCCCGAGGGGGTGGCCGAGGTGGTCATCATGCCGCGCATGTCGTTCGGCACGGGGCACCACGCCACCACGTGGCTCATGGCCTCCGCGACGCTCGATTTGGGGGTTGCCGGCCGCTGCGGACTCGACATGGGGTGCGGCACCGGCGTGCTGGCCATCCTGGCGGCCCGCTGCGGGGCCCGGCGGATGACGGCTATCGACATTGACGACTGGGCCGTGGAGAACTGCCGCGAGAATGCCGAGGCCAATGGCGTCGGTGCGCAGGTCGAGCCGCTGCTGGGCGATGCGCGGCTGCTTGCGGGGCGCCGCTTCGACTTCATCCTGGCCAACATCAACCGCAACATCCTCATGGCCGACATGCCCGCCTATGCGGCGACGCTCGCCGCGGGGGGCGACCTGCTGCTGAGCGGCTTCCTGGCCGGCGATGTCGAGTGCCTGCTGGCGCGTGGCCGCGAGCTGGGATTTGAGCCTGTGGCCCGCCGCGAACGCGACGGCTGGCAGCTGCTCCACCTGCGCCGCACGGAGGCCTGACCCGGTCCCCGGGGGTGGCGGTTGATACGGCGGTCTGCCCCGGCGGTTTCCCCCGGTCACCTGCCCCGGCCGGCAGACCCGGTTGCCGGGCCCGGCTGTTTTACCCGGCCGGCCGTCGGCCAGCCCGTCGGTCGGCTTCGGCCGTCAACCCCGCCGGTTGGCTTCGCCCGCCAGCCCGCTGGTCTGCTCCGCCTGCCAACCCGCCGGTTGACCTCGCCCGCCAGCCCGCGGCCAAAGTCCCCCGCCTTCCCCTTCCGCCCTCCCGCCCGCCGGGGGCTGCGGCGCCGGGGCCGGGAAGGCACTCGGCGCTCCATTGTGTCGTACTGCAAACCGAAAACGTGAAAAGCTACAAGGGACGCGGCATCGTGCTGCACACGCTCAAATACGGCGACTCATCGATGGTCGTCTTTCTGCTCACCGACGTGGGCGGCCGCCGCAGCTACATGGTGCAGGGGGTCCGCAGCAGCCGGGGGCGCGGCTCCAAACTGGCGCTCTTCCAGCCGATGTTCGCCCTCGAGTTCGAGGGGCTCGAGTCGTCGCGCCAGCAGATGGACCGCTTTCGCGAGGTGCACAGCGGCATCGTGCTCCGCACGCTCCCCTTCGACGTGCGCAAGTCGACCGTGGCGCTCTTCATGGCCGAGGTACTCTACCGGCTGGTCAAGGAGAGCGAGCCCAACGAGCCTCTCTTCGAGTTCGTATGGAACGGCGTGGCGGCGCTCGACGAGCTGCAGGAGGGGGTGGCCAACTTCCACCTCTGGTTTCTGGCCCGCCTGAGCCGCTTTCTGGGCTTCTTTCCGGGCAACGAATACCGCGAGGGGGACTGCTTCGACATCCGCGAGGGACTCTATACGAAAACCGCCCTGCGCAACGTTTTAATTATGTCGGAGCAGAACGCCCGCACGCTCCACGAACTGATGCACCTCGAGGTGAACCGCCTGGGGACGCTGGCGCTCAACCGCACGCAGCGGGTCGAGTTCCTCAATGCGATGCTCGACTACTACGGCTACCACCTCGACGCCATCAGCGCCGTGCAGTCGGTGCGGATTCTGCGCGAGGTCTTCTGAGGCGCGGAGCCGAAGGGCAATGCGCGGAGGTGCGTACACGGAGCCGGCCGGAAGGGAGGTCGAGTGGAAGCGGAACCGGCCGGAAGGGTGCCGGCCGGAAGTGGTCCCGGGTCGGAGGAAGCTGTTGCCCGTCTTGTCTCCCGCTTCGGTCCCGGGCCGGAGGGGCAAGGATGCGGCTCCGGCGCATGATTGAATGAACCAAGAAAACTACCGTAAACAGTAAAGCAACAAGGAGGAGAGAGCCATGATGAAGAGACGAAACAAGACTTTGCTGCAGGCAGCGTTGACGCTGCTGCTTGCCGCCGGCTGTGCCGGCACGGTTGCGGCGCAACAGCCGCACTACGGCCAGCCCGAAGAGCGAATTTTCCGGAGTGACACCGTGCGCAACGACTTCGGCGAGCGGGAGGTGCTCCACCGCCTCGATTCGCTGGCGTCGTGGAGCCGCCACTACGTCGATTACCGCGTCTACGAACCCGAGCTGGAGAGCTCGCCGGCCCGGCCGGTGGTTCCCATGTCGTCGGTGGTGGTCGTCACGCGGGAGCAGCTGCCGCGCCGCGTGCACGTCATCGACAACATGACGCTGCTGGGGCCCCACTTCATGCTGTCGAACGGACAGGCCTCCAACTGGGGTCCCTATCCCGACTCCTACCTCGACGCGCGCACCATCTCGCTGCCGATGCCCTGACGCGGGGGGCTTTGATGCGGAGGAGCCGCAGCCAACGCCCTGACGTCCGCCCGACGCCTGCCCGACGTCCGCCCGGTACCCCGCACTTCGCCCTGCATCCGCATCCGGCGCCCGACCGAACTGCCGGAACAACAAACGAACCGGCCGCTCCTGTGAGAGCGGCCGGTTCGCTGTTTGATGGACATCCCGGTTTGTTGTTTCCCGGTTTGTTGTTTCCCGGCCCGTTGTTCCCCGGCCCGTTGTTTCCCGGCCCGTTGTTCCCCGGTTTGTTGTTTCCGGCCCGTTGTTTCCCGGTCCGTTGCCTTCCCTCCGGGGCTACCCGAAGAGCTCGTTGAGCACGTGGGCCAGCCGGTAGCCGGCCCGCTGCAGCTGCTGCTCGGCCAGCGGGTGGTTGCGGTTGAGGAACGATTTGACCTCCCGCGTGGTGAACTCCTGCCCGGGGGCCGCCTGCTCGTAGATGTGACGGCTTGCGAGGGCATTCTCGCGGAACCAGTCGCGCACCGTGCCGCGGCAGATGGCGCGAATCTCACGCCGCGTGCAGCGGTCGAGCTGGTGGCCGTACTCGAGGTAGCTCCAGCGGTGGCAGCTTTCGAGGATTACCTCGTCCCACACCGTGTGGTAGTTGTACTTGCGGCCGTTGAAGTAGACCGGATAGCTCTTCAGCTTGCCCCCGCCGTAGCGCACGTGGCCCGGGCAGTGCAGGTCACCCATGAAGTGGATGATGCAGCGCAGGCAGGCGACCACCGTCGAGTCGTCCTGCGTGCGGTAGTCGGCGAGCGTCTCGATGGAGCGCTCGAGTCCCGAGACGACGTCGCCCCGCTTGTCGGGCATGTATTCGAACTGGTCGTCGACCGAGGCCGAGTGGATGGTGCGCCCCCAGGCGTATTGGGGTTCCGAGCGCCAGTCGTCCATCCACGAGGCGTCGTAGACAATCGAGTGGCCGAGGTAGCGTTCGATAACGCGGCGCGCGCGGGGCGTCAGGTGGCATTCGGCGATGTAGGCGATGGCGTCGTGGCCGGTGCGCCCCCAGGCCGAGGCGGTGTCGACCTGCAGCATCAGGAGCGCCGCAGCGAGCAGAAGCACTTTTTTCATGGTCCGATTCGGATTTTTGGGTTTCTCCGGACAAATATAGGGAGAAAATCGGAATGTTGTGCCTTCTTTTTCGAAATAAAACGCCCGGTTTATCGAAATAAAACGAAACGACCCTCCGCCAGGCTATTTTTGCCCATCCCGCCGGACCGGCCTCTGTCCGTTCCGCCGTCGCCGTTCCTCCGCCCATTCCGTCGGCCGTCCCGTCCCGCCTTTTCTCGCCGGACCCTTCTCCGCCGAGACGACCCGCTCCGTCCGCCCCGCCGAACGTCCGTCCTGTTCCGCCGCCCGCCCCGCCGTACCGCCCTCTGTCCGTTCCGCCGTTCCGTCGCCCGTCCTGTTGGCCGCCCCGTCCCGCCTTTTCCTCGCCGCCTGCCCCGTCGTTCCGCCCTAATGGCCGAAGCGCGAGGTGTCGACCGAGTTGTGCCGCCGCTCCTTGTAGCCTCCGAAGCGGAAGGTGAGCCGCGCGGTGAAGGTCCGCGTGTAGAAGCCCGAATCCATGTCGAGGTGCTGCCCGCGGTAGCGGATTTTCGTATAGGGCATCGAGGTGCCGAAGAGGTCCGTGCAGCGCACCGTGAGGCTGGCGCGCCCCCGCGCGAAGCTCCACCGCGCCCCGGCGTCAATCTGCCAGACGGGCTCCACGTCGTAGGTCGCCTGGATGGCGGCGCTCTGGTAGTGGCCCGAGAGGTCGAGCGTCAGGTCGGGCTTGCGGCTCAGGCGGAAGGTGTTGTCCATCCGCACGATGCCGACCCACTTCGAGCGGTCGAAGCCGATGTCGTGGAAGCGGTCGCAGCGCTGCGTGAGCTGCAGCCCCGTGAAGACGAGGCGCGATTCGAGCCACCGCCCCGCCTTGAAGGGGATGATGACGTTGGCGCCCCACTGCCGGTTGGTGTCCCAGTTGAGCGTCTGGTAGATGAGCGCCAGCCGCTCGGAGGATTGCCAGGCCGACTGGGTGAAGTAGTCGAGGGTCTCGTTCCAGAAGAGCATGAAGATGTACTTCGAGCGGAGCATGTAGAGCGCCTGGGCGCTATAGTTCTTCGCCGGCCGCAGCCCGGGCGAGCCGTGAATCTCCGAGTATCCGTCCACGTAGGAGACCGCCCCCTGCATCTCCCAGTAGGAGGGGTAGCTCTTGTCCGACGAGAGGGTCAGCTGCAGCATGTGCTCCTCGGAGAACATCCAGTTGAACGACGCCTGGGGGTAGAGCGCCCAGTTCTCGTAGTCGCCCATGCGGTAGTACTCGCCGGCGAGCGAGAAGGAGAGGCTCCCCTTCGACAGCGTGCGGCTCGCCCCGGCGTAGAGGTTCGCCGTGTACTCGTCGAGGCTCGACTCGGTGTCGACCGCCTCGATGCTCCCCTCGCGGGGCAGGTAGCGCTGCCAGTCGTGGCTTCCGGCCCAGCTCAGCGCGCCGCCCGCGTTGAGCTTCCACTGCCCGCCCAGTGCCACCTGCTGGTCCGCCGTCACGTTCACCCGGTCGATGAGCTGCCCCGAGACGATGTCGAAGGCGTTTTGGCTGCCCGAGGCGTAGTCGTTCCGCTGCTCCGAGCGCTCGGGGTTGCGGTAGCTCGTGTAGTCGGCCCCCAGCTCGAGCCCGAAGGGGGCCCGGTAGCGGAGCGCGAGGTTGTGCATCTGCGACTCGGTCCGGCTCAAGGAGCGCGAGTCGACGAAGCTGCCCGAGCTGAGCGCGAGCCCCTCGCCCGAGGGGTTGAATGCGGCGGTGTAGGCGGCGCTCAGGCGGCTCTGCTCCGAGGGGCTCCAGTCGAGTGCGGCGCGCAGCCGGTGGTAGGAGCCCTGCTGCGTGATGCGCTCGCTCTGGGCGATGTCGTACCGCTCGCCGTCGAAGTCGTGGAGCGAGCGGAGCTCGTAGTAGCGGCGGTTGTGGATGGTTCCTCCCGTGTAGTTGAGGTCGGCCGACCACTTCGGCGAGGTGTAGACCACGTTGGTGCCCCCTTCCCACGCGCCGAAGCAGCTGTTGGCATACTGGCCGTGGAGCTGCCCCGAGAAGGCGCGCTCGCCGCCATGGCGCAGCACGATGTTGATGGCCGCGCCGCGCACGTGGTACTGCGGCGGGGCGCTGTACATCACTTCGGCCCGTTCGACCCGCTCGACGGGGGTCGAGCGCAGCAGCGCCTCGAGCTGGTCGGTGCTCATCGTCGTGGGCTTGCCGTTGAGAATCACCGTCACGCTCCCGGCACCGGCGAGCGTCAGCCGCCCCTCCTGCTCCGAGACGCCAGGCAGCCGGGTGATGGCCTCGTAGGCGTTGTTGACCGTCATGCCGCGGGTCGCCGCCTCGAGGTCGTAGTCGAGGCGCCCCTCCTCGACCCGCACTACGGGGCGCTCGGCGCTGACGACCACCCCCTCGATGGCCGTCTCGGAGGCGTCGAGGGTGACCACGCCCACGTTGTCGGCCGACCCCTCGAGGCGCTGCATCCGGTAGGAGAGGTGCTGGAAGAGGAGGCGGTAGGGGCGCACGCGCGAGGCGATGCGGAAGCAGCCCCGGGCGTCGCTTGCTGCGGCAGCCACGTAGAGCGAGTCGCGGTCGAGCATCACCACGGCAACGCCCGGCACGGGCTCGCCGGCGCGGTCCACCACGCACCCCGTCACCTGCCCTGCGGGGGCGGAGGTTGTGGAGGCGGAGGAGGTTGCGGATTCGGTTGCAGCGGATGCGGGGGCGTCGGGTGCTGATGGTTCCGCGGGCTCCGGGGCTTCGGGGGCGGTCTCTTCAACCACTCCGGCACGGCCCGCCCCCTGCCCGGGGACGGTTGCGGCGGGTTTCACGGTTTCGGGTGCTGCGGGGCTGGTTGCTGCCGGCCCCGCATCTTTTCCGGCACGGCCGGGCTCCGCCGTTCCGCTCTTTCCGGGGGCGGAGGTTTCGGTTGCGGCGGGAGCTTCAACGGGGGATTGCGCCATAAGCGGGGCGGCGCAGAGAAGGGCTGCTACGAGCAGCAGAATCAGAAGTCGTTTCATGGTCGATGCGTATGGATTCCGGACGGAGCCCCCGAAGCGGGGAGTTCCATACTGCAAAGATAGCCCCCGGAGCACCTTGCCGATGCAGGCAAAGTCTTGCTCCGACGGATGCAAACGACTGTGGATGAGTGGGGTGCTGCTAAAAAAATCTTGCGCCCGGGGCCGCCGCACTTGCCGCCTTCGGACGAGGCCGGCATCCGGTCGCAGCGCCTGCCTTCTTCGGAGGTCCGGCATCCGGCCACCGCCCGGCTGAGAGAGATGGGGTATTGCCGCCCGGCTGTTGAGGGTAGTCGCCCGCCCGGTCCGCGCCCCTCCGGTCCGCGTCTCTCCGAGTGCCACCCGGCCCGCGCCCCTCCGGTCCGCCGATGACCGAACTTTCCGCCTCCGGCCCGAACCTGTCCGGACCTGCTCCGCGCCCTCCCGGCCTGCTCCGCCCCGCGCTATGCGAAGAAGCGCAGCAGCTCCTCGCGTGCGGCGATGTCCGATTCGGCGATGCGCCGCTTGAGCTTCGACTTGAGCGTGTAGACGCCGTTGGGGGTCATCCCCAGCATGACGCAAATCTCCTGCGGCGAGAAGCCCGCGATGACCAGCGCCGCGAAGTCGTGGTTGCGCTCCGTCCACCCCGGGAAGGCCTCGCGCAGCCGGCTGACCGCCCCCCGGTTGTAGAGGTCGGCCATGCGCACCACGTCGGCCAGCGTCGCGGGGCTCAGCGCCAGCTGGCGCATCTTCTCGCTCAGGCGGGCCCCCTCGCCATAGGTGTAGCAGGTCGCGGCGATGTCGCGGATGTGGGCGAAGCGCCCCTCGAGCAGCTCCTTGAGGGCCGCCTCGCGGCTGTCCGAGGCGTCGAGCCGCGAGGTGAGGCTGTCCTGCGACTCGCGGTAGGAGTCGATGAGTGCCAGATACTCGCCGATGCGCTCGTCGCGCTGCCGCAGCTTGCGGCGGTAGGCCCCCGCCACGCCGACGGCCAGCAGCGCCAGCAGCAGGCAGACCAGCAGCGCAATCCAGACGTCGTAGCGCAGCCGCGTTTCGCGCAGCGCCGCGGCATTTTCGGCCCGGAACTGCCGCTCGAGCTGCACCGAGAGGGCGTCGCGGCTTGCGGCCTCGAGCGAGTCCTGCATCTCGATGTAGCGCAGGGCGTGGGCATAGGCCGTCGCATCGTCGCCCTGTCGGTGGTAGATGCCGGCGGCGATGCGGTAGATGTCGACGTTGCCCTGGTGGTAGACGGAGGTGCGGGCGAGCACCCGGTCGGCGTAGCAGCGGGCCGAGTCGAGCCGCCCGATTTGGGCGAAGAGAATCGTCGAGGCGATGTCGTAGAAGGTGCGCTGCGCGTCGTCGGTCGCGGCGCGGCCGTAGGAGAGCGGCGCCGAGTCGATGGCCCCCAGGTCGATGCGGGCACGCTCGGCCAGGAGCCGTTGGGCATCCCAGTCGCCGGCATAGGCGTGGTAAAGAAGGTTCTGGAGCGTAATCTGCTGGGCGAAGTAGCGGAAGCGGAGCGTGTCGCGCGCCGCCACGAGCGGCGCCAGCTCCTCGATAGCCTCGTCGAAGCGGCGCTGGGCGCAGAGCGCCGCCGAGAGCATGAAGCGGGCGTAGCCCTCCGTCTCTTCGTTGCCGCAGCGCTGCCCGATGGCGACCGCCTTGCGGAAGGCCTCCTCGGCCTCGACGTTGTAGCCCTGCTCCAGATGGAGCGCCCCGAGGGTGTGGTATACGGCGCCGAGCAGCAGCAGCGTCTCACGGTCGTCGGATGCCCCCTCGGCGCAGATGGCCGCCCGGGTGTAGGCCTTGACGGCCTGGTCGATGTCGCCTTCGTTCTGGCAGGCGTGGGCGTGGAGGTAGGCGGCGATGGCCTGCTCGCTGCGCGGCCCGTGCTGCTCGTAGTAGGCGTAGAGCGGCGCGGTGAAGGCCTTGTCGAGCTGCTGCTCGTCGGCAAGCAGCTGCGCGCGGGCCGTGAGCATCCGCCACTCCATCCGCTGGCGCCGCGTGCGGAGCCTTGCCGTGTCGATGGCGCGCAGCAGCCGCAGGGCGCTGTCGGGCTCCGAGGGAACCACCGCAGCCGCCGGGGCGAACTGCGCCTCGACGGCGCGCCGGCCCCCGCACCCCGCAAGGAGGAGCGGCAGCTGCAGCAGCAGGAGCAGGTATGTGACCGTTCGCCTCATCGTCCGGAGTCGAGGTTGCCGCCCCGTTTACGGGAGCAGCGGCTCGCGGTGTTCGCGGCGCCACGTCTTGAGCACCTCCCGGATGGTGTTGGCCCAGAAGTTACGCAGTCCGAAGCCTCCGGCATGCCCCTCGACCCGCTCGATGCAGCGGACCTCGCGCGTGGCGATGTCGAAGATGACCATCTCATAGAGGGCCTTGGCCGAGGGCTTGTCGAGCAGCAGGGCCACCAGCACGACGCCCGTGCCCTCCTGCTCCTCCAGCTCGTAGGAGGCGATGGCGGCACGCACCTCCTCGTCGGTGGCCGCATGCTTCGTGTCGCGCAGCCGCTCGTAGCCGCAGGCGTCCAGACGCTGCAGCATGGGGTCGATGTCGACGCTGAGCTGCGGCTGGCGCAGCGCGCGGGCGAAGTCGTACTTGTCGGCCTCGGTGATGAGCAGCTGGTTGATGCGGCGAAAGGCCTCGGCAAACTGCTGGTCGCTCTCGTTGGCGCCCGAGACGCGCGCAAGCGAGAAGTCGATACCGTAGACGTAGGTGGGGGTCTGCTGTGCCGCCGCGGTGAGCAGCGAGCATGCGGCCGCGAGGGCCAGAAGAAGTCGCTTCATGGGATGTTTGCGTTTATGGTTTCCGTGCAAATATAGATTAAAATTGCAAAAACGGCAAAGTCCGTCCGCCATGCCGCTTCCGGCTTCCGGGCCCGACGACACTCTGCCCCGCCCGGGGGGCTTCCCCGCCGTCCGCCGTCCGCCGTCCCGCCGTTTTCCGCACCGGGCGCGCCGGGCCGGCCTGTTCCGCCGCCCGGGCCGGCCTTTTCCGTCTCCGGCCGTCCGCCGCCCCGCCGTTTTTCGCGCCGGGTGCTCCGGACAGGCCTGTTCCGCCGCCCGGGCCGACCTTTTCCGTCGCCGGCCTCCTGCCGCCCGCCCGTGGCTTCGCCGCCCGCCGCTTCAGTGAAGCGTGTTGTTGCGCAGGTCGATGAACTTCACCGCCTTGCGGCTCGTCGGGGGCATCTGCAGCTTGGCAATCAGCTCGGCCGGCTCGAAGAGGATGTCGGGCGCCACGCGCACCTTCGAGCGGAAGACATCCTTGATGCGCTTGACGAGCTCCTCGCTGTGGTCGCGGCTTCCGACCCGAATCTGCACCTGGTCGGTCCCCAGCGAGCCGGTGAAGACCTCGACCAGGTAGTTCTCCACCTCGGGGATGTTGTCCAGAATGTCGAACAGCGCGGGGGGATAGAGCGTCGTCCCCTTGAACTTAATCATCTGCCCCTTGCGCCCGAGCAGCGAGCCGAGCCGCACCGTGTTGCGGCCGCAGCGGCAGGGCTCCGAGTAGTGGCGGCAGACGTCGCCCGTGCGGAAGCGCAGCAGCGGCATCCCCTCCACGCCGAGCGTGGTGACGGTCACCTCGCCCGGCTCGCCGTCGGCCACCGGACGCCCCTCGTCGTCGAGGAACTCCACGATGATGAGGTCCGGGGGGAGGTGTCCGCCGCAGTGGCAGGGGCACTCCGTGAAGGAGCTCTGCATCTCGGTCGAGGCGTAGGTCGAGAAGAGCTCCAGCTCGGGCCAGCGTTCGTGAATCTGCCGCCCGAGCGTGTTGAGCTCGAAGCTGTCGGGGTCGCGCAGCCCCTCGCCGATGCAGAGTGCGCGGCGCAGCGGGCTGCGGCGGAAGTCGATGCCCGACGCCTGTGCGAAGTCGGCCAGCCGCAGCAGGAACGAGGGGATGACCATGCAGGTGGTGGGGGCGATGCGGCGGATGGTGTCCCACTGCAGCTCGGGGATGCCGTTGCCCACGCGCGTGACGCCGCAGCCCAGCATCCGCGCTCCGAGGAAGTAGGCCAGTCCGGCCATGAAGCGGCGGTCGAGCGTGACCATCAGCTGGATGATGTCGTCGGGGGTGCAGCCGGCCGTGGTGAACGAGAGCATCTCGTTGTAGGCCAGGCGGTCGAGGTCCCCTTCCGTCAGTGCGAAGGTGACCGGGTCGCCCAGCGTGCCGGAGGTGGTGACGTAGTCGATGATTTGGCGCGGGGCGACGCAGCGGAAGTCGTCGTTGCGAAGCTGGAGCTGCTCCTTGGTGGTGACGGGCAGCCGTTGCAGGTCGTCGAGCGTGCGGATGTCGCGCGGGTCGATGCCCTCGCGGCGGAACATCTCCCGGTAGAAGCGCGAGTGCTCCTCGAGGTAGCGGAGCGTCTCGCGGAGGCGCTCCTCCTGGAAGGCGCGAATCGCCTCGGGCGATGCGAACTGGATTCGGTTGTTGCGTATCATGGTCATTTGAGTTTGCGTTCAATCTCCTGACGTTCCGAGAGGCGGGGTATCTCGAGGCGGAGCGCCTCCTCCCGGCAGCGGCGGGCCCCCTCGCGGTCGTCGAGCACCTCCTCGCGGTAGTCGGCGCAGAGGGCCCACGCCCCGAAGAAGCGGGGATTCTCGCCCAGGATGCGCTCGGGCAGCGCCTCGTCGACCCGTTCGCGGCGGGCGATGGCCTGCCGCAGCGCGGCGCAGTCGCGGCGGTAGGCGACGATGCGCGGATAATCCTCCCTGAGGAAGAGGCTGTCGGCCGGCAGCTCCTCCTCCGGCAGGTCGAGCCGCCCCTCTGGGGGCGCCTCGCCGGCGAAGATGCGCCCGAGGTCGTAGCAGACGAAGCGTCCCGCCTGCCAGGGTTCGGTCGAGAGCCACATGAGCCCCCGCTCGGGTGCGAAGACGACGCTGTGGTGGGCGATGGCCTGGTTGAGCGACTTCTCGTTGGTCAGGCCGATGTCGCGCCCGCCCAGACCGCGCCGGTCGCGCAGGATGGTCACCGCACGGGCGGGGGTGAGCGGCGCGAGGCTGTCGAGCAGTTCGCCGAGGCGCTGCAGGCGGTAGGGGCTGTCGCTCGTGGCGATGTTCTCGCGGTTGTAGGGGTCGTCGGCGAAGGCGGCGGACTGGTAGTGGTTCGTGCAGCGGAGTTGCTCGCCCTCGCCCTCGTAGAGGGCCGAGCGCTCGGGGGTCTTCTCGATGACTACGGCGCGGCGGTCGCGGGCCGAGGCGATGAGCAGCGACTCGGAGACGAAGGTGCGGGTGGTGTCGGCGATGGCGCAGGCCTCCTCGATGGTGGAGGCATACTGCAGGATGGTGCGTGCCAGCAGCGAGATGGGGGTGGCCGCACGGGTGGGGAGCGCCCCCTTGGCGGCGTTGAGCGTCACGGTGAGCCCCGCGGCGTTCATCCCCGAGAGGACGCCGCTCATGCCGGCCCATCCGACCGAGGCGAAGGGGATGCCCCGCTCGGGGCGGCAGAAGGTGACGAGCTTGTTGCGGGCGAAGTCGTCGCCGACGTAGAAGTCGAAGTTGCGCCCCACGAGCAGCGTCGAGTCGGCGCTGCGGCCGCCCCACGTGGCGAAGGAGCTGCAGCCGACGAGCATGTACTCCTGCATGACGTGCCCGATGTCGTGGGCGGCGTGGTAGTTGATTTGGCGCTCGTAGGCGTTGCCGATGGCGTCGAACTCGTGGGAGCACCAGCGCGACGAGGCGAAGATTTCGCGGCGGTACTCCTCCGGGACACAGTGCCCCAGGTTGCGGTTGAAGATGACGATGAAGCTCCTCAGGAAGCGCAGGTAGCGCTCCGAGGGGACGATGCGGCGGATTTGGTCGACGAAGGCCCGCTCCTGGTAGTACATCAGCCCGCGGAGCAGCGCCCCCGACTCGGCGCCCCGCGTGAGGGGGTCTCCGCCGGTGGTGAGCTCCCACACTCCGGCCGGATTTCGGCGCAGCGTCGAGCCGCCGCAGTGAGCCACGCCGTTCGAGCGGGTGACGGTGTAGAGCGCCGTGTCGATTTCCAGGCGCGGCTCGCCCATGTCGGCCGAGCGGTAGAGGCGGTAGCCGATTCCCGCCGTGGTGAGCAGGGCGACGACGACCGCTCCCAGTGCGATGGCGAGGAGGGTCAGCATGATTCCAAGCGTTTTGCGCAACATCCTAAGCATAACCGATTTTTTTTGCGAGGTAGGCCTCTCCCACCAGCTCGCTGCAGGTGAGTGCGGCCGAAAGGGTGACGCCCAGCATGCCGTGGACGTTGAGGTTCTGGCCCGTGAGCAGCAGGTTGGCGATGCGCGAGCGCACGGGGATGAGCGACGATACCGGACGGTTGAAATCCTTCTGCAGTCCGTAGGCCGACCCTTCGGGCGAGCCCGTCAGGTCGAGGTAGGTGAGCGGCGTCGAGGTGCAGAGCAGCTCGGCCCCGCGGTCGAGCCCCGGGAAGAAGCGTGCGGCGAAGCGGAGCGTCCGTTCGGCGAAGCGCCTCTTGAAGGCTTCGTAGTCGGCCCCGCGCCTTCCCGAGCGGGTGCCGAACCACGGTTCGAGGGGCTGGATGCGCATGGGGACCATCAGCGTGACGACGTCGGCCTGCGCCGGCTCTTCGGCCGAGGGCTGCATGCAGAGGAGCACCACGGGGATGTTGCACCCCTCGAAGTCGCCCTGCTCGCTCCAGATGTCCGGCGTGTTGTAGAGGTAGTGGTTGCAGTTGCGGTAGGGAAGGGCGCCGGGGCGCACCCGCACGTGGGCCGTGAAGAGGCCGTAGGTGTAGGGGAGCGACTCCATGCGGTGGAGGAACGAGCGCCGGAGCAGCGGCGTGGGGTCTACCAGGGCGAAGGTCGCCGCGGGGGCGATGTCCGAGATGACCCACCGTGTCTCGAGTTGTTGTTCGCCGTCGTTGAGCTCCACGGTGCAGACGCTCCCGCCGCTCAGGTGCAGCCGGCTGGCGCGGGCGTCGCAAAGCAGCTCGCCGCCCGCCGCGCGGAGCACCTCCGCCAGCGCGTCGGCCAGACGCTGCGTCCCGCCGGCGAAGCTGGCCGCCCCCTCGATGTTCGAGTGGTTGATCATCGCGTGGTGGTAGAGGGGCGACATGTCGCGCCGCCCGCCGTAGAGCGGGGCGCTGCCGGCCAGCACGCGCCGCAGCAGCGGGTCGCCCACCAGCTCGTCGATGGCCGCGGCGGCCGAGACGCCCAGATATTCGGTCGCTCCGGCCGACAGCTGCCCCCGGCGCAGCACCTCCGGGGCGATGGAGCCGCCGATGCGCTGCAGCAGCCGGGCATACGCGGCAATGCCGCTCCGCTCGGCCGGGAAGTCGGCCGCCAGCCCCTCGACGAAGTTGTCGTAGCCCAGCGCGTGGCGGAAAGTCCGCCCCTCGAGGTGGATGAGGTCGAACCCCTCGGGGTCGAGCCCGCGCAGCGTGATGCGGGGCAGCACGCCGAGGTACTTCAGATACTGATGCATGGTCTGCCCCTCGCGCAGGCTCCCCACGTAGTGGATGCCCGTGTCGAGGATGCGCCCGCCGCGGCGGAACGACTGCAGACAGCCCCCCGGGCGGTGGTTCTTCTCCACCACGCAGACCTTCATCCCCTCCTTGGCGAGCATTGCGGCGCAGGTCAGGCCCCCCATGCCGCTTCCGATGACCACCACGTCGTAACGGCTCATCGCGCACCTCCTTTCGTGAATATGTAGCGCATGTTCGACGTATGGCGTGTGTAGTCCTCGATGCGGAGCGTGAGGCCGAGGCGGCGGGCCGCCTCCTCCATCCACTCGCCGGTGGGGAAGTGGAGCGTGCCGCACGTCTTGTTGAATCCCAGGATGCGCGTCGACCAGCGCTCGGTCTCCTCCGTCAGGCGGTGGCGCTTGCGGCGCGAGCGGTCGCCCTCGCGCACGATGATGCAGCCCCCCGCCGTGAGCCGCTCGGCGCAGCGGGAGAGCAGCCGCTCCTGCTCCTCGGGGGCGATGTAGTGGAGCATGTCGTTGATGATGAAGGCGTCGGCGCGGGGCAGCTCGCAGCGCGTGACGTCGTCGCAGCGGAAGCGGAGCCGCCCGCCGTGCAGGAATCCGTGTTCGGCCACGGCAATCTTTTCGGCGTCGTAGTCGATGCCGAGCAGCTCGCGCCCGCGGCTGCGGAGCGCCAGCAGGCAGCTCGCCTGGCCGTAGCCGCACCCCAGGTCGACAATCCTCCCCCGCTCGGGAAGCAGCCGCTCCAGCTCGGCGTAGTTGCGCTCCAGACGGAGCTTGATGCGCATGTACCACTCGAGCACGGGCCCCTTGTAGAGGTAGTTGCGGATGACGGCGCGGGCGTAGTAGGGGTTCGCCGCCTCCAGCCGGCAGAGGCGGTCGTACCCCTCGGCCACCCGCAGGCGGAACCATCGTGCGCGGCTGCGGGCATCGGAGCCCGGCCCACCCTCTGCGGGGGCGACGCGCTCCATGACCAGACAGCTCAAATCGCCCCGCTTGATGTAGAAGGGCTGCCGCTTCGAGCAGATGAGCCCCGAGCCGTAGATGGCCACCGGCACCGTGTCGAGCCCCAGCCGTTCGGCCAGCTGGAAGGCCCCCCGGTGGAAGCGGTGCACCTCCAGGTCGGCCGAGCGCGTCCCTTCGGGGAAGACCACCACCGAGTATCCGTCGTCCACCTCGCGGCGGAGCTCCTCGGCCAGCCGTTCGTAGCCGCTCTCCGTCGAGTGGAAGCCGGCGAAGCGGACGATGCGCCCGAAGAAGGGCGAGCGCCACACCCAGTGGTTGGTCACCATGACCAGCCGCGGCGAGAGGCTCAGCAGCAGCAGGATGTCGACGAACGACTGGTGGTTGGCCACCACGACGGCCGGGCGTTCGAAGCGCTCGCCGCGGGGGTTGATGCGTCGGGTGCGCGTGGTGAAGATGGTGGCCAGGAAGAGGCGGCAGAGGAGGTGGAGCGCCCGGTGGAACCAGGCCTTGCGCCGGCGGCGCCCCAGCGGCAGCATGAGGAGCAGTGCGGCGTAGAGCTGCAGCAGCAGACACCCCGTCACGAAGTAGAGGAAGGCGTAGAGCGTGTTGGCGAGCGCCCCGAGCGTGTAGGGGAACCCTCCGCGCGCGGTCTGCCCCGAGATGAACATCCGGAAGAGGATGGGCTGCACCGTGTAGGCGACCAGCACGACGGCCGCCATCCCCACAATCGAGATGAAGGCGAGCGAGTGGAGCGCCGGGTGGCGGGCGAAGAGCAGTGCGCCGATGCCGGCCACGGTGGTGAAGGCCGAGAAGAAGATGGCGGTCTTGTGGGCCGCGAGCAGGCGGCGCCCGTCGCGGTACTGGCTCAGCAGTCCGTCCATGATGAAGATGCTGAAGTCGTCGCCCAGACCGAAGATGAAGGTCGAGAGGATGATGTTGACGATGTTGAACTCGATGTCCAGCAGGGCCATCAGCCCGAGGATGAGCACCCAGCTCATCGCCATGGGGAGGCTGGCCAGCAGCGCCAGCTCGATGCGCCCGTAGGAGAGCAGCAGCGCGCAGAAGACCAGCGCCGAGGAGATGAAGAGGATGGTGTTGAAGTCGTCGTTGACCACCCGGGCCATGCGGCTGGCGAAGTAGGCGCGGTCGAGGATGCCCACCTCGGGAATGCGTTCGAGCGAGGCGTAGACGCGCTCCTTCCGGGGTGTATCGACGACGATGCGGCTTACGAAGAGGGGTCCGTCGGGGCTCTGGTTGAGCCACTCGCCCAGCAGCGGATGGCGTGCGGCCTCCGTGCCGGCGGGGTCGAAGGGGGTGTAGTGCCGCTCGAGGAGCCGCGTGAAGGGGGCGAAGGCCTCGGGTCGGAATCCGTGGCGGCGGGCCGCCCCGGCCACGAGCCGCTCCACCTCGGCCCGCTTTTCGGGGCTCCAGAAGGCCTCCCACGCGGCGATGCGCCGCCGCTGCACCTCCATCGGCACGACGAAGTCGGCCGCCGAGGCCGGTTCGCGCAGCTCCCCGGCGCGGGCCAGCGAGTCGAGCATGCGCTGCGTGCGGCCGTAGGCCTCGGCTGCCTGCTCCGTGTCGGGTGCCGTGGTGACCAGATAGACGTAGTCGTTCGTGTCGGCGAAGAGCTCCTGCAGCCGCCGCTCGGCCGTCGCGAAGCGCTCGGGCTCGTAGCTCAGCCGCGTCATGTCGCTCTCGAAGCGCACGTCGCCGAAGAAGAAGAGTCCGACGAGCGTGGCGGCAATCAGGGCGCCGGCCAGCCAGCGGTTCGAGTCGTAGCGGTAGGCGTTCACCCGCTCGATGCGTTCGAGCAGCCACCCGGGGCGCCGCACCGGCCCGCCCGAGAGCATGTGGGGGAGGAATACGAGGCAGAAGAGCGTCGTCCCCACCAGCGTGAGGGCCGAGAAGAGTCCGAAGTCGTGGAGCAGCTGCGAGCGGGTGAAGACCAGCCCGAAGAAGGCGCCGATGGTGGTGAAGCTCCCCACGGTGAGGGGATAGGCCAGCTCGCTCACCACGCGGCGGGGGTCGTCGGTGTGGTTGCTGTGGGCCAGCATGTGAATCGAGTAGCTGAGGGCGATGCCCATCACGGCGGCCCCGGCGCCGACGGCAATCGAGGAGATTGACCCCTGGATGAGGTAGACGGCCCCCAGGGCGAAGAGCGCGCCGTAGAGCACCGGCACCATCATGAGGGGCACGGCCCAGCGGTTGCGGAAGACGAGCGTGATGACCGTCACGATGAGGAGGAGGGCCACGGTGAGCGTCCCCATCGTGTCGCGCTTGATTTGGCGGGCGTTGTAGACGGCCACCCCCACGGCGCCGAAGTAGTCGGCCCGCACCTCGAAGCGCTCGGAGGCCGCCTCGAGCTGCTCCTCGAGCAGCGTGACGAGCCGTTCGTTGTCGGCCGTGGCCGACGAGCCGCCGGCCGGCACGGCGAAGAGCAGCAGCGTCTCGAGCCCCGGGGTGAAGATGTGGTCGTCGTAGAGCTCGTACCCGAGCGAGGTGTCGAAGCGCTGGAAGCCCGCCAGGAGTTGTGTGCCCCAGTCGAGCGGGTCGCGCAGGACGAACTCCCCGAGCGCGATGCCGGCCGGGGAGGTGAGGCGTCCGTAGGCGCGCGCCACCGCATGGTCGATGGCCTCCGCCGAGGTGAGCGAGTCGAGCCGCGCGAGCGTGCGGTCGTCCATCAGGGCGGGCAGGTGGTTGTATATCAGCTCAGTGGCCGAGTCGAGCACCCCCTCGTCGATGCGGTCGGTGATTGATTCGAGCAACCCCTCGTCGACGGCGCTGCGGAGCCCCCGTGCGATTGCGTCGGCCGCCTCGACCATCCGCTGCGGGGCGTCGTTCGAGGTCGGGTCGTCGGCCGTGAGCATGATGACGATTTTGTCCTTGATGCGCAGGCTGCGGAAGATGGAGGCCGTCCGGCGCCCCTGGCTGTCGTCGGGCAGGAACGAGGTGATGTCCTCGGCGAAGCTCAGCCGTGCGGCGAACCACCCCATGACCAGCGTGCTGAGCGCGAGCAGCGTCCAGAGCAGCGCCCGCCGGCGGTGCAGCAGGTCGTAGAGCGATGTGAAGAGCCTATTCATGACAGGGTGTTCGTTTCATGAGGGTCATGACGCACCAGCTCACCGCCCAGACCGCGGCGCCGGCCACCACGGCCAGCGCCACGCTTCCGGCGAGGTACTGCGCCAGACACTCGGCCATGCGGCGCAGCGTCACCTCGGCGAGCGTCAGCTCGACGGGGAGCCCCGTGATGCGGCCTCCGAGCCAGTAGCTGCCGTAGAGGATGAAGGGTATCATCGGCGGGATGCTGATGTTCGAGAAGACGATGGCCACCAGCTTGTTGAGCCGCATGAAGTGGGCCGACAGGCCGGCGAAAATCATCTGGTAGCCCCAGATGGGGAGGATGCCGCAGAGGACGCCCCAGCCCATGGCTGCGGCCAGCCGGGCGTTGCTCTCGGGCGAGCGGGTGATGTTGCGGCGGATGAAGCGGCGGATGTTCTCGCGCGTGAGTGCGCGGAAGAAGCGCCACGGGTAGTAGAAGAGCAGCGCCTCGAGCACCAGCACGCTGTTGAGCAGCGAGATGCGGGTGAAGTCGCGCAGCGGCCGGAAGTGCGAGACGCGCTCCCCGTCGGGGGCGTAGTAGACCCTCACGGGAATGTTCTCCACCTCGACGCCGCGCCATGCGGCGCGCACGATGACCTCGACCTCGAATTCGTAGCGGCTGCAGAGCGAGCGGAGCCGCCCGAGCCGCCGGAGGGGGTAGAGGCGGAAGCCCGACTGCGTATCCTCGAGGCGGCGCCCCGTCTCGACCAGATACCAGAAGTTCGAGAAGCGGTTGGCGAAGGTGTTGCGTGCGGGCATGTTGTCGGCCGTCAGGTTGCGCGCGCCGATGAGCAGCGTGTCGGGCCGCCGCTCGATGCGTTCGATGAAGCGGGCGATGTCGTCGGGGTAGTGCTGCCCGTCGGAGTCGATGGTCAGGGCGTAGCGGAAGCCCGCCTCGCGTGCGGCGCGGAGCCCGCACCGCAGGGCGTACCCCTTGCCGCGGTTGCGGGCGTAGGCGATGGTGCGGATGCCCTCCGTCGAGGCGAGCACCTCGGCCGTGCGGTCCGTCGAGCCGTCGTTGACCACGAAGATGTCGGCGCAGTAGCGCCGCACGCCGGCGATGACCCCGCCCAGCGTCCGGTCGTTGTTGTAGGTGGGAATCACCACGGCGCAGCCCAGCCTTCGGGCCCGTTCGGCCCAGGGTATCTTCATCTCGGAGTCAGACATGCAGGTCGGTGTATGAGGCTTTGAGTTTGAGTACGGTCCGCTCGCGGTCGGTCACCGTGGCGTCGATGCGCCCCGCGTCGGCGCGGAGGCTGATTTCGAGCTGCTGCGTGAGGCGCGGGTCGACCGGCGCGGTGAACTTGCAGTCGCGCACCGCGGTGAAGCGGCAGGGGCGTCCCACCGCCTCCGAGAGCGCCTCGCGCACCATGTCGAGCGTGCAGACGCCCGGGAGCACCGGCTGCCCGGGAAAGTGGCCCGCAAAGAGCGGGTGGGCGGCGTTGAGCCGCACGCGGAAGCACCGAGCGGCACCCTCGGCGGGGCCGCCTCCGAGTTGTTCGAGCGTATAGAGTTCGTTGCGCAGCATGGTCGTTCGTGTGAAGGGGTCAGTTGGCGTCGAATGCCGCGTCGTCGATGGCGACGTTGAGCCGCTTGCGGCTGAAGCGGTAGAGCATGTAGTCGCCCGAAGGCTGCTCCATGCGCAGCCGGTCGAGGGTCATGTCCGCGGCGTCGAAGTCGAGCGTGATGGAGCTCACGTAGCGGCGCGCCGCGCGGCTCTCGGGGATGAGCACCACGCGGTAGCCCCCCTCGCGCGGGGTGACGCTCATGCGCCCCGTCTGGCGGAGCGCCTCGAGGTCGCCCGTCATGCAGGCGCCGAAAATCGACTGCATCTGGCGGAGCATCGGGTTGGAGTTCATGCGTGCCGTGGTGGTGCGGCCCGCCATGCGGTTGAGGAAGAGCTCCCCGGTCATGACGATGCGGTCGCCCGAGTCGAAGTCGAGCGCCATGCGCGCGGGGCGCTTGTAGCGGAAGGTGCCGCTGCGGACCACGTCGTCGGCCAGGACGCTCATGTGGCGCGTCTCGGTGAAGGCGCAGAGGATGCTCTCGACCGAGCGGCTCCGCGCGGCGAACTGCTCGGCGAAGCGCTCGGCGGCGGAGGCCTCCTGGCCCCGTGCGGCGTTCGGTGCCGCCGCCGCGGCGAGCAGCATGCAGGCTATTGTCAGCTTAGCGAGTCTTTTCATAGGCTTCGATGTCAAAAAGTTCGGGCAGGGTCACCGGCTCGAGGCCGCGGCTCCGCAGCCCCTCGACGAGCAGCCCGACCAGCCGCTCGCTCCCCGCGCAGCGGTCGTGCAGCAGGATGACCGCACCGGGGTGGAGGCGGCGCAGGATGCGTGCGGCAACCCGTTCGGGACTCTGCCCCATGGTGTCGAGCGAGCGGATGCTCCACCCCACGGGGTCGAGCCCCAGGCGGCGCACCGCCCGGGCAATCGTGGGGTTGGTCACCCCGAAGGGGGGCCTGAAGAGGCGCGGTTGCCGCCCCGTGATGCGGTGCAGCACCTCGCCCGTGCGGCACAGCTCCTCCATGGTGCGGCCGAGGCTGCGGAGCGGGAAGCGCCACGAGTGGGTGTAGGAGTGGTTCCCCACCACATGCCCCTCGGCCACCATGCGGCGCACCAGCTCGGGATGGGCCTCCGCCCGGGCCCCCACCACGAAGAAGGTGGCCCGCACCCCCTGCCGTGCCAGCAGGTCGAGCACCGCGGGGGTCCGCTGCGGGTCGGGTCCGTCGTCGAAGGTGAGCGCCACGCGGCGCCCCGCCCTCCGGGCGCGGCAGCGCATGCGCAGGTACCACGAGGCGCGCACCGAGGCCGAGCCCCGGACCAGGAGCACGGCCGCAAGCAGCACGGCGGCCGCGATTATGAACGTTGCGCTGCCCATTCGATGACGATGACCGTTGGGTTCGTATCCATATAGTTGTTGCACAGCACGATGCGCCGCACCTCGCTGTTCAGCAGCGGCAGCGCTTCGGCCAGCCGCCGCCCCGCGCCGGTGGCGCAGTCGGGCTGCATCGGTTCGGGACGCACCACCCGGTCGGCTTCGAAGCGCCGCATCAGCTCGTCGTCCGACGCGCGGAGCTCCTCCCCGGCCGGGAAGAGCACCTCGGTGATGCAGCCCGCGCAGCGGGGTCCCGCCTCATTGGAGAGGAGCAGGAAGAGGGCCCCCTCGCCATCCGCGTGGCGGCGCCAGAGCCCCATGCGCTCCATGATGCGGTGCTGCGCGGGGGTCTGCTCGTCGGCGGCCCCCAGCAGCAGGTGGTGCGCCTGCCCCTCGTCGAGGAGCATCGCCGCGTCGAGCAGCGCCGACTCGAAGCTGTAGCCCCGGTGGGCGTAGGTCATGTTGTAGGCGCGGTTGCCGCAGAGCAGCGCAATCTGCGCCCCGAGCGTGTTGAAGGTCGACTGGATGAAGGGCGTGGGGTTGAGCAGCTCCTCGCGCTGTTCGACCATCGTACGCAGGAATTTCTCGCTGTCGCCCAGACAGCCGAACCCAGTGGCGGTGATGATGGCGTCGACCTGCGCGGGGTCGACCCCGCTGCGGCGCAGCGCGGCCATCGCCGTGGGTACGCCCATGCGCAGGAAGCGGCTCATGCGTCGCCGCATGGCTGCCGAGGGGACCAGCTCGGCGAAGGGGGGCAGCTGCTCGTCGTGGAGCGCATGCCCGTTTATGTAGCAGCGGCACTTCATGGTTCCCGGCAGAGAAGGAGCGAGGCGCAGTTGCCGCCGAATCCGAACGAATTCGACAGCACGCAGCGCAGGTCGCTCCGCGTGAGACAATCCAGCGGGCGGATGCCCCCCTCGGGGTCGGGCTCCGCAAAGCGCAGCGTGGGGTAGCACTCGCCGTGGTGGAGCGCCAGCACCGAGATGACCGCCTCGATGGCTCCGGCGGCGGCGAGCGTGTGTCCCGTCGTCGCCTTGGTCGACGAGACGGGGGGCAGCTCCGCGCCGAAGAGGCGCCTCAGGGCGCGGCTCTCGGCCAGGTCGTTGTTGGGCGTCCCCGTGCCGTGGGCGTTGACCCAGTCCACCTCGCGGGGCTCGATGCCGGCCTGGCGGAGCGCGCCGCTCATGGCCAGGAAGTCGCCCTCGCCGTCGGGCGAGGAGGCGGTCTGGTGGTAGGCGTCGTTGGCGTTGGCGAACCCCGCCACGTAGCAGTAGGGGCGGTGAGCCGTCTCCCCGGCGCGCTCGAGCACCACGTAGGCGGCCCCTTCGCCCAGGTTGAGCCCCGCGCGCGAGGCGTCGAAGGGGCGGCAGGGCTGCTCGTCGAGAATCATCAGCGACTTGAAGCCGTTGAGCGTGAAGCGGCACAGGGCATCGCATCCGCCTGCCACCACGCGGTCGGCCACGCCGTGGCGCAGCAGCCGTGCGGCCAGGCCGATGGCGTTGGCCGCCGACGAGCAGGCGGTGCTGAGCGTCGTGGTGAGTCCGTCGACGGCGCAGCGGCGGGCGATGGCCAGCGTGCTGTCGGCGCAGTCGTGGTGGGCCGCCATGCGGAGGCGTCCGCGCCGCTCGTCGCGTGCGAACTCCTCGAAGAAGCACTCCGTGAGGTCCATGCCGCCCACCGAGGTCGACGAGACGAGGGCCGTGCGGGGGCGCACCCCTCCGGCGTCGCGCAGCGCCTCTTCGGCGGCCATCATCCCCAGCAGCGTCGTGCGCGACTGGAGCTCCCCGATGCCGAGGCGTGCGGCCAGCTCCTCGTTCGAGAGGGGCACCTCGCCCACGGGCAGACAGTGGCGCGTGGCGAGGCGCACCGGCCGTGGGGCGATGCCGCTCCGGCCCGCGCGCAGCGTGGCGAGGTTTTCGGCGACGTTCAGACCCGCCGCCGAAACGATGCCGATGCCCGTGACTGCGATGCGCATGGCCCTACTGTTTGCTGTTAGCGGCGATGTATTCGGCCAGCGTGCGCACCGAGTAGAAGTGAGGCTTCGCCTCGGCGGTATTCTCCAGCCGGATGCCGTAGTTCTTTTCGAGGATGAGGATAATCTCCAGCGCGTCGATGGAGTCGAGGCCCAGTCCGTCGCCGAACAGGGGCGCATCGGCATCGATGTCGTCGGGGGTAATCTCCTCGAGGTTGAGCGCTTCGATAAGCTGCTCCTTGAGTTTCGGAATAATCTCTTCGGTCTGCATCTCTTCTATCTTGTTTTCTTGTTTTGTTGTCTTCCAATATATTTTTTTCAAATCATCTCCGGGCTCTCCGGCGTTTTTCGGGGTTTCCCGGGGTTTTCCGGGGTTTTCCGGGGTTTTCCGGGGCTCTTCGGCCCTCTTCGGTTCTCTCCGGCCCGGTGTCCTTTCTCCTCTTGCGGCCCGGCCTGCCTCTAATTTACTTTCCCTCCGGCTGCTCCTCTTCGGCCTCGAGCAGCATGAGGCGGACGTCGTAGTTGCCGGCCAGGTATTCGCAGCGGCCGCAGATGACGGCGCGCGCCGCACCGCGGGCGATGAGCCGGCGGGCGTAGCGCTCGGCTACGGGGTGCTCCGCATCGGTGACGAAGAAGCTCTCCTCGCCCTGGATGTGGTGGCGGATGCAGATTTCACCCGCCGCCACGTTGGGCAGCGTGTAGACGAAGACCGCCGGCGAGCACCCCTCGGGCAGATGCTGCTCGACGATGCGCTGGTGCGCCAGGTCGGTGTCGAGCGACGAGGAGGTGTTCTCCAGCACCACGGCGATGTCGGTCGGGGCGTAGCGTTCGCCGAGCCGCTGCCCGGCGAGCAGCTCCTCGGCGGCGACGTAGGCCGCCTTGGCCAGGTCGTCCATCTTGAAGAACTTCATGTTGGGGGCCCCGAGCGCGTGGTAGCATGCGCGGACCACCTGCGCGAAGGGTTCCCCCGTATGGGGCAGCTCCCATCGGGCCGTCACGCGGCAGCTCCGCTTCTGCGGCGCGGCCTCCTGCCGCCGGGCGTCGCCGGCGAACTGCTCGAGCCCCAGCACGATGGCGGCGTTGCAGCCGCCGAATCCCGAGGCGCTCTTCAGACAGTGGCGCATGGCGAGCGTGCGGCTTTCGGCCGAGACGTTCATCGGACAGGGGGTCCCGAGCCGCTCGAACCCGGCCGTGCCGAGCAGCACGCCGCGGCGCAGCTCCTCGGCCGCAAGGATGCTCTCGACCACCCCCGAGGCCCCCAGCGTGTGGCCCAGCGCCCCCTTCAGGCTGTTGACCGGGCAGCCGCTCAGGCCGCTCAGCTCGAGGGCGCGGCTCTCCATGGCGTCGTTGTAGGCCGTGCCCGTGCCGTGGGCGTTGACGAAGCTGAGCCGCTCGCGCGGCAGGGCCGCCTCGCGCAGCGCCCCCTCGATGGCGTAGTGGAGCCCGTCGCCCGTCCGCGAGGGGCCCGATATGTGGTTGGCGTCGTCGGTGACGGCACCCCCTTCGAGCCGCACGGCGGGCAGCTTGGCCCGCGCGGGGTCCGACGTGAGGACCACCGCCGCCACGGCCTCGCCCAGCGAGAGCCCGTGCTCCGGCGTGGCGTCGTAGGGGCGGCAGGGGCCCGGACTCAGCGACTTGAAGGAGCGGAACCCCTCGGCGACGAACTCGCTCAGCAGGTCGCCCCCCGCGACGATGACGTGGGCGCACTCCCCGTCGAGAATCATGCGGCGGGCGACGATGAGCGCCGTGACGCCCGAGATGCAGGCGTTCGAGACGACCACCGGCGGACGCGTGATGCCCAGCCTTCGGGCCACGCGGCAGGCCGAGGTGTAGAGAAAGGCCTCGTCGGGGGGCGTCGTCCGCCCCTCGAGCAGCGAGACGTTGCCCTTGGTCGTCGAGATGACGAGGGCGCACTCATCCCCGCCGGGGTCGAGGTGCGACTCCCTGACGGCCCGTTCGGCGCAGTGCACCAGCGCGCTCTCGAGCGGCGTGAGCCCCTCGAGGGCAAGCGCCTCGAGCAGCCCCGGGGCAAAGCTCCCGGCGGCCTCCAGCGGGCAGGGCCGCCCGACGGGGTGCAGGCCGCACCGCCCCTCGGCCAGCGCGCGGAAGCTCTCCTGCGTGTCGCTGCCCAGCGCCGTCAGCATGGCGTCGCCGCCCAGATAGGTCGCTATTCGATGTTCCATCTGCGTTTCCATTCCTTGAAAAATTGGGGTGCCGTGAGCTCCAGCTCGCCCTCGGCGTTGACGAAGACCTGCGTCGTGGAGCCCGTGGCGACCACCTCGCCGTCCGAGGCGCGGCGGATGGTGTATTCGAAACAGATTTTGGCCGCCTCGGTCGGGATGTAGCGCGTCTCGACCTCGGCCCGCTCGGCGATGCGGAGCGGACGGCGGTAGTCGACCTGCAGCGCGACGATGGGGGCCGTGTAGCCGCTGGCGTAGATGTCCAGATAGCCCAGCCCGGGGTAGCGTTCGCCGAAGGCCTCGCGGCCGTCCTCGAAGTAGCGGACATACTCCCCGTGCCAGACGACGCTCATCGAGTCGACCTCGCTGAAGCGGACGCGGAGCGTGGTGGTGTGGCTCAGTGCGGCCCCCGCAGGGGCGGTTTCCCTCTTGCGTTTCATGACTGCAGGTATATTTTCAGGTTCCCTTCGGCCAGCGGTCGACCGTCGGCCTCGGTGCGCACCTCGGCCAGCGACAGGGGTCCAATCTCCTGGACGATGCGCAGGCGGGTGCGCAGATGCACCCCCGTGCGGGGCAGGTCGTGGAGCTCGAGGCGCGAGACCGCCCCGATGAAGCCCACCGGCACGGGGCGCCCCTCGGCCCGGCAGCACCACCCGATGCGGGCGGCGGCCGACTGGGCCATGTGTTCGATAATGCCGCACTCGCTCATCCGCCCTCCGGCGACGAAGAGCCCCGCGGGCACCACGGTGTATCCGGTTGTCGAGACCCCCTCGGCGTCGATGCCCTCGAAGCGGTCGACGAGCACCATGGGCGGCCGCTGGGGAATTAGCTCCAGCGGGTTGGTCTCCAGCGGGTCTTCCTGCGGGCGTACCGGTGCGGCAGCTCCCGCGGCGGCCTGCTCCGGCATCGGCGCGGTCCCGGCGGCCTGGCGCATATTCGTTGCAGCCTCCGCGGCTGCCTCTTTCGTTGCAGCCTCCGTGGTGGCGGGCCTTACGGTTTTCTCAGATACTCCCATAGCGGTCCCTTTCGGTTGCGTTCGATTCTCAGTTTGTCCATCAGCGCGTTGGCCTCGTCGTCGGGGAAGACCCACGCCTTGCCCGTCGCGAGCGCCTCGGCGCGCGCCTGCTCCAGGTCGAAGTCGGGGCAGAGCCAGTAGCGCGGCTCGATGAGCGTGTCGTCGGGCGAGACGACCCCCTGCTCGACGGCCAGCCTGTGGAGCCGCGTGTGGGGGTAGATGCGCATCCCCACGTAGGGGAAGATGACGCTGTGGCGGATGTGGCGCGCACGGGCAATCCCCCGCCGCACGCTCTGCATCGTCTCGCCCACGCCCCCCAGGATGAGGAAGTGGGCGTAGTAGACGTTGGCCGCGAGCGCCGCCTCGGAGGCGCGCAGCACGTCGTCGAAGGTGAAGCGCTTGCCGTAGGCCTCCAGCGTCGCGTCGTCGAAGGACTCCGTCCCGAACTCGATGTGGGTGAGCCCCGAGCGGCGGTAGAGCTCCAGCTCCTCGCGTCCGAGCCCCAGCGGGGTGAAGTAGGCCCCCCAGCGGATGCCCGCCTCGCGGCGGATGAGCTCCTCGGCCAGCCGTGCGTTGAAGCCCGGGCAGATGTTGAAGACCGAGTCGGTGAAGAAGAGGTAGTCGACCCCCATGCTCCGCTTCAGGCGGATGATGTCGTCGACGATTTTCGCGGCGTCGAGCGTCCGCATCGTGCGGCCGTCGATGACCGGGTAGGAGCAGTAGACGCAGTCGTAGGGACAGCCGCGCTTGGTCTGGATGTTGAGCATGCCGCTGTACTTCCAGTAGTAGGCGACCCACTCTTGCTCGAACTCGACGTCGAGCTCGAGCAGGTAGCGGCTCCGCGGCCGGGGATAGGGCTCCCGGTCGGCTGCGCCGCCGCGCAGGAAGAGTCCGTCGATGCCGTGCGGCTCGCGCCCCTCGTCAAGCGCCTCGAGCAGCTGCGCCAGGCTCTCCTCCCCCTCGCCGGCCAGCCCGTAGTCGGCGCCGGTCGCCTCCATGAAGTGCTCGGGGAAAATCGAGAAGCCCGCCCCGCCGATGAGCAGCGGCGCCGTGCAGGCGCGGCGGACGGCCTGCGTGATTTCGAGGTAGCCCGCCAAGAAGTTCCCCTCGCGCAGCGAGTTGGCGCCGTCGACGTTGCGCAGCGAGACCCCCACCACGTCGGGCCGCTCGCGGCGGATGAGCTCCTCGAGCTGCGCGACGCTCCCCAGGTTGCAGTCGAAGAGCAGCACCTCGTAGTGGGGCATCCGCCGCCGCAGGTAGCTCTTCAGGTAGGAGAGCCCCAGCGGGTAGACCGGATAGGGCTCCCGATGGCGGTTGGCCGAGACGAGCAGGATGCGGCGTTGCGGTGTCATTTCCAGAAGTCGTAAAAGTTGAACCACTGTTCGGGGTAGCGGTGCAGGATTTGTTCGAGCGATGCGGCGTAGCGGTCGAGCAGCTCGGCGCTTTTGATGCGTTCGTCCCCGCGGGCGAGCAGCTCGAAGTGGAAGCGGTAGCGGCGTCCGCGCTCCCGCATGGCGTAGTAGACCACCACGGGCACCTGCAGCTTCGAGGCGAGGCGGAAGGGGCCCTCCGGGAAGCTCGCCTCGCAGCCCAGCAGCCGGTGGCGGAGCGTGTGGCGCGGCGAGAGGTAGCGGTCGCCCTGGAAGCAGACATACTCGCCGCCGTTGAGCGCCACCTTGATGCGGAGCATCGTGTCGAGCGTCGGCCCGTTGATGGGAATCACCTTGTAGCCGCACTCCTCCGTGTTGCGTTCGACCACGCGGCGGATGCGTTCATACTCGGCGTCGTACATCACGATGTTGATTTTGCGGCCGTACTTCCCGAAGAAGTGTGCCCCGGCCTGCCAGCAGCCGACGTGCGCCCCCAGCACGACCACGCCGCAGCCGCTCTCGAGCAGCGCGATGAAGTCGTCGTAGTTGTCGAAGAGGAAGCGGTAGCGGCCGGCTGCCCCGCCGCCGATGGCCACCTTGTCGATGAGCGTCTGCCCGAAGCGGTAGTAGTGGCGGAAGAGGGCCGCCGCGGCGCGCAGGGGGGCGTATCCGAGCCTTCGGCGGCAGTAGCTCCAGACGGCGGCCGTGGCGCGCGGCGCGCAGGGGATGAAGTAGACGACCACCAGCGCCAGGAAGGCGTAGGCGGCGCGGATGCCGACGTAGCGGATGAGCAGAACGAAGAATGCGTAACCGAATCCTCCGCCCCGCGACTTTCCGTTCCATCCCGCCGGGCTTGCGCTCTCCATGCCGCTAAGCGTTGAGTTTCGAGATGATGAGGTTGTCGAAATCCTCGAACGTCCGCACGCCGACGAAGTCGGGTCCCTTGAGCGTGACGCCGAAGTTCTGCTCGACGAGGACCACAACGTCCACCAGGTCGAGGCTGTCGAGGCCCAGCACCTCCTTCAAATCCCCCTCGGGGGTGATTGCGGAGGGGTCGATTTCGAACTCTTCGGCCAGCACCTCCTTGATTTTTGCTTTGATTTCTTCGTTTGTCATGGTTCGAATTTTTTGACGATTAACGTCGAGTTGGTCCCTCCGAAGCCGAACGAGTTGCTCAGGAAGGTCGAGAAGGGTCGGTCGACGCGGCTGGCCGGGATGTTCAGGTGGCACGAGGCCTCGTCGGGCTCCTCGAAGTTGAGGTTCGGGGCGATGAATCCCCGCTGCATCATCAGTACCGAGTAGACCACCTCGCTGGCTCCGGCCATCCACATTTCGTGGCCCGTCTGCGACTTGGTCGAGGTGACGTAGGGTTTCTGCTCGCCGAAGACCTCGTGGATGGCCAGCGCCTCGTTGAGGTCCCCCACGGGGGTCGACGTGGCGTGGGCGTTGATGTACTCGATGTCGGCGGGGGTCATTCCGGCGCAGCGGAGCGCCATGCGCAGCGAGCGTGCCGGGCCGTCGACGTTGGGCGAGGAGATGTGCTCGCCGTTGGAGGAGAATCCGTAGCCGACAATCTCGGCGAGGATTTCGGCCCCGCGGCTGCGCGCCGATTCGTAGCTCTCGACGATGAGCGTTGCGGCGCCGCCGCTCGGCACCAGACCGTCGCGGTGGCGGTCGAAGGGGCGCGAGGCGCGTGCGGGCTCCTGCTCGCGGATGGAGAAGGCGCTCAGCGCGTCGAAGTTGCCCACCGAGAAGACGTTGACCTCCTCGGCGCCGCCGCAGACGACGCACTGCTGCAGCCCCTGGCGGATGAGCAGGTAGGCCATGCCGATGGCGTGCGAGCCGCTGGCGCAGGCCCCCGAGACGGTGAAGTTGATGCCCCGCAGGTTGAAGATGGTCGAGAGGTTCATCGTCACCGTCGAGTTCATCGACTGGAAGATGTTGCCCGAGCCGACGAGCACCGTGTTGTGCTTCTCGCGGATGACGTCGGCGCCGTGGATGACGGCCTCGGCGCTGCTGTCGTTGCCGTAGAGGATTCCGGTCTCGTGGGCGAGCAGCCAGTCGGTGTCGATGCCCGCCTGGGCGAGCGCTTCGGCGGTAGCGACGTAGGCGTAGGCCCCCTGCTCCGAGAGGCACATCCGCTGGCGGCGGTCGAGCGCCTTGCGCAGGTCGGGTTTGCGGAGGATGCCGGTGAGAGCGGAGCGGTAGCCCATCTCCTTGCGTGCGGGGTCGAGGCCGATGCCCGAGCGGCCGCAGTAGAGCGACTCGGCAACCTGCTCGCGGTTTTCACCGATGCAGGAGTAGATGCCCATGCCCGTGATGACGACTCTGTGTTGTTCCATTGCTTGCGTGTATAGCCTTGTTTGCCTGTGTACAGGTTCCTTTTTGGTTTGTTTTCTCATTCTGGTCCGGTCCGGCTCTTCTTATAAAGTTGCGGCCCGGTCCGGTCTGGCCTTATCCCGGTCTTCCCCGGCCTGCCCGGTCTTTTTCTGCCTTTTCCCAGTCTGTCCTGCCCGGTTCAGCCTCGGTTTGCCCGGTCTCCCCCGGCCTGCCCGGTTCAGCCTCGGTTTGCCCGGCCTCTCCGGCCCGGTTCCGGTCTTTTCCGGCCCGTCTCTTAAAAAATTGCGGCCCGGCCCCTTTCGGTCCCCGGCGGCCATTTCCGCCCTCCCCGGCGCGGGTCAGAGGATGCCTCCGTTGATGGAGATGACCTCGCCGGTGATGTAGGAGGCCTTCTCCGAGGCGAGGAAGGCCACCAGGTCGGCCACCTCCTCCGGCTCGCCGAAGCGTCCGGCGGGGATGGTACGCCGCAGCGCCGCCTCGTCCAGGTCGGCCGTCATGTCGGTGCGGATGAAGCCCGGGGCGACGGCGTTGACCGTCACCCGCTTCTTGGCCACCTCCTGGGCCAGCGCCCGCGTGGCGGCGATGAGTCCCCCCTTGGCCGCCGAGTAGTTGACCTGCCCGGGGAGCCCCTTGATGCCCGAGAGCGAGACGATGTTGATGATGCGTCCGTACTTGCGGACGAGCATCCCCTTGAGCAGCGGCTGCGTGACGTGGAAGAATCCGTCGAGGTGGGTGCGCAGCACGCCGTACCAGTCCTCGTGGGGCATCCACAGCAGCAGCCCGTCGCGGCGGATTCCGGCGTTGTTGACCAGCACCTCGACCGCCTCGTCGGGATGCGCCTCGAGCCAGCCGCCCAGGGCGCGCTCCGCGGCCTCGCGGTCGGCCACGTCGAAGGGGAGCAGCTCGCCCTCGCCCCCTTGCCGGCGGATGAGCGCAAGGGTCTCCTCGGCGGCCGCCGCATTCGCAAGGTAGTTGACCAGCACATGGTAGCCCATGCCGGCCAGACGCAGCGCCACGGCGCGTCCGATGCCGCGGCTTGCCCCCGTCACGAGGGCGTATCGTCTCTTCTGGTTCGTCTCCATATTATCCGTAATCGGAGCGGGCGGTTCCCGTTGCGGGGTTCCGCACGCTCCGTGTTTGTTTTCCGTCGTTTCGCTCCGGTCCGGCTCTCCGGTCCGGTCCTGTATTTCAACTCCGCTCCCGAGCTCTGTCCCCGGTCCCCGGCCCTCTTCCGACACCCCGGTTAGAGAAGCCCGGCGGGTTGCGTGCGCATGAGCTGCTCGAGGCGCTCAATCTCGCGGTACTTGGGCGTATCCTCGCGGAAGGCCGGCACCTCGGCGCGTACCCGGTCGTAGAGGCGGCGCGTCGCCGGTGCAAGCTGCCCGGCAATCTCCAGACAGTCGACCGCCTGGGCCAGCGCCATGAGGTGGATGGCCATCACCTGATAGCCGTTCTCGACCACCTGACGGCAGAGCAGCGCCGCATTGGTACCCATGCTGACGATGTCCTGGTTGTCGTTGTTGTTCGGGATGCTGTGGACATACATCGGGTTGGAGAGCGTCTGGCTCTCGGCCGTGGTCGAGGTGGCGGTGAACTGCGCCGCCTGCAGCCCGTAGTTGAGTCCCAGCTTGCCCAGGTTGACAAACGGAGGCAGGATGCCGTTGATGCGGTCGTGGAAGAGGTAGTTCATCTGCCGCTCGGCGAGCATCGTGAGCTTTGTGGTGGCAATCTTGAGCTTGTCCATCTCCAGCGAGACGTAGTCGCCGTGGAAGTTGCCGCCGTGGTAGACGTTGCGCGTGAGGGGGTCGACCACCGGGTTGTCGTCGACCGAGTTGAGCTCGTTGACCAGCACCTCCTCGGCGCCCCGCAGCGTGTCGAGCACCGGACCCAGAATCTGGGGGATGCAGCGCAGCGAGTAGTAGGGCTGGACCTTGTGTTCGAAGTGCTGCTCGGTGTGGCGGTGGTAGAGCACCGTCTCGCGCTTGAGCAGTCGCTGCCCGCCCTCGGCCGCACGGCGCATGGCTGCGGCGATGTCGCGCTGCCCGGCGTGGAGCTTCATGGCGTTGAGCTCCTCGGAGAGGAAGTCATCGTACGACGAGGCTATTTCGTTCATCAGCAGTGAGGCGGCCACTGCGTAGTCGAGCAGGCGGCGCACCTCGAGCAGGTTGACCAGCCCGATGCCCGTCATCACGGCCGTGCCGTTGGTGATGGCCAGCCCCTCGCGCAGGTGGATGCCCAGCGGGGTGATGCCCTCGCGGGCGAAGACCTCGGCCGTCGGGCGGCGCTCCGGGACGCCGTCGCGCTCGACGAAGACCTCGCCCTCGCCGATGAGCGCCAGTGCAATGTGGGCCAGCTGCACCAGGTCGCCGCTGGCGCCGACGCTGCCGTGGCGCGGCACGACGGGGGTGATGCGGCGGTTGAGCAGCTCGGCCAGCAGGGTGATGACCTCGGGATGAACCCCCGAGCGGGCCTGTGCGAAGGTCTGGATGCGGGCCAGCATCGCCGCACGCACGCAGACCACCGGCAGCGGTTCGCCCGCACCGGCGGCGTGGCTGCGGATGATGTTGTACTGGAGGGCTCTGAGGTCTCCGTCGTCGATGCGGTACTGGGCCATCGGGCCGAAGCCGGTGTTGATGCCGTAAATCACCTTGTCGGAGGCGAACTCCTCCAGAAAACGATAGCACTCCTCCACCTCGAGGAGCATCTGCTGCTGCGGCGCGACGCGCCCGCCGCCGAAGAGCACCTCTTCGACCTGCTCCAGACGCAGCCTGTTTCCGATTTGAATCATGATGCGGACCCTTTTAAGACGGGAATGGTTCCCGAGCCGCTCCTTCCCTTCGAATGCGATGCGTCTGTCCGGGCTCTCCGGGCGCTTTTTGCGACCGTATCCAAAAGGCAAGAGTTGGACAAAGATACAAAATATTTCGCAAAATATGTCTGTTTTGGCGCGAAGTTCTTCTCCGTTCGGGCTGCCTTCGGGTCCGAACGGTCCGCACGGGGCCGGCACGGTATTTCCGGGGCGGTTTTGCGGAGGCGGATTTGCGGGGCGGTTTTTTGAGGTGGGCGGTTTGCCGGGATGGAGCGGGCGCGGCGGCTTTTTGGACGGCGGAGGGCGATTTTTTTCGACAGGAAGTGGGCCCTCTTCTTTTTTGTATTTTTCCGACGAAATAGTATTTTTGTATTCGGGGAACCCCCCATTTACCGCGGCGGACGGCAGTCTTCCTGCCGCTCCCGGGGCGGACCGCCGAACTATGGAAAAGGAGCGATACGACACGTTCGATTTCGAGGACAACCGTCGGGTTGTCGAGGCTTTGCGCAGCGGAGACGAGCACTGTTTCGATGCTCTGTTCCGCCGTTGCTATAGGCCGCTGTGCGCCTATGCCTCGCGCTTCGTCCCCCTGTCGCGTGCCGAGGAGCTGGTGCAGGATACCCTCCTGTGGCTCTGGGAGAACCGCCGCACGCTCATCCCCGAGATGCCGCTCCGCTCGCTGCTCTTCACCATCGTCCGCAACAAGTCGCTCAACAGCGCCTCGCGCAACTCATTGCGCAACCGCATCCTGCGCGAGCTGGCCTCGGATTTCGAGGAGGAGTTCGACGACCCGGCGCTCTACTTCGAGAGCGAACTGGCGCGCCGCTTTGCGGAGGCGCTGCGGCGCCTTCCCGAGGAGTTCCAGCAGACCTTCCGCATGCACCGGCTCGAGGGGAAGACCCACCGCCAGATTGCCGAGGAGCTCCACGTCTCGCCCCAGACGGTCAACTACCGCATCGGTCAGACGGTGCGCTTCCTGCGCGAGGAGCTCCGCGAATACTGGCCGGTGCTCGTGCTGCTGCTGGGCTTCAAGCTCCGGTAGCGTCGGGGCTTCACCGCCGAATGGCGTTCCCTCCCCGTTCCTCCGCTCCGTCTTCCCGGCAGACCCCGGTCCGATTTTCCAGTTTTTTCCAGCATTTTCCAGTTTTTCCCAGTTTTTTCCAGTCTTTCCGTTTTTTCGCGTCTCCCCCGTTTTCTTCGTTCTCTCCCCCCCCCGTTTCCGCACCCGCTTCCACGCTCGCCCTGCTTCTGTCGGCCCCGCCGTCGCTCTGTCCCGCCCGCTCTCGTCCGCCTTGTCCCGCTCTGTCCTGGCCTGCGGCTCGTCCTGTCCCGTCCCGCCTGCCCCGGCCTTCTTTCCCGCCTCCCTGCCCCGAAAATCCTCCCCGAAATCCTCCCCGAAATCCTCCCCGAAAATCCTCCCGGACCGGCGCGGCATACCTTTTTTTGAAAAAAATGCAGGGCGCGGTTAGTATCTTTGCCCGCCCGATTGTATTACTCATAGATGAACATCCCGATGGAGACACCGCAAATCACCGAAGAACGCCTTGCCGCCTACCTGCGCGGAGAGCTCCCGGCCGCCGAAGCGGCCGAAATCGAAGCGTGGTACGACGCCTCGCCCGCCAACCGGCGGACGATGGGCGAGGTCTACCGCATCCTCTGCCTCAACGACCGGCTCCGCGCCGCCGAAAAGGTCGACGTCGAAGGCTCGCTGCGCGCCGTCAAGCGCCGGATGCGCCCCCGCCGCGCCCCGCTGCGCCGTCTGGTGTGGCGCTCTGCCGCGGCCGCGGCCGTCGTGCTGCTGGCCCTCGGCCTCTGGTTCGAGACCCGCACGCTCGCCGAGCGGCTCGAACGCCCCGTGGTGGTCTACACCGACCTGGGCGAACGCTCGCAGGTCGAGCTGCCCGACGGCACGAAGGTGTGGCTCAACTCGTCGAGCCGCATCGAGTACCGCACTCCGCTCTTCTCGCGCGAACGCCGCGTGACGATGAGCGGCGAGGCCTACTTCGAGGTGGAGCACGACGCCGCGTCGCCCTTCATCGTCTCGAGCGGCGGACTGGACATCAAGGTGCTCGGCACGAAGTTCAACATCCGCAACGACGCCGCCCGCCACCGCGTGACCACCGTCCTGCTCGAGGGCTCGGTGGCCGCCGCACTCTCGGGCAGCGAGGAGTATGCGGTCCGCCTGCGCCCTGCACAGATGCTGCTCTTCGACAGCGAGACCCGCTCCATGCAGCTGCGCGACTGCCCCGCCGCCTCCAACTCCATCGACTGGATTGAGGGCCACTTCCGCTTCGAGCAGACCACCTTCGAGCAGATTGTCTCCGAGCTGGAGCGCTACTACAACGTCGAGGTGCGCTTCATGGACGACAGCCTGCGCGGCGAGCGCTTCTCGGGCGACTTCCACCTCGAGGACGGCATCTACCACATCATGTCGGTGCTGCAGCTCACCTACAAGTTCCACTACAAGGTCAACCGCGACAACATCGAGCTCTACGCCAACTGACCCGCCGGCCCGCCGGGGCCGCGCCGGGGGGGCGATACCAGGGGGGCGACGTCAGGATGCACACGGAAAGAACGGAACGAACGATACGAACAACAGGAACCTGAAATAAAATATGAACGAAAACTTCGAATGCCTATGAGTCGATAACTACCATCCGACCGGACGCCGTCCGCGCGACGGCGCAGCAATCTCCAGAAATTTATAACCAAACCTAAAACAATCCATGAAAAAACAAACCTTGCGACGGGCAGGGGGAGTGCATCGTGCATGCGCACGCCTCCGCTGTCTGTTGATTGTTCCGGTCCTGCTGCTTTCATGCTTCGGCCTGAAGGCCAACGCGCAGACCGCCGAACCCCGCGTCACCGTCGAGGTGCGCGACGCTTCTCTTTCCCAGGTATTCCAGTCCATTCAGGAGCAGACGGGCTACTCGTTCGTCTACAACAGCTCCGACATCAACCCCGCCGAGCAGGTGAGCCTCTCGCTCCGCAACGCGACCCTCGCCTCCGCCCTCGACCGGCTCTTCGCCGGCCGCGGCATCGGCTATACGCTCAAGGACAAGCACATCGTCCTCTCGCGTACGGCCGACCGTACGGCAGCCCGCCAGGGCGCCCGCCCCGTGCGCGGCGTCACGGGCTCGGTCAAGGACGCCAAGGGCCTCGGCCTTGTGGGCGCCACGGTGGTTATTAAAGGTACGACCGTCGGTGCGGCCGTCGACGCCGAGGGCAACTTCTCGCTGCCGCAGGCGCGTCAGGGCGACGTGCTCGAGGTCTCGCTCATCGGCTATGCCAAGCAGGAGATTCCCGTCACGGGCTCCGCGCCGCTGCGCATCGTCATGCATGAGGATACGGAGGTGCTCGACGCCGTGGTGGTGACGGCCCTCGGTATCAAGCGCTCGGAGAAGGCGCTGACCTACAACGTGCAGGAGGTCTCGGGCGACATCGTCAACGGGGTCAAGGACGCCAACTTCGTCAATGCCCTCTCGGGTAAGGTCGCCGGTCTGCAAATCAACGCCAGCGCCTCGGGTACGGGCGGTTCGACGCGCGTGGTGATGCGCGGCGTGAAGTCCATCAACGGCAACAACAACGCCCTTTACGTCATCGACGGTATCCCGATGCCGAGCCTGCGTTCGGAGCAGACGGCCGGCATGTACGAGACCCCCGACGGCGGCGACTACGAGGGTATCTCGAACCTCAACCCCGAGGACATCGAGTCGATGTCGATTCTCTCGGGTGCCACGGCCGCCGCGCTCTACGGTTCGCAGGGCGCCAACGGTGTGATTCTCATCACCACGAAGAAGGGTGAGGAGGGACGCCTCCGGGTCAACTACTCGAACAACACCACCTTCACCGCGCCCTTCGTGATGCCCGAGTTCCAGAACCGCTACGGCACGGCCGAGACCTCGCCCTCGATGAGCTGGGGCTCGCCTCTGGCCCAGCCCACCTCGTACGACCCGCGGGACTTCTTCCAGACGGGCTACAACACCACCAACTCGGTTTCGGTCTCGGCGGGCAACTCGCGCAACCAGACCTATGCCTCGGCTGCCTCGGTCAACTCGCGCGGCATCATCCCCAACAACGTCTACAACCGCTACAACTTCTCGCTGCGCAACACCACGGAGCTGGTCAAGGACCGCCTGACGCTCGACGTGGGTGCCACCTACATGCGCCAGTACGACCGCAACTCGCTGGTGCAGGGTCTCTACCACAACCCGCTCATCCCGATTTACCTCTTCCCGCGCGGCGATGATATCCGCAAGTACCAGATTTACGAGCGCTACGACGCCACGGACGGCTACATGAAGCAGTTCTGGCCGCTGGAGTTCCTCACCGGCGTGGAGAACCCCTACTGGGTGACCAACCGCGAGCTCTTCGAGAATACGGCCCACCGCTACACCTTCAACGGTACGATGAAGTGGGACATCACCTCGTGGATGAGCCTCACGGGCCGCGTGCGTCTGGACAACACGACGATGAACTACACGCGCAAGATTTACGCCTCGTCCAACGAGCTCTTCGCTTCGAAGTACGGTAACTACCTCGACCATACGGCCGTCCACAACAACCTCTACGCCGACGCCCTGCTGAGCATCGACAAGACGTTCCTCGACGACCGCCTCTCGCTGCAGTTCAACCTGGGTGCCAGCCTCATGGACGACAAGAACAAGGTGACGGGCTTCGAGGGCCACCTGGCCACGCAGCCCAACAAGTTCACCCTCTACAACATCGACATGAAGCACTCGCAGACGAAGCCCTACATGAGCCGCTACCACGACCAGGTGCAGGCCGCCTACGCCACGCTGCAGCTGGGTTGGAAGGGGATGCTCTACCTCGACGTGACGGCCCGCAGCGAGTGGGCCTCGCAGCTCGCCTTCACCGACAGCTACAACATCTTCTACCCGTCGGTTGGCCTCTCGGCCGTCATCTCGTCGATGACCGACCTCTCGCGTGCAGGCATCTCGTTCCTCAAGGTGCGCGCCTCCTACGCCGAGGTGGGTAACGCCCCCGAGCGCTACATCACGGGCCGCAACTATCCCATCAGCGTGGGCGGTGTCATCGAGTCGGAGACCGCCGCACCGGCCGTCAACCTGACGCCCGAGCGCACGAAGTCCTTCGAGGCGGGTCTCAACGCCAAGTTCCTCGGCGGCAAAATCTGGCTGGACGCCACCTACTACAACACCAACACCTACAACCAGCTCTTCAGGTACGATGCACCTCCCAGCACGGGTTACAAGCAGGCCTACATCAACGCCGGCAAGGTGAACAACTGGGGTATCGAGGCCGTTGTGGGCTACAAGAACACGTGGCGCGACTTCTCGTGGTCGACCAACGTCAACTTCTCGATGAACCGCAACGAGGTCAAGGAGCTCGTGCCCGAGGGTACGCGTGACGTTGCGGGCAACCTGGTTTCGGTCGACGAGGTCAACATGGACTACGGCGGCTACCGCATGCAGGTCAAGAAGGGCGGCTCGATTGGCGACTTCTATGTGACGGGCTTCAAGACCGACGAGTTCGGCCACATCTACGTCGACCCCAACTCCAACACGGTGACGCTCGACCGCAACACGTGGGTCTACGGCGGCAACACCGAGGCGCGCTTCCGTCTGGGATGGAACAACCAGTTCTCCTGGAAGGGCATCTCGCTGGGCGTGCTCATCGACGCCCGCATCGGCGGCCACGGCGTCTCGGCCACGCAGGCCCTGATGGACGAGTACGGCGTCTCGGAGGCCTCGGCCCAGGCACGCGAGAACGGCGGCGTATGGGTATCCGACACGCAGCAGATTCCCGACGCGAAGACCTTCTACGCCAACTCGGGCAACGGTATGTCGATGCTGGCCCACTACGTCTACTCGATGACCAACGTGCGCCTGCGCGAGCTGACGCTCGGCTACGACCTGCCGTCGAAGTGGTTCAACGACAAGGTGGGCATGAGCGTGGCGCTCGTCGGCCGCAACCTCTTCATGTTCTACAACAAGGCTCCGTTCGACCCCGAAATCACCGCCTCGACGGGCACCTACTACCAGGGGCTCGACTACTTCATGCAGCCTTCGGTCCGCACCCTGGGCTTCAGCGTAAGACTCCAATTCTAAAACACCCGACGCAATGAAACGAAACATCATAACGAACCTGAGCCAGGGGCTCTTCGCGGTTGCCCTCTCGGGCCTGCTGCTGGGCTCCTGCACGAGCGGCTTCGAGAAGTTCAACACCAACCCCGACTCGGCTCAGAACATCGACCAGAAGACCCTCATCACCACCATGGAGATGGATGCCGTCATCCCCTGCAGCGACGAGGGCGCCAACGCCTACCAGCGCGCCTGCAACCTGATGGGTGACTCCTACTCGGGCTACATGGCGGCCATCAGCTCGTTCGACAACGGCGGTGTCAACACGACCACCTATGCGCTCGACGCCACCGACTACAACAACGTCCCCTTCTCGGTGGCCTTCACCAACGTGATGTCCGCCTGGCTGACGCTCAGCTACGCCTACGAGGCGGGGCAGATTACCGAGGACACCTTCGCCGTGGCCGAGGTGCTCAAGGTCTTCGCGCTGCAGCGCGCCACCGACATCTACGGACCGCTGCCCGTGACCCACTTCGGTGAGACGGAGAACCCCTACGACGCGCAGGAGACCGTCTACATGAAGCTCTTCGAGGACCTCAACGCGGCCATCGCCGTGCTGGAGGAGTACGCCACCAACTCGCCCGACGCCACGCCGCTGCAGGAGGTCGACATCGTCTACCAGGGCAGCTATCCCAAGTGGCTGCGTCTGGCCAACTCGCTCAAGCTGCGCATGGCCATGCGCGTGGTCTACGTCATTCCCGACCAGGCCCGTGCGTGGGCCGAGGAGGCCGTCACGAGCGGCGTCATCGAGTCGGCCGACGAGAGCGCGACGCTGGCAACCGTCGGTTCGATTCAGGTCTTCAACCCGCTGGAGGAGGTCTGGAACGCCTACGCCGACACGCGCATGGGCGCCACGATGGATGCCTACCTGAACGGCTACAAGGACCCGCGTCTGGCCACCTACTTCAAGCCCTGCGAGGATGGTCTCTACCACGGCGTGCGCAACGGCATCGCCGCCATCAGCAAGGAGTACTACCTCGGCATGTCGGTGCCCAACGTCGACAAGACGACGCCCGTACGCTGGCTCATGTCCTCGGAGGTCGCCTTCCTGCGCGCCGAGGGTGCGATGCGCGGCTGGGCGATGGGCGGTGACGCCGAGAGCTTCTACCGCCGCGGCATCGAGCTCTCGTTCCTCGAGAACGGCCTTTCGGCCGCCGAGGCTGCAACCTACGCCGAGAGCGAGCTGACGCCGGCCGCCTTCGAGGATGCCTCCGGCTCGACGACCCACTACAACATCGCCGCTCCGTCGCAGATTACCGTCAAGTGGGACTCTTCGGCCGACTCGGAGCAGATGCTCGAGCGCATCATCACCCAGAAGTGGATTGCCATGTTCCCCAACGGACAGGAGGCGTGGTCGGAGTTCCGCCGCACGGGCTATCCGCGGATTTTCCCCATCGTCAACGACCGCAGCAACGGCACGGTGGATGTCAACGAGCAGATTCGCCGCATGACCTTCCCGCGTTCGGAGTACTCGAACAACCGTGCGGCGCTCAACCGCGCCATCCGGCTGCTGGGCGGCCCCGACCAGGGCTCGACCAAACTCTGGTGGGACAAGAAAAACAACTAACCTGAAACCTTAAGACGAAATACGATGAAAAGAATCTTCAAATATGCACTCTGCACGCTGCTGCTGGGTAGCCTGTTTGCCGGCTGCGAGAAGGAGACGACTCCCGAGCGGGTGAACGTGCAGCACCCCGAAGAGCAGGAGCAGATTCATCGCGACAACGCCTACTACCAGCGTCTTCGCGAGTACAAGAAGAGCAAGCACAAGCTGGCCTTCGGCTGGTACGGAACCTGGACGGCCATGGGCCCCTCCTACCAGACGCGCATCTCGAACTGCCCCGACTCGATGGACATCATCTCCATCTGGAGCCAGTGGCATACGCTCACCCCGGCCCAGGTGGCCGACAAGGAGTTCGTCCAGAAGGTCAAGGGTACGAAGGTGACCTACACCATCTTCTCGAACGTCATGCCCGAGCCCTTCGCCTCGATGTACGACGACCCCTACTGCGACGAGGCCATCGAGGCCTACGCCAAGGCCTACTGCAAGGACTCGATGGACAAGTGGAACTACGACGGCATCGACATCGACTATGAGCCGGGCTTCGGTGCCGTGGGTCCCTTCGTGGGCAACCCCGCCCCCGAGCTCTTCAACAAGCTGATTGTGGCCATGGGCAAGTACGTGGGTCCCAAGTCGGGCACGGGCCGTCTGTTCATCATCGACGGCGTCCCCTTCGCCGTCCGGGACGAGTATGTCGAGTACTTCGACTACGGCATCGTGCAGGCCTACTCCTCGTACGGCTACACCGACCTGCAGAACCGCTTCAACAATGCCGCCAATGCCGGCTGGAAGCCCGAGCAGTATATCTTCGCCGAGAATTTCGAGGCCTACTGGAAGACGGGCGGCGTGAGCCACACCACGCGTGACGGCCAGACGGTCAACTCGCTGCTGGGCATGGCGCTCTTCAACCCAACGCAGGGCGAGGGCGGCGGCTTCGGCGCCTACCACATGGAGTACGAGTACGCCCACGCCGACATGCCCTACAAGTACATGCGTCAGGCCATCCAGGCGGTCAACCCTGCCCCCGTGGGCGACTACTCGAAGACGCTGGTGGCCCTCAACGAGGCCGGCACCGAGCAGTTCGAGGTGAGCGTTACCCCCTCGGGCGTCATCTACGGCGAGGTGAACTGCACGCTTTCGGCCCGCATCTCGGAGCCGGCTGAGGCCGACACCGACCTTGCGCTTGCGGTCGACAACTCGCTCATCGAGGGCTACAACCACGACAACGGCACCGAGTATGCGGCCATCGACCCCTCGCTGGTCAACATCTCGGGTCCGCTCCACTTCGCTGCCGGCACCGAAGCGTCGGAGAGCGACGTGCAGGTGGCCGTCACGGTGGCATCGCTCGCCGACGGCGAGTACCTTGTGCCGCTGCTCCCGACCCTTGCCGAAGGCTTCGGCTACGACGAGACGGGCTATGTGAAGTACCTCGTCATTACGAAGAGCACCACCACCATCAAGGTTCTGACCGACGGCAGCCAGGTGGAGAACCACTCCGTCATGAAGCGGCTCGACGGCAGCTACAGCAGCCTTGAGGCGACGCTCACGGCACACCTCTCGCTGGGGGCCATCTCCGATGTCCAGTTCAGCTACGTGGCCGACAACGCGCTGGCTGAGGCCTACAACGAGAAGAACGGCACCGACTACATGACCATCGACGCATCGAAGGTTTCGCTCTCCGGCAAGCTCTCGTTCGCCCAGGGCGAGATGAGCCCGACGGGCGGGGTGACGGTCACGCTTTCCGACCTCTCGGTGCTCCAGCCGGGCTACACGTTGGTTGCGCTGCGTCCCGACCTGGAGTCGCTGAGCGACTACGAGCCCGATGCCGACCGCGGCGTGAAGTACCTGCTGATTTTCCTCGGCGAGGAGAACCTGGCCGCACAGCAGAACCTCGAACCCTTCGAGGATGACTGCACGAAGATTGACAACGCCAACAACAAGCTGGGCTGGACGGTCGACATCACCAACCTGAACACCTCCATCGGCGGTACGGGCGTCTGGGGCTACGACGACGTGACGACGCTCTTCAACGGACGTGATGCCGGCGACATGGGCTTCTATGCCATCTTCAACAACTACTACTCGTGGCAGGTGGGCCTCGGCGGCCGCATCACCATCGACATGCAGCAGAGCTATCCGGTGAGCACGGTGGCCTGGGGCGTATGCTACACCAATACGGCCTATTCGGTGAAGACCATCCGCAACGTCGAGGTTTCGACCGACGGCGTGAACTGGACGCCGCAGAATGCCTCCGACGTGACGATTGCCCAGGCTACGGGCGACAACGGCGTCATGCAGTGGTTCACCTTTGTCAAGCCGGTCGAGGCGCGCCTCATCCGCTTCGACATCGTCGACCGCTACGACACGGGCAGCAACTTCTGCGGCATGCGCGAGCTTGAAGTCTGGAGTCCGAAGAACTAACCGAACCAACCCTCAAAACGAACAAAGAGTATGAAACTGAAATATTTTGCAGTGCCGCTGCTCCTCGCCGCCGCCCTTGCGACGGGGTGCCAGGAGTCGGCCAAGTACGAACCGGTCGTCTACATGACCGATGCGCAGTCGAATGCCGCCATGAGCGTGACCATCGACGAGCTTCCGGCCAGCACGGCCCTCTCGGTCACCGCGTCGGAGCAGGTCTCGCACGACCTGGAGATAACGCTCGAGCTGCGTCCCGACCTGGTGGAGAGCTACAACCTCAAGTATGGCAAGAACTACCTCCCGCTGCCCGAGGGGACCTATGAGTTCCTCAACGACAAGGTCTCCATCGCGGCCGGCTTCACCACCTCGTCGATGGCCGAACTGACGGTCACCACGATGGACGGTTTTGCCGAGGGAGCCACCTACTGCATGCCGGTGAGCATCCGCTCGGTGAGCGGCTCGATGGCCGTTCTCGAGCCTTCGCGCACGGTCTACATCGTCTTCAAGACGCCGGTCATCAGCAAGGCCATCATGATTGGCTCGGGCAACAAGTACAAGATTCCGGGCTTCCTGGACAACGCCGACCTGGTCTTCCCGCAGGTGACGCTCGAGACGCGCGTCTACGTGACCAACTTCTCGAACGGCTGCGACAACTCCTCCATCATGGGTATCGAGGGTGAGTGCTCGGTGCGTTTCGGCGACGTGAAGATTGACAAAAACGTCGTACAGATTTGTCACGAGAGCTACCAGCCCGCCGCCACGGACCGTCCGTGCGACGCGAACAAGTGGTACCATGTGGCAGCCGTCTGGACCGGTTCGTCGTGGGACATCTACATCGACGGACAGTATGCCGCCGGCACCCCGACGCAGGGCGAGTCGATGAACCTGGGCAAGAACGACGGCTACGGCTTCGGTCTGGGAGCGCTGTCGCAGTGGCAGAGCTCGCGCCCGCTGATGGGTTATCTGGCCGAGTGCCGCGTCTGGACGCGCGCCCTCTCGCAGAGCGAGATTGCCAACAACATGAACTACGTCGACCCGACGTCGGAGGGCCTGCTGGCCTACTGGCGCATGAACGAGTGGACGCCCAACCCCGACGGCGGCGGCAACATCGTGCCCGACCTGACGGGCCACGGCTACGATGCTCATGGCGGTTCGAGCAACCCGACGATGATGGATACCCGCTGGATGTAGACCTGCGGGCAGCGGCCGCCCCTTCGGTGGGTTGGGGCGGCCGTATATCCATGGAACAGAGACCGTGCGGTCGGCTGCAGCGTGCAGCCTGCCGCACGGTTTTTTTGTGTCCTCGCCGCATGGGCGTTTGTGCCCCCGGCCCGCAGCGGGTTTTTGTGCCCTCCCGGCCCGCAGCGGGGATGGCACCGGCCGTGCGGCCCTCTCTGCGGCTTCGGCCCGTTTCTTGCTGCATGCTCCCCCAAAATGGGCAACGGAGGGCATGAAACCGACGATACATGGATTGCTGGGGCGGATTCGCCCCGTGATGGTGGTGGCGAGCTGCATCGGGGTGGTGATGGCCTACCTTATCGGCACCTTCGTCACGGGCCCCTTCCACCAGGCATCGAGCAGCATGGGGGCCATGCTGGCCTGCACCTCGGCCGTGGTGGTGCTCCAGACGCCGGGACTCAGGGAGTCGCTGCGTGCGGGGCTGCTGCGCGTGGCCGGCACGGCGCTCGGGGCGCTGCTTGCCTATGCCTATCTGCGCCTCTTCGCCTTCTCGACGCTCGGCATGATGCTCGCCGTGGCGCTGCTCGTCGTGCTGAGCATGCTGCTCGGCATCCCCGATAACGGACGCATGGCGACCATCACGCTGCTGGCCATTCTGCTTGTCTCGCAGCGCAGCCACGCCCTGCCGCCCGGGGTGAACTGCCTGCTGCGCTTTGTCGAATCGGCGCTCGGGGTGGCCGTCGGGGTGGTGCTGGCCTGGCTGACGTCGCATCTGAGCCCCGCGGCGCACCCCGCCGCCAACAGCTGCCCGGCCCCGGCTCCAACTCCGGCAGCTCCGGCCCCGGCCCCAACTTTTGCTCCGGCTCCGGCATCAACGGCCGCACCTGCCCCGACCCCAACATCCGCCCCATCCACCCCTACTTCGACCGCTCCGTCCCCTGTTTCGGTCGCTTCGGCGCCTGCCCCAACGGTTGCGCCCGCTCCGTCTTCGATTCCAACATCGACCTCAGCGGCCGCACCTGCACCCGCTCCCGGCGCCATTTTCTCTGCGTCCGGGACTGCCGCCTCTGCGCCCACCTCCGGCTCCTCCGTCGACTCCGCCCCCTCTTCCGTCGCCTCCGTTCCCGGAGCCTCTGCACCCGCTCCCGGCGCCATTTTCTCTGCTCCCGGGACTGCCGCCTCTGCCCCTGTCCCCGGCGCTTCCGCCCCCTCTGCCGCCGCGCCCGCCGCGCCTGCCGCGGCCGGCGGGGAGCAAAAAAGAACCGGCTCCCCTTCGCGGGAAGCCGGTTCCTGAAGTGTGCAGGTCCTGTAAGCCGGGTTCTGTCCCCGGAGTTGCCTCCGGGTCTCTGTCATTTATCTAGGGCGGCAGTCTCCTGCCGTCTCAAGCAACCTACCCCCCGGCATCGGGCGAGCAACCCTTAATTGCCGGTATACATGGTCTTGCAACCCACGAGACGTACGGCCAGACGACATCACTGCCTCTGCGGTGGGCTCTTACCCCGCCTTTTCACCCTTACCACCGCTGCGGGCGAACCCGACAGCGGGGCGGTTCTTCTCTGTTACGCTCCTATACCCTCACGGATATCAAGTGATTGGCTTGCGTGGCGCTCTGCGTTGCCCGGACTTTCCTCCCCCGGCCGAGCCGGCGGCGACAGAGCGGACCTGCGCTGCAAAGGTAGGAATTAATGCGCGAAAAACCGCGCCTCCGACCGAAAATCGGGGTGCTTCCCCTGCGGCGGGGAGGAAGATGCCGCGTCGAGGGAGCGAAGATGCCGCGCGAAGGGGCGAGGGGAGCGGCAAGGGGAGAAGAGGCGGAGGCGTTGAGGGGTGACAGGGGGGGCGACAGGCGTCGGGCGCCGGCAGCCCTGAGGGGGGGGGTGGAGGTCCTCCGGTGCGGGCGGTGCGACCGGGCGGATGCAATGCGGCGGGGCCGAACGGCCCGGCGTTGAAAGGGGTGGACGGATGTGGAAAAGAGAAGAGGGGTGTGGAGGGTGCGGCGGGGGGGTGGAAGGGCGTGGCATCGCACTTGTAGGCCGCTGTCCGCGGGGCTGAATTACAACCGAATGCAGACCGAAAGTAACCCGGAAGACCGGAACGACGTATCGCTCCGGTCTTTCGGTGGTGAGGGATTTCCGGGTTACTGAATCGGATGGCAGAGCGCTTAGGGCTTTTTTCCGTGCCGCCGCAGCCTGCCGTTGGGCATCTTTGTGAGTGCCGCGGCGGTCTGCGGCCGGAGCCTCTGTTAAGCGCCCTCTTCTGCGGTCCGGAGGCTTTCCCGCGCAGCCCTTTTTGCGGTCCGGAGGCTTTCCCGCGCGGCTCTTTTCTGCGGTCCGGAGGCTTTCCTGCACGGCCCTTTTCTGCAATCCGGGCGGCCCGTTACGAGCGCCCCCGCATCGCGCCCCCGCATCGCGCCCCCGCATCGCGGCCGCGCCGCGGCCGCCGGCTCCCGTCTGCGGCTCCCGTCTGCCGCCCCGGCCTTTCGCCCCGCCTACTGCTCCCGCTTCTCGCGGAAGATGTTCAGATGGGCCAGCAGCGGGTTGCGCCGGTCGAGCAGCACGAACTCGACGAGCAGCAGCACCAGCGCCACGGCCAGCAGGTAGGGATACTGCTCGTTGAACTCCTCGAAGCGGACGGTCGAGAACTCCGTCTGCTCCATGTCGTTGATGCTCCGCACAATCTCGTCGAGCCCGATGGACTGCTTTGTCGAGCGGACGTAGGCGCCGCCCGTGATTTCGGCAATCTGCTGCAGCAGCTTCTCGTCGAGCTTCGAGACCACCATGTCGCCCTTCTCGTCCTTGATGAACTCGCCGTTGATTTGAATCGGGGCCCCCTCGGGGGTGCCGATGCCAATCGTATAGATGCGGATACCCGCCTCGGCGGCCTGACGGGCCACCTCCAGCGCGTCGTCCTCGTGGTTCTCGCCGTCGGTAATGAGGATGATGACGCGGCTGTGGCTCTCGGCCGTCTCGCCCGAGAAGGAGAGCAGCGCCTGCTCGAGGGCCTTGCCCACGGCCGTACCCTGCACGTCGGCCAGCGAGGTGTCGATGCGCCGCGCAAAGGCCTTGGCCATGCGGTAGTCCGAGGTAATGGGGAGCTGCACCTTCGGCTCGCCGGCGAAGACGATGAGCCCCACGCGGTCCTGCTGCAGCCCGTCGAAGAGCTTGTTGATGGCATACTTGGTCCGCTCGAGGCGGTTGGGTTCGAAGTCCTCGGCCAGCATCGAGTTCGAGACGTCGACCACGAGCATCATCTCGACGCCCTGGCTCTTCTCCTCGCGGAGCTTCGAGCCCAGCTGCGGGCGTGCGGCGGCGAGGATGAGCAGCGCGAGCGCCGTGCAGAAGAGGATGAACTTCAGCTTCACGCGCCCGGTCGAGACGTCGGGCATCAGCTCGCGCAGCACGTCGAGGTGTCCGAAGCGTTCGAGCCGTTTGCGGCGGTTGCGGGCGGCCGCCCAGAAGAGCGCCGCGAGCAGCGGCAGCAGCCAGAGCAGCCAGAGGTATTGCGGATTGGCAAAGCGGAACATAGCGGAATGGTGGGGCCGACCGGGCCGGGTGTCACGTGCGGATGCCGCCGCGCCGCCGGTCGGTCGATTCGGGCGCCCGGCGGGGCGCCCCCGACGCGGGGCATCCTCTCCCTGGGGTTGCCGCACGCCTCCGCCGGGAGTCCTCGGAGGCGGCGGGCCGGGGCGCCCTAAGGCAGGCGCCGCAGCACAAAGGCGCGGAGCAGGAACTCGGCCACGAGCAGCAGGATGGCCGCCACGACCCACGGCACGAAGAGCTCGTGGTAGGTGACGTGCTCCGAGACCTCGACGCGGCTCTTTTCGAGCTGGTTGATTTCGTCGTAGATGGCCTTGAGCTTCGTGTTGTCGGTGGCGCGGAAGTAGCGGCCGCCCGTGAGCGAGGCAATCTGTTCGAGCATCTTCTCGTCGATTTCGACCTTCTGCTGCACGAAGGTCATGTTGCCGAACATGTCGACGGCGGGGTAGGGGGCCATGCCGCGCGTTCCGACGCCGATGGTGTAGACGCGGATGCCCTGCGCCCGGGCGATTTCGGCCGCCGTCAGGGGGGCAATCTCGCCGCGGTTGTTCACGCCGTCGGTCAGCAGGATGATGACCTTCGACTTGGCCTGGCTCTCGCGCAGGCGGTTGATGGCCGTGGCCAGACCGTTGCCGATGGCCGTACCGTCCTCGATGATGCCGCTGCGGATGCGCGACAGCAGGGTCTGGAGGGTGCTCTGGTCGGTGGTCAGGGGGCTCTGCGTGAAGGCCTCGCCGGCGAAGGCCACCAGACCGATGCGGTCACCGTAGCGGTCGGCGATGAAGGAGCCGGCCACCTCCTTGGCGGCAGTGATGCGGTCGGGCTTGAAGTCGCGTGCGAGCATCGAGCCCGAGACGTCGATGGCGAGCATGATGTCAATTCCTTCGGTCGAGCTGTGGGCGCTGCGTTCGACATCCTGCGGACGGGCGAGGGCCACGACGCAGAGTGCGAAGGCGGCGGCGCGCAGCACGAAGGGGAGGTGGCGCAGGTAGTAGCGCCACGTGCGGGGAGCGCGGAGCACCCCCTCGACCGTCGAAATCTGGATGGCGGCACCGCCCTGCAGCGTCCGCCAGACGTAGTAGGCCGCCATGGGGACGAGCAGCACGAGCAGCCACAGCAAATGGGGAGTTGCGAAGTGCATGTCTTTCTCTTTAAGTTCGTTTCCGGGGACGGGGGGCGGAGCTCGGCGCGGAGCTCCGCACGGGCGCCCTCCTTACCAGTTCTTGCCGCTGCGGACCACCATCGCCCGGCGCTTCTCCTTGAGCTTCTCCTGCGTGCGGTCCTCCTGCGCCTGGATGGCGTCGAGCATCTGCTCCTGCTCCTGCGGCGAGATGCCCTCGGGGCGGGGCTGGCCTTCGCCTTCGCCCTGCTCGCCATCCTTGCCGTCGGGCTGACCCTGACCCTGGTCCTTATTCTGGTCCTGATTGTCCTGACCCTGGTCCTTGTTCTGGTCCTTGTTCTGGTCCTGGCCCTGCTGGTTCTGGTTGTTCTGGCCCTGCTGGTTCTGGTTGTTCTGGCCCTGCTGGTTCTGCTGGTCCTTGTTCTGCTGGTTCTGGTCGCCGCCGCCACCGCCGCCGTTCTTCTGCTCGTCGTCGAGCAGATGCTTCGTGTAGGCGTAGTTGTACTTCGCCTCCCGGTCGTCGGGGTTGAGCAGCAGCGAGCGCTTGTAGCTCTCGAGCGCCTCCCGGTACTTCTTCTGGCGGAACTGCGTGTTGCCCAGATTGTAGTAGGCCTCGGCCCGCTCGGTGTCGCTGCGCAGCGTGTCGGCCGCCGCGCGGTTCTGCATCTGCTCGGCCTTGTCGTACATCTCGGCTTTGCTCAGGGCGTTGCCCAGGTTGTAGGTGGCCTCGAACGATGCGGGGTCGAGCATCAGGGCCCGGCCGTAGCGCTCGATGCTCTGCTGATACTCGCCCTTGTTGTAGAGGCGGTTGCCCTTGCGCACCTCGCGCCGCTCGGGCATCTGCTGCCCCAGGGCGCTGACCGCGGCAAGGAGCGCCGCCAGTAATATCACGTATCGCTGCATGCTAATCCTCCTTTTTGAGCTCTGAGTCGGGCTTCTCTCCCTCGGCGGGTTCGACCACGGGTTTGGTCTCCTCGACGAAGTAGTAGCTCTTCAGATAGTCGTTTTCGTTCTGCTCGGAGTCGGGCTCCGCCTTGGCGAACTTCACCAGGTCGGCGTCGCGCAGCAGGGAGCTGAGGTCCCTGCGGGCCTTGTCGGGGAGCTCCACGCCGCGCATCGCCTCGATGATTTCGTCCGAGGTCATCTCCAGCGCGCCGATGTTCCAGCGGCGGACGATGTAGTGGCGCAGGATGTCGCTCAGCCCCGAGTAGTAGGCCTTGTAGCGGCTGTTCTGCCACAGCTTCTGGTTGTGGAGCGTCTCGAGCGCCTTGATGGCCTCGACGTGGGGCGGCAGCGGAGGCGCCGGGCGGAAGAGCGACCCCAGTCCCCGGCCCCGCTGGCGCAGGTAGCGCACCACGCCGTAGAGACCCACGAGCAGCACGGCCAGCAGGGCGAGGCCCCAGAGCACGTAGCTGCGGATTTCGGCGAAGCGGAAGGGCAGGTTCTTCTGCCCCTTGAGGTCGTAGATGGACTGCGAGGTGGAGTCAATCTGGAAGGTCCCGACGCGCAGCAGCAGCGAGTCGGCCGTATGGAGCGTGTCGATGATGTTCTTGTCGGCATAGAGCACCTGCCCCGTGCCGAGGTTGAAGCGGCCCTCCTCGAAGGCGGCCATGCGGTAGCGCTTGCGGAGCTTCATGTGCCGCCCCTCGCGTTCGAGCGTGTCGACGGGCAGCGAGGCGACCAGTTCGAGCCCCCCGCCCGGACTGCGGAACTCGGGGAACTCGACCACCTGCACCAGGTCCTTCTCCACCTCGATGACGTAGTCGAAGCGGTCGCCTATGAAGACGCTGTCGGGCTCCAGACGGGCCGTGACGGCGGGGCGCTGCTGGGCCGCGGCTCCCGAGAGCGAGCCGGCGAGCAGCAGGAGCGTGACGATTCGTTTCATCGTTGCTTGAAGAGTTTAATGAGTTCGACCACGTAGTCGCCGTCGGTGACCACGGTGGCCGTGTCGATGCGGTTGTGGCGGAGCATCGTCTCGATTTGCTCGCTGCGGCGGCGCCACGACTCGGCGTAGTGGTCGCGCACGGCGCGCGACGAGGTGTCGGTCCACACCTTGCGGCCGCTCTCGGCGTCGCGCAGCTCGATGATGCCCACGTCGGGGAGCTCCGCCTCGCGGGGGTCGTAGACGCGGATGCCCACCAGGTCGTGCTTCCCGCCGGCAATCTTGAGCGCGTCGTCGAGCGCCTCGCCGTCGGACGAGGTGTCGAGGAAGTCCGAGAGGATGAAGGTCGTGCAGTGCTTCTTGCTGACGTTGGTCAGGAAGCGCAGCGGCTCGGAGAGCTTCGTGCCCGTGTGCTGGGGACGGAAGCCCACCAGCTCGCGGATAATCATGAGGATGTGGCTGCGCCCCTTCTTCGGGGGGATGAACTTCTCGATGCGGTCCGAGAAGAAGATGCAGCCCACCTTGTCGTTGTTCTGGGCGGCCGAGAAGGCCAGCACGGCGGCAATCTCCGTGATGACGTTCTTCTTGAGCCGGTCGGTCGAGCCGAACATCCGCGAGGCCGAGACGTCGACGATGAGCATCATCGTCAGTTCGCGCTCCTCCTCGTAGACCTTGATGTAGGGCTTCGACGAGCGTGCCGTGACGTTCCAGTCGATGTCGCGCACGTCGTCGCCGGCGCGGTACTCCCTCACCTCGGAAAACGACATGCCGCGTCCGCGAAAGGCCGTGTGGTACTTTCCGGCGAAAATCTCGTTGGAAAGGCCGCGGGTCTTGATTTCGATTTTGCGGACGCGCCTGAGGATATCGTTCTCGCTCTGCTCCATCTTCGGGTCGGCTTAGGGTACGATGACGTTGTTCAGGATGTCGGTGATGAGCTCCTCCGAGGTGATGTTCTCGGCCTCGGCCTCGTAGGTGAGTCCGATGCGGTGGCGCAGCACGTCGTGGCAGACGGCGCGCACGTCCTCGGGAATCACATATCCGCGGCGGCGGATGAAGGCGTAGGCGCGTGCGGCCTTGGCCAGCGAGATGGAGGCACGGGGAGAACCGCCGTAGGCAATCAGGTTCTGGAGCTTCGGGAGGTTGTACTCGGCCGGCTCGCGCGTGGCGAAGATGATGTCGACGATGTACTTCTCGATTTTCTCGTCCATGTAGACATCCTCGACCACCTTGCGGGCCTTGACGATGTCCTCGGGCGAGATGACCTTGTTGACCGTGGGCATGCCGGCGCCCGAGAGGTTCATGCGGACGATGTCGCGCTCCTCCTGCTTCTTGGGGTAGGAGATGCGGACCTTGAGCATGAAACGGTCGACCTGGGCCTCGGGCAGCGGATAGGTGCCCTCCTGCTCCAGGGGGTTCTGCGTGGCGAGCACCAGAAAGGGCTGCGGCAGGGGATAGGTCTCCTCGCCGATGGTCACCTGACGCTCCTGCATCGCCTCGAGCAGCGCCGACTGCACCTTGGCCGGCGAACGGTTAATCTCGTCGGCCAGCACGAAGTTGGCGAAGACGGGGCCCTTCTTGACGATGAACTCCTCGCTCTTCTGCGAATAGATGAGCGTACCGATGAGGTCGGCAGGCAGCAGGTCGGGGGTGAACTGGATGCGGGAGAACTGGGCGTCGACGGCCTTGGCCAGCGTGGTGATGGCCAGCGTCTTGGCCAGTCCCGGCACACCTTCGAGCAGGATGTGGCCGTTGGAGAGCAGGCCGATGAGCAGCGTGTCGACCAGATGGCTCTGGCCCACGATGACCTTGCCCATTTCGTTGCGGAGCGTATCGACGAAGACCGATTCGCGTTCGATGCGCTCGTTGAGTTCCTTGATGTTGATGACTTCGCTCATTGGGTATTATATATGTGAAGTAAATTTCCCGGGTTTTGTTCAGTTAGGTAACGACCTCCCTGCAAAATTATTGCAAATTTACGAAAAAAAGCGCAAAGCGCACCGGCGGCCGAAGGCCGCGATGCCCCGCGCGGGGAAAAATCTTGGGGTAAACTGCCCGCCGGATGGCGATTTGTTCGTACCTTTGCCTTCCGAACGAAACGAAACGATGGAATCCCAGCAGTCACCCATACTCAAGGGGCTCAACCCCGCCCAATATGCCGCCGTGGTCAACTACGACACCCCCTCGCTCATCATCGCCGGAGCGGGCTCGGGCAAGACGCGCGTGCTCACCTCGCGCATCGCCTACATGATAGAACAGGGGGTCAAACCGTGGAACATCCTGGCGCTCACCTTCACCAACAAGGCCGCCGAGCAGATGCGCGACCGCATCGCGCAGATGGTGCCGGGCGAGCGCTCGCGCTACATCCGCATGGGGACCTTCCACTCGGTCTTCTCGCGCATCCTGCGTGAAAACGCCGAGCGCATCGGCTTCACCGAGTCGTTCACCATCTACGACTCGTCGGACAGCCGCAACCTGCTCAAGAGCCTCGTCCGCGAGCTGAACCTCGCCGACGACCGCTACAAGCCCGCCACGGTGGCCTCGCGCATCTCGCTGGCCAAGAACAAGCTCATCACCCCGGGGGCCTACCTGGCCAACGCCGCCTACGCCGCCGAGGACCGCCAGGCGCAGATGCCCGAATTCGGCAACCTCTACAACCTCTACTGCCAGCGCTGCAAGCACAACGGCGCGATGGACTTCGACGACCTGCTGCTGCAGACCAACATCCTGCTGCGCGACTGCCCCGACGTGCTGGCGCGCTACCAGGAGCTCTTCCAGTACATTCTGGTCGACGAGTACCAGGACACCAACTACGCGCAGTATGTCATCATCCGCCGCCTCTCGCAGCGCCACTCGAAGGTCTGCGTCGTGGGCGACGACGCGCAGTCCATCTACTCGTTCCGCGGCGCGAAAATCGAGAACATCCTCTCGTTCCGCAACGACTACCCCGATGCGCAGGTCTTCAAGCTCGAGCAGAACTATCGCTCGACGCGCACCATCGTCGACGCCGCCAACTCGGTCATCGTCCACAACGCGCGCCGCATGGAGAAGCACTGCTTCTCGGCGGGCGACGAAGGGGAGAAAATCCGCATCCTGAAGGCCTACACCGACCGCGAGGAGGCCGAGCTGGTGGTGAGCGAGCTGCGCGACCGCATCCGCCGCACGGGGGACGAGTGGTCCGACGCGGTGATTCTCTACCGCACCAACAGCCAGTCGGCCGTGCTGGAGGACAACCTCCGGCGGCGGGGCATCCCCTACCGCATCTACAAGGGCTCGTCGTTCTACGACCACAAGGAGGTGAAGGACCTGATGGCCTACATCCGTCTGGTCATCAACCCCCACGACGACGAGGCCTTCCGCCGCATCGTCAACTACCCGGCGCGCGGTATCGGCGACGCGACCGTGCAGCGCATCGCCGAACTGGCCTCGGCGCGGGGCCTCTCGATGTGGGAGGCGGTCGACGCGCTGGTGGCCGAGCCGGCCGCCGACGCCGTGACGCGGAGCGTCGTGCGCAAGGTGCGCGACTTCGTCGAGCTCATCCGCTCGCTCTCGCTTGCGCGGTCGGACCGAGGGCTCTACGACTTCGGCATGGAGGTGGCCACGCGCTCGGGCATCATCGCCCTCTACCGGGCCGACAACTCGCCCGAGGCGGCCTCGGCGCTGGGCAACATCGAGGAGCTGCTCAACTCGATGCAGGAGTTCAAGGAGCGGTGCGACGCCGAAATCCGCAACGGCGAGCGGCAGCCCGATGCGGAGGCCACCGTCGAGGAGTGGCTCCAGAACATGATGCTCATGTCGGACATGGACCGCGACGACCCCGAGAACAGCAACAAGGTGACCCTCATGACGGTCCACTCGGCCAAGGGGCTCGAATACAAGTATGTCTACATCGTGGGCATGGAGGAGAACCTCTTCCCCTCGCAGCGTGCGGCCGAGTCGGCCGAGGGGCTCGAGGAGGAGCGGCGGCTCTTCTACGTGGCCCTCACGCGGGCCAAGGTGGCCGCCACCATCTCCTACGCCGAGATGCGCTTCCGCTGGGGCAGCATGGAGTTCTCGCGTCCGAGCTGCTTCCTGCGCGAAATCGACCCCCGCTACGTCGAGAGCGACGTCGACCTGGGGCGCTCGCGCGAGCGGCGTCCGGAGGGCGAGGGGGCCCCGACGGCCATCGACGAGCTGCGTCGCCGCTTCGACTACCGCTTCCAGCAGCGCTCGGGCGGAGGCCCGGCGGCGGGCTCCCGCGGCGGCTATGGTCCAGGCTCCGGTTCGGCGGGCGGTTCGGCCTCCCGCGGCGGCTACGGCTCGGGCTCCGGAGGCGGTTACTCCGCTTCGCGCGGAGGCTATGGCGGCGGACACGGCCCGGGTGCGGGCAGCGCCTCGGGCGGCTCCTTCGCGGGCGGCCCCGCACGCCAGTTCCAGCGCGCCCAGCCGGCCCGCCCCTCGGGCAGCCCCGACCCCGAACTGGTGCGTCCCCTCCAGCCGCGCCCCTCGACCGAGGGGATGCGCCGCCTGGGGGTGCGTCCTGCCGGCGGAGGCCAGAGCCCGGCAGCGGGCGCCGGACAGAGCCCCGCAGCGGCCGCCCCGGCAGCCGGAGGTGCCGCCCCGGCGTGCGGCTATGCGGTGGGGGAGCGGGTCGAGCATGCCAAGTTCGGCCGCGGTGTGGTCCGCGAGGTCGACACCTCGGGGGCTGACCCGCGGCTGGTGGTCGACTTCGAAACCGAAGGGCGGCGCACGCTGCTGCTCCGCTTCGCCAAGCTCAAGCGGCTCTGAGACAGATGCTTCTAGGCTGAGGCCTCCGGCCGGCGGCTCTGCCCCCGCGCCGGTGAAGGTGCCAACCCGACCCGCCGGCTCCGCACTGCGCCACGGTCCCGCGCTCCGGTTCCGCCCGGCCCCGTGTCCCGTGTCCCGGTTCCGGCCCCGACCCGTGACCCGTGACCCGGCCCTGAAAAAATGTGTGCAACCCACTCCGAAAGATGAATACTCCGCTTGTTTCGGTCTGCATGACCACCTACAACCACGCCCCCTACATCGCCCGGGCCATCGAGAGCGTCCTGGCGCAGCGCACCTCGTTTGCCGTCGAGCTGCTTCTGGGCGAGGACTGCAGCAGCGACTCCACGCCCGACATCTGCCGCTCCTACGCCGCGCGCTACCCCGACCGCATCCGTCTGGTAACGTCGGAGCACAACGTCGGCATGCGGGCCAACTACCGCCGCACCATCGAGGCGTGCCGCGGCCGCTACGTCGCCATCTGCGACGGCGACGACTGGTGGTGCGACCCCGAGAAGCTCGAACGGCAGGTGGCGATGCTCGAGGCCGACCCCTCGCTGGGCCTCTGCTACACGCGCTCGCTGCGCCTCTTCGAGGGGACGGGCCGCGAGCTCCACTACCCCGAGGTGATGCTCACCGACTTCGACCGCCTGCTCTTCAACAACACGGTCGAGAACTGCACGGCCGTCGCCCGGCGCGACCTCATCCTGCGCTACTACGCCGAGGTGCGCCCCGAGGAGCACCCCGAATGGCTCACCGACGACGCCCCGATGTGGCTCTGGTTCGCCGCCGAGTCGCGCATCGCGTGGCTCGATGCCGAGACGGCCGTCCACCGCATGCTGCCCCAAAGCGTCAGCCAGAGCGGCCTCTACCGCAAGCGCATCGCCTTCTGCGACTCGCTCATGGATACGAGCCTCTGGTTCGATGCCCGCTACGGCGCGGGGCGCCACCGCTACCGGCTGCTCTGTCGGCGCAGCGACGTGGCGCTCTGGGTGCTCTCCTACCACGGCCCCGTGGGCGAGTACCTGGCCCGCTGGTGGCGCGACGTGCGCCGCACGCCGCGGCTGGCCCTCCACCCCGCGGGCTACGGGCTGCTGCTCAAAAAAATACTTTTCCGACGCCGGGGTGAGGCTTCGCGGGGATGACCCCCGACCTCCCTGCGCGCTTCGGCCTTGATGTCCTGAAAATCTCTTCCGGCGCAAGGGAGCGGATTCGCGGGAATGACCCCCGACCGTCCCGCGCGCTTCGACCTTGATGTCCTGAAAATCTTTTCCGACGCCGGGGTGAGGCTTCGCGGGGATGACCCCCGACCTCCCCGCGCGCTTCGGCCTTGATGCCCTAAAAAAACGACCATGACCCTCCGCCAACGTTACGACGGCGTAATCGCCTGGTTCTCGGAACACATGCCCGTGGCCGAGAGCGAACTCCACTATGAAAACCCCTTCCAACTGCTCGTTGCGGTGATTCTCTCGGCGCAGTGCACCGACAAGCGGGTCAACATGACCACGCCGGCCCTCTTCGCCGCCTTCCCCACCCCCGAGGCGATGGCCGCCGCCACCCCCGAGGAGATTTTCCCCTACATCCGGAGCATCTCCTACCCCAACAACAAGGCGAAGAACCTCGCCGGCATGGCCCGCATGCTCTGTGCGGAGTTCGGCGGCGAGGTGCCCACCGACCTCGAGGCGATGCAGCGGCTTCCGGGCGTGGGGCGCAAGACGGCCAACGTACTGGGTGCGGTGCTGTGGCAGCGCGAGGTGATGCCGGTCGACACGCATGTCTTCCGCGTCTCGGAGCGCATCGGGCTGACGACCGGCTCGAAGACGCCGCTGCAGACCGAGCGGACGCTCGAGCGGAACATCCCCTCGCACCTGCTGCCCATCGCCCACCACTGGCTGATTCTCCACGGACGCTACGTCTGCATGGCCCGCTCGCCCCGCTGCGGCGAGTGCGGCATCGCCCCCTGGTGCCGCAAGTACGCCGCCGACCGCCGCGCCGAGGCCCGCGAGGCGGCCTCCGCACCGGCCGGAACAGCCGACGGGAGCGACACGAAGAGCGCCGCCAAGGCCGGAACAAAGGCCTCCCGGGCCGGCAAGACAACCACCGCAGGAACCTCTGCCTCCCGGGCCGGCAAGACCTCTTCCGCCGGAGCCCGCAAAGCATCCTCCGGAGCCGGCAAGACAGCCACTGCCGGGACCCGCAAAAAAGCCACCTTAGCGCCAGCCGCTTCCGCTCCCGTTGAGGGGCCCGAACGGTCGTAGCGGGTCAGGGCGCCGGTTCTCGCTTTGCCCCGCATCTATCTCACTGGTCGGAACTGCCGCCGTGTCAGCCGCTTCCGCTTCCGTCAAGGAGCCCGAACGGTCGTAGCGGGTCGAGGCGCCGGTTCGTCTCACCCTTCCTCCGCGTCTTGTTGTTATGCTCCGCCCGGTCCGTAATCCGCCGGGCCTCTCCTTTGTTGCGTCTTGTCCGCCACTTCCTCTGCCGCTCCCTTTGCCACGTCCTCTCCGCTGCGTCCTTTCCGCCGCGACCCGTCTCCCGTTCGTCCTCCTTCCGCCTGCCCTCCGGAGCGCTCTGCCTTCTTGCTGCGCCCCCTCGTCCGCCCGTCACGTCTTTCCGCCACTCCCTCTCCCGTCCGCCCGCCGGAGCTTCCGCCCGGTCGGGCGTATTTTGTTCCGGAATGCCGCAAAGGTTGGCTCAAGGGGCGTATTTCTTTGTCTTCTAAAAAAATAGTAGTATCTTGCAATCGTACCGTCGGGATGCGCGGCGCCGACCCTCCGTCCCATCGGCCCGGCCCCTCTTTTTTGAAAAAAGGTACTTTCCGAATAGATACAAAACCGACCATGAAAAACTGTCTCTCCCTTCTTGCGGCGGCTGCCCTCCTGCTTGGCCTGTGCTCATGCGGC
>OKTR01000028.1_pt1 | contig 82224 bp, 70 predicted proteins | sample 1606431 | NCBI WGS metagenome assembly OKTR01 (sample SAMEA3879591, study PRJEB24766) | human gut metagenome | biome: human-associated habitat; feature: feces | place: USA | collected 1985/1987
GGCTGTCGCCTGACACCCATTCACAAGGTCATGGGCGACCATGCCTCCAGAGGTCTCACCCCCGCCGGGACTTCCGTTGCTACACAGCATGATCTATTTGCCCAGTTTATCAAGCCATTTGAATAGAGCTTCAGGCCAGTCAGGCCAATTGCCGGTGGCGTGAGAGTTATCGTTATAAACGTGCACCTCAAAATTAGGGTGATTAATGGCACGGAGCGCATCACCCATTGCCTTACCGTTGTATTCCTGAGGGACAGTCGTGTCTCCGGTACTGTAGGAAACATAGGTCGGAGGCGTCTGGAGCGACACATGCTTTTCATTGCAATACTTGTCAATCTCCTCTTGCGAAGGATCACTGCCGAGCCAGTAAAGCAAGGTACCCTCATGGGTCTTGCCTGGAGCAAGCGTCACTACAGGATAGATAAGTATCTGGAAATCAACGTCATCATGCCGAGTCTGCCCGATGTATCCTGCGAGATGTCCTCCTGCCGAATTGCCGATAAGACCTACCTTCTCATATCCTCCCCACAAAGCCTTGTTCTTCCAAGCCAAGTCAAGCGCAGCATTGGCATCCTCAAGAGAACGGTCACGGAGCAAACCCTTGTTCGGAAGAGTGAAGTAGTCCACGATAAGGGTAACGTCAGAGCCGCGGAAATCCTCGATTATGCTGGCAATACCTCCGGCATGATGCACCGCATAGCCGCCGCCAGGATAGAGAATCACGCACTTGCTGTTCTTCTTGTTTGCAAAATACACCTCCAGATAGCCCTGCTCTGAAGTCTTCACAGTAGCACGTCCGTCATCATCCACCTCATATTCAGAACCCAGGCGACCGGCCGCAAGAACCTGTCCGGCCTGAACCGTATTCGACTTGGCTGTAGACTTTTCGACTACGACATCATTGGCATCAATAGTCTTGAACGAGAATCCTTTCTCGAAAGTCTGCGGAATGACAGGAATATAGTACGTACCGCTTTTGGATGCATTTACAGTGATCTTGTCCGAAGGATTCACGCTCTTCATCGACCACTTGCCTTCGGCATCAAAAGTGAGGCTAATAGACTCGGCGCAAACGCCGGTTCCGGCAAATTCAACTTTCCTTGCCCTGGCCAGTTCAAACTCGATGAAACCGAGAACATGATGATAGCGGAGTTCCGTGTCGGAAGTCATACTGACCAGAATGTCTGATGAGGCGAAGCTGCCGTCGAAACTGCTTCCCATCGGGAAATTCATCTGCTTTTCACCGGAATTGAAAGCCACGGCATCGACCACGCCTTTCGGGCCGGCTATGGAATAATAAGGACCTGCGCCCAATTTCTTGGTGGCGAATTCGAAATCATCACATCGCTCGTCAATGGTAAAGGAATCGCTTGCACCGGAGGCATCGAAAACCTTCACGACATCACCTTTGCTCCAGGAAACCGTAGTACCGCCGTCATAGACAGTTTTCGTCTCCACCATCGAGCACTTGAAAACAAGGGCTTCGGAATCAGGCCGGTTGTTTTCAACAGGCCCGATTTCACGACTGCAGGATAATGCGCTCAGCATCAATGCTGCAACGCCCAAAATATTTGTTATTCGTTTATTCATTTCCATCATTTTTTAACAGGACAATCTACCAGTTTACATCTCCCCTGGAGACACCGTCAATATTGTTTCCTCTGGTCACAGTAAAATCATCTACGAGGATTATTCCGGCCTTGGTCGAGCGAAGTTCGACCGCATCACCAGGCTTGAGTGTCGTCTTGAACATATGTACATGCCCGGTGAAATCGCATTTGTATTCAGATACAGAAGCCCCTGGAGTGTACGGAAGCAAAGCATCGGACGAGACGATTCCTATAGTCTCCCATTTCTTGCTTTCCGCACGCCATACATTGACCTGAAGCGTGCCTGAGTAATTGTCCTGAGGACGGACACGTGCAACTGCAGAGAAGGAAATCGTGCATTCCGAACCGGCCTCATCAACTCTGCCGGCAGGAATCGCCGGAGTGCTGACTATCGTAGGTGCGCCGTCCAGACCTACCATTCCCATGAAAGGACGTGACCAGCGGCCGAAAATCCAGCCTGCCACATCACCTGTAATCGCATTTACAGAGCCTTTGGCACGACCTATCAGATAACCTCCTGTAACATTGCCTGAAGTACCATCCACATGTTTGCCGTCAGTCGTAAGATTCCAGGTGTTGGTCTGGTGCTGACCTTCTCCGTGAGGATAGAAGGCAAAACCGATGGACTTGTTGCGATTAGGATGATTCCATGGAATCCAACATCCTCCAAGAGCCGTACCTGCTATGCTTCCGGCAGGAACTGCGCCAGGCGCCCAGGCCTTGTAGTCTGACTGTACGCAGAAATCATTGAAACCGGTATAGAACACGGTCCTCTCATCCGGAGTTCTCTCATTGTCAGTTGCCATAGCGACAGGCTGCGACCATTCTGATGTGCCGAATGCATTGGTCAATGTCACGTTAGCCTTACCCAACCCATTCTTCATGGATATCGACTTGAGCGTCCTTACGCGCACGTAGTAAGTAGTCGCAGGATAAAGTCCACCGATCGACACTCTGGTAGGAGTCAGGTAATTCACACACTCTATTCCGTCCTGAAGCTGGGACGTATGCCCGAAGTATGAACTATTGCCGAAGCATGGATACGGGAGCTTCTGTCCGTCATAAGGCACAAAGTCATAAACCAACTTGGTGCAGGCCTCATCCTCGAATATCTTTACCTGGTATGCCTGCTCATAACCATCATTTCTGGTCCTGCATACGGCATCCCAGTCAATGCAGAGGAATGTGGTACCGGTGCTGACATCATTCTTGCGCAGGCCCTTGGTCTTCACTTCCACGGTTGAAGAAGCAGATGAATAATCATTGTAAGCCTCAACTTTCAAACTGCATTCAGCGCCTTGCGGAAGTTCCTTGGCCGTGTAGCTGCATTCCTTGACATCACCGGCAAGTACGCCGTTGACATAAACCTTGTAGCCGTCGGCACTCTCGATAGCATCCCAAGAAAGATGCGCATCAGTGAAGGCCGTAACCGTTTCTTTCAGAACCGGCGCAGTAACTTTCGGACTGAACACGCTGCCGAGCTCGACAACCTCTCCCGGATTGACCACAAAACCCGATGCGAAGGTGTTGGTGAAGGTCAAGTCACCATCGAAGGCCAGTTCCACCTTGAAGCCGCCGTCGTAAGTGCCCGGAAGAACCTCCACGACATAGGTGCCGAGAGCAAAGATTTCGCCTTCCGGCGGAGTCATGACAATGACCTTCTCGCTGCCGTTGCCGACAACATCCCTGCTGAACACGTCCACGGAAGAAGCTCCGGCAATGACCTTGTCGTCAAGACTTGTAAGTTTCAATGATTTCACATCCTCGGCGACCATGTTGAACTTCAGGTATGAAGCTACCGGGCGGAAAGCCAGGGACATCTCAAGTGCCTGGGCGAAAGCCACTTGCGGAGTCACAGGAAGCTCAGCACCTTCATTGATCTGATAAGCCTTCTGCTCCGCAGGAATAGTGCGGACCGCATGACCTTCAGCGAAAGACTCGAAAGCGGCAGACGGATACAATGCGTAATACATGTCGCTCGGATCATAGGACTGACCGGAAAGGACAGCGGAAACTCCATCCGAAGAAGTCGTCTTGAAGACATTGACCTCATGCTTTGCGACATTGTCATATATCGACACATCACCGTTCCATACGGAAGAAAGCGATGCTCCAAGTTTCGCCTTGAATGTGGTCTCCACCAGGACCGTATCCAACTTGACCTCCACTTCAGGACGCTTGTTCGGAACAGGAGCTGAGACCTCCTTGACACAGGCAACCAGCGAAACTGCCGTCAGCAACGATGCTGACACTTTCATAATCCTATTCATACATCATCTTGATTTCATAGTTATTCTTATTCTCCGTAGAGTATTTCCACGTATTCCGGCAACCGCAGGAATCACCTGTCTCGACCAGAGACTTGGAGCCGGAATTGTCCACCGGTGCGGCAACAGCCTTGGAATCAGCGACTTTCTTCCATGTAGGACCTGCAACCTTGTTCTCTGACGGATAACCTGTCTTGGTAGACGGCCAGCCGTCGCCCCATACGATTTCATCCATTGACATGCAACGTCCGTTGTACTGGTTGCCTGCCCAATAGTTATGGTAGCACATCCAGTCCTTGCCCTTGTCATCAGTAACGATACCGGCATTGTGGCCCGTTCCGGCGAAATAGCCCGAAACAGGACTTCTCAGAATCGTATTGTTATCATTGTCGAAAGCATTGTTCCTGGTAGACATGAGCTTGCCGTCCTTGCCCTCGTAAGGTCCGAGAATGTTCTTCGAGCGGCCCACTACGACATGGTAGGTACTATTGGCACCCTCACAGCAAGAACCCTTGGAACCGAAGCAGTAGTAATAACCGTTCTTGTAATGCATATAGGTTCCCTCGATTTCATAAGCGATGAAAGTCTTCTTCGCGCCCGGGGCAATCGCAAGACCGTCATCAGTAAGCTGGATGGCCCAGATTCCGGAATCACTTCCGAAACTGCCCCAGAAAAGATAGAGTTCGCCGGTAATTTCATCGCGGATGATATCCGGGTCAATGGAGTTCGACACACCGGTAGACGCATAGTCCACCAGCTTGCCGTTTTCATCTGCCAGCGGATTGATATCCTTCAGGCCGGTCCACTTGAAAGGCCCGGTAGGGCTGTCGGAAACAGCCACACCGCAGGCACTCCTCTTAGGGTCATCCCAATGTCCTTCAGCATAGTAGAGACAATAGCGTCCGTCAATGTATTCGATATCCGGAGCCCAGATTCTGGTATCAGGGACCCACTGAGGTCTTTCCATACCGCCGAAAGCATTGCCCACAAGCTCCCAGTTCACCATGTCGACAGACCTGTAAACAGGCATGTAGACCACGTCCGAGGTACCGCTCGTACCGTTCTGTGTACTGTAGGCATAGAAATATCCCGTTCTCTCACGATCGTCGAAAACCGACGGGTCAGGAGCATTGTTTCTGATTACCGGGTTCAGATATGAGGTGGTAAAATACCCGTCGCCCGCTCCCGTATCAGGTTTTATAGGGCGCTCGTCAACAACTTTTTCCTCGCAAGATGAAAGTGCCACAAGAGCGGCGAGCATTGAAATTGCATATAAGATTTTTTTCATTTTGATTGACATTTTAATTAGTCTCTCCAACCATCGTTCTGGGTAAGACTTGAGTTCATCTCACGCTCCTTTGCAGGAATCGGCCAAGTCTCCACATAATTTCCGAGAGCATACCAAGTATAAGTTCTGGTTCCCCAAATCTGCATAAGGCCGTTGGTATTCATCTCACCCGTCTGACCGGATGAACGGTCACGGAACTTCTTGTCCAGCCACACTCCCCAACGGAGCTCATTGAAATACATGCTGTCCTCACCGGCAAGTTCCCAATAGAACTCATTGCGGATACGTTCGCGCATGTCGGCCTGGTCCTTCACCTTCGTAAACTCATTGGTATTGAGAAGAATATGCTTAGCACGGCCACGAACCTTATTCACCAGAGTCACAGCCTCGTCAGTGCGGCCCAGCTCATTCAGGCACTCGGCGCGACGGAGAAGAATCTCAGCATAGCGGCAGAGGATATTGTCCTCCTCATAGACCCAGCGAAGAGTATTTTCAATGCCTTCCGGCACATATTTTCTCCAGAGATAGTAGAACATCGAATTGGTATCAGTACGGATGTCACGGGAAGAAGCGCCGTCTGTACGGTATGGCCATCTGAGTGTAAATGTATAAGGCACGCCTGCGATACCGCCGTAATACTCTGAATACGGAGTGATTATGGACATCTTCAGACGAGGGTCACGGTTATCGTACGCCGCCTTGATACGAGTCTCGTTGGAATACTGCTGGTACTTGCTCATATCGGCACCGTATGCAGCCATATTGGCTTTTTCGCCGTCCGTCATATCGTTGCGGAGGAAGAATACGGAACGCTGTTCAGGAGTCATTTCGCTCCAGCCCGGGCAGTAATCATCCCAATTGAACTTGCTTCCGTCAGCATTCTCGAAAGATTCCACGAAGGCAGGATTCGGCAGATAGTTGTTCCAGGCACCGCTTGTCACACCAGTACAACGGTTTCCGAAAAGCACCGCACGGGAGTTACCCATACCTGGCTGCTGTGTCATGCGGATGGAGAAAATCATCTCGTCGCACTGCTCATTGGCCGGTTTGAGAAGCTGTTTGAAGCTGTCATTGCCGGCACCCTGATAGAGAGCGAACCCCATCGGTTCGAGAGCCTCGAAGTCCTTGAGGGCCAGCTCCCAATACGTTTTCTTGTCACCCTCTCCACGTGCAGCGAGGAACTGATACATCTGTCCCCTGTAGGCAAGGGCGACCGCTCTGCTCACGTGACCGTAGTCGGAGGAACCGGCCTTGTAGCGGTCCGGAAGATTCTCTTCATTTACGCAATCCGTCAAATCACCGATGATGGCGTCCCAAACCTGCTGCTCCGTCGAGCGAGGACGGTTCGCATTCGTAGCATTTTCAATGTATTCCATATAGAGAGGCACTCCACGATAGAGGACATTGAGATTATAATATCCGTAGGCGCGGAAGAACTTGGCCTCGGCCTTGAGCTTCGCCTTTTCTTCGCTTGTCATGTCAGGCACCTTGTCGATGTGGCTGATTACATCGTTCGCACGGAAAATGAACGTGTAATAGTATCTGTACATCTCCGCGAAGGTTCCGCTGGCCGGAGTTCCGTCACCGTAGCACACTTTCTGGTTCTCATACCAGTTCTTGTCAGTGTCCATCACGGAGGAATATGCTTCAAACATCACTTTCCAGTTATCCTCACTGTCGGTATTGCTGGCTCTCACATAAAATTCGTTATAAATACCGTTCACCGCCTGACGGGCAAGAGTCGCCTTGTTCCAGACGTTGCTGGATCCGACCTGATATGAGCTCTCGAAGTCGAGAGTCTGGCAGGAAGCCAAAACCATGGCAGCAAACGCAGCTGTTATAATTAACTTTTTCATCATTTCAACAAATTAGAAGGTAAGGTTCAAACCGCCCGCAAACTGGCGCATTGTAGAATAGCCTGCTGTCGAACGCATTTCCGGGTCCATTCCAGGGAAGCTCGTGATCGCGAACAGGTTCTCACCGCTGACATACACTCTGATCTTCTGGAGCTTGATCTTGCTAGTAAGCTTTTCAGGGAAGGTGTAACCCAGAGTGAAGTTCTTGAGTTTCAAGTAGTCGCCCTTGCAAAGGTGCAATGATGAAGTGGCATCGGACTGACATGAAGTCAAGTTCACGAGACGCGGCTGCTTGGAATTGATATTGGTACGAGGGTCATCAGGATTCTTCGGATCGAAGAAATAGTGGTCCTTCGCTACAGACTCAGGAATCGCATAACCGTAAATCGTGTTGGACGAGTTGCTTGCCTGCCTGTAATAGTAGACCGAGAATCCGGCTGCACCTGCCCAGCTCATGGAGAAGTCGATACCATTCCAGCCGGCGGAGAACTGTATACCATAGTTCACCTTAGGCGTTGTCGAAACATTCTGGAACACAGCATCATAAGAGTTTCCGTAGAGCCCGTCGCCGTTGGCGTCGGCATAGATATATTCACCATACCAGATCTTCTGCTTGCCGATGCCCTGCTGAGGATAGAACGTATAGCCGGCATCCATCATGGCGCGAACCCATGCCATATCGTCGGTCGTACGGATCATACCGTCGACAGGACCGCCGTTGATGTCAGGCGTACCGTCCGCATTCCAATATTTGCCCGAGCCCTTGTAAGGGTCCATCATATAGAATTCATCGATCATGTGGCCCTCTACCACTCTCGTGGAACCGCCGGTGGAGACATCTCCGATATTGGTTTTCCATACGCGGTTGCCGTCGCCGTCGACTTCCCAACCCTGCTTGAGTTTGCCCTTGTAATGGCTCACCCTGTTCTTGTTATAGGTAACGTTGCCGCTGATGCTGTAGTAGAATTTGCCCACGCTGTCTTTCCAGCCGAGCTCAGCCTCGAAACCGCGGTTGGTCACGGAAGCGATGTTCTGTCTAGGTGCACTGGCATTACCCATTACCATATACATGGATGGAGTATAGAGAATTCCGTCGGTAACCTTGTTGTAGTAATCCACCGTACCTGTGAGCCTGTTGTTCAGAACACCGAAATCCACACCGAAGTCAGTAACGGAAGTCGTCTCCCAAGTAAGCGCGTAGTTCTTGATGGAAGTAATTGATATACCATTGGTTATATCATCAGTACCGAACACGTATTTGGTAGTGCCGTATGTCGACTGCCAGTCGTAGTTCCCGATGGAGTTGTTTCCCAGACGGCCCCATGAAGCGCGTACCTTGAGGTTGTCGAAAATGTGCGCATTCTTCAGCCACGACTCATCACTGATACGCCAGCCGGCCGATACTGAAGGGAAGAAACCCCATCTGTATTCCGGAGCGAAACGGGAAGAAGCGTCAGCACGGAGGTTGGCCTCGAAGAGGTACTTGCCTGCGAATGCATAATTAACTCTTCCGAAGTATGAACGGGAAGCGTACTCCGTACCGTAACCATTTGCAGAATAAGGGTTTGCCACAGCATTGAGGTCACCCACGGATGCATCCTGCAATCCACGTTTGTAGGCACTGAAATCACGATACTGGAAATGGCTTATCTCATAACCGAACATCGCTGCGATATCATGCTTCTTGACGGTCTGGTTATAATTGAGCACACTGGAAACCTTTACGAAGTTCTCCCTCTTGTTGTACATGTAGGAGTAAAGCTCTGAAGGGTCGGCAGGGGCGATTACATAAGAATCATTCTGGAAATCATATTTGCCGATACCGGTATCAATCCTCTGTTCCTCTTGACGGTAATCCTTGTAATATACATCAGTATTCCAATTGAAATACTTGAGGAACTTGATGTTGGCATACCAGTCAGTGAAAATCTGGGTATTCTTCGTATAGCCTCTGGTAGAATTCATATCCACGAGAGGGTTGTGTGCCTGAGGGTCCTGGCCATAAGCCTGAGGACCGCCGTAGAGGTCGAGAGACTTCGAATACGGATAAATGTCCGGAGTCATCTTCTGCGTGTTGAGAGATGTGAGCGAACCGACATTGCTGTTGTCCTGGTCCGTATGGTAGCCCCAGATACGCGCGCCGATCTTCAGCCAGTCCGTCACCTGCCCGTAAACGTTCACCCTGCCGAAATAGCGTTTGTAACCGGTATTGTCAATGATACCAGGGTTGTCAATGTAGGACAATGATACATTATATCCCATCGTCTTCACCTTGCCGCTGGCAGAAATCGCATGTTTCTGCATTATCTTGTTCTGATAGATGACGTCCCACCAGTCAGTGTTCGGATATGCCATATAGTTGTAATAACCGGATTCCGCACGTCCCCATGGGTCTTTGCTTGCCGCAACCCACTGGTCTATAACATTCTGCGAGAACTGCGCGATACCGCCGATATTGGTGCATGACTCATTGTAGAGACGCATGTAGCTTGCCATGTCCGATACCGTGTGGATAATCTTGAACGGCTGGTTGTAAGAAAGCGTCAAGTCATAGCTCACTTCGCATTTGCCGTCAGCAGAAGAACCGTTCTTCGTGGTGATGAGGATGACACCGTTCGCTCCCCTGTTACCATAGATTGCGCAGGAAGCGGCATCCTTGAGGACATTGATGGAAGCGATGTCGGAAGGATTGACATTGCCCAGGCCCTGTTCCATACCGTCCACGAGGACGAGCGGACCAGACGAGTTGAGCGTACCGGTACCGCGGACGAGCATTGAGAAATCCTCCTCGTACGGATTACCGGAGCCCTGCATCACCTGGAGGCCCGGCATTGTTCCGGAAAGCGCCTGGGAAGCATTGAACATCGGACGCGATTTGATGCTCTCCGAATCGAAACTGACGGATGAGACGCTGCCGGTGACATTGATCTTCTTCTGGACGCCATAGCCGACCACCACGACCTCATCGAGGAAAGTGGTGTCTTCGCGGAGCACGATTGAATAATCAGAAGCGGTTCCGAGAGTGACAGTGCTTGACGCATAGCCGATTGCACTGACTTCCAGGGACAATGTATTCTCCGGAACGGAGAGGGTGAAACGACCGTCGACATCGGTGGACGTTCCGTTGGTAGTATTCGGGACGAGAACTGCCGCACCTATGACAGGCTCCCCGTTGGAATCTTTCACAGTACCGCTGATCTGGCGATTCTGTGCGAATGCGCTGCAAGTCACGAACATTGCCAGCAGCATCGTCAATATGTATCTGATTTTTTTCATTGCTTTCTACTTAAAACAAGCCACTACGAGATTGACATTCTCGGACCCTTCCGGCTTCATGCCGCCATAGTTCGGGTTTGTATGTGTGATATACCATCTTGAGTTGGTCCAGAAGAGGTCCTTTCCTCTGGCCGTGCCATCCTGGAGCACTACGCAAGACCAGTTGTAGTCTTCCACGGTCATGGCGTCGCTGCAGCCGAGATTGCTCATGACAGCAGCAAGTTCATAGAGGGTAAGACCCTTCTTGTCATTGCCTACGCCGTCCTTGCCGTTATCGACATGCTGGCCCTGATTGTGGGTATTCACATATTTTTCAGAGACTAAAATCACAAGTGCGCCCTCAGCGGTACAGCCGACGCCGATACGTCCGGTGTAAAGCCTGTCGTAAGTGGAAATCGGCACGGACTGGCCCCAGTCTCGGGTAAGGAAGCAGGTCATATTGTCGAAATGACGCCATTCAGAATTGTAGAGAGTATAGAACTTGTCCGCCTCGCCGGAAATGAGCGTCTCGCCATCCTTGCAAATCTGGAAATAACCGCCGAATGCGCTTTCCACATCCCATGAAGTCTGATCTGCGCCATTGGCACCGGAATAGCAATAAAGTTTTCCGTCTACGGCAGCGGCCGGCTTGATGCTCACTTTACCGTCCTTGATACCCATGGCAGGAGCATAAGCCTTGTTGCTTCCGCTAAAGCCATCGTTTCTGAGGACTCTGGTAACACCCTTGTCATCAGGACCATAAGCCAACGGGCTATAGTATTCGCATCCCGATGAGGCAGTGCTTCCGTCGGTATGCCATACCGCAGGGCCGGCCTCCGGAAGGAATATCACGAAATCCCTGTTGCTCCTCTGGACAGCGGAGACTCTGATATTGTCATTCCCTATGACACTCTTTTCAGCAACTTTCATGTTCACATAACCGGCAGGAATCGTGAGGACATAAGCAGGATTGCCGGCTCTGCCCATAAGATTCGACGTCGTGTAAAGACGCACATTGCCGAAATTGACGCCGTACTGGCTGCTCCAGGACTTGGTAATCTCCGTCCAGCTGCCATCGAACTTGGCCACGTCGGAAGGGTTCGCATAGATGGTGAAAGCCTTCTTGCGGTTCACAGCCTTGTCGAGGACGACGAGTTCCACGCCTTTTCCATCAGAAAAGTCAATGTTTTTAAGGGCGTTCGGGTCAGTCACCAGCTCTACATCCTTGTTCAGGACCAGATCGATGTCGACGCCCTTCACCTCAGAAGCAAGGAAAGCGGTAGAGAATGAACCTGAATAGGTATTGTCCACCAATGAAAGGTCGATGGTTTCGTCACCGAGTTTGGCTTTCACTTCCTTGACCTGATCGTACATTGAAGCGGAAATCGTGTAAGCGATATCGTCAACGCCGTCATTTACAGTAATCTTGTAGTCCATTCTGAGATTGGCGGCAATTCTGGTCTGCGTAGGGCTGACCATTCGTGCCCAATCCTTGTTCAGCTCGACATCGCAAACGACATTGTCGAGAGAAGCAGCGGTGTGGAACTGGAATTCAATAGTTCGTTCTTCCTGGTTGATGTCTCCATCAATCCATCTGTCACCGTCGAGTGCACGGATGCCGACAACAGGGTCCTTGACATAACCCGGGTCGTCGGAAACCGAAAAAAATCATCTTTTCCTCACAAGACACCGCTCCGAAAAGCAGCAGTGAAGAAAGAATGACGAACGGAAATTGTTGTGTTCTCATTTTAATATTATTTGTGGATTATTATCGCAATTCGAAAGTTCTGGTCTTAAATGTCGAATCACCTGCATAAAAGTCAATGCTAATGTGCCTTGGACCGACATTCAATTTGAAAGACCCCGGCGTATATGAATGGATATAACGGGTAATTCCGGGACGATATTCTTCGAAAAGGGCGCTCTCGTCCTTTATCGGAGACCCGTCAGGCATCGTCTTCATGGACATCCGCCTGATGCCATACTCCGCAGGACCTTCTGCAACAACCTTATATTCAGCACTTTCAGGTCTAGCCCAAACACTGCTCATTTCCATCTGCGTAATGATGCCGCCGTCACCCTTCCATTCAGTGAGAGTGGTAGCATGGGAATGTCCGCACAGCACGATTGCCTTGCGCTTGGCAAATTCCTCATGGAAATGACGCCTGGCAGCAGTGTCCTTTTCGTTCTCTCCTCCATGGAAGAACCACCTGCAGCTCTGCTCATCCATCGGAAATACCGGGCCGTGGGTAATGATGAAAGTGTGCCGGGCGCCCTTGGTTTCCTGAAGCATCTTCTCTATCTCCGCATCGTCAGGATGGTTGAAGTCCAATACCAGGAAGGCGTCAGGGCCAATGTTGAAGTAAAAAGTAGTCTTTTCAATGTCCTTGCCGAGTTCTTCCGTCATGCGTTTCGGCATATATTCATGGTATACCTTCTCCGCATCAGTTCCACGGACATCATGATTGCCCTCCACCGTGACGAACGGCAGACCTCCGAATTCCTTCTTGAATGCGTTCATGACATCGTCGAGCATCTTCCTGTGCACATCGCCGTTTCCGCAATCACCCTGAACGAGGTCACCTACCTGCAATGCAATCCTGGTATTCACATCCGCCAGGCATGCGCATCTTTTCAGAAGCCTCGGACAGCGCTCACGCCACATCTCGCCGTTGCGGGCGAACTCCGCCCTCTGGACACGGTTGAGCCACTCCACCTTTTCATTATAATGGGAGTGGTAAACAGATGCCGGTTCGGTATCGAAGTGAGTGTCTCCGAGAATTACTATGGAATAGCTTTTGTCTTTCGGCGATTTGGCATAAGAAAACTCCGGAAAACGGAGAAAAGCGATTCCGGCCAAAGATGCCGCTGAAGTTTTAATGAAATTACGTCTGTCCATTTCGAAACATGTGGTTGGTGTTCACATATCGAAGGTACGACGAAGATACTTATTATACTAATTTCCCTTTCAAACCCCCGTAGAATAACGCATAAACGTTTTAGATGACCAATTTTTGACTAATTTTTGTCACGTTCTGACGAATTTTTCGATTGGATTCGTGACTGATTTTTAATTTTGATTAAAAAATTAAGGATTTTAGCAGAAACGCGACACCCCGGCACTACAGCATTTTCCGCCTCTGGAAGAGGTAGAGGATGACTGCGAGGGAGAGCAGCATGAAGCCGAGGATGAGGAGCCAGGACCACGGCTTGTCTGATAGCGGCAACGCCACGTTCATGCCGTAGAAACTAGCCACGAGGGTCGGCGGCATGAGAAGCAGGGAGATGAGCGTGAAAATCTTCATGATGCGGTTCTGGTCCAAGTTGATAAGACCGACGACGGTATCCTGGAGATACTCCAGCCTCTCGAAACTGAAATTGGAATGGTTGATAAGAGAAGAAATATCCTGGAGGAGGACATTGAAACGAGGCTCCAGCTCGACAGGGTACTTGTCACTCTTCATCATATTGGAAATGAGACGCTGCTTGTCGACGATATTCTCGCGGACAGTCATCGTATTGTCCTGCAACTGATTGATATCCAAGAGGAAAGCCTCATTGATATCCTCCTGTTGGTTCACGCGCCTGCTATACAGGGCGATTTCCTTGGACATGAGCTCTATCATGTCGGCATCAAGGTCGACACGCTGGTCCATGATACTCACGAAAACCCAGTAACCATTGGGAAAAAGTCGCGGAAGCGCCTGCATCTTGCGCTGGAGTTCGGTGAAACTTCGCAGAGGCACGTCACGCAGAGTAGTCAACACGTTCTCCACCAGCGTGAAAGACACCGGTTCCATGGAATACTCTTCAGGTCCTGGAATAAGGAAGTTCGTATTGGCGAAAATGGCAGTCTCCGTCTCGGAAAAACGTGAAGAACTCTCGATCTCTTCCGCTCGCGCACGGCTCTGGATCTCTGTGTTCAAGAATTTCTCCGTGGCTCTCTTTTCATCTCCGGAAGGGGAAAAGAGATCAATCCAAATAACGTCATCCATCTTGAAGGTATCAAGATCAGCCATCGACTGGGACATCAGGATTGCTCCGCTAGATCTGTAAAAGATTGTGACCATACCTTTTCTGGTTTTATCCGGACCTCAGCACCTCCCTGGAACATGATATCCAAAGAAAGCACAAAATCAGGTGGTTAACTTTCTGCCAGTTCGCATTCCATAACGCGAACTGCAAAATTATCAATTTTTCCTGAAAGAAGGAAGAAAAAGAGCGTATATTTGCAACATGAAAGACAAAATCAGAAACAGCGGACTGCTCGCATTGAGCCCGCTCGCAGTTTTTTTAGGCATATACCTGGTATCATCCCTCATAGCGAAGGACTTCTATAAGATTCCCATCGCTGCAGCATTCCTGATAGCATCCGCATACGCACTCCTGATAAGCAAAAAAGCCCCTATCGAAGACAAGATAGCAGTATTTTCCCGTGGAGCGGGACATAAGAACGTGCTGCTGATGCTCTGGATATTCATCCTCGCGGGCGCATTCGCCGAGACAGCCAGACAGATAGGCGCCATCGACGCCACCGTAGCGGCCACATTGCACATCCTGCCGCCGTCAATGCTGTTCGTCGGCCTCTTCCTGGCGTCCTGCTTCATTTCCATGGCCATCGGAACAAGCGTCGGCACCATCGTCGCACTAGTCCCTGTAGCAGCCGGAATCGCTTCAGAATCAGGGTTTGACACAGGTTTCGTCACTGCCATCGTCGCCGGAGGAGCATTCTTCGGGGACAACCTCTCGTTCATCTCCGACACCACGATCGCCGCCACCAAGACGCAAGGCTGCCTGATGTCCGACAAGTTCAAGGTCAATCTGAAAATCGTAGCTCCGGCTGCATTGGCCGTAGCCGTCATGTATATAATAATAGGTCAAGGCGCGAGCTTCAGCGCACCGGCGGATCCGGTCAACTGGACACGCCTGATACCATACGTCCTCGTCATCGGACTCGCAATGTCCGGGGTCAATGTCATCGAGGTATTGGCCATAGGCATTGGCGTGAACGCAATAATCGGCTTCTGCCAAGGAACATTGACATGGACGACATGGCTGGGCAGCATCGGAACCGGCATCGCCGGAATGGGCGACCTTATTATCGTGACGATGTTGTCCGGAGGCATGCTGGAGGTCATCCGCGAGAACGGCGGCATCGATTATCTGGTGCGGATTCTGACGAAGGGCATCAGGGGGAAACGCGGCGCGGAATTCAGTATCGCGGCGCTCGTCAGCATGGCCAATGTCTGTACCGCGAACAATACCATCGCCATTCTCACCACGGGACGGATCGCGAAAGACATCACCACGCGTTTCGGCCTGGACCCGCGCAAGACTGCAAGCATCCTGGACACGTTCTCATGCATGATCCAGGGATTGTTGCCATATGGCGCACAGATGCTTATGGCTTCCGGACTCGCCGGAATATCATCCCTGTCCATCATCAAATATCTCTTCTACCCGTATACGATGGGCGCTTTCGCCGTGCTGGCAATTCTGCTGAGATATCCCAGGAAATACAGCTAAGGCCGGAACACCTGCCGGTTCACGATGGAGCGGCCAAGTGTCAGCTGGTCAGCATATTCCAGGTCATCTCCGAAGCCGAGACCCCTGGCAAGGGAGGAAACTTTCACGCCGTACGGGGCAATCTGGCGGTAAATGTAGAATGAAGTGGTCTCGCCTTCCACGTCACCGCTCAATGCCAAGATAACTTCGACAGTATCAGGTGACTGCGCACCTTCAGCGGCAGCCTGGACACGCGCTTTCAGTTCAGCAATCTTCAAGTCCGACGGACCGATGCCGTCAATAGGCGATATTTTTCCGCCAAGTACATGATACACACCATGATACTGGCCCGTAGCCTCAATGCTCATCACATCACGGACATTCTCCACCACGCAAATCGTGTCATGGTCACGGCTCGTGTCACGGCAAATCGAGCACTCCTCCTCATCGGAAATCATCATGCACTTGCGGCAATACTTCACATTCTCACGAAGCAGGCGGATGGACTCCGTAAAATGCCGGACATTGTCCACAGGCTGCCTCAGCAGATGGAGAGCCAGCCTCAGCGCGCTCTTCTCCCCCACTCCGGGAAGCGAACTTATCGCATCCACGGCGTTCTCCAGCAATTCCGACGGATATTTTTCAGTTCTCATTTTCTTCAATGTGATATTTTACGAGTCCCTCGATCGGTGAAGAGACAATATCGGAAATCCCCACCCCGTATTCTTGTGCGACTCTCAACAGAATCTCCTTGTGCGCAAAGCCGAAGCCGCCGACCACGCCGACAGGCTTTCCTTCAATGTCGTACTGCAGCAGACACCTTTCGAACAATGCCCGGAAATTATTATCCACCAGACACTTGACATACAAACAACTGTCGTAATGTTCCATGATGAAGGGCGCGAAAGAGCCGAGATAGCTTGCCGGCGACGGACCTCTGTACACATTCTTCACCACGTGGAAATATTCCATATCATACTTCGCGGCAAACTCCGAGGCCACAGGTTCCGGCACGATACCTTTCAGGAAGTCTGAAACGAACTGCCTGCCCAGACTGGCTCCGCCGCCCTCGTCGCCGAGGATGAAACCGCCTGAACGGACGTTCTTTACAATCTGATTTCCGTCATATTCGCAGCTGTTGGAACCGGTTCCCAATATCACGGCTATTCCGGGCTTCCTGCCGAAAAGGGCACGTGCTGCTGCCAACAAATCGGAAGCATAAGCCACTTTCGCTTCAGGAAACGCCTTCATGAATTCACCATGCAGACGGACAGCACCTTCCGGAACGGGATTGCCCGGGGTCGGAATCATCCCGGCAGCATAAAAATGAATCCGTTCGACAGTCTCTCCTGACGGGTTCAGCTTGGGAATCGCCTCACGCAGAGTCTTTTCTACGAAAGCAACATCCGCCGTCGCCACGTTCATTCCCGTGGAACGCATCGAATAAACTGTCCCGTCAGAAGCAATAGAGCGCCAATCCGTCTTGGTCGCACCGCTTTCAGCTAAGATTCTCATAAAAGTTACGCGAGCATTTACCGAAAAAAGCCTGCCGCACGTTAAGGAGCGGCAAGGCTATCAATATCAATGTCTTGAATTCTACTTCTTCTCAGGCATCGCTTCGAGCGCGGCCACGAGGAACTTCCAGCACTTGTCCACGGTATCGATCTTCACTCTCTCGTCCGGTGAATGAGGATGGAGAAGTGTAGGTCCGAGTGACACCATGTCCCAGTTCGGATACTTGGCACCCAGAAGAGCGCACTCCAGGCCGGCATGTATCGCCATGACCTTCATATCCTTGCCGAACAACTTGTGGTAAACGTCCTTCAATGTACCGATGATAGGCGCCGTAGGAACAGGAGTCCATCCCGGATATGCACCGAAGGTCTCAAACTTGGCACCTGCGATTTCGAACAGGCAACGCATCTTCTGCGCAAGTTCTTCCTTGGCGGAATTAACGGAGCTGCGGATCAGAGACCACACTGTAAGATGACCGTCTTTTGTACGTACTACAGCCATATTAACTGATGTTTCCACCAGGCCGTGCATCGTAGGGCTCATTCTCTCCACGCTGCTAGGGCAAGCATAAATAGCCTTGACAGCCCTCAACATGACATCATCCTCTATATAAGAGGCATAAGGCTCAGACTGTTTTTCGAAAATGCACTTGGCAGCAGGATCAGTATCAGCGAACTCTGCCTTCGCCAATGCGAATACACGCTCCACTTCAGCCTTTACGACCTCCTCATTTTCAGCAGGAACAAGCATTGACACCTCTGCCTCGAACGGAATCGCATTGCGGAGACTGCCTCCTGTGAAGTCAGCCACTTTCACGCCGTACTTTTCGAGAAGAGGCAAGAGAATCCTGACAGCGATCTTATTGGCATTGGCCCTGTAAAGGACGATATCCTGACCGGAATGTCCTCCTGCAAGTCCCTTGACAGTAAGCTTGTAGCTGACATATCCGCTGCCTGCCTCTACAGTCTTGTATGAGAAATCCGCCTTACCGTCGACACCGCCGGCGCAGCCGATATAAAGCTCTCCCTCAGCCTCGGAATCCAAGTTCAGCAGAACGTCACCTTCGAACTTTCCAGGCTTGAGATTCTCGGCTCCGGTCATACCGGTCTCCTCATCATAAGTGATGAGAACCTCCACCGGACCATGTTTCAATGTATCATCTTCGAGCACTGCCAATGCGAGGCAGACACCGATGCCGTCATCGGCTCCAAGCGTGGTGCCCTTCGCGGTAACCCACTCACCGTCAATCTGTGTCTGGATAGGGTCCTTCAAGAAATCATGCACTGTTTCGGCAGTCTTCTGAGGCACCATGTCCATGTGCGCCTGAAGGATGACACCCCTTCTGTTCTCATATCCCGGTGTAGCCGGCTTTCTGAAAATTATATTTCCCGTTTCATCTCTCTCGACAGCGACATTGTGCTTCTTACCCCATTCAAGAAGAAACTCCTGTGCTTTTCCCTCATGCTTGGACGGACGTGGAACCTGCGAAAAATCGTAGAAGTTGGTCCATACGCTTTTCGGCTCTAAATCTTTAATTGTCATAATTCTATAATTAATTATATGGTTATTTCACTACTATCGGGAATGTGCTTTCGACACCGAGCTGATAAACCGGTATCCTGCTCTGCAGCAAGACATTGACACCGTCACTGAGCTTCACCGTGCACACTGCCGGTATGCGGTAATGCGCTACGACACCCTTGACGCGTGCGCCCTTCTCATCCGGAATCTTGACATCCTGCGGCACGAGCTCCATCAGATACGGCTTTCCAGACAAGTCATCCGCCGGCACGAGACCCTTGGAATCAGAAAGACGGAACGCAACATACAGCTGGGACTCATTGTCTTTCGAAGGAACTATCTCATAATTCATCTGCTGTTCCGAGTACTCGCTGTATCCGATGAACATTGACATATATTCATTTTCGAGACGCGTAATCTCGCTCACGGCAGCCTGCATGGCCTCGCCGCTGAAAGTCGCGTCAGTGTCGCCTGTCACGATCTGCACCCTCTTCTTCCTGAGGTTGAAAATCATCTCCGCAGCCTCTTTCGCTCTGGATTCCAATGACTTCTGAACCACCATCTCCTGCTGGACTGCCACCTTGTTGTACGCCGACTCGTTCTTCACATTGCGATAAAGCGTAGTGGATTCGGAAGTGAGGTTCGAAGTCAGGCCCTTGTCCGAGAAATCAGCCTTGCCGGCAGCCGGAAAGCGCCATTCCGTCGACTCCGCAGCACCTGAAGCCACCGACACCAGACCCTGTGAGGTCAATGTGAGGAAGGCCGGCATCTGGGCGCCCGGGGCAATCGTATAGCGTACAGCCTGGTCAGCCTCAGTGTATGACTCCATGGTCACGGACGTCACGGTACAGGTCACGGCATCCTTCTGACGAGCATCGATTCCCAGATATTTCTGGGCATATTTCGCATACGGACCGGCATAGAAATTCTCCTTCTGAGCCTTCACCTGAAGCCTGACGGTCGTAGAAGGCAACGAATAAACGAGGCTGCCCTCCGGATCCTGGGCAGACATTGCAGCAGCCAAAATCATTCCGGCCCCTGCCAAAATCAACTTATTCATTTTCATACTTATTTTTTCCATCTTTTATGAGTCCAGAGATAATTCTCCGGCTGTGCATTTATATCTTCCTCCAAATAGGAGTAAAACTTGTTCATGATATCTTCCGGCGTGAATTTCGACGCATCCGGGCAAATTTCCCTGAACGACATCTTGTAGCCGAAGCCCTCTTTCTTCTTGAAAGCCATGTAGACCACCGCGAAACCGAATTTATGTGCCAACGCCGCGCCTCCCGTCATGGTCAATGTCGGCTGATGCATGAAATTGTCCACGGTGTGTGCCGAAGCATACTTGTAAGGGCATTGGTCCGTCGGGAAAACATACAGCCACTTTTCATTACGGTGGGCAATGACGAAACGCAAGATTTTGCGAGACTCCACATAGCAAGTCTCCTTGTTCTCCTTCGCGATCGGCGCACAGCGGTTGTCACCGAACACCTTGTCCCAGAAACTGTTGGAAAGTTCCTTGTAGACGACCGTCGTGTTCTTCTCGCCGAAATCCACCTTGTCAGGGGCATAGACGTAATTCAGGATGCCGCCGGTAAGTTCCCAGTTTCCGAGATGGGAATTCAGGACAATGACTCCGGGACAATCATTGTACAGCCGGTTCAGCACATCGGCATGTTCCATTTCGCAGATATGCGAGTCCCTGAGTCTCTTCGTGTCATGCGATCCGGCGAACCAGAAAGTCTCGGCGAACAGGTCCCCGAAATGCTTGTAGAAATCATCGGCAATCTTAAGGAGCTCACTGTATTTTTTCTCCGGAAACGACCGCGCCAGATTAATCATCACCACATCACGCCTGTAATGCATCGGCCCGGAGATGAACCATGAAAGGCACCGCCCCCAGAAATAATGCATTTTCAGGGGCTGCAACGCAAGCAGCCGCATCAGCATTTCCGTTATTTTCACTCCTGCGCTCATAAATCCTGTTTCACTTTTTCAACTTCTGACACCCACAGCATGGCAAATATAAGAAAATTTATGTATGTTTGCACAATAATGGAAACGGTTTACCACGGCCTTTTCCATCAAATAAGCTGAAAAGCAACACAGTAAGGAAATTTAAACCTTAAAAATATTAGAAGACAATGTTCAAAGACCAGCCGAAAGGATTGTTCGCCCTCGCTCTCGCCAACACCGGAGAGCGCTTCGGGTACTACACGATGCTCGCTATCTTCCTCCTGTTCATCCAGGCGAAATTCGGATTCAGCGCAGCCGTCTCCACTCAGATTTATTCCATTTTCCTCGCTGCGGTTTACTTCATGCCGCTTTTCGGAGGAATGTTGGCCGACAAGATAGGCTACGGCAAATGCGTTACCACCGGTATCGCCGTCATGTTCGTAGGTTATCTCTGCCTCGCGATTCCTACGGGACCGGACGTCGCAGGTAAAATCCTGATGTTCGGCGCACTCGCACTCATCGCCATCGGAACCGGCCTGTTCAAGGGCAACCTCCAGGTAATGGTCGGCGACCTCTATGACAACCCGAAATACGCAGCCAAGAGAGACTCGGCATTCAGCTTGTTCTACATGGCCATCAATATCGGTGCAATGTTCGCTCCTTCAATGGCCAAGGCTGTCACCAATTTCTTCCTCGGCAAATCCGGCCTCGTATACGATGCCAATGTCCCTGCACTCGCCCACCAGATCATGGACGGCAATCTTGCCAATGCCGAAAAGCTCCAGGCTATCGCCGACACCATGTCAGGTTCCGCAGGAATGGACCTCGGCACATTCAGCCAATTCTATATCGAAGAGCTCTCTACAGCATACAATTACGGCTTCGGAATCGCCTGCATCTCCCTTATCATTTCAGTAGCCATCTACTTCAGTTGCCGTTCATGGTTCAAGGATGCTGATGTCAATGTCAAGCAGGCCGCTGCAGGACAGAAGGCAGAAGCGGAACTCACTCCGGAGCAGACCAAGAGCCGCATCACAGCCCTCATGCTCGTATTCGCGGTGGTCATCTTCTTCTGGATGGCATTCCATCAGAACGGAGCGACAATGACATTGTTCGCAAGAGACTACACGGCCAGCACCGTAACAGGAGCTACCAGAATCGGATTCAACATCTGGAGCTTGTTCCTCATCGCTGTTTCCATCTATACGCTGTTCGGCGCATTCCAGTCTGAAAAGACAAGCGGCAAGGCACTCTGCGGCGGAGCCACACTCCTCCTTTGGGGCGGCGCATACGCCATCTATGCAGGAATGCCGGCTATCGTAAACATCCTTCCTTCAGACTTCCAGCAGTTCAATCCGTTCTTCGTAGTGGCATTGACCCCTGTATCGCTCGCCATCTTCGGCGCATTGGCGAAGAAAGGCAAGGAGCCTTCAGCACCTCGTAAGATCGGTCTGGGTATGTTCGTGGCAGCCATCGGTTTCGGCATCCTCACATTCGCATCCATGAACCTGGCATCTCCGAAGGAACTCGGCGGAACCGTAAGCCCGGATCTCATCTCACCGGACTGGCTGATTTCCACCTACCTGGTATTGACATTCGCAGAGCTTCTGCTCTCTCCTATGGGTATCTCCTTCGTTTCCAAGGTTGCTCCTCCTAAATATAAAGGTGCAATGATGGGCTGCTGGTTCGCTGCCACTGCTCTCGGAAACTACCTCGTTTCCATCCCTGGACTTCTCTGGAACAAGATTCCTCTGTGGGGTGTATGGAGCCTGCTCATCACTCTCTGTATACTCTCAGCCCTCTTCATCTTCTCTATCATGAAGAAACTCGAGTCAGCTACAGAGTGCTAAAAATAGAGCACCTAAAAAAACGGCGTTGTGAAATATCACAGCGCTGTTTTTTTTATGCGATTGATGTAAAATTTACTTGGTGCCGAAGATACGGTCGCCGGCATCACCCAGACCAGGAACGATGTAGGCGTCCTTGTTCAGATGGTCATCGACGGCTGCCACGTAGATATCTACGTCAGGATGCTCCTTCTGCACACGTGCGATTCCTTCAGGAGCTGACACAAGACACATGAGGCGGATATTGTTGCAGCCACGCTCCTTCAGCATTGACAATGCATCGCAGGCGCTGCCGCCGGTTGCGAGCATCGGGTCGGTCACGATGACGAGACGCTGGTTTATATCCTCCGGAAGCTTGCAGTAATACACGACAGGGACATGGGTCTCCTCGTTACGATAAAGGCCGATATGTCCGACCTTCGCTACCGGAACGAGTGTCTGCAAACCATCCACCATACCGATGCCGGCACGGAGAATAGGCACGATAGCCAGCTTCCTTCCGGAAACTTTCTTGGCCATGGTCTTGCAGATAGGGGTTTCGATTTCAATGTCATCCAACGGCAGGTCACGGGTAACCTCGTAGCCCATAAGAAGTGAAATCTCTTTAAGTAATTCGCGGAAATCTTTAGAACCGGTTTCCTTTTTCCTCATGATCGTCAGTTTATGCTGGATCATCGGATGGTCTATTACGTGGATTTGGCTCATTATTTTTAATTTTTCGTAAAGTTATCTATTTTTGTGCAAATTCCAATCATGAGCAGACGCTGATTTGGAACAGAAACAATCACATACGGAATCAATGGTAAAGATATTCTGCAAGAACACAGGAACTTACAAGGAGTTCCAGGAGGGCACGATGCTTCTCGACATGATCAATGAATTCGACTTCGAGAAACCTTACGAAATCATTGCCGCAAGGGTGAACAATGTCGCCCAGGGCCTGAAATTCAGGGCCTACCACAGCCGCGACATCGAATTTCTGGATTACCGCACCTACAGCGGGCGCAATGTCTACAGCCGTTCACTCTGCTTCCTATTATATAAGGCAGCATTGGACATTTTCCCGGACTGCAAGGTCGTAATGCGCCGCCCCATCTCGAAAGGATTCTTCTGCAGCATTGACAAGTGCGACGGTAATCCATTGTCTGCCAGGGACATTGACCTGATAAAGGCGCGGATGCGCGAGATTGTCGAGGAGGATATTCAGTTTCACCGGCACGAAGTGCAGATTGCAGAAGCAATCGACGTGTTCCGGAAGCTCGGACATTTCGACAAGGTGAAACTGCTGGAGACTTGCGGCGAGGTCTACATCAGCTATTATACGCTCGGCGGGACAGCTGACTATTATTATGATGTGCTGGTTCCGAGCTCCGGATACCTGAAAATCTGGGATTTGACGCCGTACCGTAACGGGGCATTGCTCCGCGTGCCGGACAGACACCATCCAGAGCAGCTGGCTCCGTTCTATGAGCAGCCGAAGACCTTCGAAGTGTTCTCGGAGACCATCAAATGGAACAGCATCATGGGCCTGGACAATGTCGGCGACGTGAACAAGGCGTGTCTGGACGGCAAGGCCACCGACCTTATCCAGGTAGCGGAAGCATTGCAGGAGAAGAAGATAGTCCAGATAGCAGAGGAAATCAACAAGAGGTACAGGTCACCGCAGAAGGTTCGGATCGTACTTATCACCGGGCCGACCAGCAGCGGAAAAAGCACGTTCTGCAAGCGACTGAGCGTCCAGCTGATGACATGCGGACTGCACCCGATTTCGTTCTCCACGGACGACTATTTCGTAAACAGGCTGGATACGCCGAAACTGCCGGACGGAAGCTACGATTTCGACAATTTCGACACCGTGGACCACGCGCAGCTCCAGAAAGATGTATTAAGACTGATTTCCGGAGAGACCGTGGAAGTACCTGAATATAATTTCGTTACGGGCATCCGCGAATATAACGGCAAGAGCCTTAAACTGGAAGAAGGCTCCGTGCTGCTCATCGAAGGCCTGCACGCATTGAACCCGAAACTGCTGGACAATATTTCCGATTCCGAGAAGTTCAAGATTTTCATCAATACCATCACCAGCTACTCGCTGGACGACCACAACTGCATACCGACCAGCGACAACCGTCTGCTGCGCCGCATCGTGCGCGACTTCAACAAAGGTGCGTTCTCGGCCCGGGAGACCATCTCGAACTGGCCCAATGTCCGCCGCGCGGAGGTGAAATGGATCTATCCGTACCAGGAGGATGCGGACGTATTGTTCAATTCCGCATATCTGGTGGAGTTCGCGGTGTTGAGAAGCCATGCCGAGAGGATTCTGGCGACGGTGCCGAAGAATTGTCCGGAGTACAGCGAGGCGCACAGGCTCATGAAATTCCTGCATTACTTTATTCCGGTTTCGGACAAACAGATACCGCAGACGTCGCTGATGAGGTATTTCATCGGATAACGTCGATTTCGACAAGACTATTTCAGAATGAGGATGTTTACACTTATAACATCCTCATTTTCGGTATATTATCGCCTACCCCCCCCCACGAAATTCCATAATATGGACCAAAAATAATTGCTTTCGTCATCTATTATAAGTATCTTTGTCACTCCAGTGGAATAAAACTGAGCCGTTATGATGGATAAGTATAATTCCGAAGTGAATGTGCAATTGCAACTGGATGTTGCAATGTGTGAGGACATAAAATAGGAAACGATGATGACGCTGGATAGCTCTGATTCAAACCCTATAGCCGAGGGAACGACCAAAGCTCCTGAAGGGCAGCAGATTACCGGACAAGATGAGAAAGTCATGTCAGGTGATATTTCAGTTGTCACCCGACACACGGTCATCGGCAAGGAAGCCGAAACCTGGAGCTACCTCAGCATCCACAACATGCGCGTCGCCGCATTCGAAGACCGCGTCATCAATGATGCCAAGTTCAAATGCTTCATCCATAGGACATGGCAGAAGACAATGTCCCATGGCACACCTAAAAAGGAATTGAAACCCACGGTGAGCGGACTCATATTCCTGCAAGGAAAACCGGACGAAATCCAGAAATATCTGGACGAGTATTATCCGCCATACCATCTGGTAAAAGACTGCAGCACAGGCAGACCTGCCATCATACGGGATGCACAGATGCAGCCCTTCATGAAAATCGCATCGGTCCATCCTGACCGCGTCAGGTTCCTGCGCAAACCATTCATGAAATTCGCAGAAGGCCATACACTACTACGCGTGCTCACAGGTCCGTTCGCCGGGCAGGAAGGATACATCGTACGCATTGACAGAGACCGTCAGCTCGTCATGGATTTCGGCGGCATTGCGGTAGCATTCAGCGGCATACGGAACGAAGACGTGGAACCTGTAACGAAAAACTAAACAATAATTACTCATATTTATGACTATTATACGAAGAATATCCAACTGGTATTTCTCCAAAGCAGCACTCCCTTACTGGTGCATTCTGGTAATCGACTGTACAATCGTAGCGGCATCCAGCTACATCGGATGCTACCTGAGCAGGGGCGGGGATATGCTGGCCTCACTTTTCTGGCCATTAACCTACGGCATAGCCATCGGCATGGTGCCGTTCATCATCGCATTCAGAGCCTTACATACATACTCCGGCATTGTCCGCTATTCGTCTTTCGTCGACTTGCAGAAAGTCGCGACGGCGACGTTTATCGGAACGCTCACCTGTTACTTCCTCCATCTGGTAGTCAACGAAGCATGGGGACAGACAGCGATAGTGTTCCCGAGTCTCAAGAGTTCATTGATCATATTCATAAGCAGCACGGTACTCCTCTGGGCAGAACGCATTGTCGTAAAACGCCTTTTCGACTCGTTCCACCTGGACGGAGCGATTCCGGCCGCCATCTACGGCACGAAAGCCGGGGGCATCAGCATTGCCAAGAGCATTGTCGCGCTCAAGGACAAGAAATATTCATTGGACTCATTCATCTCCGACGGAGAGGAGATGCGCGGCTCGTTCATAATGGGCAAGCCGGTGTTCCTGAACCACAAGGGAATTGCCAAGGAATTGAAGAATAGAGGCGTGAAAGCATTGCTCGTTTCGCCGCTGAAAACCGAGAAGTTCCGCCAGAACAGCGCGATGGTGGACGAGTTCATTGACGCGGACAACAAGATAATGATGATGACCTACGGCACCGAATGGAACGGAGACGAATCTTCATTGTCCCACAAGCAGTTGCATGCGGTAGACATCGAGGACTTGCTGCCTCGCGACAAGATTGAGGTCAATATGGCTGAGATAGAGAAGCAGCTGCGCGGCAAGCGTATCCTCATCACCGGCGCGGCAGGTTCCATCGGTTCCGAAATCGTGCGTCAGGTGGCGCAGTTCGGCCCGGCGGAGATGACGCTGATCGACCAGGCGGAGACCCCGATGCACGACATCAGGATGATGATGGCCAGACGGTTCCCGAACATCAAGAACGAGACCATCGTTTCCAGCATTGCCAACAAGGAGCACATGGAGAAGATTTTCGAGGCTCACAGGCCGGAGTACGTTTTCCATGCAGCTGCCTACAAGCATGTCCCGATGATGGAGGACGACCCGGCGATCGCTGTGCAGAACAACATCTACGGCACACGTGTAATCGCCGACCTGGCAGTGAAATACGGCACATTGAAATTCGTCATGATCTCGACCGACAAGGCTGTGAATCCGACCAATGTCATGGGCTGCAGCAAGCGAATCTGCGAGACATATTGCCAGAGCCTGAACCAGGCGATAATGGAAGGCAAGGTTTCAGGTGTCACCCAGTTCGTCACCACACGTTTCGGCAACGTATTGGATTCCAATGGTTCCGTCATTCCTATCTTCAAGCAGCAGATACGTGCGGGCGGACCTGTAACAGTCACCCACCCGGACATTGTCCGTTTCTTCATGCTCATTCCTGAGGCTTGCCGTCTGGTACTCGAGGCCGGCACGATGGGCAAGGGCGGCGAGATTTTCGTGTTCGACATGGGCCAGCCGGTGAAAATCGTGGACCTGGCGAAACGAATGATTGCGCTTTCCGGTGCGACCGACGTGGAAATCAAGTTCACAGGGCTGCGTGACGGCGAAAAGCTGTACGAAGAGGTGCTGAACGACAAGGAAGGCACCATCCCGACATCCAATCCGAAAATCATGGTCGCAAAGGTGCGTGAATACGATTACGCCACGGCATGCGCCAATGAGGAGCGCCTTCTGGAAGTATCCAAGTCATTCGACGACATGGCTATCGTGCGTGTGATGAAGGACATTGTCCCGGAATACAAGAGCAGACAGAGCAAATACGAAGTTTTAGATAATTAGTGTCATTATGAAAGATATGAAAATAGCAGTAGCTGGAACAGGCTATGTTGGCCTTTCCATCGCGACATTGCTTTCGCAGCATCACAAGGTAACGGCAGTAGACGTCATTCCTGAAAAAGTAGAGAAAATCAACAACAAGGTCTCCCCTATTCAGGACGACTACATCGAGAAGTACCTGGCAGAAAAGAACTTGGACCTGACGGCGACTCTTGACGGCGAGGCTGCATATAGTGATGCAGACTTCGTGGTAATCGCCGCCCCTACGAACTACGACAGCAAGAAGAACTTCTTCGACACCTCACACGTGGAAGAGGTCATCGAACTGGTCCTGAAAGTGAACCCGGAAGCAGTCATGGTCATCAAATCGACTGTACCTGTGGGATATACGGCATCCGTCCGCGAAAAATTCTCCTATAGGGAGCGTCTTGCCGACGGCACCATGAAGACAGTAATGCCGAAAATCATCTTCGCACCGGAATTCCTGAGAGAATCCAAGGCATTGTACGACAATCTCTACCCTAGCAGAATCATTGTCGGCTACGGCGACGACAGCCTGAAGGAAGCAGCGCACACCTTCGCGGACCTCATTCACGAAGGCGCCATCAAGGAGGACGTGCCGGTGCTTTTCATGGGCACGACCGAAGCCGAGGCCGTAAAGCTCTTCGCCAACACCTACCTCGCGCTCCGCGTAAGTTATTTCAATGAACTCGACACATACGCCGAGATGAAAGGTCTTGACACAAAGTCCATTATAGACGGTGTCGGTCTGGACCCGAGAATCGGCACACATTATAACAACCCGTCATTCGGCTACGGCGGATATTGCCTCCCGAAAGACACGAAACAGCTTCTGGCGAACTACAATGACGTGCCTGAGAATCTTATCCAGGCCATCGTGGATTCGAACAGCACCAGAAAGGATTTCATTGCTGACCAGGTACTTGACAAGGCAGGCTACTACAGCAGCAACAGCCAGTGGGACAGCCATCAGGAGAAGAAATGTGTCATCGGCGTCTTCCGTCTAACCATGAAATCCAATTCGGACAATTTCCGTCAGTCTGCCATCCAGGGCATCATGAAGCGTATCAAGGCGAAGGGTGCCGAGGTGATAATCTACGAGCCGACATTGGAAAACGGCACACTGTTCTTCGGCAGCGAAGTGGTCAATGACCTGGAAGCTTTCAAGGCGAGGTCACAGGCCATCATCGCGAACCGCTACGACACCTGCCTCGATGACGTGAAAGATAAGGTTTACACCAGGGATATATTCAGAAGGGATTAATTCAGGACTTTCAGGATGGTAAACTACAATGTTTCTCTGGACGGGAAAACCGTTCTGGTGACCGGTGCCGCAGGATTCATAGGCAGCAACCTGGTCAAGAGACTTTTCAATGAATTCCCCGATATAAAAATCGTCGGAATAGACTCTGTCACAGACTATTACGATGTAAACATCAAATATGGCCGACTGGCGGAAATCGAGGCATTGAACCGCGACTGGACCTTCGTGAAAGCAAGCATTGCCGACAAAGGCATTGTCAACGACCTTTTCGCGGAGCATCATTTTGCGGTGGTGGTGAATCTCGCGGCGCAGGCCGGTGTGCGTTATTCGATCACGAACCCGGACGCCTACATCGAGAGCAACCTCATCGGTTTCTACAATATCCTGGAAGCTTGCCGCCACTACGAGGTAGAACATCTGGTATATGCCTCATCGTCAAGCGTTTACGGCTCGAACAAGAAGGTGCCGTATTCGACTGACGACAAGGTGGACAATCCCGTAAGCCTCTATGCCGCGACGAAAAAGAGCAACGAGCTGATGGCTCATGCCTATTCGAAGCTCTACAACATTCCGTCCACAGGCCTGAGATTTTTCACGGTCTACGGTCCGGCCGGACGTCCCGACATGGCATATTTCGGCTTCACGAACAAGCTTGTCCACGGCGACACCATAAAAATCTTCAACTACGGCAACTGCAAACGTGATTTCACCTTCGTGGACGACATCGTCGAGGGCGTGGTCCGTGTCATGCAGCATGCCCCTGAGAAGCAGAACGGCGAGGACGGTCTTCCGATTCCGCCGTACAAGGTATATAATATAGGTAACAGCCACCCGGAGAACCTTCTGGAATTCGTCGACATTCTCCAGCAGGAACTCCTCCGCGCCGGCGTATTGCCATCCGACTACGATTTCGACGCGCACAAGGAACTGGTTCCGATGCAGCCGGGCGACGTGCCTGTCACCTACGCCGACACCACACCGCTGGAACAGGACTTCGGTTTCAAGCCCTCCACTCCCCTGCGTGAGGGTCTGAGGAAGTTCGCCGAGTGGTATCGCGGTTACTATGCGAAATAGAACCTTCTAGCATAAATGCCGGTAAATCAGCTGAAAGCAGGAGTCGTCCTGAACTATGTCGTAATCTTCCTGAACACGGTCGTCGGTCTGTTGTACACACCGTACATGCTCAGGATGATGGGACAGAGCGAATACGGCTTGTACTCTCTGGTTGCATCCGTGATTGCGTACCTGACCGTACTTGATCTCGGATTCGGCAATGCGATTGTCAGATATACCGCGAAGTTCCGGGCGGAAAAGAAGACGGAAGAACAATATGAGATGTTCGGAATGTTCTTCCTGCTGTACCTCGTCATAGGAATCATCGCATTCGGGATAGGGCTTGGGCTTTATTTCAATGTTGACACCCTTTTCGGGAACACGATGACAGCCGTCGAACTCGGCCGTGCCCGCATTATGATGCTCCTTCTGGTGGCAAACCTGGCATTTACCTTTCCGATGAGCATCTGGGGTTCGATCATCCAGGCATACGAGGATTTCGTATTCCAGAAGTCGCTGAATATCATCAGGATCATTCTCAATACCGTAGTAATGATCTGCCTCCTCCACTTCGGCTACAAGGCCGTGGCGATGGTGGTGGTCCAGACGATATTCAACGTCCTGACCCTTGTAGTCAACTTCATATATTGCAGAAGGAAGCTTAATATACATATATATTTCAGGTTCAAGCACTTTCACTGGGGATTCCTCAAAGAAGTCGCGATTTATTCTTTCTGGATATTCCTCAACGCCATCATGGACAGGGTGTATTGGAGCACCGGACAATTCGTCCTCGGAGCGATGGTCGGGACGGCAGCAGTGGCGGTCTTCGCCATAGCGATCCAGCTGGAAGGAATGTACATGCAGTTTTCCACGGCGATTTCCTCGGTTTTCCTTCCGAAAGTCACCGCCATGGTAGCCACGAACAGAAGCCGCAAGGAAATATCAGACCTGTTCATAAGGACAGGACGTATCCAATACATAGTTCTGGCGTACATACTCTCCGGATTCATCATCTTCGGACGCCAATTCATAGAGTTATGGGCCGGAGCAGGCTACACTGACGCGTATATAATATCACTTCTGTTTTTCATTCCGCTGACGGTACCGCTCATCCAGAATCTGGGGATAACGATTCTTCAGGCACGTAACGAAATGAAATTCAGGTCCGTATTGTACATAATCATTGCCCTTGTCAGCCTTGGGATGCAAATAGTGCTGACCAGATATTTCGGCGGCATCGGCTGCGCCATGGGCGTTTCGGGCGCATTGGTCGTGGGACAGATACTGATAATGAACGTATATTACCGGCGCAGGCAGGACCTCGACATAAAGACATTCTGGAAGGAAATAAGCAAGATGTCTATAATTCCCATCGTCCTGATATTCAGCTCAATGCTGGTTATCCGTCACTTCTTCGCATTGGATTCATGGGGAAAACTGATACTGGGGATAGCGGCATTCTCATTGGTTTATATCCCGCTGTTCTTCCGTTTCAGCATGACGGATGAAGAACGGAACCTGTTCATTTCGATGTTCCACAAACTCTTCGCCAGGGCATGATCGACATCAAGAGAGCAGAGGATTGCTGCGGCTGCGGCGCATGCGCGCAAGTTTGCCCGAAGTCATGCATTTCAATGATTGCGGACAATGAGGGCTTCCTGTACCCGCACGTAAATACGTCGGACTGCGTCCAATGCGGCCTGTGCGAGAAGGCATGCAACATATTGCACCGAAGAGAAGAACATGCTCCGCTGAAAGTACTGGCGGCAATAAACCATGATGAAAAAATCAGGAAGCAAAGTTCTTCAGGCGGCATTTTCCATATACTGGCAGAAGGCGTCATCAATAAAGGCGGCATCGTTTTCGGGGCCAGATTCGATGAAAACTGGCAGGTCGTGTTCGACCATGCCGACACCCTCGACGGGATAAAGCCGTTCATGGGTTCGAAATATGTCCAGGCGACCATAGGCGATGCATATAAAACAGCCAAAAGTTTCCTTGAGGAAGGAAGGCAAGTGATGTTTACAGGTACGCCATGCCAGATAGCCGGACTGCATCAATATCTGAGGAAAAGCTATCCGAATCTCCTGACCGTGGATTTCGTCTGTCATGGAGTTCCCAGTCCGAAAGTCTGGGGGAAATATCTGGAACAACTGAAGGCGGACATCCGGAAAAAAGGAGACGATTCCGTGTATGTGCCATTCCGTAAAAGCCACTACATGAGGGCTTTCCTGGCCGACATCATACTGCGTCCGTCCTGCTACGAATGCAAGTCCAAGGGTGGAAGGAGCAACAGCGACATCACGTTGGCGGATTTCTGGGGAATTTCATCAATATTCCCTGAAATGGATGATGACAAAGGGACGAGCATGGTTTTCGTGAATACGGACAAAGGAGCATCAGCGCTGGACATTGCCACGTTCAGTTCCAAGGAAGCGTCATACGGACAAATCAAGCCTCTGAATCCGTCCTGCTACCGTTCCGCGTCGAGACCGGCAAACAGACAAATGTTTTTCGACTCGTTGGACTCGACCGACGACCTGAACACATTGGTCGACAGATGCACGAGATGGACATTCAGAAAAAGGCTGAAAAACATCTGCCGGGTCATGCTCCGCATGATTGAACGGAGCAAGACCACATCCGGTTCGACCATCAAGTCGATATCGTTCAGAGACAAATCGGAAGGCTGGAACTCGTACGGATTGTCCGTAAAGACGGAACGAAAGATGAAATTAGGGATACTGACGCAACCGCTCCGCACCAACTATGGCGGGCTTTTGCAGAATTATGCCCTCCAACAGACACTCATCAGAGCCGGATTTGACGTGGAGACGATAGATTGGGGCGAGCCCGAAGGATTCAGGCAATCATTGTACCGGATAAAAATCCGTGCCCGTCATGCTCTTTTTCCGGGACGCTGGCCGGAGCCGATTTACAGGCCGAGCGCCGACGAAATTGCCGCAATCAGACGCAATACCGGTTATTTCGTAAACAACTATATACGCCATACGGAGGCATTGACATCCGGGGACATGTTTGCAAAGCAGGCAAAACGTGGCGGGTACGAGGCCTATGTGGTCGGCAGCGACCAATGCTGGAGACCATGTTACAACTATTATCTCCCCGCAATGTTTCTTGACTTCGCCCGGGACAAGAAAGTCAGACGAATAGCTTATGCGGCGTCTTTCGGAACGGACAAATGGGAGTTCTCTCCGCAGCAGACCGGCATCTGCGCACCTCTGGCGAAGAAGTTCGACCTAATAACGGTACGGGAGGATTCGGGAGCCGGGCTATGCAAGAGATATTTGGGAGCGGACGCCACACATGTGCTGGACCCGACAATGCTTCTAGCCAAAGAGGACTATATACATCTGTGCGAAGCGGAAAATGAGCCACGTGCAGAAGGTACGCTTTTCCACTACATCCTGGACCCCGATGCCATGAAGACCTCATTTGTCGGGAAGGTCGCCGCTGAAACCGGATTGAAAGCATTTCAAGTAATGCCGAAGCGCTTTATCGGAAATCATACGCGAGAGGACATGAAATGCAGGATCGGGGATTTCGTATTTCCGAGGGTCACCACATGGCTCCGGGCATTCATGGACGCGGAAATGACCGTCGTGGACAGTTTCCACGGAGCGGTGTTCTCGATTATCTTCAACAAGCCTTTCTGGGTGATAGGAAACGAAAAGCGGGGCATGGCCCGTTTCACTTCCCTATTGAAGATGTTCCACCTGGAAGACAGGCTAGTCGACGAATCGGATCTCGGCAATCTCGATTTCCACAAGGCGATAGATTGGAACGAAGTGAACAGCATATTGGAGGAGAAACGAAGGGCAAGCAAAGAGTTGTTATTGGAAAACCTGCATGACTGACATGCCGAAAACAAGTATCATAGTTCCCGTATACAAGGCAGAAAAATATTTGAGACGATGTATCGAAAGCATTGTCCATCAGACGTATACGGATTGGGAGCTTCTTCTGGTCGACGACGGTTCTCCTGACGGAAGCGGCGGGATCTGCGATGAATACGCCGGCTGGGACGCGCGCATACGGGTTTTTCATAAAGAAAACGGCGGCGTCAGTTCAGCGCGCAACCTGGGCTTGGAGAACGTACGTGGAGAATATGTGACGTTCGTGGACAGCGATGACATGATAGACGCCCGGACGCTGGAAATCTGCATGTCACGATGCGAAGGCCTGGAGATGCTGCAGTTCTCGTTTTCCAGGAATGTGGCGGACCTGGGCCCGGCAGAAAATTCCGAGCCGGAAATCTTCGCCAACCGGGATTATGTGAACAATGCCGCCCTACACAAGTGCGTCTGGGGAACAGTCTTCAGTTCCGATATCATCCGCCGGAACCATATCAGGTTCGACGAAAGCATGAAACTGGCTGAAGACCAGCTGTTTGTCTTTTCATGCATGGAGCATGCGGAAAGGATAATGAGACTCCCCGACGTGCTGTATTACTACTATTACAACAATCCGTCCAGTGCCACGAACAATGAGCGTTGCAATGATCTCATACATTCGTCGCAGCGATGCATTGATTTCAAGAAGAAGCATCCGTTGTTCGCGCGCCCTATTGATGAAACGGTCATCTATCTGATAGAGAAGCTGATAGCGAGGGGAAAGTATTCCGCGTCCTATAAGCTGTTGTCGGAATTGAAGCCTCATCATGCTGAGTCGCGCCCTTGGCCTTCAAGGCTGATGGTCAGCATCTCCCGATGCAGCGCCATGGCCGGAATATGCATCGGTGCGCCTCTGTACAACGTATATTTTTTCGTCAAGAAAACATTGACCCGCATAAAATGTGCATGAAGAAAAAGCCTAAGGTTTCTGTCATCGTCCCGGTATATGGAGTCGAAAAATATATCGGACGGTGCGTCAGAAGTTTGTTCGAACAGACATTGGAAGACATCGAATACATTTTCGTGGACGATTGCACCCCGGATGGTTCGATTTCCGTCCTCAACAGCGTGCTTTCTTCGTATCCGGCCAGGCAGGAACAGGTCAAGATAATCCGCCATGAGAAGAATGAGGGGCTTGTCCATGCGCGTCAGACAGGGCTGAAGGCCGCAAGCGGCGAATATATAGCGCATTGCGACAGCGATGATTGGGTGGACACGAATCTTTACGGGACGCTCTACGACCAGGCCGCGGCCCAAGGTTCGGACATGGTCGCGTTCGTCTGCAAATATACCGACGGAGAGAGGACGATAAAGGAGGCCCTCACCGGAAACCGCACGGAAACCGCTGAGTGTCTGGCAGATATGATACACGGAAAGATGTGGTGGTCATTGTGCAACAAGCTTATAAGGAGGGATGTATACCGCCATAGCGACATAATCTACCCGACCGACGGAATGGGTGAAGACATGTGCCTGTCGCTCCAGATTATGTATCATTGCAAGTCGATATCATACAATCACGACGTATGCTATCATTACTACCAGAATCCGACGTCCATGACGAAGGTCCAGACCGAAGAGAGCTGCCTCTCCAGATTCCGTCAGATCTGCCGCAATGTCGAGATAGTCAAGAGGTTCTATTCCGGCAAGCCGGTCAATGACAGCCTCCGCAAAGGTTTCAGGTATCTGGAGTTCAATGCCAAGCGCCCCCTGACCCCGCTTCTGTCCGAAAGGAAATACCGCAAGCTCTGGCGCAAAACCTACCAAGGCTGCGAATGGTCCGTACTGACCGACCCCGAGGCCCCGGCCCACGACCGCCTCAAGTCCCTCCTCTGCCTCTTCGGCATCACTCCACTGCAGTATGAGCGGTTGCGGGGGTGGGTGAAGAGGTGATGGAGTTTAAACTCATTGATAATCAATTAAAAATTCTTTACTTTTGTTACACTGACAGACTTAAGTAAATGATATATTCAAGTAATATGGCATCATTACACATCAAACACTTCGGTCCGATTGAAGACTCTACCAGGATTGAATTCACTCCTCTTATGGTACTCATCGGACGTCAGAGTTCCGGAAAAAGTACTTTTATGAAAGTGCTTTGCTTCTGCCGATGGATAGAAAAACGAGTTATGGTATCGACTGATGATATCATTAACCAATATACCCATTATGGACGTTTTGTCAAGGAACTCAAGCAATTCCATAGACTCAATGATGATTATTTCAAGAAAAATACAAGTATTGAATATGAGGGAGATACCATAACTATCGAATATCGCGGAGGTACGAATCCTAAAATCAGCAGAAAATCAGATTTCGCTCAAAGGCGTTACAATAGCAAAATATGTTATATCCCTGCCGAACGGAATCTTGTTTCCGCCCTTCAGAACATTGATAGAGCATATAAGGCTACCGAAAGAGATGTATTGTTCAACTTCATTTATGAATGGGACGAGGCTAAATCCCCTTCGACCAAATCAAATCCATATAGATTATCGGTAACAGGAGGCTTCAGTTATGCGAATAAATCCGGAAATGATTTCATCATAAGAAAAGACGGTACAGAATCTCCGGCGTTTTATGCTTCCAGTGGTATCCAGTCTGTTACACCTTTGGATGTCATGTCGCACTATATGATGTCACAAGTCGGGAAAAGGGCTCCGATGTCAATGTCGGATCTGAATGCTATACAAGAGCCGAATTCCAAGAGACTCACATACCAGTCTGCTCAAGTTTTCATTGAAGAACCAGAACAGAATCTCTATCCTGAATCTCAACGTCTGATTATATTGAGTTTGGTCAAAGCTCTTGCGGAAGTTCAAAAAAAAGAATCTGAGCCGAGTATGATTATGTTGACAACACATAGCCCATATATTCTTTCTGTCATAAATGTGTTGCTTTCAGCATCTGCCGCTTCAAGTAAAGAATCCGGCAAAGGCATCATTGACAGCAACCTCCTTTTGAATCCGTCCGACGTTTCAGGGTATTTCATCAACGAAGACGGTATTTTCAAAAGCATTGTAGATGAAGAGCTTCAAATGCTTGACGGAATGCAACTTGACGGCGTTTCGGATTGGGTCGAAGATAAAATCAGTCAGTGTAACAAGGTCTTATATGGAGATGAATAGTAATCTTGAACAATACCTCTCGACATACAGTCGACTGATAGGAGAAGGTTACTCTCCGCAGCAGGACCTGAAGGCTCGCAAAATAGTTTCAGTAAGCGAAAATGGAACGAAATATAGACTTGCGACAGATGACAAATGCTCAGCGGTATTTCAGATTGACGGATACATTATAAAGAAAGAGGAAGGACGAAAATGCGACAAATTGATTCTTGTCAGAAAAGATAGTACAGCTAAAGAAGAAGACTGGACTGAATTATTTGTCGAACTGAAAGGAAAAGATATTCTGCGTGCAATAGATCAACTACGTGCCACTCTGAAGAATCCCAAATTCAGACACCAGTCAAACAAGGACATACGCGCAAGAATAGTAGCCAATTCCTATCCGTCAAACAAAGCGAATAGCAATATGGAAAAGGCCAAACGAGATTTCCGCAAAGATTTCAAATGCGACCTGCGCAGTGTAAAGAATGGGCAGGAGGATAAGTTGTGAGGGCTTGCGAATGCAGACAGTCTGGCATCGGAAATCGGCATCAGCAGAAATAGTGTACAAGACTACCTCGCCCTTCTGGAAAGGGCACAGTTGATCGGACAGCTCAGGGATGATGTGAAGACGACATAGAGTTCGCCCAAGGCAACGTCATCCCTCTGTGGGCTTTCGGGATGAACTACTAGAGTATAAACAATACGAGCAAGAACAGTGGTCAATCGGGAATATTGTGAGAGAATAATGAATCAATGCTGACGTTTTTGGATATGAAAAACCATTAAGTATACTTTAATGTTTTTTCATTACATTTGCGATTGTTAGGTTTAATACTATCATCGAAGAAAATATATGGCACCAGAATCACCGATTATCGTTTACCATGGAACTAACACCATAGTAAGATTCAAACATCCGACGAATCAAATACTCTTTTGCACGGACAGGGCGCTGCAAACATTGAAATTCAAATCACACTATCAATTATGAGCAACAAATACTTTCCAGACGAGCAGATAGATTTCGATGATCTGTATTTTGTCTGCTACATGATAGAGAGAGTCGCACGGAAAATCCAACAGAGGAATCGATACGTCGTAGCAAAACTCGGTAGCAAAGGCCTTCTGCATGAATTGTCCATAGCTGAAACAAACCATTGTCTTAATCCGGAACAGGTCGAGGATGAATGGATTACGACATACGGAATGGCACCAGGGAACTTCGACATAACCAAAGTGGACTCACGCTTCACAGACAAAGTCCCGTCACCTACCCAGATGGGCAAAGTCTATGCAAGGCTTATCTCATCCGTAGATACCGAGGACAATCTTCCTGCGACAATGAAAGCGGTTTACGCATCACCTGTCTGCGACAAGATAGATGACTACAACACAAGTGCCTACTACGAGCCCAGCTATGTTCAGACACGAGCTTTCCTCAACGGAGGGTTCTGAGGAACAACAGACTTATAACATATAAATAAAAAGCATGAATAACACGCACGATACGACGTTTGCCGAACTCACAAAAGAAGATGCTCGCTGTCATTTCCACACTCGCGCCATACAAGCCGAATGCAGACAGTCTGGCATCGGAAATCGGCATCAGCGGAAATAGCGTACAAGACTACCTCTCCCTTCTGGAAAGGGCACAGTTGATTGGACAGCTCAGGGATGAGAAGACATAAAATAATTGAAAATAATAGACAAGATTGCCACATGCCGATTCGGTACGTTCTCTCGTACCTCAACAACCTCTCCTCAAAGCTTGTCCTTTCCACAAGCAAGAAGAAAAGTATAGGTGTATCCATCGGCTTTCTCAAAGTGAGCCTCAATAACCGGTCCCGTTCAGCCGACGTCCTGAAGCAGCAAGTCTTCGGTTTCTATGACCGTGATACCATCCTGCGCTGCAAGTACGACGAAAACGTCGGCACGAAAGTCGTGAAGATGATCCAGAGCTACGTGGGCGTGGTGAACAAGATGGTTTGGAAGAAGTGTTAGGATTGGAACCGTTTTTTACTATTTTTGCAAGAACGTAATCCAGCTATATTCAAAGACTTCGCGAGAATTGCATAAAATTTGTATATTTGCAACAAACACACATGAAAATGAAAAAGTCATTTTATAGAACAGACTATCTTTTCTCTAAGGGATCATATCTCTTGGGGATGGGAAGCATCATGAGCATATTCGCGCCGTACTATACCTTTAATGGCTCCAACTCTGAAATGCAAGCAGATAAGACGGCCATTGAATCTGACTTTGGAGTTATTGGTCAGGACATTTATTCTGCTTTAAGTTCATATAAATAATAAACATACTGGTGCTATGAGTGAAACTATTCCAAACAAAGTAACACATATAGAAGAACTGCACGACAGTGATTGTCCGGATGAAGTAATCCTTAATGCAGTTCCAGAAAACAAGAAGAAGGAAGTCAAAGAAGCATTAATGGTAATTCGCAGCGAGGTGTTTTCAGGCCCGATTCCACCGCCAGAAGCGCTTGCGCGTTACGAAGAAATCCAGTCTGGAGCTGCGGACAGAATCATTAAGATGGCTGAAAAACAGCAAGATCATAGAATGTCACTTGAGAAAAAAGCCATTGGTGGCCAAATTGACCAAAGCAAAAGAGGCCAAATATTTGGATTTATTGCAATACTCTTGTGTATAGGAGTAGCGATATTTTTTGCGGCAAGTTTTGACATGACGACATTTGCGGCAAGTTTCCTTTCCATCACTATGGTTGTTTTGGTCGGGCTGTTTGTCACAGGCAAAAATATCATGAAAAAAGATCTGAAAGAGAAAGCAAAAGATCAGGAGAAATAATATTATTTTAAGCATTCTGATGAGATGATGGTGTTGCACCAATCATATGAATCTGATAGTTTCAACTTTGTTTTTTCGAGGTGGCAGTGACTAGTTTTTAATCTAAGAGAAAATTTCCAAGTGCAATTTACTACCACAGGATCTGACACATATGGTTCACTCAACTATGTGATATGCAGCGGGCGATGTATGGACATACCTAATTGATTGTACCGAAGTCGTAGGATGAAATAACGCTCTTGTAAAGAGAGTTCTCTGCTTTGCTCGCATAGAAAACATTAAAATGTCTATCCAGAATCAAACACAAATGGACACCAAAAAACTCATAGAAGAAGTATTATTGGACTTGGGCAACAACAAGTCATTGAAGGATGTATCTACAAAGATTCAGATAATCGTCAGACTTTTAGGAGAAGACAAACTTAAAGAATGGTACAACAATGAGTTCATTACTGGATATAAAGGAAAAGAACATCCTGATTATCGAGTAACGCAAGCAGCAGACATCAAGGCAACTTATATCGCACCGCAAGGATTTGGAATCTTGCAGGTAACTGGACAAAATGTACCTGTATTAAATTTAGCCTGAAAGAGTTATGATTAGATGCCTGCTGATATGTGTTGATTTGGTTGAAAGGGAAGATAACTAATCACAGTCAAGTTATATCTTTATTAATTAACACCACCATGGGAATATCCAATGTTATACAAGAATCATATTGTGTATGGAGCTGGTTCTTGCCACTAGCCACAGGAGCTATAGGCGCCTTAATCGGCACGTACGGAGGAGCATGTTTTTTGCAGAGGAAGCAAGAACATAAGGTAAAAAACGTCCGTTTGATTGCAATCAAAGCCCTCAAAATTTTTAGAGATTATTCTATTCAAAAAAAATATTACTCTGACACAGCAGATGAGTTTAACCTAAAACTTAATATTTCCGAAAAACGAGCAATTCTAGTAGCACTACATAAACTAGGAATACCATTTGAAACGCTTACGAAAGATATCTTTGATATTAAAAATATCAAATTGAAAGAAATCCCAATAGATAGTGAAGAGATTGCTGCGATGATTGAGCAAATTGATAGTGGAAATTGCGACAATTTGTTCTTTATAGATATAGAATCCTATTTTACATCAAACCTACGACTAAACGCGGTAAGAGACGTTGGAAAAAAATACGTTAATGACGTCCTCGCTAAAAGTTATATAGACAAATCTACTCCTGACATCATTAACAATCCAATAGACTGGTTTAAAGCATTTACACCTGGGGAATTACAAATTCTCTCTGTCCTAAGGTATCGACTAGCTAATACAGAGTATTTTTCAATAAATGGAAATCCTAATATGGAAAAGATTAACACTTTGCTCAGAGAGATTGAAATAGGTTTGTGGGATAGTTATTTATTCTGGGATTACGACTCCTTTATGAATATTCAAGCTCAAAACAAAATAGCGAGTGCTATGCAAAAAGTTTTTTCACAAAACCCTCAGATAGATAATAGATAAGCTAGGGACTGTCGAGAAATGCCTAAAGGGAAAAGAAATTTCCCCAACCACCATCAAAAGTGAGAAATTGGGAGGGGAATCGAAAAATTAACCTGCACGTCATAAGTACGAAATTTTCTGGAACAGCACCAAACATTGCGTTTCCGGAGTTCAATTTTCACGAGTTCTACTATTCAACTTTGCGAAAAAACCTCCATCTGCATGTTGCATATTACAGTATCCACACGGCAATCGTGGTCCAGCTGGCGGACAGGCTAGAACAAAGGGCGCGTTTGGCAGCTGCTTGACACGGAAACTTGCAGTCAATGCGGAACTCTTGTAGGGGAATTGTATCCTCGTCATGAAAAACAGACAAAAAATCCGGTCGAAGCGACTGGAAATAGATATAAAATTGAAATTTTGATGAATCGGTCGCAGAAATTGAAGGGATTGTCTGCTGCTTCGCTCAGATTGAAAACATTAAACGACAATCCATAGATAATTTAAAAAAGATATGTACAAAAGCAAAGGTTTTAGAAAATTTATTTCACGGTTGAAAATTTTGAAGAAGACATCGAAACGTTGGATGTTTTTTGTAAGAACATGCCGTCTTTTTCGTTAGGCCCTAAGATATTTGATGGTGTCACTACAAGGCATCCTAACTTGAATAAACGAAGTAACTCGCAACATAATAGGATTCTTGTATCTACTCACCTGAAACATACGTTATATGTCTCTCTTATAAAAGAAATTTACGAAGAATTAATGCTCTATTTGGGGTATATACTAACCTGCGGCGCTCTCTCATCTGTAGATCCTACAAGATTGGTTGGAAATGATCAAAAGATTAATATGACTGCAAATGATATCTTATCTTTGGATAGCAAAGAAGATATTGTTACACGGATAATGCGCGATATATTCCGAAAACTTGAGAACAAACGAGACACATTATTATTAATAAAAGAGCTGAATGAAAGGCTTGGACTAGATATAGAGAATGAGATAATTGATGAAGCTATGCCTTATTTACAAGCTCGTCACAAGTTTGTACATGCAGATGGTCTTGTGGATGCCTCTTTCAAGAATTCGTACCCCAATATTAAATTAACAGATGATAACTGCATCAAACTTGACCGTAACATTATGAAATCAGCATTCCTATCTATCAAAAATCTTGCAGACGAGATTGAGAAAAAAATGAGTTCTAAACATTATTTTCAGGAAGTTGAGTATAAATAAAAGAACATTGCTAGTATAACTAGACAAGTAATGCAAAGATACTATCTCGATAATGGCTCTGAAGAGAATAACTAGAAATGAAACACATTCTGGAGAGTGATAACATGGAGATTTCAAGCACAAAGAGGAACAGATGAGGCAAAAGCGGAAGTGCGAAAATTTCTTAGAACGTCTGCTGACAGCAATGGATTGCGACAACCAGACGAGTCACTTGTCATGTTATCTACCCGCATAACAAATAAATCGGTAAAAGCTATTGGCTAAAACGACTGAAAAAAAATCAACAATAAACGCAAGTTCGTGAAAAAGAGGATGCGTAGTTGAAACGTACCTCTTCCAATGCAATGCGACTGGCTCAAAACGACTCAAACTTTGAAAAAGCATTTGGTTGGGCGTATCAAAGTGAGTTTGTTGTGCCTTATACCTCAAGGGTGGACTTCTGAGAATGAATACCCAATTATCCTTACAAAGAACGATGATAGTAAATTAAAATGGATGATGCAGGAACCTTCATCATATCACTAATGTTCTGGGGCATTTAGAAAAATATCATGAAGATGACATGTCTGAACCTTGTTTTGGACAGTGTCGTAGAATATAAATAAAAGTGCGGACAAATAAATCCTTGTGATAACATCTTAAAATAGAGACTGTCGGGAAATATCCAAAAAACCTATATCTTTCCTAACGAGTTGATTGATAAAATGATAGGAAATTACCAACTTTAAAAAAAGAATAGGATTCCCCCAACCACCGACAAAAGTAAAAAATTGGAGGAATCGCAAAATTAACCTGTACGTCATAAATACGAAATTTTCTGAAATAGCGCCAAACATTGCGTTGCCCGAGTTCAATTTTCACGAGTTCTACTATTCCAGTTTGCGAAAAAACATCCATCTGCATGTTCATATTACAGTAACCACACGGCAATCGTGGTTCAGTTGGCTGATCGGATAGAACAAAGGGCGCGTTTGACGGCTGCCTGACACGGAAACTTGCCGCTCTTGTGGGGGAACTGTATCCTCGCCATGAAAAACAGATAAATAATCCGGTCGAAACGACCGGAAACATGTATATAATTGAAATTTTGATGAGCCGGATGCAGAAATTGAAGGGATTGGTCGCTGCTTCGCTCATATTGAAAACATTAAACGACAATCCCAAATTCAATGTTAACCAATTCGACAAATAAAAAGCGAATAGCAAAGAATACTTTTATGCTCTACATCAGGATGCTTTTCTTGATGATAGTAAATTTATATACATCACGAGTCATACTTCAAGCTCTAGGAGTAGAAGATTACGGAGTCTACAATGCCATTGCTGGCTTTATTGCTATGTTCTCCATGGTCTCGTCGGCCATTGCTGGCGCTATCAGTCGCTTTATAACGTTTGTTCTTGGCCAAGGAGACAAAGATAAATTAAAAAAAGTATTTAGCACAGCTATCATCATACAGCTAACTCTTGCCGCAATTGTAGTGGTTCTTGTCGAAGTTGTGGGAGTTTGGTTTCTCAATACCCATATGACTATTCCAGATGGAAGAGAAGTTGCAGCCAATTGGGTGCTTCAATTTGCATTAGTTACATTTGTTCTAAACCTATGGAGCACACCTTATAATGCAGCACTTATCGCGCATGAAAAAATGGCAGCATTTGCATATATTGGAATTTTTGAAGGCGTTGCAAATTTAATAATTGCATTTATGGTGATGTACTCTCCATTTGATAGACTCGTCGTATATGGCGCTTTCATCTGTCTAATAGCTCTCATTACACGAATGATTTATAATGGTTATTGTAAAAAACATTTCGATGAGTGTATATTCAAATGGACATTTGACTACGATCTCTTTAAAGAGATGTTTAGCTTTGCCGGATGGAATTTTATTGGTAGCATCTCTGGCCTTCTTCGCGATCAAGGCATAAACATTCTGTTTAATGTTTTTTGCGGTCCCATCATTAACGCCGCAAGAGGATTAGCAATACAGGTTCAGACTGCAGTGTTTAAATTCTCCAGCAACTTTTATGTAGCTGTACAACCTCAAATAACAAAATCGTACGCCAGCGATAATGTCGACGAATCTCATGATTTAGTCTTGAGAAGTAGTCGTTTTGCTTTTCTACTATTGACAGCATTGATAGTCCCATTGATAACAGAGACGGATTTCATTTTACAACTTTGGCTCAAAGAGGTACCGGCTCATACAACAGCTTTTGTTCAGATTATACTATTATGCACACTCATAGATTCTCTTTCTACGCCTCTTATCTACCTTATGCTGGCAACGGGAAACATTAAGCGATATCAGATTGTAGTTGGTTTGTTCAATTTTATAAATTTCCCCGTAGCTTGGATTATTCTGTATTGTGGTGGAAGTCCAGAACTAGCTCAGTTATCTATCATCTTTTTCTCACTTGGGGCACTTATCTTGAGGCTTTCGATGCTTCGTCCATTGACACATTTTCCCGTTCGTGATTTCATGGTAAGCACCGTGTCTAGATGTTTGTTCATTGTAACAATATGCTTTATCGTTTCACTCACCATTTCACAAAAGATGGACAATGGACTTTCAAGATTTATTCTTAATTTCAGCGTTACTGAATTAACCTTAGGCATATTACTGTTAACAATAGGTCTCAATACGGGTGAAAAAAAATTCATCTTCGAAAAAGTTAACGCTTTTATTAATAAACAGTCATGAAATCATTGTTGTCGAAAGTCCTGTCGTTTTGGGATTATTCAATTTTGCGTAGTGTGGTATTTAACATTCGTCATCTTCCTTTCCGACAAGCGTGGAAATTACCTATTTGGTTAAGGAAGCCGCACATCTATAGCATGAAAGGCAAAATTAGAATAAACGCTCCGATTAGGCCAGGTATGATTAAACTAGGCGGATTTGGAGGCCACATGTATCCTGATAACGGAATACATATTACTCAATATGGAGGTGAAATCATCTTCAACGGTTCATGTATGATAGGCAACAATTCATTTATTTGTCAAGGGAACGAATCTACCATTATACTTGGTGATGGTTTTATGGCTACCACTAGTCTCAAATTGATTTCTTTTAAATCTATTGAATTTGGAAAGAATACTATCTTTGGATGGGATTGTATAGTTATGGACACAAATTTTCATCCATTGTTCGATATAAAGAAACAAGAATTTAGAAAGGGATACGGACCGATTAAAATTGGAAACGATAATTGGTTTGCGGCGAAATGTAAAGTATTGCACTCGGTTACAACGCCGGAGCGATGCATCTTTGCTCTTGGGACAGAGATTATAAAGTCAAGCCATTTTGAATCATATTGTGTGCACGGCGGCAATCCAATTGAAATAATATCGCGGGATGTAATGCTCGACTATAATCACTATATGATTGATAATTATGCCAACTAAATGATATCAATTGACAATAAATTTAATTGCTGTGGCTGTACTGCTTGCTCTAGCATTTGTTCGCATGGAGCTATCACTATGGTACCTGACAGTCTAGGTTTTTTATATCCGAAAACTAATGCTGAATTATGCATGAATTGCGGATTGTGTGATAGAGTATGCCAATTTCATGAAAAATATGAAAGATATGATAACTACGATACGCCTTACGCTTTTCAGTTTCGTCTTTTACAAGAAGACCAACTTAAAAAGAGTCAAAGCGGAGGAGCTTTTTTTGCTATTGCTGATAGATTTATTGCCTCTGGAGGCATTGTCTATGGTGCGGCTTTTACAAATACTTGGAGAGTGACACATCAAAAAGCTGTAGACAATCAATCTCTCTCAACACTTCGAATGTCCAAGTACGTCCAGAGTGACGTAAGAGGCATTTTTTCTCAGATAAAAGAAGAACTTACAAATGGAAACAGCGTTTTATTTTCAGGAACAGCATGCCAGGTTGCCGGGTTGAAGTCCTCTGTCCCTAAACGACTACATGAAAAGCTCTTCTGTATTGACATCATATGTCATGGGGTTCCATCGCCCAAGATATGGGAAGATTATCTTGCCTATCTTCAAGAATTAAGAGGTTCTCATATCGTAAGAGCATGTTTTAGGGATAAACGTTTCGGATGGCATGGTGCAAGAGAGAGTTTTCTCTATGAAAATGGTAAGGAAGATTTTCGTAAAACAAACAATTATTTATATTTTTCCGGCCTATCAATGCGAGAAAGTTGCTCACATTGCCATTTCACTAACCTCAAACGTGTTGGTGACATTTCTGTTGGAGATCAATGGGGGTTATCAAAGGATTCTCCATACGAGGATGATAAAGGACTATCACTTGTCTTAGTTAATTCTGAAAAAGGAAAACAAATTTTCGAATGTATCGAAAAAAACGCTCAAAAGATATCTTTACAAGATTGTATACAACCGCAGCTTTGCCATCCGTCAAGCCTAAATCCTGCTCATCAAAAATTTGTTAGAGACTATGAGACTAAAGGATTTCTTTATGTTGCTAAAAAGTATGGAGACCTAGGATGGAGATACGAATGGAAATGTTTTATATCGCGAATAAAAGATATTATTAGACCACTGATAAGAAAATAACATATGAAGATTGCATTACTTACAATATGGCATGAGTGTAATTACGGAGCGGAATTACAGGCATACGCAACGGTAAAGATTCTTCAGAATCTTGGACATAAAGTGGAGATGATAGACATTAGATTAAGTGACTGTCGGAAGGGGAATATCAATCAAAAAATTTTTAATATAGTTTGTGGAATCACACCTGGTTATAGAAAGTTCATTAATTTCTGGAAGAAATATATCCCGGTCACACGTAGATATAATAGTATTGATAAATTACAAAAAAGGCCACCCGTAGCAGACGTATATTTGGTTGGTTCAGATCAAGTATGGAATCCGGAACTCACTAAAGAGTTCTCCCTATTGTATTTTCTTAATTTTGGTGACAATAATATAAAAAGGGTTAGTTTTGCGTCAAGTTTTGGCACAACGACATGGAAATATCCAGAATTAAGGAATCAAATACAACAGTTACTCAATAGATTTAGTTATATAACTTGTCGGGAAATGTCTGGTGTAACATTATTAAAAGAAGTATTTGATATACATTCGACGAATGTTGCAGATCCAACACTTGTCCTAGGAGATTATGTTGATTTAGTAGCTAGCTATAAACAAAAGAGTACTCTTGTTTACTATCCTCTTGGAACGGATGAATCATTAGAAATCTTTGCCATGAAATTGGCCAAAGAATTGTCGTTGACTCCCATAAAAAATAATGCTAGAACCATTCTACCAGGGGGCTTAGAGTGGAATCGCACAGGAATTGAAGAATGGGTTCGAAACATTGCAGAGGCTAAGTTTGTCGTTACGCGCAGTTTTCACGGACTTGTTTTCTCGATATTATTTCATCGCCAATTTGCTATTGTTGCAAGTCCCAATGGAAGGAATAGTAGAATAACCGATCTTCTTCAGCTATTAGGTCTTTCCGAACGTTTCTATAATAATTTTGAAACTCTATATAGTGCTAAACCATGGGAAGAACAGATTATATATGATGAAGTGGACAAGAAAGTGGCACAGCTTAGAGCATATTCAATATCAGAATTAAAACTAGCATTAAACTCATGAACATCTTGTTTTTGGCATATTTTCCTATGGAACCATCTGTTGGTGGTATTCAGAGGGTTACAGATATTTTAGTCAAAGAATTAGTACGCAGAGGGCATGATGTAAGTTGTCTGAGCCTACAATTAGGTCCTGAAGCTACAGATGTGCCAATAGCTCCACAGTATTATATTAATGTGGAGCAGGACACTAATTGGGAAAAGCATTTTGAGGAGCTTATTAATGAGCGAAAAATTGAATATATTATTAACCAATCGCCTAATACTTTGACAAATCGCGTGTTGAAGTTCTTAAAAACAAAAGCTAAAATAGTAAGTGTATTTCATACACAACCTTTCTTGAACGATGACATTACTAGACGTCAAATTCTTAACACTCGCACTTATAATTTTAAGCAGTTTTCATTTAAATATTTGTCTTTTTTATTTCCTCATATAAGGTCATTAGTCTTTGGATTATATGAAAAGCAAACTATTCTTAACACATTGACAGTGTCTGATAAAGTCTGTTTTATATCAGAACGTTTTTTCTCAAGAGTCTTACATCATATTCCAGATTTTCCGAAGGAGAAACTTGCGGCTATCAACAATCCAAACACATTCGTTCCTAATGAATCTGAATCAAAAAAAGAGAATTTGATTGTTTGGGTAGGCAGAGTCGAAAATGGAATAAAAAACACCATTGACTTTGTTAAAATATGGGAAAGACTATACAATAATCATCCTTCTTGGAACGCTATAGTTGCAGGAGATGGTAATGATTTAGATGTAGTGAAAAAGTATGCATATAAGCACCACATAGCAAATATTCAGTTTATTGGCAGATGTTCTGACGTGAAGTCATTGTATCAACGAGCAAAAATAGTTGTCGTTACATCTTTCTCCGAAAGTTGGTGCATGGTGCTCACAGAAGGCCTTGCCCATGGGTGCGTAGTTTGTGCATATGATACTTATGAAACTGTACATGATATAATTAATGATAGTAATGGATTTGTTTCTATTCCAAATCCTAACGTAATGGCCGCAAAACTTGATTTGTTAATGAACAAACCGAGCAAATTGGAAAAAATGTCTAAGGCAACGTATAATTCTATAAAAAAGTATAATGTTGAAAGTATCGTAAATCAATGGGAACAATTATTGAAATCATTATAACGTATGAAAGAAACTTTTAACTCACGATGGCAATGTTATCCAAAAGAGAATAAAGAATCCGCGGTTTCAAAAATTCTTTTTTATTTGATATGGCCTTTTGGGGCTTGGTTATATAGTCTTAGACGTCCTCAATACAAATCGTCGTACGTAATCTTTTTTCTGTTCAGTTTATTGTTATGCTGGCATATGTCACCTATAGCGAATAGTGGTTACGATGATTTCATAGGAATTAAAGATAGATTTGAATCTGCCAGTATTACAACCTCAAGTTTACTATATAAACTCCATGCTTTTTTTACAATGGCAGACGATTCGCCAAAAGAGATATATGAAGACATCCTGACCTGGTTCGTTAAATCTTTTACTAATAATTACCATTTTTTCTTTCTTCTTGCTGCGATACCTATAGCCCTTTGCCAATTAAAATCCATGAAACGAATAACTGGCGACACAAATTTCAAACCGACAATATGGGGCATCTGTATTGTAATTATGTTAATTTTTCCTAGAGATATAATAACAACACAAAATCCTCGCTTTGCAACTGGCTTTTGGATATGTGTCGTGTCGGCGCTATATTTTTATGGAAGTAGATGCAGAAATTGGTGGTATTTGTTATTAGTCCTAATGGCGCCACTTTGCCATGCAGGGTTAATACCATTTGTATTATTGTTGTTTATATCCGTATTTATACCTAGAGATCTAAAAATATTAAAGTATGTTGCATTAGCTTCTATACCATTTTGTTTTTTTGATGCTGGAATATTTGCCAACATCTCTTTTGATTTTTTACCAAGCACACTAAATCGATGGGTAACCAGATATATGAGCGACGAGGCCTATGCTCGATTTATACTTAAAGAAGGAAAAGCCGGCTTTTGGTGGGTAGATGCGGGATTCCAAATGCTAATGAAGTTCGCATACATCTGGATGACACTTCAAATCGTCAAACACTGGGATAAAGTTGAGGATTACTCTGAATCATCCAACATCATTTCTTTTTATCTTTTACTATTTACTTTTGTCAATTTCACACAGTTCGTACCAGAATTTAGTACAAGATACTATAACTTTCTCAGAGTTTTTTGTGTGTATGTCTGGTTTAAGACATTTGGCTTAAATACAAAATACTTATATTCTATTAAATTTCTAATGTTAGCAAGTTCATGGTTCTTCTTTAATAGATACGGATATGTTATAGGTGGCGCTTTGTCTGTTAACACCCCAATCGATATATTTTTCATGCCTCTACCTTATTTAATTGGTAAGGGGCTATTATGGTAACTTAATTTTTTTGTTTTTACTAGTAATGACTACTCAAATAACAAGAAAAGTGGTTAAACTTTTCAGAAACCCAACTATCGTTGGAAAAATAGCACTAGATGTTCTATCTCCACTTCTCCCTGACAAATTGTATCTAAGGATATTTCATCGTTTATATTTAGGATACAGGTTAAATCTAAAACACCCCAAAACATACCAAGAGAAACTACAGTGGCTCAAGTTATATAATCGTAATCCGGAATACACAATTATGGCTGATAAGGTAAAAGCAAAAGAATGGGTTGCAAGTAAAATTGGATGGGAGCATATAATTCCAACAATAGGCGTTTGGAAAACACCTGACGAAATCGACTTTAATGCTTTGCCTGATAAGTTTGTTATTAAGTGTAACCATAACTCTGGTCTAGGCATGTGTATTTGTAAAGATAAGAGAAATCTTAACATTAAAGAAGTAAAAAAGAAATTAAGGAAAGGTGTAAAACAAAATTACTTCCTACATGCGCGCGAATGGCCTTATAAGGATATACCACATCTAATCTTCGCTGAAAAATTCATGACAGATGGACTTAACCCGGACCTCACTGACTATAAATTCTTTTGTTTCGATGGAGAACCTTTTATGATGTATGTTTCTCAAGATAATGCAGAGCATGCAACTACTGATTTTTTTGACATGAACTTCAATAGGCTTCCCATAAGAATGAAAGACCCGAATAGTGACACGCCTCCGTCTAAGCCGGAAAAATTTGAAGAAATGAAAGACCTTGCCCGTATTCTTTCCAAAGGAATACCGCATGTAAGAGTTGATTTCTATATTATAAACCATACGGTTTATTTTGGAGAAATGACATTCTTTCACAATGCCGCAAGCACTAAAATATATCCAGATGACTGGAATTACAAATTAGGAGATTTGATAAAGTTGCCGATAGAACATAAATTATAAGTTCCCATAAGAAATGAGCACCTCAAATCGAATCCTACTAATCACCGAAAACCTAGGCTCTGGAGGAGCCGAACGTCAAATCTGCGGACTTGCAGCAATGCTAACAAAAGCGGGATACCCTTGTAGACTGATTACATACGTTGAAAATCAGTTCTATGAGCCATATCTTCGCCAAAATGGTGTTGACTATCAGTTTGTGCCAGGGCTCTGGAACAAGAAAACTCGCATATTCAAAGCGGCTAAATATGTCAGACAATACAAGGCCGATGTGGTTATATCCTTCTTACCATCTGTAAACAAGACTATGTGCCTTGCAAAGTTACTCTCCAAGGCGAAATTGATTGTATCAGAAAGAAATAACAACACTTGCATAACTCGCGGTGACAAGGTGCAATTCAACCTCTACCGTCTGGCGGATGCTATCGTGCCAAACTCCAATAGTCAAGGCGAATTTATTCGCAAGAATTTCCCATTCCTTGCATACAAAGTCCATCCGATAATCAACTTTGTGGACGTCAACCGTTTCACTCCAGCAGAATCCCCTGCTAAGAATGATGTACTGAAAATAGTGACAGTAGCAAGATATACGGAGCAAAAGAATGTTTTGACCTACATGAAGGCTATCCGTCTGGTCAAGGATATGGGTCTGAACGTTCATTTCGACTGGTTCGGAGACAAAGAACACCACCCGGCCTATTATTCGAAGATCGAGAAATTGTATATACAACTTAATATCTCTGATTATCTTACATTGCACGAGCCAAATCATAAAATAGAAGAAGAATATCGCAAAGCGGATGTGTTCTGCCTGCCAAGTCTATATGAAGGATATCCAAATGTGGTAGCCGAGGCCATGTCATCAGGATTACCCATACTCTGTAGCAATGTGTATGAAAATCCTTACATTGTTAAAGAGGGGGGCAATGGCTTTCTATTTAACCCTGAGAGCGCTCAGGACATAGCCAATGCCATCAAGAGAATGCTGGAATTATCCCCAGAAAAGAGACAGGAAATTGGCATCCGCAATCGCCAGCTCTGCTTGCAGCGCAATACGGAAGAGGCATTCTTGAAATCGTATGTGGAACTGATTAATAATATAAGCAATGAGTAAATCCAAGAACTCTACAATGCGGATATCGCACGATATGGAGGCAAACCTGAATTGTATATAAAAATATTCCTCTTCCTTTATCGCAAGGCCGCAACAGCATCCTTTGCTCCTACAAAATTTTTATATAAAGCCCTATTCCGATTCTGGGCGAATAGCAGAGGCTTGGAACTATCTACTAATCAACAGATTGGAGGAGACTGTCTGAAAAGTCAAATATTCCTCAGTGAGAATCGAGAATCCGCTTTCGGCCTTGTATAGGGGTACGGAGTATTTCAGTCTCGCGAGGACTTTTCGGACAGTCTGGGGGGGGGTATCTCAATAGGCTCCGGCAGTGGTCTTGGCATTAATTGCGCGGTACATGGATCGCTCAAAATCGGTGATAATCTAATGATGGGACCGGATGTGAGCATTCTCACTCATACGCATAATATTGAGCGAACAGATATTCCAATGGGACCAACAAGGGATGCGAGTATCTGAAGTTATCATTGGAAATGATGTTTGGATCGGAATGCGAGTGATTATCATGCCTGGTGTGAAAGTTGGCAATGGTGTCGTTATCGGCGCAGGAGCTGTCGTGACTAAAGACGTTCCAGATTATGCAATAGTCGGTGGTGTGCCTGCACGAATAATAAAGTTTAGAAAATGAAAAATATCTTGGTAGTTGGTGCCTTTGGTTATGAGAATAATCAACTTGATGGACAAACCATAAAAACAAGGAATGTGTATGGCCTTCTTCAAAGGAAACATAAAGGCAAACTTTCATATATAGATACTTTATCTTTAAGAAGAAAGCCATGGTTAGGATTTGAAATGTTATATAAACTTATAACTTGCAACACCTTGATAATACTACCATGTTTAAATAATCTTACTGTCTTGTTTCCTGTTTTTTACTATATGTCTAAAATCTTCAGATTTGACATTATCAGTATATGTATAGGCGGTTGGCAAGTAGAGTATTTTCTTGGAAGTGAAAAGTTTAGATGTCATCCATTGCAAATGGAGATGAGCAAGAAAATAAAGGCTTTTCTTCCCGAGATGATAAGGGTTAACAAAGATTTAATAAATCAATGCGGTTTTACCAACACCGAAGTTTTTCCAAATTTTCGTAATTTTCATAGAATCACTCAAATAATTACTAATGAGAGAGGATTGAGATTAGTATTCATGGCCAGAGTTAATAAAATGAAGGGATATGATGTAATCTTTGATTCTCTCCACTTCATTAGGGAGAATTGTCCTGGCAGTAAAGTTGATTTCTACGGAGGTATTGCTTCCGAAGATAAGGATGATTTCATGAACAAGGTAAAAGCAAATTGTGATATAGCATCTTACAAAGGGGTGTTAACACCAGAAAAAATTCATGATACTTTAAATAATTACGATGTACTGCTTCTACCAACAAAATACTATACAGAAGGATTCCCTGGCAGCATTTTGGATGCATACATATCTGGTATCCCTGTTATCGTGACGGAATGGAAGCACGCTCATGAATTTGTTTCTGATAAGAATACAGGTATTATTATTCCATTTAATAATAATCAAGAAGCATTCAACAATTCAATTTTAAGCCTTTATATGGATAGAAACAAACTAAATTATATGAAGAGTGCTGCATACAAGGAAGCAGATAAATACTCTGACGAAGCGGCATGGGCGATCCTCAAAAAATATTTATAATATGTTAGTATTCACCGGAGATATTAATCTTACCGACTGGTATTTCAATGTGGGCTTTGGTATCGGTACCAGAATAGCCAATGGTTTCGACCCTTTTCGTAAGCTGAACCGCAACGCAAATGAACTTTGGGTTGGCAATTTCGAGGGAGTGGCATCAAATGTCACAGATAAAGTAGGCTACGATGGAGAGGTGTTTAGAGTCCAGCCAAAAGTCTTGCAAAATCTTAATCACTTCGATGTCTATGGTCTTGCCAACAATCATGCAATGCAACATGGCAAAGAAGCGTACCAACAGACATTTGATGCGATATGCGGATATGGTTCAAAATGTTTCGGGGCCAATTGGCAAAGGTCCGTTGTGATGAACCATCAAGGAAGAACGGTGTCGTTCACAGGTATGTGTCTCCGCATTGATGATTTTACGGATAATCCTTCATATTGGTATAATCCAGAATATAAGGAAATAGAAAAAGAACTAAAAGCATTGCCAGTTGATGCTTTCAAAGTGCTTTATGTTCATTGGGGGAATGAATATATAAACCGTCCTTCGTCTGCACAAAAAAAGTTTGCCCATTGGTTGATTGATGCGGGTTTTGACCTTATAATAGGTATGCATCCTCATGTGCTACAAGGTTATGAGGAGTATAATGGTAAATATATATTCTATTCACTTGGCAACTTCATTTTCGAAATGGCTTGGAAGCCTACAAAAATTGGAGCCGTAGTGAAGTTTGATCTTGACACGAAACGACCAAGTGTAGAATATATACATATTGAGAACGACTGTACTCCCGTTGTTGTAGATGAATCTAAGATACCTGTCGAATGGCGATTTGATTATCTAAATGAAGTTCTTAAGAAAGACGACAACTCAGAGCAGTATCATGCTGAAATAAGTAAGAACTATGCGACTTACAGAAAAGCCAATCACAGATATATTATAAACAATATAATTAAACATCCTGATGTAGGAAAATATCTGTTGAAGGACTTTATAAAACGAAGAATTTTGAAAAAATAATGAGCGGGGCGAGTTAAGTCGAATCAAATAGTTGCTCATAATAAGAATATTAAATGACAAACATAAAATTTTTGTTAATATGCATTTTATCACATCACCAAAAAAGAAAAAACTGATAACACCAATACTTAAGTTGGCAACTTGGCTAAATCCAAAGATGCCTGCGACAATGATTCAGATTCGCTATTTGCTTCGCATGAAACGTTTTGCGAATCTCCGAAATCCACAGGATTTGAATGAAAAAATCCTGTGGATGACTCTTCATTCTGACACAACGGAGTGGAGTCGTTTAGCGGATAAGAACGAAGTGAGAGGGTATATCAAGGAATGTGGACTTGAAGACACACTTGTAACGCAATATGGATTATATAATTCTATGGCAGAAGTCGATTTCAACAAGTTACCTAATGCTTTTGTTCTAAAGCCTACTCATGGCTCGGGTGACGTCGTTGTTGTACGAGATAAGTCGAAGGCTGACCTTGAAGGGATTCGCACTAAAATTCAGAATGAATTGGACGAACATATCTGTACAAGTGCAGCAGAGTTGCATTATACTCGCATCCCTCATAGAGTAGTTGCTGAGGAACTTTTGATAAATGATCCTGTATCTGAAAAGTATTCCTCGACATTGATAGACTATAAGATTTGGTGCTGTAATGGAAAGGCCCAGTTTATTTGGGTTTGTATGAACCGTTTTGTTCGCAATAAAGACGGTGCGGAGGTTATGATTTATGATAGAGATTGGAATGCTCATCCTGAATATTGTCGCGTAACGCCTGATTTTTCTTTGGCTGATCCTATGCCACGACCAGCTGGCTATGGACATATGCTTGAAGTAGCAGAAAGGTTGTCTGCCAAGTTCCCTATTGTTAGAGTCGATCTCTACAACTTAAATGGAAAGATTTATTTCGGAGAAATGACGTTCACTTCTTATGGAGCTATAATGGATTTCTATACCGATGAATTCCTGAAGAGATGTGGAAGCATGATTAAGTTACCAAAGGCTACAAAATAACTTTTTATGCAAGACTACGGATTAGTATCAATAATAACCCCCACATGGGCATGTGCTGATTTTATCGCAGAGACAATAAAGAGTATTCAGGCGCAGACATACCAGAATTGGGAACTGCTTATACAAGATGACTGCTCGAAAGATAACACATTAGAGGTTGTTAAGCCGTTTATGGAAGCAGACAATCGAATCAAATATGAGTGTAATCCTCAAAACTCAGGTGCCGCCATTACCAGAAATAATGCTCTACGCAGAGCGACTGGGCAGTGGATTGCTTTTCTGGATTCGGATGATTTGTGGGAGCCGAAAAAGCTTGAAAAGCAGCTGGCTTTCATGATCAAACACAATTATGATTTCTCATACACCAGATATCAGGAAATTGATAATTATGGACATGAAATGGGAATAGAGGTTAGCGGTCCTAAACATGTAACTAAACTCGGCATGTTCGCATTCTGCTGGCCTGGATGCTTGACCGTGATGTATAATCGGGAAAAAGTGGGGCTTGTACAGATAGCTGATATCAAAAAGAACAATGATTATGCAATGTGGTTGAAGATATGTCGCTCGTTTGATTGTTATCTGCTGGATGAGGTCCTCGCTAAATATCGCCGCGGCCGTACCGGTTCAATTTCATCACATGGTTATTTTACGCTGATACGTTGGCATTATAAACTATGGCATGATGTTGAAAGAATGAATATGGTTTCTTCAATTTTTTGGACGTGCATAAATCTAGTTTGTGGACTGTTTAAAAAAATAGTATTCATAGAAAAAAAAGAGAATGACTAATTTATTTTTCGAACTTATTCGAATATCAATACATACTGAAGAACAATTATCCTCTATCCCTTCGGCTCAGGAATGGTTTGAGTTATTTGCGCTAGCTAAAAAACATACAATAATCGGTATTTGTTTCAATGGCGTTCAGTATTTGAATACTAAGCATCCAGAACAAACGACAAATCTTCCTGTTCAATTGAGGATGCAATGGCTAGGAGTTGCCGTAAGCATCCAGAAAAAGAACGAATTGCTAAATAAAAGGTGTGCTGAATTACAAAACCTCCTCATGAATGAGGGATTCAAAACAAGTATACTGAAAGGACAAGGCGTAGCTACTCTCTATAGAGCTGTGGAGAACGCTGACCTTTGTTCTCTTCGCCAATCAGGGGATATTGATATTTATGTTGAAGGCGGCATTGAGCAATCATTACAGTATTGTAAGGAAAAATTTGGTGACATCGAGTATGATTATGTGAATGCCCATGCTCCTTTTTTCAATGATGCAGAAGTAGAACTGCACTGGAGACCATTCGTATTCACAAATCTGTGGCGCAATCATAAGGCAGAACTCTGGTTAAAAAAGGGCGACGTACAAAAAATGATTACAGGGGGAACTGCCGTCTTATCCTCAGGACAGCAGATTATCGTACCAGAATGGGAGTTCAATGCATTTTACCTTATGCAACATTGTTACCACCACATGTTCGAAAGCGGACTTGGCCTGCGTCAATTAATGGATTACTACTTCTTGTTACGCTCTACCCCGGAAAGTGGCGATCATTCAAAAATTGAAAGTCTCTTTCGAGAATTTGGCATGATGCGTTTTGCTTCTGCTGTCATGTGGATACTGCAAAGCATTTTCAAACTCGAAAGCAAGTATCTTATATGCTGTCCAGATGAACATGAAGGGCGATTTATATTGAACGAAGTAATGGCAGGTGGCAATTTCGGCCATCATGATACACGTATTAAAAAGATTAGCAAAGGGAAACTTCAGTTCCTGTTTGTCAATATTCAACACAATTGGCACCTCGCCACTCACTATCCATCAGAGTTCTTATGGGGGCCAATCTGGCTGGGGTATCACTGGTTTTGGAAAAGACTCTCAAGGCATTGACTATATGTCTAATTTTTGTCATATACTTAAGGAAAACGGACAAAAAATCAGGCCCGGACGACCGAAAACAGATATAGAATTGAAATTTTGATGAGTCGGACGCAGAAATTGAAGGGGCTGGTCGCTGCTTCGCTCATATTGAAAACATTAAACGACAATCCCTAGTTTATACCTTATAACTTTTTCTCCTTTATGGCGTTGAGAATGAACAAGGATGTGGTCGAAACGACGCATATTCATTTCTTAAGGTCTTTGCATCCTGTGGGGCAAGGGGCGTTTTATACCGAGGTTTTCAAGAAGGATGATGGGACTCTGTTTACAGTAGTTTATGACTGCGGTTCTGAGACTGATTCCAGTATCTTGGATGCACAGATTGATGAGTTTAAGAATGGGATTACTCAGATTGATATCTTGTTTATATCGCATTTTCATAGGGACCATATTAGTGGGCTTGATAAGTTGCTGGCTGGGATTACGGTCGTTAAAACGGTTATCCCTATGCTTCCCGAACAGATGGTGACTCTTGCGAGGGTGCAGAATCTTCTCCGGTATAAAAAAGATGCTCTCGTGACGGATGAGATTATTAGAGAGCTATACTTGTCAGACGAGACTCCAGATCGTTTCGGGGAAGTTCTAGTGGTAGAAACATTAGATTATACAGTCTTAAGTGAGGGAGAGAAGAAAAGTGCTTTTGGGCGGAGAAAACGTGTAAGGGAAGGCTCCACTATTGATGGATTTGAATCATTGTGGGAATACATGCCTTTCAATTCGGTTTCAATCCCAGACCAGCGAGCGATTGATTTCTTGTATGGCCTTAAGGGTATTGTAGGTGCATTGGATAATGATGGGCAACTAAACGTGTCAAGAATTATCAGAGGGTGCCGGACCAAAGTGAAGGCTCTTTATAAAGATGTGATGAAGGGAGCTAATGAGAATATGTATACTATGGCAGTTGAGTCGCGGCCGTCGACAAGCCTTGCAAAGGGCTCTGATGCTGATGTGGTTCGGGAGTCTCGTTGTCTCTATACCGGTGATTTTGATTCGGCTGGGAATGACAGTTTGTGGAACCGTTTTACCAAGGCTTATGATTATTTGGGGATTGGTACTGTGCAGATTCCACATCATGGCTCAAAGCACAATTGGCGTCAAGAGTTTTTGAACGGTGATCCTCGTTGCTTTTTCATCTCGGTCGGCACAACCAACACCTACCATCATCCGGACTTTTGGGTCGTAAAGGATGTTTGTGATGCGAAAAGTTGTATTACTTTCATTACGGAAAAAGCCGAGACTAGACGAGAAATGAAGTACTGGATTGAGTGTAATCGACTCATACGTGAGATGTAGGATTGATGTCGTTTATGACGTCGGCATAGATAGGGACTGTCGTGAAATGCCAAAAAAAAAGTTTTTGATTTTCCTAACGAGTTGATTGATAAAGTGATAGAAATTTCGTAACTTTGAAAAAGGGAAAAGAATTCCCCCCAACAGTCGGACGCAGAAATTGAAGAGATTGGTCACTGCTTCGCTCGGAGTTAAATCATTAAATGACAATTCCTTGATAACAATTCCAAAATAGTGTATATGTATTTCAGTGATATTTTTAATATTAGTGATGATGAGTTTCTTGCTAAAGGAGTATTCAATGCACGAATTGACGCAGATTCAAATTTGCATATAGATCCATCTTTGTTAAAGGCTTGTCATATTCCAGAATTCGTTGGCGCTTACGACGAGTTCAGAGACTATTTTGTAAAGGTATTCTTGTTGCTTCCCTTCGCAAGGACTAGCACAAGAGTCTATCAAAACATTGTTGATAGACTAACCTTTAAAGAAATTGCTAATACATGCCTTGGGTACTCCGTTGACGGTACCAAAGGAAAAGGGATTGGCGATAGTCTCGCAGAAAAAATAACAAAGTCTGTTATTGAGATATTTGAGATTGGCATCGATAATCCTGTTGTGATAGAGATGTTGCCATTCTTCGAGGATAACATTGGACCTGATCGAATCAGCGATATGACAACAAAGATAATAGCTGAAAGATTACTTAAGTATACAAATCGTGTCTGTCAAGAATTGAGCATTAAGCAGTTCCATAATCTGAGATATCATGGAATAACGTATGCCGTTCCCACATATGATAACAAACCATTGGTATTTGTCCCTAATTCCATATTATGTGATTTACCTATGGCTAGAGATTGGGATGACATCGACGGAGTATGTCATTATAACAAAGCCTTCAGAATGAGAATTTCAAATCTAATTGGTGAACGTATTACTGAAGTATATAGGATGCCAAAACGAGACATAAAGAAATATTTAATGCAGCATCCAGATGTGTTTAATTCCTTCGTTAAAGATTGGGAAAAAAAAGAACATGTGGCATACGATATGATTATGGACAGAAAGAAACTGAGACCAAAGAAGGCATCAATTTTCATTTCATATTCTTGGGATAATGAAAATCATAAGCGCTGGGTCACTAAACTTGCAAACGATTTGCGTGAGTATTTTAATGTAAGTATTGACGCTCTGCTACCTCTAGGTGCAGACTTAAACGCCTTTATGGAACAAAATATAAATAAAGCTGACAAGGTGCTACTGATACTTACTGAAGAGTATAAACGTAAAGCAGACAATAGAGAAAATGGCGTCGGGTATGAAACAAACATCATTACTAATGACTTGATAAAAGATAATATGACTAGTAAGTTTATTCCTATTATTCGAAGAGGTTCAAAAGAGACCTCATATCCATTATATTTAGGAAACAAACTTGGCCTGGATATGAGCGTTGATTCTTGTTATGATGACAAGCTAACACACCTAATAAATGACATCAAACGCTATGTTCAAGAATAATCTCAACTGCACCTCAATTATTGCCTCGCTATATGTTGATGACTTTTGACATTCAGATTATTCTAATGGCACAAGATGGTACTGAACAATTGTTCCAGAAAGAATTAAAAAGGATAGCGTCTATTTGATCGCAGGTTTAGCATGTTATCATGATGGAAAAGTTGGTGTTTAACGGCAGGAATAGAGTTGCTGGACTTCCAGGTGAATTGGACCGGACTATCGCTTTTCTTCTGGAAAAGGAATCTGAGGGATCTTTTCAGTATAGCAGTTCGGTCGAAGATTGGGAGAATGCTGCGGAGTTTATTGAGGAACCTTTGAATCTTGGGTGGCGTAGTCATGAATTGGCTGCTGCTGTTGGACTGGCATATATTGCATGTCTGAATGATGGACATATTGATTTTCCGGAGAATGTGCACCAATGGAGTTTTGCTCACGTGATGCAATCATTCATTGGTTATTCGAATTGGGATGCAGGGATTGTATCGAATGTGGTCAAGTCATTTGATGAGCGTGAGGAGGGTATTCATCATTTTTTAGGGATTGCCATTAGAAGTTATTGCCAGTCCTATTTCGATAATGGGGTGTTGCTGTTGGGACATCTTAAACAGTTTGTTCCGTATATTCATGCAGGTTTAATGACTGCGGACTATGATAGGTTTTGCGATATGTTCCCGCCATCGGATGATCATGACTCATTTGTAGATACAGTCCTGCATACATGGCATATGCCGGATGAGGCAATATGCAAGGCTTATGATGTGTCATTAAGTTTTGATGCTTTCGATTCTGAAAGTGACATGGCTTTTCTGCTGATGGTATATCCCAAACTGGATGATATAAGAGTTTCCGGTTGTAAGGAACGGATACTTGCTCTATTGCGGAAAGATGCTTCAAAATATGTCCGTCCCGTATGTGATTGGGTGTTTCACGCTAAAAGTTCTGATTCTTTTGCAGAAGAATGTATTCTCGAACTCGTGGCAGGACTGAAAGGGGCTAGCCGAGAAGCGTCATTGAAAATAATAGATCGGTCACTTTCCCGCTATGATAACATTGACTTTCTGGTCAAAGTGGTATTTGTGGTGGCTGATACTTATGGTCCGATGACAGTCCGTAAGCTGGATCGTGTCATTGTGCATTTGTCGGAGGACAAGAAAGTATTCCAGAGTCTGGTTCTTTCTTTTATCTTGCATAAGAAGGGACTATATCGGGCTTTGGGACGATGTCTTTGGGATGATTACTTTCTGAAGATGTCGGACTTCGATCCTTTTTCTTTGTCGGAGAAAGAGCAGGTCATCTTCATTGTCAGCATGTTACGGGATTTTGGCAACCCTGAGACGCGTCTTCCTAGAATTGTTCCGTTGTTTGAATCGACATCACAGAGTGTTTGCGAGGTTTTGATTTCAAGCATTACAGACTATACGGATGAATATATGGGATTTGTGGCAAATGGCATTAATGATGCTGGGATTGACAATGAACTGACACGTGCCGTGAAGAAATATGTTGAGGATAGGTCTAGTTTGATTAAAAACCGTAGGGGCTTGAAGGAATTGTCTCCGTCTTATGTCCAGAATCATTATTATGCTGAAGCTCAAAGAGTTGAAAAGGCTCATCTTAGACTCTTCACGAATAAAATCCGTGAAGAGTCGACTGATAGCTTTCTGAAAAATATAGGAACGACGGTCTTGGCTCGAAGCGGAGGTTGGCGGAACAAAAAAGGGGATATTAATCACCTTGCGTCTATTGAGTTCTCGTATCCGGCGCGACAGATGGAGCACGCAATGATGCCTATCCGTAGAAATTCATGGTTGAATGAGTTGATGGCAGATTATGAAGACTAAACAAGAGATTGTCAAGCAATATGTTGCTTCTCTGAAGGAAGATAGAGAACTGGATTACATTTTCCCATTGCTCTTGGAAAGGATGGGCTTCAGGGTTCTATCCACTCCCAAGCAATCAAAAGGCCAATCTCAATACGGAAGGGATGTTATTGCAGTCAAGCGAGAAAAGGGAATAAATACTCTTTTCTTGTTTGAACTTAAAGGTTTTCGAGCTAAAGACATCAACGACAAGTCGTTAAATGAGACAGACGGCTTGATAGAGTCAATGAGGGCATCAAAGAATACTCTATATCGTGATGCGTCAATTCCGGATTTGGATACTTACGCGCGTAAGTATGTTTTTGTCCATAATGGCTATGTCGAGGCGAATTCGGTCGCTACACTGGACGGTTTTGTCTCAACGGAATTTCCGGAGAAGAATTTTGAAAGATGGGGACTTGACAAACTTACTGAACTGTTTTCCAAATACTTGTTTGAGGAGACGATTCTGACTGACAGTGAGTCTTATAGGCTGTTTAAGAAAGTCCTGGTTCTGCTGGATTCTGAGGGGAATGATTATTCTGATATTGTTTCATTGGTGGAGCGTCAGATCGAACTTGTGGATTCTTACAAAACCCTGTCAAAGAGAACGGAACTGAATTTTTTTGCTACTTTGAGACTGATTGGAGGGATGGTGTATTATTATGCGGAAGATGCAGATAATTTATATCCTGCAAAATTTTGCATGGATACGATTGTGCTGAAGACATGGGGCTGGATATTGCGAAGAAGATTAGAGGATAAGTCCGCGATTAGAACATTGTTCTTTCCAATTGTTATTCAGCAGTTGAGTGTCTATGAGGCTTACTTGAATAAGATACTTGAGGCGACAAGCTTCAAAAACGGGTTTTACGGATTTGTTCCACATGATACGGAGAAGATTTTTTATCCGTTGAGGTGCTATGACTTTTTGAATGACCTGTTGTACTATTACCATGCTTTACTGACATTAAGGACGACTGAACAAGATTTGAAGAGCCACAAATTATTGGTGAAGGCTATCATTGACAATAATGATGGATTTAAAATGCCTTTGCTGGATACTCATTCAATTCCAATTCTATTGCTGTTCCGATTTTTTATGATCAAACCCCAGGAGAGTGACTACGAATTTGTGGCGGAGTTTCTTGTGGATTCTGTTTTGAATGTTGTGGCTCGTTATAAAGACGTGGGTATGTGGCCGGAAATGACAGGCAATAGGAAAGCATTGGCCAAGAGTCTTTATTCGAAGTCGGATGATTATCATTGTGAGTCATCGCTGCTTTTAATCACATTGGTAGAGTTGTTAGCCTACATTGGGGCTGCTGATTATTATAAGGTGCTTCGTCAGTCTATCATTGATTCCGGTGTTAATCTTCAGGTGGCGTATCCAATACATGATGAGTATGATATTGAAACGGAACTGTTCAACAAAAGACTATGTGATGAGTTAGCTGTCGAGACTGGTATCCAATTGCCTGAGACGCTTGAGGAATTCCAAGAGACTTTTAGTAAAGCGTATGATCCTATCGAATATCGGACTGATAAGGCTGGTTTCTTTTATTTGAGGATACTCGCGCATATTTATTACCAGACGGATTTCTTTCCTGATTTCTTGGGAAAACAGTTTTGTCGGGCTACGGAATAGAATATGATATTTGCCAGTTTTTGACTCCTAAGCGTGATATTTTCACGTGATATTTTCACGCTTATTTTTTTTATTATATTTGCATTGTTATTGACTATTGGCTCGTGTGGATTACTGTTTGATAATTAATTCAATACAATTATATGATACTGCGTGTTATATTGAAGAATTTCCTGTCTTTCAATGACGAGGTTCAGTTTGACATGTTTCCTAATATGAAGAGGACATCATTGTCCGACCATATTTCGATGCTTAACGGAAGACTGCCTGTATTGAAAATGGCTGCCATATACGGAGCCAATGGCGCTGGTAAATCCAATTTGTTGAAGGGTATCAATTTCCTGAAAGCAATGGCATTGGACAAAAGTTTTCTTGACAAGGAGACTTTTAGCAAATACGTCTTTGCTCTTAAGGAACATGCAGGATCAGAGCCTATGGAGCTGACTATAGAATTCGTGACAAAAACTGGTATTCCATATATATACTCGGTAGATATCATGAATACCGGGATTGTCTTCGAGACACTACAGATCTCAGGTTTGGGTTCAGAGGAAAACCGCAATGTTTTCACACGCAAAGAGGGAAAAATCGTATACGCAGTAACGCCTTCTGAAGAAGTGGGCAATATCGTTCAGGGATGGATCGAGAAAAATCCGTTTTCCAGTCTTTTGACCATAAACAATGACATGCCGGTATTGACAGATGAAAACATCAGCATTGCACAAAAATGGTTTGAAGACGAACTTACAATAATCGGTCTGCATTCTTTCAATCCCGCATTGATTGGAATTTTCAAAAACAACAAAGACATCAATCAATTTGCTTCGGACCTGTTTAAGGAGCTTGGACTTGGTATTGACAGCGTAAATGTCGAGACTGAGAATTTTGAAGATTGGATGAGTACTCATGACATCAGTAGTCTGCCAGTGGAGAAACTTAAAGAAATGCGTTCCGGGGTACTGTCGGAGGTCGTTGATTTCAGAAATACTAGATCCATCAGTGTGGAAAATGGCGTGCAGAAGATAAGTCAGATGCTATTCCGGCAATTTGGAAAAGACGGATTCTCAAAAGACATGGATATCCAGGCACAGTCTGACGGCACTGTAAGATTATTGTCTCTTGTTCCGGCATTGTATGATGCGATGAAATCTGCCAAGACTGTAGTCATTGATGAACTTGACCATAGCATACATCCACATTTGGTCAGGGAACTTGTCCGTTTTTTTCCCGCGCAGAACACAAATGGACAGCTCATTTTCACAACGCATCAGACATGTTTGCTAAATCAGGATTTTTTGCGTACCGATGAAGCTTGGATGGTGGAAAAAAAGGATGGAGGAAGCCACATGTATTCATTAAACGACTTCAAGATTCACAACACGATTAACATTGAGAACGGATACATGGAAGGCCGTTATGGCGCTATCCCATTTATTGGTCAATTGAATATGTAAGATGTTATGGATTTATCTAAACTGACCTATTCAAAAAACGACTCAAGATTAACTCCGGAACCACCTGTACTTCAACCTATAGCTAAAAATGAAGAGGATGGTCTGGTGCATGAATCGTCAGGCGTGGCCCCGGCATACCAAAAGTCTGAAGGAGTCCTATCCACTAGTCTTATATTCGTACTCTCTGGAGGAGAGAAAAAGGAAAAGGATTTTCTTCGGGAACTGATTTTAAAACGCGAACTACGCTCTTTGAGAGTTGTATTTATGTCTGAGAAAGGACAAGGACTGCAACCATATCAGATGCAAGAGAAGTGGGAGCAAATACAATTGACAGGTGATATTAAAATAGAATCACAATTGTTCCATTTAGATGCCATGGATAAGGTGTTTCTCCTTTCGGATGTAGATGAATTCCATGATCAGTTGGTTAAAATTTTTAAAGGCATTCAAAATGAGACACAAGGTAAATGGATAATCAGCAATCCTTGCTTTGAGATTTGGCTATATTATTGCTATTTGAATAATCCCGAAAAAGATTTGGAATGCCTTAAAGCAGAACCTGCCGCTACCAGGAGCAAAAAAATGAAAGCAATGGGTAACGCTCTAGTCAATGGCGGGCTGAATCCTTGTTTGGCATTTGAGAATATGTTGGATGGAATAGAACATAGTATTGCCCATTATGCTGAAGACGACCGCATGGTGCCTGAATTATATGCAACGCAAATGCATGAAATGGCACAATATCTTGTCGACGCGATGACCCGAAATGCCGACGAATATTCTAAATTTGTGAGGAAGAAAGAAGAGTGGAGAGAGTGCATGAAGAGGTATACAAAATAAGCAGCGGCTTGTTATAATAATATTGCGAATGACTTATGGTTTTAAAATGGATTTTTGATAGAGTGGTGGCCTTGTTGGGCTTGCTCGTTTTGTGGCCGGTATTGGTGGTCGTGGCAATTATGGTGAAAGTGAAGATGCCTGGAGGGCCTGCGTTCTTCGTGCAGAAACGTGTGGGCAAAGATGGTAAACTTTTTAATTGTCACAAGTTTAGGACGATGACGGTCAAACATAATGGTTCGACGGTTTCTGTCGCAGGTGATTCGAGGATTACTCCGTTCGGAGCTGTCCTGCGTCATTATAAATTGGATGAGCTTCCTGGATTGTGGGATGTATTGATAGGCAACATGTCTTTCGTGGGCCCTCGCCCGGACGTTCCTGGTTATGCTGACAAACTCGTCGGTGATGACAGGGATGTGCTGAAGCTTCGTCCGGGCATTACAGGTCCGGCGACATTGAAATATCGACTCGAAGATGAGATGATTTCCGAGTATGTGTCGAAGAAGCAGGCTGAGGGTGATTCCAGGTCAATGCAGGAGATTGCAACGGAGTACAATGATACTGTAATTTATCCGGACAAGGTGCGGCTTAACTGCTATTATTACAGGCACTATTCGTTTGTTAAGGATATTGAGATGATCTTTGCGACTGTGCTGCACTTTAGGGTGAAGTTTGTGGGGGAAGAGGTGTAAATATGCCGAAAATTGTATCATGTCTAAAATTTTAGGAGTATTTTTGTGGGGAATTGATTTTGAGAATTCTAAAGTAAATTAATACTATGGCAGAGGAAAGAAAAACAATTTACCTTTGTCTGGCGCATATGTCAGAAGAGGGCTGGGAACAGAAATATGTCAAAGAGGCGTTTGACACAAATTGGGTGGTGCCGATGGGCCCGAATGTGAATGCTTTCGAGAAGGATTTGGAGGCGTTCGTGAATAGCAAAACAAATGAAACTGAGCCGCTTGACAGGAATGTGGTATGCTTGTCTGCCGGCACAGCTGCAGTTCATCTCGCTCTCTTGGCTTGCGGAGTGGGTCCCGGTGACGAGGTTTGCGTGCAGTCTTTCACATTCTGCGCATCTTCTCATCCGATAACCTACCTCGGCGCAAAACCAGTGTTTATCGGTTCAGAGCCGGAGACGTGGAATATGGATCCTGCGCTTCTTGAGAAGGCAATCATTGACCGAAAAGAAAAAACGGGCAAATATCCGAAGGCGATTGTCCCGGTGGCTCTCTATGGTATGCCGTACAAGATTGACGAGATCATGGCTATTGCCGACAAATACGGCATTCCGATTGTCGAGGATGCCGCTGAGGGCATGGGTTCGCGCTTCAACGGCCAGGTGCTCGGAACTTTCGGCAAGTACGGCGTGCTGTCGTTCAACGGCAACAAGATGATCACGACTTCCGGCGGCGGCGCTCTTGTTTGCCGCAATGCTGAAGATGCCAATGAGGTAATGTGGTATGCGACACAGGCTCGTGATGCCTACCCTTACTACCAGCATACCGCCATCGGCTACAACTATCGTATGTCCAATGTTTGTGCGGGTATCGGTCGCGGCCAGATGACTGTTCTCGATTCGCATATCAAGCATCATCAGCATGTTCAGAAGCTTTATGAGGAACTGCTGGCCGATGTGCCTGGCGTTCATATCCATAAGCAGCCTGCGGATCCGCGCTATGATGCGAATTTCTGGCTCTGTGCAGCGACATTGGACCCTTCCGTTCACGTTCAAGGTCAGGAAAATGCCTACAAGGAGGTCATCAAGACCGCAGTGGGCGGTGCTGCAGGTGTGATTCACGCCGTAGATTGTGCGACGACCGATTGTCAACCGAACGAAAATGTGGAGGCTCTCCGCGTCTTCATGCTCGCCAAGAAAATCGAGTGCCGTCCGGTCTGGAAGCCAATGCACAAGCAACCGGTCTACGCAGGTGCCACAGCCTACACCAACGACGTGGAAACCGCTCTCTTCAAGATAGGTTTCTGTCTCCCTGCCGGCCCATACGTAACCGACGATGATGTCCACTACATTGTAGATTGCATCAAGGAGGCGATTCGGTAGGGAATGAAAAGGCTCAGAGGCCTGCAAACAGTTTCGATTCACCGTAGAATGTATCCAGATGGTCATAGGCTATCTGGATATATTCGTTTTTGAAGAGTTTGTTCTTGCGTTCCGACCAGTTGTGGATGGCGGCGATTGTGTCTTCCATGCTGATCCCGGGATTGTTGTGCCTGATGAAATCTACAGAGGCCAACACTTCAAGTGCCAGGGTGGATTCAAATCCGGAGATTAGTCTGATGGTTTCTTTAAGATAAAAGTATTTTCTGTGAGTGTCTTCTAAATTGTCGAAATGTATCAGTCTTAGAATATGATGGTCTTTGTATTCCATTATGAGATTCCGAATTATCCCATTTTCATCATCCCGGCCAACTGTACGAAATAATCATTTGACCAAATGTCAAGTTCCTTTGGATTGCGCACGAAAGGCAATACATCTTCTTTCACTTGTTTTATATCGGCTGTAGAGAGACGCTCAATGAGTTTCTCTTTGAATAACTTAGGAGTAATATCCTCATTGTTGAATTGCTTGCACCGTTCTGCTAAATGAGTAAAATCAAGTGGGACATTATGGCGTACATACCATTCGAAATCGTACCAATCACGACCTTTTACTCTGTTCTTCCACGCACGATATACTAACGCGTGCATCTTGCCTGCAAACAAGTCGGGAAGTGTAAGACAACGGGTCATAAATGAATATGGCTGAAGCAATAGCTTCTGTTCCGTCTTGAAGTTCAACGGTGGGCAAGTATCTACTTCTATCTTTATCTTTATAGACTTCTCTCTTTGGAAAGTCACATCATATACATCGGTATTGTCTTTAAGAAATGCAGATTCGACCTTTCCGAAATTCCTTTTGTCTTTTTTCTTTATTTCAACCTCACGGCCTACCATTGTGAAAGCATCAATGATAGCAGGAAAATATTTCGTGAAATCGAACTTGTCATCTTGTGTAAGCAATGAAAAATCCATATCCTCACTGAAACGCTGCAAGCCATGAAAGATTCTCAAGCAAGTTCCGCCATAGAAAGCTGCCGATTCAAAAAAGCCTCCGGCATACAGGCCAGCAAGTGTCACTTGTTGGTTCACTTCAAATATAGCGTTTCTCTTCTGTTGCTCTGTTGTTAAATCATAACGGGAGAGCATATTGTCGAATATTTCATTTTTCATCGTCTTAAGAATTTTAAAAGTGTCGAAATTGAATCAGCCTTTTTGCCAACTTTTATGTAGTCTTCGAATATGGTTCCATCCATCTTACTAAACTCATCCATATCCATACGAATATCCTGTTCAAGATATGTTTCCACATCTTTCATATAGCGGAGATAGACCTGTGAGGAATTGGCAATCAAATCACACAAAGCTTTTTCCGGTGATGCTATAAGAAAAGCATAATTATCCTTGTACATACTCCTTACTCCTATCGGGAATGCCACTTTTGAGATATGCTTGTAGTCATAACAGCCGATCGGAGTTTGAAAACTACGGGAGTGCTTTACCGTCATTGATTGATTAACATATACAGCCTCGGGGATAAGTCCATAATATCGTAGTGCAGTAGACATTGAAATATACGAAGGTGTATAGATATGATTGGCAATCAACTCACTCGATAGCGTCTTTCCTGAATGTTTGGGGTTAGCCACATAAAGTCCCCGCTTCAGTCTGATGATAAATTCTTGCTTCTCAAGCCAAGTAACTTTCTTATCAGCTGACTTCAGTTCCGGGTATAACGATTCAATGATTGAAGTTGTTACTGGAATGGTTCCTATTTCACTTAATTCTCTCTTCATGCTGCAAATATAGCAATAATTGGAACAATAAAAGAAGTAATGTTTCTTTTTCTGTTCAGAATATTGCTACTAAGGCAATCTTAGCGACCGCTGTCATTCAAAATGCTCCAGACAGATGGATGAGCTTTTGTCAAAAGTATGACTTGACTGCGACTCGATCGGGTGGATGATCCGCAAAGAAGAATTATCATCTGCACGAGGAATACATTGCGGCGTTAAAATAGTGAAATTCTGACGAACAGGCGTTTTTCGAACAAGTTGGCAGGCACAATATTTCGGAAATAATTGATTAACAGCGTGTTGTAGCATGGGAGGTGTGCCAACTCCCCTATTTTTTCATGAGAGTTGGCAGGGACGGGATCGAGCACAAAACAGCATAATCACCTATCATTCAGGAGGTTACAGCTACCAAAAACCACATCTGCATCTGCCAACTTGTTCAGGATTTTCATCGCGAAAAAAGAGAAGTTTACATTTGTCGTGAGTTTGTGAAATGGAGAGAATTGTATCGAAAAAAGCGTACATTTGCAATGCGGAAGTCAGAACATAAAATACGGAGAGTCGCTCGCGGGTGAACTTGCCGTAGACTCTTCCAGTGTAAATGGCGGAAACGGCGAGGGCACAAATGTCGGCAACTTTGTCGGTAACCCAACGCACTGTCGAACGAGACTTCGCCATACTGCAGAAGGCAGGAATAATTAGACATGAAGGGAAAGTTGATGCAGGCATTTGGGTTGTGCTTGAAAACTTCAAACAGTTCGTATTGGACAATGACAGACAATTTGTTTTTCAAACTGATACAAAACGCGGTAGGCACGGCTGACGGGTTCGGGCCGGTGTTGCCATCGGCGGAAGAGTGGGTGGCAATGTATAAGGATGCGCAGAAACAGACATTGCCGGGAGTGTGCTTCGCGGGCGTGCAGAGGATATGCAACATGCATCCGGAGCAGGCTGTAAAGTTACCGACCAAGCTGAAAATGAAATGGTTAGGCGCCGCGGCGAGCATACAGAAACGCAATGAAATCATGAACCGGCATTGCGTCGAGCTGCAAGAAATGTTCGACCGGGACGGGATACGCCTGACTACTTTCAAGGGGCAGAGCGTGGCGGCTCTTTATAGTGAGGAACTACGGGGATTGCGACAGGCCGGGGACATTGACGTATACGTCGAATGCGGACGCGAAAAGACATTGGAATACCTGAGGAAGAAGGGCATTGACGATGGCGGCTGGGATTACGTGCATGCGCATCCGGAGATTTTCAATGACACCGAGGTGGAGCTGCACTATCGGCTTAGCATCTCGCATAATCCATTCAAGAACAGAAAGATACAGAAGTTCTGGAAGAGTCATGAAGAAGAATTTTTCGAAGGGAAAGCGAAATTGCCTTGTGGGGAAATCGTCTGCCCGTCCGACTACATACACCTGTTTTATCTGCTGCATCATGCGTTCAGGCACCTCATTTCCGGCGGAATCGGACTGCGACAGATGATGGACATCTATTTCGCGGTCCTGCATCGCGATGCCAGTCAAGACAGCCATTTGATGCAGGATGTCGAGGACATGGGCATGACCCGTTTCGCTTCCGCGACAACGTGGGTACTCCGGACGGTGTTCGCATTGCCGGAAATTCCGTCGCTTTGGAAAGCCGATGAGGCGGAAGGACATTTTCTGCTCTGCGAGATAATGGAGGGAGGAAACTTCGGGCATGGCGACACCAGGTTCCGCCGCCCGACATCCAAGGCCGGAGAGCTCATCGAAATCACCAGGCGCAATCTCCACCTGCTGAGCCACTACGAAAGCGACGCGCTCGCCGCCCCGTTCTACTACATCTGGCACTTCTTCTGGAAACGGATTCAGATTTGCAAGATGTGGCGATGAGAAAATTCAGTTCGCAAAAGAGTTCACAAAAAGATACTACCCCCTCTCCAGACGCCTGATGTCGCGGCGGTAGCAGGTGAAGAAGAAGATGCCGGCCAGGGTCAGGCCTACGGGGAAGCCTGTCCAGATGCCTTGGAGGCCGAAGTGAGCGTGGAAACCCAGGTAATATGCCACGGGAATCGCTATCACATAGTAACTTACGAAAGCGGCGTACATGATCGGCTTCACATCCTGGAGACCGCGGAGGACATTGGCGAAGCAGAGCTGGAGGGCATCGCCGAACTGGTAGGCGAAGAGGAAAAAGAAGAGGGACACCGCCATGGACGCCACCTCGGGCGAATCAGTGAAGATACCGGCCGCAGGATAGCGGAACACGTATAGAAGCACTGACAATGAGGCAGATACGGTCAGCATCATGAGATAGCCTTTCCTCACATACTCCTTCACTCCGCGATAATCTTTCTTGCCGTAGGAATTGGCCACCAATATCGAAATCGCGAACGAGAGGCCCTGCATCATGAGGAAGAAAAGCTGCGAAATCGTGATAACCACCTGATGTGCAGCAAGTTCCATGACACCGAGCCAGCCTGCCATGATGGCGGCGAATGAGAAAGTCGAAGACTCCAGGCCCATCTGGATCGCCACGGGATACCCCATATTGAAAATATGCTTCATCTTCACGCGGGAGAAAAGCGCCGACCTGAAAGCCGCGATATAATCCTTGAATTTCTCAGCCTTCCAGATGTAAAGGACGAAAAGTATCAGCATCAATGCCCTGGAAATGAACGTACTGATTCCGGCGCCGAAGAGTCCAAGCTCCGGGCAGCCCAACTTTCCGTAAATCAACACCCAGTTGCCGAAGATATTCAGGACATTGCCGAACATGAGGAAAATCATTGACACAACCGGCTGGCAGATGCCGTCGGTGAACTGCTTGAGGACATTGAAACCGAGCGCGAAAAGCGTGGAAATTCCGACGATTATGTAATACGGGCGGATGAGCGGCATGAGCTCAGGCTTCTGGCCGAAATGCCCCAGAAATGCGTAGATGACGGTCAGCAGAACGATACTGACAATGCCTATCAAACCATTGACCAGCAGGCCGTTCTTCATGCTCACGCCCACACCTCTCAGATTGCCGGTACCGTGAAAGGCTCCGATTACAGGTGTCAGTCCGGAAGCGAATCCCAGCTCCGTGAGAATGAACAGGTTCAATACATTGTTGACGAATGATGATGCAGCCAGTTCTTCCACGCTGTGCCACCCTATCATTATGTTGTCCGCGAAGGCCAGAATAATCACACAAGCCTGGCCGAGCATTATCGGAATGCCGATTTTTAGAATTTCCCTTACTTTCTTCATAGCTTTACACACTCGCGCCTACCCACAGGATCCGGAAGCCGGCCCCGCGGATAAGCGCGCAAAGTTAGTAAGATTTCGGAGAATTTCCTTACTTGGCAATCATTTGAGCGACCTGTGCGACATCATATTCGAACCAGTCGCTGCATGGCTCATAATTGTACGGAATAAATTCAGAAACTCGGATGAACACCTTGTTGCAGCCATGTCCGACATAAATGTCCAGCATCAGGCCGTCGGCTGTGCCCTTCTCATTCCAAGCCACCTTCGAAAGGTCTGATTTCAATGCTGCCATGATTTCGGCCTTACGGCTTGCAGGATAATACTTTATGACACGGCGGAAACGCAGCCCGGTCTCGGTGTCGCGATAATCCGTCTTCAAAAAGAGCAGCATCAGCACGCCGGGAACGGCAAGACAGGTTCCGAAGATATTGACCGAAACAGAGGTCGGGAGAATGATGAGGACAACGCCGATTACAGTCATTGCCGCAGAGATTATAACATCGCGCATCGAACGTACGCGTACAAATTCTTTTCCCATAATTTATTGTATTCTAAGGATTTACGGCCTATTGACATTATCCAAAGGCGGCCGCTTGACTTTGGACAAACAGCTGAAAATGATACAGTTGTCCCTATTCCGGACAACACTCATGGAGGCAGCCGCTAAAGCCGCATTTTCCTCAGACTGATAAGATGATGTGAAAAAGATGTGCAACCGGAAGGATAAAGTCCGGTATTTTCAGTAAATGTCACGGCCTGGTGGACGCTGGAAATCTTTCCCGACTTCAGGAACGACGAGCGGTCAGCACCGGAATGCCCGCCCGTAGTACGGACCTTGGCTCCGGGTGTCGAGATACGTCCGGCAGAAAAAAGGGCCTGTGAAGAAGAAATCTCCGGAAGGTTCCAGTCATTGTAGCCGCCTTCAGAGCAATCCTTCTGCGCCAGAAATCCGCATTCGGGAGTCTCAATGACAGGCACATCCTCCTCGTCGAAATTCCAGCAGAAAATCGACAGGATAATGACCACAAGTATGCCCAGAAATTTACGCATATCGACAAAAGTACGAAAAACCCCACAAACTCGCAATACCCTATTCCGTGTATCTGCTCAATGCTTTTTTAAGATTGAGGACCACCTGCTCGCGCAATGACTGCGGTTTCAGGACTTCTACGGCATTGCCCTGGGAAAGAATCGCCTCGATGAAATCGGCGGCCGGGCAGAGCTCGTATTGGAAAAGGGACCAATCAGGGTGAATTTCGATTTCCCGCTGCGAATGGTGCATCGGGCGCACACGCAGATATTCCTGGTGCCCGTCCCGCGCTTTCAATATGATTTTCTGAACTTTAGGGACATCCGTAACCATCGCACCATAATAGTTCTCGAAGAATTTCTCGCCGTTGAAATTCACGGGCAAGTGGAAAACGGGACCGGTTATCTCCAGATTCGAGATGCGGTCCATGCTGAATATCTGAAGACGCCCGACCGGTGAGACTTTTCCGAGAAGGTACCAGTCAAACCTGAAAACTTTCAGACAATATGGGGCAACTTTGAAGATATGGATTTCGTTGTCCCGATAACTATGGTATTCAAACCGCACCATAAGGCTGGTTTTCATACTTTCCAGCAGAGGGACCATGCACTTTCCGGTTTCAGGAGTCCTGTCGAAAACCACGCGGTCACGTAAAAACGGGTACTCGTTCATCATGTTGTTCACAGAAATGGAACCGAACAGCCAACGGCGGAAGTCTCCCCTCTTGAGTTCCTTCATATTGTCCAGATAATAACTGTAATTCGCCTTCCTGTCACACAATATGTCGACGCCGAAGATTTCCTTGATCTTCGCGCAATGATTCTGGAACGTCTTTTTCGGCAAGGGTTCCTTCATGGGGTTCAACGGGGATTCCAACCATATCTTGTTTATCGCATCGAAGGTAATCTTCCTGTTTCTGCCTATCACCTCCACCAGCCATACATAACGGCCCAGAAGACCGGAATTCTTGTTATTGTCTTTAACCATCGTGATTTATCTGCTTGTCTTTGGCAAAAATATTGATTTTCTACTACTTTTTCATCAACAGGGTAGGTATTTTGTACAAAAATTTAGTTAATTTTGCGATATATGAAAAAAGGACTCATCGCAGATGCTTGAAGATATAAGGAAAAATATCGAAAAACTCATTGCCCTTTATGAGGGCGAGAGACAGCAGAAAGAGAGGCTTGTCCTCGAACTGCGGCAGCGGGATGAGGAGATTGATTCATATAAGAAGCAGATTGCGGATTTGGAAAGACAAGTAGATAATCTCAAGCTGACCGAGGCTTTTACAGCGCCTGCAGGAAGCGGAGATGCCGCGAAGGAGAAGATTGACAGGTTGATCACGGAGATAGACAGATGCATCTCCTTATTGGAAAAATAGCTATGGGGCAGAAGATTACGATAAGCATCAGCGGAAAGAAGTACGAGCTGTCTGCGAATTCCCCGGAAGACGAGGAGATATACAGACTGGCCGCCGCGTCCGTGAACAAGATGCTCTCAATCTATACGGACAAGTATCCGGGAAAGGAGCTTGCTGAACTGCTGTCATTCGTGGCATTGACCGAAAGCAGGGGAAGGCTGTCATTGATGAGAAAGATCGAGGCGATGGGCAAAGAAGTGGAAATGCTTGAGAAACAGACAGATACTTATCTTGAAAATATTGATAATCAGCCGCCAGCCACCACTCGCTGAAAACAACACGTTCTACGGAACCGGGTTATCTCGAGCCGGGGATGCGCAGGCCTAAGTACCTAAGTGGGATTCCGTCTCGGCGGAACGTAGGATTACTGAACCGGCACGGAGCTCAAATCTTATCATTTAAGATTTTTCTGACAGACCGGCTGACGGCTTTTTATTATAGGACACTATCCGGACATGACGCTTCTAGACATTGGAACGACATGTCCGGTTATTTGTGTCCGGGCAGCATTGAAAGAACAAAAACAACATATATACTATGAACATTGTCATTTTGATTACAACAGCATTGGTGGCAGCCGCTTTCGGCATCGCCGTCTACATAATGGTTCACAGAATAGTGATGAAGGGCAGGAAGGACAGCATCCTGGAGAAAGCCGAGCTCGAAGCTGAGAACCTGAAAAAGGAGAAAATCCTGCAGGCAAAGGAAAAGTTCCTCCAGTTGAAGAGCGAGCACGAGAAGTTCGTGAACGACAAGAACGCCCAGATCAAGGACACGGAGAACAGGCTGAAACAGAAGGAGAACAACCTCAACCAGCAGAACAATGAGCTCCAGAAGAAGATGAAGGATCTGGACAATACCAAGGCGAGCCTCCTGTCGCAGAAAGACGCATTGGAGAGAAAAGCGGCTGAGTATGAGGCGCTTAGCCAGGAGGCGAACAAACAGATCGAGAGCATCGCGGGCATGACTGCCACGGAGGCGAAGAACCTGCTGATGGAGAACATGAAGGCAGAGGCGCGCAGCGAGGCGCAGGCTTATATCAATGATACCATGGATGATGCCAGACTCAATGCTGCCAAGGAGGCCAAACGCATAGTAATCACCACTATACAGAGAACGGCTACTGAAACTGCCATCGAGAATGCAGTTACCACATTCCCTATCGAGAACGACGAAATCAAGGGCCGTATCATCGGACGTGAGGGTCGTAACATCAGGGCTCTGGAGGCTGCCACAGGCGTGGAAATCGTCGTGGACGATACACCGGACGCTATTCTTCTCTCTGCTTTTGACCCGGTAAGACGCGAGGTCGCAAGACTTGCATTGCACCAGCTTGTTGTGGACGGACGAATCCATCCGGCACGTATCGAAGAGGTCGTGGCGAAGGTCCAGAAGCAGCTTGAAGACGAGATTCTGGAGACAGGCAAGAGAACCTGCATTGACCTCGGCATACATGGAATGAACATTGAACTGGTGAAACTCATCGGCCGAATGAAGTATCGTTCTTCTTACGGACAGAACCTTCTCCAGCACTCCCGCGAGGTTGCAAATATCTGTGCATTAATGGCTTCCGAGCTCGGATTGAATCCTAAGGTAGCGAAGCGAGCCGGATTGCTCCACGATATCGGAAAGGTTTCCGAGGATGATCCGGAGCTTCCACACGCACTTCTCGGCATGAAGCTGGCAGAGCAGTACAAGGAGAGGCCTGAGATTTGCAATGCAATCGGTGCCCACCACGAGGAGACCGAGATGACTTCGCTCATTTCTCCTATTGTTATGGTAGGTGACGCGATTTCCGGTGCACGTCCGGGAGCACGTCGTGAGGTCATCGAGTCGTATATCAAACGTCTGAAGGGCATGGAGGACTTGGCTGCCGCATATCCTGGAGTAACCAAGAGCTATGCAATCCAGGCAGGCCGCGAACTCCGCGTGATAGTAGGAGCCGAGGAGGTAAGCGACGAGCAGGCGAACAAGCTTTCCGCTGATATCGCTCTGAAGATCCAGAACGAGATGACCTACCCTGGACAGGTGAAGATTACCGTCATAAGGGAAACCAGGTCAGTGGCTTACGCCAAGTAATCATTCGGGGCAATGCCCCCAAGACATACAGAATTATGATCAGCAAATCATTGATGAAATTCATTGCAGGCATCGTTTCTCTCATTATGGGAGCGATGCCTGTTTTGGCTCAGAACTTCGAGCCGACCGTCACATGGAAGGTCCGTCAGGGCGATACTGCTGACGGTCTGACAGAGATTATTTTCGAGGGCTCCATCAAGCATGGATGGCATACCTACGGCGTGTCCCATAAGGCGACACCGACCGTGGTAGAGTACACCGCCACTGACGGATGCACCATGGAAGGTCCTATGTATGAGCTGCTTCCGACGAGCGATTATCATGGGGACAATGTCTTTTTCGACACCATCAAGCTCGGTCAGAAGGTCCGTCTCACCGAGTCAGCTGGCAAGTTGGAAGGCGTGATCACGTCGTCCAGCTGCGAGGAGGAGAATTGCGGAATGCCAGAGGACTGGGAGTTCTCGCTGAAACTGCGCGCTCCGGCGACAGCTGCTGCCACGGAGGATGCCGGCCACAGTTCCACGATATCCGACCCTGTTACGGAAGAATCGCAGAAAGCAGGCGGTTCCATCTGGGGACTCATCCTGGAGGCCATTCTCTGGGGCTTCGCAATGCTGTTGACCCCATGCGTCTTCCCTATGGTGCCGATGACCATCTCCTTCTTCATGAAAGGTTCATCCACCCCGGCAGCCGGACGTTTCAAGGCATTCATGTACGGCCTGTTCATCGTCCTGCTCTACACAGTGCCTATTTCCGCCATCATCGGCATCACCTACATCTTCGGCGGTGCGACTGTTACGGCAGACATATTCAACTGGCTGGCAACGCATTGGCTTCCCAACATCATCTTCTTCATAGTATTCATGGTGTTCGCGGCATCGTTCTTCGGCGCATTCGAAATCACCCTTCCGTCATCATTGGTGAACAAAAGTGACAAGAATTCGGACAAGGGCGGCCTTGCAGGCATCTTCTTCATGGCATTGACCCTCGTGCTGGTATCATTCTCCTGCACCGGTCCGATCGTCGGTTCCGTCCTCATCAAGTCCACCCAGGGCGAGTTCTGGACGCCGATGGTGACAATGCTGGCGTTCTCGGTAGCTTTCGCATTGCCTTTCACCATCTTCGCGATGTTCCCGTCCCTCCTGAAGAAACTCAAGAGCGGCAGCTGGCTGAATTCCGTGAAAGTCGTGCTCGGCTTCATCGAGGTGGCGCTCGGCTTCAAGTTCCTGAGCGTGGCTGACCAGACGTACCACTGGGGACTTCTCGACAGGGAAATCTACCTTGCCATCTGGATTGTAGTGTTCACATTGCTCGGACTTTACCTTCTCGGCAAGATCCGTTTCGAGGCCGACAGCGAGGTAAAACACATCGGAGTCTTCCGTTTGTCGCTGGTAATCATTGACTTCACCTTCGTCGCCTACCTCATCCCGGGAATGTTCGGAGCTCCTCTCAAGGCGCTCGCCGGCTACCTCCCTCCGATCGAGAGCCAGGACTTCGTCGTATGGAACACGCGCAGCGGTTCAATGCCTTCGGCCGGCCCTGTGTCTCAGGTCAATGAGAATAAATATGGTCTGGAAATGCCTCTGGGTCTCTCCGGCTATTTCAATCTGGATGAGGGACTTGCAGCAGCCAAAGCGACCGGCAAGCCTGTTTTCGTAGACATTACCGGTCACGGATGTGTGAATTGCCGCGAAATGGAGCAGCGTGTATGGAGCGATCCGCGTGTGCTGGAAATCCTCCGCAACGATTATATCCTCGTGGCTCTCTACACGGACGACAAGACAAAACTACCTGAGTCCGAATGGGTTACAGCTGAAAACGGCAAAGTCCTGAAAGATATGGGCCGTATCAATTCATACGTAGCCCGCAATCATTTCGGGGTCAATGCCCAGCCGAATTACGTCCTTCTTTCACCAGACGGCGCCCAGTTCATGCCGATTCGCGGCTATAATCTGGACGTCGACGGGTTCATAGAATTCTTGAAATCCGGATTGGCGAAGGTTGCCAAGTAGATTACTTGACAATTCCTTCACTATCAATAAGATATCCCTCAGAGGGGGCTTCTTTCAGGGTTTGGAAATTATGAGTTTCATCCCTAAGGATGCCCCCTTTTCCGTGTCCTGATGTTCCGCTGTTGGTCTTGATGTAATCTCCGCAGATAGCGAAGTCCCAGTCAGTTCTTTCGGCCCATGCCTTATCCTCTTCCTCAGACAGGAAAGTACTGGTACCGACTGTCTCGCCGTCCTTGATGGAGAAATAGACCCATTTGCCTTCCTCAAGGCCACGGATGGTCACCTCCGTCTCAATGGCAGGCACTTTGCTTTCGCTCTGCTGGCAGGCGCAGCACAGACATGCCGCGAGTATGGACAATATTATACTAGCTTTTTTCATTTCAATGCGATTTATTCAAGTTTAAGACTTCCGTCCGGTGCATAGACATATTTCAGTTTGATGGTTCCGTCCTGACGGTTATAGTCGGAGAATCTCATCTTCACATACTTGCCGTCTGCAGTCTTCAATACGAGAGGTGCCGCTGCCGGCTGACCGGACTGACCGAGCCACTGTACCTTCGAATATGATGTCGTCTTCGCAGCCACGGTTTCAATGCTGAAGATATTGTTGCCGCTCTTTATTTCTTTACCGGCAATGTCCTTGCACTCATAAACCCTTGGAGATGAAGGATTTTCACGATAATCACATACGGAGAATGCAAGCATTTTCCCGGTTCCCAATTCCTTGCCACGTTTGTTGCGGCTGACTGTGAGGAAGAACTTAGGTTCCTCGGAGTCATGGATGTTCTGGACATAAGAACTGAAATCGAAAGCGAACTCGATTTCCGAACTGCCGCTGCTCCCCTGCATCGGATAATCCCCGCCCTGATAATTGGCAATCGGCACGAGATAATCATGGACAGGAATATTGTCTGAAGCCTTGTTGGAAACGCCGATTCTGAAAGAAAGGTCATTTCTGGACGTATAGTTCAGTTTCACGCGGAACACCACCTTAGGCTCACGGTATTCCACATCGGTTCCGCACATGTCGCGGCTCAATTCGCTGTTCGTCCTGTCACTCTCCTCCCAGAAATAATACGGCAGATAATAGCGTCCGCGATCGTGAGCGAAATGATTTTCTCCCCAGGTATTGCAGACGATGAACGCGCCCTTGGTAAGAGTTCCGTCAGGTGCCGTGAATTCCACGAGATCATCATAGCCCACGATAGTCATGGCATGTGCGCCGTCAGGAGCCAGAAGGCCGCTGAAAAAGTCCTCTTGATAGCATAGGAAGCACACTCAAATAATTCGTAAACTATTTGGTCTTTTACGGATTATTTCGTATCTTTAA